>Ga0155219_118_pt1 | contig 82304 bp, 80 predicted proteins | sample RifCSPhighO2_02_FD_106187 | JGI IMG/M metagenome (GOLD analysis project Ga0155219, IMG submission 106187) | Candidatus Magasanikbacteria bacterium RIFCSPHIGHO2_02_FULL_41_13
ATCAGTATTGTTCTTATTTTCCAAAAACAATTTTTTGTGCTACTCTGTTTTCAATCCATGGACAGGAGAGAGGAAAATGCCCAATACCACTGGTGAACGATGTTTCGACTGCGGGAGCATGGACGTCGACTCGACGGTCGACTTTATGCACTGCCACAGTTGTGGGGTCTCTGCGGGTGAGGAAAAAGTTCACCCGAGGCGCCCGTCCACTTCACCCGAAACTCCCACCGTGGAGCCCAATCCCGCCGACACGAAGTCGGCGAAGCAGGAGGCTACGCACTAGGCGTGAGGTTTTCGGTCAGCCACAAACCGAGCCAATAATACAAAAACCCGCCCAAAAAAGGCGGGATTATTTTCTCCAAAATTTTACAACAGTGCCTCATCAATAGCAACGACATCAAATCCAACAATAATCTTTCCATTAATATCAATCACAGGCACTCCCATTTGACCAGATTTTTTGAACATCTCATCCACCCGGCTCTCGTCAACCGAAACATCAACATCATCAAATACAACATTCTTTTCTTTCAGATAATCTTTTGCTTTGTGACACCAGGGGCATGATGGCGTTGAATACACAGTCACCATATTAGTTTGTTTTTTTAAATTTCACAGCAAAAATTGGTTCGTAATCATTTTCGTACTGATCTTTCACAGACACAGTCTCCCCCTTCATTACGCTCGTAAGCGCAATGTCCGAAAGCATCTCTTGATCACTTTGAATATCGATTTGTAAATCTTCCATCTGCGTAAATTCTCCCGAAAAATCTGCTTTCACCATTGTTTCAATTTGTTTTTTCTTTTCACGAAGTGTTTTGAGCTGATCCACAACATCTTTGTATCCAACCGCACTTTCGAGTGCTTCTTTATACGTAGATTTCAAATCTTTCAATTTTTTTTTATTTTCCTGAATACGGATAAATACTTCCTGGATGTTTTGCATAGATAAAAGTTTAAAAAATCAAGTCGCTCTAGTATAGAATAAATTTGTCTTCGCGTCAAAAGCCTATTCGTGTCGTCCGCTATAGATCTCCAGCAATTTTTCAATATAATTATCTTTTGAAAAATTTGAGATGCTTTCTTTGCTGTATTCTCCCATTTGCACAATTTCATTTTTATGCGCGGTGCACCACGCTAACTTTTTTTGCAGTGAATTTTCGTCTCCCGCAATAAACGTTATCCCATTTTCTCCTTCGCGAATAAGTTCGGCAATCCCTTCGATATTACTTGCAAGCACAGGCACTCCAAAAGATAAACTTTCAAATATTACGGTCGGAGAATTTTCATAACACAAAGATGGAACAATCGTAATATCCGAAGAAGCAAAAAACTCTGGCAATTTTTCACGTTCAACTTTTCCATGAAAAAAAATACGCTTTTCTTTTTTGGCACGGGTTTGAAGATCTTCAAGACTTGAACCTGCTCCAACGATATGAAGTTCGCAATGATTATTTTCTTTCAAAAATTGTAAAAAGGTTTCGATCAAAAATGTTACCCCTTTATGCTCTTCAATCTGACCGACATACAAAAAACTAAAGACTTCGTGTTTGGTATTTTTTTGAAGTCGAGGTAGTAACGTAATGGGATTACGCATGACAATACGATGTGACTGTGGAAAAAATCCACGCGACTCGTAAAACTGTAACAAAAATTGCGATGGCGAAATAACCACAGATGGTGAAGCGAACAAAGTCTTCATAATCCATGTATAAAGCCGAGTTGGAAATCCTGTATAGCGAAAACTCTTTTCATTTTGTTTCAAAATAATACCACTCGGTTCAACAAGTTGTACATCATGAACAGTATGAATATGCCGCAACCCCATTTTTTTTATAAGTCGTGGAATCAAAAATCCAAGCCCCATCAAATTATGTGTATGCACAAGGTCAGGTTTTTCACGACGCAAAATTTCACGAATATTATTTCGAGAATGAAGATGAATTATATCTATAATATGCCACAAAAACCGCGCCAGCACTCCATGGTGATGAGCCTGGGTATAAAAAAATAAATTGCGAGGATGAATCCGATAAATAGTAACATTACCCGCGGCTTCTTTTTCTTCGGCCCCAGGCGTCAAGGTAATCAGCACAATTTTGTGTCCCAAAGCAGCAAGTTCTTCACTCATCTTGTGGACCACCTGCTCAGCGCCCCCCCGAGCATAGGGCGGATAGAGATTACTAATAATACAAATACGCATATTTGCCTAGTATAAAGCCAAATTATGATCTTGGCAAATAGCCACAAAAACCATGCACACTCTACCCACAGAGTATACACCTTTTGACGCTTGTAAAAGACCCTCCATTAGGATATTATAAGCCTTACCAATGGACCCCAAACTATGTCTGATATTGAAAAAATCCCTCCCCAAAACCTTGAAGCCGAGATGTCCCTCCTTGGCTCTATTTTGATTGATAAAGAAGCCATGCTCAAAATTGCGGATGTCGTGAGTGACGAAGAGTTTTATAAAAATGCACACCGAGATATTTATCTTGCGATGGTCGAGCTCTACCAAAAAAATGAACCCATAGATATTTTGACTCTTTCAAATAGACTTGAAGAAAAAGGAATTTTGGAACGCATTGGTGGACGCAGCTATATTGTCAGTCTTTCAAATATTGTACCGACTGCAGCGCATGTCGTGCACTATGCCACTATTGTTCACCGCAAAGGAACCCTTCGAAAATTGCTCAGTGCAGGAAGCTCTATCGCTGAGCTTGGCTACCACGAAGAAACTGAAGACATAGAACGCCTCCTTGACGAAGCTCAACAACAACTCTACAAAGTAACTCAAAAACACCTTCGCAATAACTTTACCCCAATTCAATCAGTGCTGAGTGAAGCCTTTGAACGTATTGACGAACTCCACCGCGAAAAAGGAAAACTCCGTGGAGTCCCTTGTGGATTCAAAGACCTCGATACCCTCCTTGCAGGTTTTCAAAAATCTGATTTGGTTATTCTCGCAGCTCGTCCATCTGTTGGAAAAACCTCGATCGCCCTTGACTTTGCCCGCCATGCTGCTGTCAAAGCACGGGTCCCAGTAGGCATTTTTTCACTCGAAATGAGTAAAGAGCAGCTCGTTGACCGCTTGCTCTGTGCTGAGGCTGGGGTAGACCTCTGGAAGATGCGTACTGGAAACCTCTCGGATCGACCAGATAGTGACGATTTTCCTCGTATTGGACATGCTATGGGTGTGCTCTCTGAGGCCCCTATTTACATCGATGATGCCCCTGGGAACACTGTTATGCACATCCGTACCAAAGCCCGCCGTTTGCAGGCAGAACACGGCCTTGGCCTCATTATCATCGACTATTTGCAGCTTATGGAGTCCCACAACAGCAAAGGCAGCGATAACCGTGTCCAAGAGGTTTCTGAAATGAGTCGTGCCCTCAAGGGTCTAGCGCGTGAACTCAATGTCCCGGTACTTGCCCTTTCACAGCTCTCTCGTGCCGTAGAACAAAGTAAACCCGCGATTCCAAAGTTGTCACACCTTCGTGAATCTGGTAGTATTGAACAGGATGCGGATGTAGTTATGTTTATCTACCGAAAAAGCGCGGATCGTAACTACCGCCTTGAAGACATTCCCCCTGACGAGCGTAATATTGGAGAAATCCACATTGCCAAACATCGTAATGGTCCAACTGGCATGGTTCGACTTTTCTTTGATGCCACACGTGCATCATATAAAAATTTGGAAAATTCCGGTGGGGCCCAATTTAACTAGAACTTTTTTATTAAGTAAACAATGTTGCGTAGCAATGTTGGTTAATGCAACGATGCATAAACGTTTTGACCAAAAGTCAAAATGTATATGATCGAGAGTTAATCAACGTTGCGCAGCAATGTTAATTAACGTTGTATGTTTAACAAACTCAAACAGTTCAAAGACCTTCGCGACCAAGCCAAAGAGTGGCAAGAAAAACTCGGGAAAGAATCTGTCACTGTCCAAACAGCTGGAGGAAAAATTGTCATGAGCATGGACGGAAATTTAGTTATGACAGGACTCGCAATTGATGACGAACTTCTCGCACCATCGATGAAAGAAAAGCTTCAAAACGGCATTAAAGAAGCCCACAAAGAAGCCATGAAAAAGATTCAACAAATCATGGCAATGAAAATGAAAGAAATGGGAGGACTTCCAAATATTCCAGGCATGAACTAAATTTTGTGTATAGCAAACCAATTCACACACTTATACGCGCTCTGTCTCGACTGCCGTCTGTCGGTCCTCGAACGGCAGAGCGTTTTGTTTTTTTCCTTTTAAAATCTGGGAAAAAAGAAGTTGCAGACCTGTCACTTGCACTCCAAGAACTCATGCACACAGTTCGTAGCTGCGAAGTATGCTGGGATTTTTCCGACCGAACACCCTGCGCTATTTGTAGTAATAAAAAACGAGACTGGGCAACAATTGCAGTCGTAGCTGAACCGCAGGATTTACAGGCCATAGAGAAAATTGGATCTTACACTGGAGTCTATCACATATTACGAGGAACTCTTAGTGCGGATATGGAAGGGCGAAATAATGGAATAAAAATACAAGAACTCTTCAAGCGACTCAAAGCAATGCCCATCAAAGAAGTCATCCTTGCCCTCAACCCAAACATGGATGGTGAAACCACGATGATGTACCTTGAAGCGGAAATAAAAAGAAACTTTCCGACAGTGATCGTATCGCGTCTTGCACGAGGACTGCCAAGCGGCTCGGAACTTCAATATGCCGATGAAATTACGCTTGAAAATGCGTTGAGGTCGCGGACTGTGTTGAAATAAGTGCTGTAAAACTTTAAAAATTTGACAAAGAAATCAAGACTTGATAGTGTAAATACATGAAACAACAAAATTTTCAAAATCAAATCCGCCGTTCAACCCTTTCATAAGAGGGTTCTGTTTGAATATCAATTATTAGACCCTCTCAAAGACGAGAGGGTTTTTATTTATAAAAATATATCGTATGAACAAACATAAAATCATCGGAGTTCTCGGAGGCATGGGACCATCAGCCTCAGCAAATCTTTATATAAAAGCACTGCAGTACGCACAGATACGCTATGGAGCAATACAAGACAGTGACTATCCACCAATTATTATCTATAGTTTGCCTCTTGTTGGCTTCACAGAAAAAGGCATTGCAGATGAAAATGCGGTCAAACAACAACTCATCGCAGGAGTCAAAAAATTGGAAGATGCAGGATGCGAGCTCGTTATTATTGCGTGTAACACAGTACATATTTTTTACCAAGAAATGCAAAATGCAATTCACGTGCCACTCCTGAATATTGTCGAAGAAACAAAAAAAAGATTGCACATAGACGGCTACAAAAAAGTAGGGCTCTTTGCCTCAGAAAGCATGTGTGATTCAAAATTGTACCAAACAATTTTTGCAAAAGCAGGAATCGAAGTAATTGCCCCAGATACAGAACAACAAACAATCATGAACCGAGTCATCGAACACGTCATGGGCGGAAATCAAAAAGTTGAAGATGTTATTGCTCTCAAAGAAGTCGCACGAGATTACTGCAGACAAGGAGCCGAAGCAATTGTCATGGGCTGCACCGAAATACCACTCGCACTCAACCAATCTCAAACAGATATAAAACTCTTTGATACAACAGAAATTATTGTCCAAGCTGGAGTTGACTTTTCACTTAGATAAAAAACAAAAAATCCCGATTGAGTCGGGATTTTTTTTAAGGGCACACTTACGTCGCAAAGTATATTTCGACGATTCATCTTATTTTACTTCTTTTACTTTTACTTTTGTAAAGCTCTGACGGTGACCTGCAGCACGTTGGTAACGAACTTTATTTTTAAATTTAACGATACGAATTTTTTTACTGCGACCCTGTTCTTCTACAGAAGCGCCAATTGATGCTCCTTCAAGATATGGAGTACCAATTTTCACATTCGTTCCATCTTCGTTCGCGATGAGAAGCACTTTGTCAAAAACTACTTCTGCCCCGACGTCTGCGTCGAGTTTTTCAATTTTCATTTCACGACCGGTTTCAATAAGATATTGTTTTCCGCCGGTTTCAATAACTGCAAACATAAAAAATACAATTTATTAAATAGAAGATTTGTACTAAGGGAAACGTGGCTAGTATAGAGCAAATTTAACTTTTTGTCAAGGAGAGCTTATCCCCTATTTTTAGGCTATGCTCAGCCAACCAACCAGCTGGGACTTCGAGGACCATATTTGCTGGGGCCCGAGGGTAGTAGCGGGTCAGTTGCTTTTCACTTCGGCCAATTTCTGTTTGAACATTGGGGGCCATATCTACCACTATCCCACGGTCGAGCCAAATAATATCAAGAGGAAAAAGTGTATCTCGCATAAGCATGGCCTGACGACTTGATCCGTCAAACAAAAAGAGCATACCATCATAGGGCTCTAAACTTTTTCGTCCGCCTACTCCTGTATACCAATGTTTTGGGGTTTTTGCCACAAGAACATGTAGATTGCTATCCGAAAGGTGGATGGTCTCTGTTGGCCAATGATATTGCCAAAAAAATAAAAACAAAGCACTCAAAAAAAATGCCGCAACAACAACAAAAGTAAATTTTGACGGACCTTTTTCCATATAAGTACAATTATATCTTTAGATGTAAATTACAATGTTTTTCGAGAAAAGTAAACACCAAAAAGCATCATCAGGATAAACAAAAACAAAAGTGCAATGAGTTTCTGGTTACTTTGCAAAAATAAAGTTGAAATTCCAAAGGCAAAGGCGATTGTATAGAAGAGAAATACTGTTTGTCTCTGATCGAGCCCCGAGTGTAAAAGGCGAAAGTGCAAATGCTCAGAGTCCCCTACAAAAATAGATTTTTTTCGTCCCAGCCGAAGAATAATCACACGCAAAACATCCAGCATTGGAACTCCCATCACAAGAAGTGTGGTTGCGATTTTACTTCCAGAAATAATTGCGAGAGTCCCAAGAAGAAATCCAATAAACAGACTTCCACCTTCACCGAGAAATATTTTCGCTGGATGTGAATTCCATACCAAAAAGCCCAGGCAACTCGCAATAAAAATAACAGCAAAAAGGCTTACCTCTGGTTGAAACCACTTTGGCTGACGACTCAAAAAAAATATAACAAGAGCTCCAATAGTCACAATCCCCGTGGAAAGTCCGTCCATACCATCAAGAAGCTTTGTCGTAAACATCATACCCATAAGCCAAAAAAATACCAGCATATCAGCAAGGACAATAAAATTCCCAAGCCCCGAAAGCGAAATGCGAAACAAATCAAGTCGCCATATTCCACCTGTCGGGCTGCTTATACTTTCAAGACCAATACCACAGGCAATCGCAATAACACTGGCAAAAATCGGAAAGCAAATTTGCTTCCAGGGAGAAAAATTATATTTATCATCGAGAAATCCACCAATAAAAAGTACCAGAGCCCCAAAAAAAATTCCTATAATATGCCGAGACTGAATATCTATTCCAATATCATGAGTACGAAAAAGTGCCCAAAATATTGAAATAAAAAAAGCAAGAAAAATAGCAAGCCCGCCCCCAAGAGGGATACTCTTTTTATGAATTTTTCGTTTTTGTGTGGGGCGATCAACAACACCCAAACGACGCATAACGAGCGCAATGAGCGGGGTCAACAAAAGTGACAGCAAAAACGTAAGCAAAAAATATACAAAGAGCATAGCGCAAAATTTTATCCTTTTTCTATTCGAAGCTCTGCTCCGTCAAGCACTACGGTATCGCGACGATCCACTTGACGCTGCAAAATCATCTCAGCCAGTTTGTTTTCTATGAGATCTTGAATTGCACGACGCATTGGACGAGCCCCAAATTCCGGATCAAACCCAACCTCTGCCAAGTGCTCAAGCCCTGTTTCTTCGACACGAAAGGCAATTCCACGTGCGTCCAAATCTTTGGCAATACGCATAAGCATATACTTGGCAATAGTCTTCGTATCTTCACGGTTCAGTGCGTGAAACAAAACAATCCCATCAAAACGATTCAAAAATTCTGGTCGAAAGTGATCCTTGAGTTCGGATCGCATCAAATTTTCACGGATTATATCAAGACCAACACCTGCGTTCATTTGTTCTTGGACATAGCGCGTTCCGGCATTACTCGTAGCAATAATAATTGTATTGGTAAAGTCAATCACCCGTCCAGTACTATCAGTAAGACGCCCATCATCAAACACTTGCAAAAATAAATCCAAAATTTGTGGATGAGCTTTTTCCATTTCGTCGAGCAAAATAAGAGAAAATGGTTTTTGTCGTACAGCCTCGGTCAAACTTCCTGTTCCCTGTTCACCAGGACGCCCAATCAAGCGATAAATGCCACTCACTTCTTGATACTCACTCATGTCAAGACGTATCATACGATTTTCTCCACCAAAATATACTTCTGCAATAGTTTTTGCCAGTTCGGTTTTTCCAACTCCAGTTGGTCCAAGAAAAAGAAAATTTGCAATTGGACGCTTGGTAGAACGAATTTCAGCCCGAGCACGTCGCAGTGCATTGGCTACCATTGAAACTGCCTCACTTTGACCAACCACACGCTTATGCATTTCTTCTTCAAGCTTCAACAACTTACTCGATTCATCTTGCGTAATACTTGTAACCGGCACACCTGTTTTTTGTCCAATCACATGCGCAACATCGTCCTTTGTCACCAACTGATGCTCACCTCGAGTTGATTTTACAAAACTTGCAACTTCGGTCGACAAATCCACCGCACTTTCTGGCAATTTTTGATCCCGTAAAAATCTATTTGACAATTTGACACAATTTTCAATTGCATCATAAGAAAAGAAAACAGTTTGCTCATATTCAATACCTCCAACTTTTGACTCAACCACTTGAATCGCAGCATTTTCCTCCATCTCAGGAATATCAATACGTGAAAATAAAGTTCCAATTGAAGTGTTCAAAATATGTTGGTTATACCCCTCACTTGTCGCTGTGGCAATAATCAAAAATCTCCCCGAGCTCAAATACTCAGCCAAAGTTTCTGAAATATCAAAGCCTTTGCCTGTCACCAAATCTTGTAAATTATTGATAAACAAAATAATATTTTTTGCATGGGCAATCTCATTCATCATATGAATAAGTCGCTCTTGTGCCCCATTGATATCCACACCGGCAACCAATGCCGTCGTCGATAACTGCACCAAACGCTTGTCATACATACGTTTTGGAACGGCCTCTTCAATCATACGCTCGGTAATACCATCCACAATTGTCTTTTTCCCAACACCATGTTCCCCCACCAAGACAACACCGCTACGCCCGGCATCAATAGAGCGAAATATTTCTTCAATTTCCTTGTCACGTGCGACACAAGTTGTCAAATAACCAAGCGAACCTGAGCGAGTCAAGTCTTGACTAAAACTATTCAAATACGGCGTTGCAACAGCTGTCATCGCACGATCGAGTCCATACTTACTGCGTTTACTCGCAACAACACGAAATTTTTGATATTGATCTCGCATTTTTTCTCGAATACGTATCCACTCTACGACATTATGAAAACGCTGTTCTTCGACACCCAGGTCATAGAGCCATTCTTGAAGCGGATGTGAAAAAGCAACGACCGCCTCCAAAATCTCTCCAACATCAACAAATCGTTTTCGACTCAAATAGGCATTTTCATAGGCTTGAAAAATAATTTTTTGAACATCCTCTGATAATTTTGGAGCATTCTTTTCTGCCCCTTCCACAAAAATCTTGGCAACATTTTCTTGCATGCTCTGAGCTGGCAAACCAAGACGCAAAAATAAAGTTGAAATCTTTGAATTTGAAAGCAAAGTAAAAAAAAGATGAATAGGAACTACTGTTTCTTGTTTATACTTCTGCGCCAAAAAAAATGATTCGCGCAAAATTTCTTGGGCTTCTATCGTATACGATAAACGAATATTTCGTCGTTTTTTGTGTGGAATGTGAGCTACTGCGTCAAAGGTTTCAATAGTTCCCGTCGCAAATTCTAAGTCTTCTTTTTGTGTGCTGCCTGAAAATGTTTGCACTTCAACGTCTTCTTTTTCTACTTTTGCACTTTTTACACGATACAAAAGCCAGAGAAGAGATAAAGCTCCAAGCCAAAAAAATGCTACGGTACTCCCAAAACTTCCACTCCAAAATGATGGCGTAAAAAGATCTGCTACTAAATTATTTTGATAGAGATCCTTCAAAAAGAGAGTAAAAAATAAAAAAGTAAAAATAACTCCAACAAGAAGCTCAATACCATAAAGATATTTTTGAGCTTTACGAAATTGAAGTGCTTCTCGAGTGAACGTCTCTCCAAAGTAGAGAAACTTGCCACGAATCATACGACCAAATCCAATACCGCGACAGTCCGGACATTTTTTAGTTTGAAAAACACCCGTAGCAGCGCAACGAGTACAAGCAATAAGAGAAATAGGAGCAGGGCTAACAAATTCCATATTAGGTATGGAGAAAAAGACTAGACGCAATTTCAAATACGATAAACACAGGCAACACAAGCCAGATGAGGAACAGTATCCACACAACACTGGTCCAAATAAGAAGACCAAACCCACGTCCAATCACATTGATAAGACGCATAAAAAAACTAGTAATTCTTCCCTGCCAGTCAGTCTGCCCAAACATCGGGACAAAAATGTTTTTCAGCCAAAGACCAGGAGCAAGATTGCTATTGGCGTCCCCAATAAGCTCAGCACAGGCCAAAAATGCCCTCTTGGCACCAAGGGTATACCACCACACCGGAAAGTAAAACAAATCAATAAAAAATTGTGCAAAAAGTTTGATGAAAATCGCCATAGAAATATGAAGCTATTTTACCACAAAATAAAAAAAACTCATAATATGAAATGAGTCCTCAAAAATTCAAAATTTATCCCCTTAGCGGACGGCAACAATAGGAGGCGCAATCACAGCAAACTCTGGTTTTTCGGCTGGGACAAACTGAACCGTTTTCAAACGATTTTGAATACTTTGCATGGATCCATTTTTGGCAATTTCAAACTGCAATTTATTCTCTTCATCTTGCAAAATTTTTACTTGCTTTTGCAAAGCTGAAATATCATAGCCTTTTACAGAGACAGTCGAAAGACGAACGACATACAAAATTAAAAGCACAAAAGCCAAAAGAGTCAAAAATATACGAAAAATATTACTCGACAAAAAAGGAGGCAGTTCTCGCTTTCTTTTTTCAGTTATCAAATTGTCATGATACGTCGCGTAGTTCATAATTTTTCTATTACTCGTAATTTTGCACTTCTTGATGGAGGATTATTTTTATACTCTTCTTCTCCACATTCAATTGGTTTTTTTGTAATAATTTTTACAGTTTTTTCATCAATAGATTTGAAATAATGTTTGACAATACGATCTTCGAGCGAATGAAAGGTAATCACGGCCAGTCGTCCACTCGGTTCAAGGACATCAATTGCTTTTGGGAGTACTGTTTCAATCACTCCAAGCTCGTCGTTTACCGCAATACGCAAGGCCTGAAATACTTTTGTAGCCGGGTGAAGTCCTCCAATCCAAGGAATTTCCTTTTCTGTTTTCAATTTTTTTCGATAGACCTGCAGAACAATTTCTACCAGATTCCCAACCGTCTCAATCGGCTTTTCTTTGCGAAAATCTCGAATGGCATGTGCAATATCCCCACTCAAATTTTCTTCCCCAAACGTAGAAAAAATATATTCAAGTTCTTCTGGGGGAAGAGAGTTGATAAGTTCTGCTGCACTTGGGTCACTCAGTCCAAAAATTGGAGTCTCAAAAGTAGTTCCATAGCGCATGTCGAGCTGCTCGTTTGGGTTCTGAAAGCTCAGTCCTCGTTCACGATCTGCAAATTGAGGACTGGACCAGCCAAAATCCATGAGTATTCCTTTGACTCCAGCAAACTTATTTTCTTCTACAATCCTATCGATGTGAATAAAGTTATCTCGTACATACGTAACACGAGGCTCAAATCGATACAAAAATTGCTTGGCACGCAAAAGTGATTCAGGATCAGCATCAATACCAAGAACTTTTCCATGTGGAGAAGTCAACTCCAAAATCTTTTCAGAGTGTCCACCATCACCAAGTGTGCAGTCAATAATATTTATTCCAGATTTGAGATTCAGTGATTCTAGGACTTCGCTCAGCAATACTGGTACATGTCGCATAGCAATATCTTAATTTCTAAACACCCAGAACTCCCATTTGTTCGGCAATACTCGTACTTTCAGCTTCGCTGCGTTTGGTATAGTCTTTCCACAACTGCGCATCCCAAATTTCTAATCGATTATAAAGACCTGCAATAACAACATTTTTTTTGATGCCTGCGAATTGACGCAGATACTCCGGGATAACAATACGCCCTTGTTTATCCATTTCAAGATCCATTGCCCCGGCAAGCATAAGACGTGAAAAAGCACGACTATTGGCCTGAGCAAAAGGAAGGTTCGCGAGTTTCTCAGCAAGTTTATTCCACTCACTTCGTGTGTAAAGAAACAAACACTGATCAAGTCCACGCGTGACTACTGCCCCAGAAAGAAGCTCTGGATTGAACTTCTTTGGAATTGCGACACGTCCTTTGTCATCAAGATTGTGGGAGTATTCACCAATAAACATATATATGTTATGAGAGAGGAAAAAAGATTTATGAAAAGACAAGCACCGTTTTCATAGCTTTTATTCCCCACAATCTACCACTACCCCCCATTATATACCACTTTTCATCACTCTACAACATTTTTTAAGAGAAATTATCCACAGGCAAAAAAAACAGCCGTTTTTCGACTGTTTTTATGAAAAATATATTTTAGAGCAGGTTTAGAGCGTATTGAAAATTTACTTTCCAAATTTTTTATGAAATGCGTAGAGAAGTAATACACCAAGAGATGAACTAATAGACATAAGAGGAATCGTGATATAGCCAAGTTCAAGAACTTCTCTTTTTACACAAGGTGAAGCAAGAACAGAGGCAGAACAAGGAATAAGCGAAGCCCCACCCCATTGAACGTAGTAGTGATTTATTCCAATAAGAAGACAAATGACCGTAAGCACCATAATATAATCAAGAATCTTTTTGTCTTTTTTCCACAAGCCAGCAACACCAATTACAAATCCGGAATAAATAAAAATTCGCTGATACCAACACAAATCGCACGGCAAAATACCCAAAACTTCAGAATAAAATAAACTCAAAAATACTCCTGCCCCCAAGACCAACACAGTCAAGTTTAGTGCATAGTCTGCAAAAAATCTTGAGAGAGTATTCTTTTTCAAAAAATAAAGGACAAACATGCCGAGTAGTGCTATTTGACCAAGAAGTGTCGCAATACCAAGTATGTGATTGAAAATGACAGTAAAATTTGACATAAAAAAATATTTAAAACAATATAGCTATTGTAGTCTCAAATAAGTATTTTGGCAATAATAAAAAAAGTTCTCATCCCACCATACATGATGAAATAAGAACTTGATGGGACCGGGCGCGAACGCAGGGTCCCCTTCAGCGCCGCTGGCGCGGGGCTGGAACGAAGTGAGGCTCGACCGCGGTGGCGCCGGTGTTGGCGCCGTAGCGGGAGCTAAAGGTGCGGGTACCCAGCCACGATGGTGGGAGCCTTGGCCTTGAGGGCCTCGACGCGGTCGGACCGGACAGGCTCTCCTCGGAGGACCTTCTCGCCCAACGCTTGAATCTTGACCCGCAACTTCTGCTGTTTCTTGATCTTCACGATCACTCCCTTGCCAGTGGCAATCCCCGCACGAGCGCCATGCCCGTGCAAGTTTCGCCAAAGTGGCAGTATCATAACAAAGTATACAAAAAAGTCAAGCCTTTTTAAGCTTGACTCCGCGAAGAAAATACTTTTTGCTTATTTTTCAACAATCGTTACACTCTTTATTTTTACAGGATTTACTGGTTTTGACCTTTCTCGACCATTGAATTCTACCGGCGCAGTCACAATTGTATCCACAATCTCCATGCCCTTGCTCACATGCCCAAAAATAACATAGGCATGATCAAGTGGATAATCTTGATGCATGATAAAAAATTGTGAACCATTGGTATCGGGGCCAGCATTTGCCATGGCAACAGTGCCACGAGTATATTCACCTGTAAATGGCTCGTCATCAAATCGGTATCCTGGTCCACCTCGACCAGTTCCTTCTGGATCTCCACCTTGAATCATAAAACCTTTCATGACACGATGAAAAATAGTGTTGTCATAAAAATTCTTTTTTGAAAGTTTCACAAAATTTTCTACTGTATTTGGAGTTTGATCTTTATTCAAAGTAATTTCAATATCCCCTTCTGTAGTATGCAGGGTTGCAATATATGTGATTGATTTTTTTACTTCAGTATTCATAGTGCTTGTAGAAAAAGAATTAATTTTTGGTATCACATTAGGAACTATGGGAACAATTGGACTTTGGACAAGCGGAATTATCTTGTTGCCACAACCAGATAGAAAAAATAATATAAGAGGTAAAACAAAGAATATTTTTTTCATATTCATAATTTATTATTCATAATTGCTCTTGTGACTGGACCAAAGTATCCTGAGGTGGGAACAATATTATGTAATTTTTGATACTCAATAAGTGCAGCTTCTGTCAAAGGACCAAAATATCCAGTTTCTTTTACTCCCAAGATTTGCTGAAGAGCACGGACATCAGCACCCACCATATCAAACTTTAGATCTCGTGTAAAGAGTGTTGGAATACTTGCCGAAACTAAAGGCAGTCCACCCTCACACTGCGACAAAAATAAAGTTTTAAGCTTTTGCAAACTTGTTTTATAAATATACCCTGTGCCATGCACGATTCCCCAAGGAGCCAAAATTTCTGACGCATATTTTTCTTGCCAAGCAATAACAGCCGTTTCATCATCCGCATCAAACACTCCGTCAAGCACTAAATTTGCATGTTCATACGTATTGAGGTATTGCTGCAAAAGTTTTACCTGGGTCTCATCATTTTTGACGCCCCGTCGAATTGACTGAGTTGGATATATGTTTGCACTACAGGGTGTCAAAGTACCTGGGGTAGAAGTAATAAGAGGAACAGTAGTCACTGGAGATACTACTGGTATAGACAAAGGATTCGTAATTACTAAAGGTGTTGATGTTGGAGATTTTCGAATAATAAGTCTTCTCGCTCCACCGCCACCGCGCGAAATACGTTTAAACTGAGCTGTTACGCTCATATCTGAAACCACGTTTGTATCTCTTCGTGGATTGAGCGTAGAGCCGTCACTCCATGAGACAAACCTATATCCAGAATTAGGAACAGCGCTCACCTCAAGAGTACTCGAAGCATTTTCTACCCCCTGACTCGCAAACCCTGAAATAGATCCATGTGCCCCCCCGGAATAAGTCACCGTATGACAGGTATCAAGACCACCATCACTCGTAATTGTCCAATTGAAGTTACTGAGAATACTTGATCTTTGAGGACTTGCACAGTATGGGCTATTTCCAGCATTGAATGTCACATTATTCTGCAAAGTCAATAGCGACCAACTTCGCAAAAGTGCATCATAGTTATGAGTTGAAAGCGTAACATCCGATAAAAAACTAAACATACTGTTGACATTTGACACATCCCAAACAGAAATATCTTGATCAAAGGCAGACGCATTGTCAAACATAAATCCCATGTTACTTACGTTCGAAACATCCCATGAGTTAAGCGGCTGATTAAAGACAGTTGCACTGCGAAACATACTTGCCATGTTTGTCACATTTGACACATCCCATGAATTTAGCGCTTGATTAAATGCTGAGTCTTGAGCAAAGAGTCCAGACATATTCGTCACGTTTGACACATTCCATGAAGAAATATCTTGGTTAAAACTTTGTGTATTATAAAACAAAAAACTCATATCAGTAACCGAGGATACATCCCAGTCAGAAATATCTTGGTTAAATACAATATCTTCGGAAAACATACCACTCAGGGTGCTGACACTCGATACATCCCACAAATTTAAAGCTTGATTAAATGGTGTGCCATAAAACATATTCACCATATTCGTCACGCTCGATACATCCCAAACATTGAGAGGCTGGTTAAAAGCAGAACCATTGAACATACTAATCATACTCGTAACATTCGAGACATCCCACGCACTCAAATCCTGATTGAAATTTGTTGCATTATAAAATGTATAATCCATGTTCGTAACATTTGAAACATTCCATCCCCCAATATCTTGGTTAAAATTTGTTGCGCCAGTAAAGCTTGAATTGAGGGTCGTCACATTCGATACATCCCAGGCGCTAATATCCCGGTTAAACACAGTTGCCCCACCAAACATACCAGAAATATCTGTCACATTCGAAACATCCCACGTAGTCACGTCCCCATTGAATGAACTCGCTTGATAAAACATTGCCCCCATACTGGTTACGTTTGAAACATCCCAGGCGCTCAAATCAGCATTTATGGAGCTTGCGCCATTGAACATCTCGGCCAAGGTTGTAACATTTGAAAGATCAGGTGCATCCACTGCATTGATGATCAAGTTACTTGCTCCTTTAAATGCTGCATACATATAGTCCCACTGCCCTGTTCCCCACTGTTCAATCGAAAGAATTTTGAGTTTATCCCCACTATTATTAAAATAAATACGAGGAAATGTACCACTGACAGTAACAGTATATGTCCCTGCAATAGGATAACTATGTGTGATGGTTGTCGTTACCCCCAAGGTCGAACTCGCATCCCCCCAATCCACATCAAAATTATATCCTTCTCCTGTTGTTGGAATAGTAATTTGATTGGGTTCAGAAGTCCCTACATTGTCAGTTTTCCACGTCGTAATAAATTCTCCTGCAGCATATGCACTTTTGGGTACAAAAAAAAGACCCAGAACTATACATGCCAATAGTAGCAAGGCCTTTTTAAAAATACCAAAATGAAGACTCATACAATAGGGTAAGTGAAGTACCCCTAGTATAGCAGTTTTTTTAGATAAAAACTAGAAAGAAAAATTCAACGTATTTTACCCTACTATGACAAAAAATTTTTCCTTAAAAAAATACTAATTGCTTCGTGTGACGTAGGATTCATTGTACTCCAAGGTTCTCCTTGTAAATATTCTTCTATCGGAACCCATCTCCATTCAGAAAATTTTTCTGGTTCCATAAGTTGAGGTTCTTGATCAGTTGTACAAAAAAATATATATAACATATCGCCCTCTTTTGCTCCAGGAGTTTGTGCAATAAATTCAAGTATATCTAAGTTCGTGATACCAACTTCTTCTTGAACTTCCCTTCGAAGAGCCACTTCCAATGTTTCGCCCTCTTCAGATCTTCCTCCAGGTGTAGTCCACACAGAAATAAATTTCCACTTATCAGGAGTATAATTTCGTAAACCTAATAAAACTTTTCGATCACGAACAATAATTGCTGAAGTGCAAAGTGTGTAGTGCCCAATTTGTGATAATACAGCATCTACCATATTTATGATTCAAAAACTATTCAATAACAAGATTTTTTGGAGAACCTTTCACAAAATCTTCTATAGCAGAAACAACAAGTTCTGGTAAATTTTCTCGAAAAGATTCATTTGTAGAAGAACCAGCATGTGGAGTAAAAACAATATTTTCTAACTTCAAAATTGGGTGATCTTTAGTTAAACCAGCAACCTGATCAAGTCCCGCCCCGCCAATTTTTTTATTTTTCAATGCATCGTACAGATCTTCAGTATTTACTTGTTTTGCCTGATCGACATTAATTAAAATAGCACTTGACTTCATCAGATCTAATTCTTTTTTTGAAATAAAGTTTTCTGTTTCAGCCCCAGAAGTTACATTAATAGAAATAATGTCTGCTCTTTTTAAAACTTCTTCTTTACTCAGCATTTCTACACCTTCCATTACTTTTTGACTTCTATTATTTGCTATAACTTTCATCCCCAATCCCAAAGCCAAGGTAGCAACAGTTGATCCAATTCTCCCCAAACCAAAAATACCCATAGTTTTTCCTTTGATATCAAATCCCCAATAGGTATTTTGTTGATATGTATTACTTGGATCCGAGTCAAATGGATTTTCTCTCATATGCTTATCCATAAGCGGAATTTTTCTATTCACAGCAAACATAAGTCCAATAACTAATTCAGCAACTGCTTGTTTAGAAAAACCTGGTGCATTTGCAACTACAATCCCCCTTTTCTTTGCAGCTTCTTTATCAACCATGAAATAGCCTGTGTGAGGTAAGACAATCAATTTTAAGACATTCGTACTTTCTAAAACTTTTGCTGTTGGAGGACAAATAAACCCATCAACAATAGCAACATCAATTCCTTTTAATCTTTCGATAGCATCATCCTCAGTTTGAGTATTTTCAAAAATAACAACTTCACCTAGACTTTTTAATCTCTCGAGATATTTTTCATTTAAAAAACATTCATTTAAAATTCCAATTTTCATATGCTTATTGTTATACTTTTGTAGTTGCGGAGAGAAGAGGATTCGAACCTCCGATACCATTTCTGGTATGCCGCCTTTCCAAGGCGGTGCACTCGACCGCTATGCGATCTCTCCATTATTTTGTAACTTTTCCATTACTTTTTTTGCGGTAAATCCAAATACCACAAGCGAGCAGTACAATAGCACTATAATGCCCTGGGGTCAATCCCAAGTACCGTGCGTCATAACCAGCAATATCGGTAGCGCGAAAAAAATCAAGAATAAAACGAAGCACTCCATAATAGATAAAAAGTATTGCCGTAAACCAGCCATCGGGTTTTTGTTTTTTTCTACTCACATAAAAAATTATAGCAAGTGGAATAAGTCCGAGGATTTCAAGAAATGCCATTTCAAGGCGTGGTCCATCAGGAGTTTGCATGGCCAGAGGACAAGTCGAATGCGCCCCCCAATGATCGTGAATCATAAAACAGCCAATACGCCCAAGCATCCAGCCAAAAAGTGCTGCAAAACTGAGAACATCAGCAATTTTATACACATCAACTTTTGTAATATTTTTTCGTTTTGCAAAAATAAAAAATGCCAGTGCAGCCCCAATAAGTCCACCAAACGATGAGAGTCCACCATGCCAAATTTTGACTATTTCAAAAGGGTGAGAAAAATAAAATATCGGCTCGTAAAATACAACTTCAAAAATACGCGAAAAAACAATACCCGAGACAATCATCCACAAAGCCATGTCGAGGAGATGTTCACTCTTCAATTTCAAACGTTTTGCACGCCTGTCCACAATATACAAAGCGAGCAGCATTCCAAGTGCTACCCACATGCCCCAGACCTGAATCGTAAGCGGTCCAAGCAAAATTGTTTTCCATTCAAAATATGGAATCATAAAATTTATTTTGCAGCTTCTGCACTTTTGGGTGGTTTCCATTCTTCAATTGCATGCATAATACCTTCAACCGTATCGACAATTTGATAGAGTTCGTCGTCTTCATCAGAAATTGTATGAACGTCGTGAACCAAAGACTCTTTAATAAAATGATGCAAAGGAGTCCAAAATTCATGATCTACCAAAATTACTGGACGTCGTGGCATTTTTTTGGTTTGCATGAGTGTCAACACTTCAAAAAGCTGATGCAAAGCTCCAATACCACCAGGAAAAAACACAAATGCACGAGATGGCGCAGTCACAATAAGTTTTCGTGTAAAAGGAAAAATAAAACTCAGTGATTTTGTCAGGTACTGGTTGAGTAGTGGTTTGTCTGCAATTTTTATACCAAGACCAATCGAAGCACCACCTACTTCAAAGGCTCCACGATTCACACATTCAGCAATACCAAATCCCCCACCAGTAACCGTCATATATCCATTGTCACCCAGGTGTTGCCCGAGATCATATGCATCTTCATAATAGTTTGCTTTTGCAAGTTTGCTTTTTGTACCAAGAACCGTTACATCGTCTTTTACAAAGTTCAAAAATTCAAATCCCTCCACAAGTTCTGCCATAATCCGAAATACTTTCCAATCAACGTTTTCTTTACAACGAAAATTTGTTGGAGACAAGTCACACAGAAGTGGCTTTCCTTTGACACTCTTCAAATGTTTATACGCTTCCTCTGCAGTATCCACAATAACCCAAGAATCCAGTGTTTTTTCTTTTACTGATCCTAGGTGTACGGCAGTGTTTTCCAAAAATTCCATCATTGGAGTCCAAAACTTTTTTCCAATAAGTACAATTGGCACACGTCCCATAAATCCTTGATTCATGAGATCAACAATTTCAAAAAGCTCATCCAAAGTTCCAAATCCACCAGGAAAAACAACAAACGCCGACGCCGGTGAGGTCAACATTACTTTACGAGTAAAAAAATAATTGAATGAAGTTGAATGATTGACATAAGGATTCAAAACTTGCTCAAATGGCAACTCAATGTTGACACCATACGACTGCGCCCCTGTTTCAAAAGTTCCTTTGTTTGCCGCTTCCATAATTCCAGGGCCACCACCAGTCAGCACTGTAAATTTATTTTTTCCGAGGAGAGCGCCGAGTTCATAAGCAACTTTATAATATTCAGTGTCAGGTTTAATACGCGCAGAACCAAGAATCGTAATATCATTTTCAATCGTAGAGAGAAACTCAAAGCCTTCTACAAACTCGGCCATGATACGAAAAATTCGCCACGACTCACGGTAATCCACTTCTCTTTGCGCATAACTAAAAACCTGTGAAGCCTGTTCGTGCATTTTTTTGATGTGTTCCTTGCGCATATAAAATTTTATGTGGGACTTACACGTTTGATCATTTCGCTTTCCTCGCCTGTTGGCTCAGGGACGACCTTTGCGAAGGTCGTAACCCGCTCAAAGATCAAATACGTAAATCCTATTATAATTTTAGTTTCTCTGCCCAATATCCAAGATTCAAAACTTTTTCTTCTTTCAGACGTGGTCCCAGAATTTGCAAACCAACAGGAAGTCCTGTTTTTGTTTTCCCAGCAGGGATAGAAAGGCCTGGGATCCCAGAAACAGCAGCAGGACCCACAAAAATATCGGCCAAATACATTGCAAGCGGATCATTTATTTTTTCGCCAATAGCAAATGCAGGAGTTGGTGAGGTTGGAGTAATCAGTACATCTACACTATTGAAAACATTTTCAAAATCACGGATAATCAATGTTCGAACTTTTTGTGCTTTACGATAATACGCATCGTAATAGCCCGCAGAGAGTGCATAGGTACCAATCATAATACGACGTTTGACTTCTTCTGGAAAACCTTTTCCCCGAGTCTTGGCATACACATCATAGAGATCTTCACCTTCGGCGCGTGCCCCATAACGAATACCGTCGAGTCGTCCAAGATTTGAACTATCTTCGCTTGGTACAACAATATAGTAAACGGGAATTGAATATTTTGTGTGTGGAAGTGAAACATTGACAAGTTCGAGGTCGTATTCTTTTTGGAGTGATTCAATTTTACTCCATACAATCTGTTTTGTTTCTGCGTCCATTCCGTCGACTTCAAAATATTCTTTTGGAATTCCAACTTTGAGGCGGCGAATATCTTTTTTCAACTCCTCGGTATATTTTGGCACAGCATTTTGTACTCCGGTGGCATCTTTTGGATCAGGCCCAGCCATAATTTCCATCAGAAGCGCAATATCCTCCACAGATTTTGCCATCGGACCAACCGTATCCAGTGAACTTGCCATTGGCATAATACCAAAGCGAGAATTGCGGCCATAGCTTGGGCGAAGTCCAACGATTCCGCAGAGCGCCGCAGGATAACGAATCGATCCCCCCGTATCTTCGGCAATAGAAAAAATACATTGATGGTCAGCCACAGCAGCAGCGCTTCCACCACTTGAGCCACCTGCAACTTTGCTCATATCATGTGGATTTTTTACAGCGCCATACATGGAATTTTCATTACTCGCACCATGTCCAAATGCATCACAGTTATTTTTTCCAAGAAGTACGGCTCCTTGATCCCGAATATTTTTTATAACCGTTGCGTCATATGGCGGGATATAGTTGTCGAGAATTTTTGCACTGCCAGTCGAACGGACGCCCGCGGTACAAATAGCATCTTTGACAGAAAATGGAATACCCGTAAGAGTGTTTTGTTTACCACTCGCAATGAGTTCGTCAGCCTTTTGTGCTTCCGCGCGGGCAAGATCAGCCGTGACAGTGATATAGGCATTGATCTCTGGATTTCTTTTTTCAATTTGTGACACGCAAGCCTCGGTGAGTTCAAGCGAAGAAAAAGCTTTGTTTTTCAAGCCTTCCTGCGCCTGTACAATTGTCAATTCGTTCAAATTCATAGCTAATTACTCTGTTTTTTAAAGACAGCTTTCACCTTGAGAAGACGTGCTTGGCGCTCTGGAAAACAGGCCATGAGTTTTTCGAGTTTGTCCGTATCTTGCTGATAGGCAATATCAGGCCGTGTCACATCCAAAAGCCCTGTAACCTGACAGGTTTCTGGGATATTCTCGGTATCTACTTCACCAAGCATTTCAAAATACTCAAAAATCACCGAAAGTTGCTCGGCATAGCGATTTTTTTCCTCTTCTGTGAGATCGAGTCTTGCCAATTTGGCCAAATCTTCAATGTCTTTTCGTTCAAGTTTCATAGTGGATATATTGTACTGGATTTTAGAGATTCAGGCAAGAAAAATTACTTATTCACCCCCCCTATTGACAAAAGAGAGGATTTCTGATAAAAGAGAGTCTCGGTCGTCGGGGGAATCTCGAAGAAACTTGGAAGCGGCTAGCTTATCCACCCAGTCCAGACGCGTTGGCCCAACCGCCTGGCGGAGAAGCGAAACGGCCCATGGCCTAGACCTTTCAAGGCTCCATTGCTGTGTCCACCCTACACAGCGAAGGAAGCACATTCGCCCCCCGACGACCACTTCCTTCAATTTTCAAAAATCGTCCACAAGACGTTTTTTTTTCTACATTTTATTGAGTAAGTTTTAAAAATTCTTTTTCAGTGAGAACTTCTACCCCGAGCGCTCGGGCCTTGTCGAGTTTACTGCCCGCACTAACACCTGCCACTACATAACTTGTATTTTTACTCACAGAACTAGAAACTTCTCCCCCGAGTGAACGCGCCAGATCCTGGGCGTCGTCCCGGGTCAGTTGTTCGAGAGTCCCAGTAAAGACAAATGTTTTTCCTTCAAATTTTCGGCTTTTTGCTGTCTGTACTTTTTGAATTTGCACTCCGTTTTCAAAAAGTTCTTGCAGCAATTTTTGGTTTTCTTTTTGTGTAAAAAATGCAATCACAGATTCTGCCACCCGTGGCCCAACATCATCTACAGCAATGAGTTCATCGAGACTCGCGTTAGAAAATTTTTCAAATGTTTTAAAATATTTTGCAAAACGAATCGCTGTTTCTTCGCCAACATGTTCAATACCAAGAGCAAAAATAAAACGAGCAAGTGTGACAGATTTACTCACCTCGATGGCAGCAATCAAATTTTCTGCAGACTTATCACCAAAGCCTTCAAGGACTTCTACATCGCCTTTTTCCAAAGTAAATAAGTCAGCCGCATTTTTGATCAATCCCTCATCCACGAGTTGTTCTACAATTTTTTCTCCCAGCCCATCAATGTCATAGGCCTTTTTGCTTGCAAAGTGTCGAATACGTTCAAGCTCTTGGGCATAGCAGTTTTTGTTCACGCAGTAGAGTGCGGCACTTTCTCCCTGTTTTTTATCAGAAATAATCTTTCGCTCCACTTCACTTCCACAGATAGGACAGTTACGAATTTCTCCGACTCCTTTTTCTTCACCGCTTCGCATTTTTTCAAGCACTCGCACAATCTTTGGAATCACATCCCCTGCTTTTTCTACGACAACCATATCCCCAATTTTTACTCCAAGTCGTCGAATTTCATCAAAATTGTGAAGCGTCGCATGGGTCACAGTAGTTCCTGCAAGTTGTACCGATTCCATAAGAGCGACTGGCGTGAGCGCACCGGTTCGTCCGACTTGCACATAAATATCTTTGATGCGTGTAGTCCCCTGCTCGGCCGGAAATTTGAAGGCAATGCCCCATCGGGGTGCTTTGCCTGTATACCCCAAAATATCTTGGTATTTTATTTGATTGATTTTTACGACAACACCATCTACCCAAAAAGGACGCGAATGTTTATTTTTACTCCAGTACTCGTGAAATTCCAAAATTTCTGGCAGTGTTTTTACTACTTTCCAATTTGAATCGCTTAAAAATCCAAGCTCTTTCAAAAATTTCAGTTCTTTTTCCTGACTATCCAAATCGTGCGTTTGCTTGACATAGGAAATATCATAGGCGGTTAGTGAAAGTTTTCGCGCAGCGACAATTTGTGCATCGAGTTGACGAATCGTCCCAGCTGCAGCATTGCGTGGATTGGCAAAAGGAACTTCGCCATTTTTTTTACGTTCTCCATTAATACGCTCAAGCATATCTGCAGCAAGCCACACTTCTCCCTCGACAATCATATCAAGGGGTTCTGTAATTTCAAGAGGAACCGACAAAATCGTACGAACATTTTGGGTAACATCTTCACCCACTTTTCCATCACCTCGTGTTGCGGCAGTTTTGAGCCGACCCTTTTCATAGGTGAGCACCATGTGAAGCCCATCGATCTTGAGCTCACAAACATATTCCAGATCTTTTGGGCGATGCCCCAGTTCTTTTTCGAGCATCCTCAAATTTCGCTCCAGGAAGTCTGCCATGTCTTCTTCACAAAAAGCATCATGAAAAGACCACTGTGGCATTTGGTGTATGACTTTATTAAATTTATCAAGAGGTTTTCCTGCTACGCGCTGTGTTGGTGAATCCGGCGTTACAATCTCTGGATATTCTGCTTCAATTTTTTTGAGTTCGCTCATGAGACCATCGTACATCGCATCAGTCACTTCTGGATCATTGAGCACATGATAACGATAACGCAGATCATTTATCTGATCACGCAGCAGCGCAACTTTTTTTTCTAAATCTTTATTCATACAAAATGTAAATACCAAGCTATTATTTTTTCTCCCCAGAGCATGGCAACAAAAGTCGCAAGTGATAAAAAAGTTCCAAATGCCAAGGCGCTATCTTTTTTGGCTTTCTTCCTCAGCAAAAGAATAGCTCCACAGACAGCCCCAACAATATATGCAAGACAAAGCGCGAGAATGGTTTTTTGCCAGCCCAAGATAACTCCCATCAAAAGACCAAAGATAACATCACCAAAACCAATCCAGCGCCCCTTTGAAAGAAGATACTGAATGAGGAAAAAACCTGAGGCTATTATAGCGCCTAGGGCCATATTTTTCCAGTCCATAAGGCCGCTCGCAAAAGCAAAGAAAAAAAGTATACAAGTAGAAAAAGTTGTCATTTCAAATGGTATTTCTTGGTACAAAAAGTCTGAGACAAAAATAGCCGTAAGAAAAAACCAGGCAATACTGTGAAAAACAAAAACTGAGGAAATATGAAAAAAATTTGCATGGTTAAAATATGCTAAAAATAAAAGACCAAGCATAAAAACAAGCTCGGTGAAAAAATAATGAGAAGAAATTTTTGTAGAGCACTTTTTACACTTTCCTTTCAAAAGAATAAAGCTCAGTACAGGAATCAAGTCTATTGTCTCGAGTGTATATTTACAATGCACACAGTGAGAACGCCCAGAGGATACTGAAATCCCAAAGTGCGCACGCGAAACCCAAGCAGCAATAAAACTCCCCAGAGTGAGTCCAATACTCGCAATAAAAATATAAAAAATGATTTGCATATGGTACTTAGTGTAGCACAACTTGAAAAAGAAAAAAAACGCCCTCTCAAAAAATAAGGACGTCTCTAAAAACTTGAAAAGACATAATTTTTAGGATTGATAAAATTGGATGGAGTTCAAGGCGTGAAGGAGCACCGGAATGAGACGTATTCAAAGATACGTCGAATGAGGCGCAGACAGAACAACGAAGAAATCCGCCAATTTTATCGATCCTCTTTATTGAATACCGGAGGGTGTGACGCGTATATTGCCCTGCAGCCCATTCACATTCCCTTCCAGCATACTATTGATCACATAGCCTGTTCCGTCAGCACTCACATAGACATATTTTCCATCTCCTGGATCAGCAGGAATAATATCAAGATATGGCGAAGAACAACCCTTTGGTTGAAACCCTGCTGTGTTGAGACAACTTGAACTTGGATCACCCAGCACTAATCCTGGAGCTGGAATAACAGGATAGCCATTATGATCTGAAAAATACCACTCGAGATGTGCTTGCACCGCACGCAGATCTGAAAGTCGTTTTGAATCACGTGCTTGTTGCCTGGCACTGCCAAGAGCAATTACTCCAATGACAAATAAAAACACGATAATACCAATAACGACCAAAAGTTCGATGAGTGTAAAAGCTTTTTTATTATACGTATACATAGACATGAATTAAAAATTATCTTTTCAAAATTTCTTCAATTTTATGTATCAAATCTTCCGGTCTGGCATGATGCTTCAAAATGTAGTCGTGAGCTCCAAGATGCAATGCCTTTTTAACATCTTCTTTTTGACCAAGATGAGTGAAAATAATAATAGGGATATGTTTTGTTTTGGCACTTTTTTTCAAAATATCAAGGACGGCAAAGCCATCAAGCTTTGGAAGCAGTAAATCAAGTACCACGATACGTGGTATTTTTTTTTCAACTTCTTTGACGCAGGCTTCGCCATTTTGAACCTGCGTTACTTTATAACCCAAGGCCTCTAATTTTTTTTTATAAATTTCACCCAAAAAGCTATCTTCTTCGGCAAGCAAAATATGAACTGGAGATTTATTCATAGACTAAACAATATTGCGCATAGCAAGACCAATAGATACTGCCATACTCGGGCCGACTCGTTCAAGCACACGACGAAGACCTTGCTGATAGACCACACGTGCCCAAGGATCTCCAACAAAAACTTTGAGCGGAAAGTGATCTTGGATGTACTGAGAAAATGGTGGAAAAAGAGCTGCACCCCCAGTTAAAATAATTTTTTCCGGTCGTTTTTGTTCATTTCCAGACTGACTCAAAAACAAATCAAAACCATATTGAATTTCTTTGATAACCGGATCAAATAATGGCTCCCAAATATCCATTGGAATTTTTGCACCTTTCATAAAAGATAAATCGTATTTTATGCGTCCGGCTTCCTCAGAACTCAGACCCAGTGCATTTGCCAAAACAGCGTCCATACTATTGCCCCCAACCTGAATACTTCGATGGGTTACAGGGACTCCTTTGTCGATAATAAAAAAATTACTTCGCTCAGCTCCAATATCTATCACCATGACAGTTCCGCCATCGCGTCCAACAAGACAACGCTCAATAGCGAATGCTTCTGTTTCCAGTTCTTGGAGTTCAAAGCCACCTTTTTGAAAAATAGTAGTGTAAAATGCAATCAATTTTTTTGGGGCAGCGGTAATAAGAATACGTAAATATTTTTCTTGACCGGTCGGAGCCGCATCTTTAATAACCTGATGTACAATCTGCATTTCGTCAAGCGGCATGGGAAGCATTTTTTGTGCCTTTGCTTTCACATGTGCATCAATTTCTTTTTCATCGATAACTGGAAGTGTAATAACAGCATGAAAAACCTGTGAGACAGGAAGACTTGCGGTCACACGACGCGTAGTAACTTTTGACTGATCGGCAAGAACCTTGAGCAAGTGAGCATACTCAGTTGTACGAGAAATATCATCGGGCGACAAAAGTGATATGGCTGGGGCAGCTTTTTTTGCAGTGCTCGTAGGAACAGTATTTGATTTTGCTTTTTGTAAATTTGGAACCTGTGCAGAAGATTCCACAGCATGCCAGCTTGCCTGTGGATGAATATCCAGGACTTGATGCGCAACACCATAGGTCCAAAGCTGTGGACGCCCCTTGGTTTTGTGCAGTTCTACCATCTTTATTCCACCGGCACCAAGATCAACGCCAAGATACCCTTCAGTTTTTTGAAATATGGACATAGGAAGAAGATTTTGAATATCTTTTTGTATTATAGCACAAAACAAAAAAAGACCCAATGGCCTTTTTTTATGAGATTAGTAATCTCGAAGTTTGTGGATAATATCAAAACTTTGAATTTTTTCAAGAGCCTTGGCTTCAATCTGGCGAATACGTTCACGAGTAACGTCAAACTCTTTTCCAACTTCTTCAAGTGTATGTTGAACTCCATCAGCAAGACCAAAACGCATTTCGAGAATTTTTTGCTCACGTGGGGAAAGATCAGCAACAGCTTCTTTGATATATCCACGAAGAAGTTCAACTCCAGCGACATGACTTGGCGAAGCATTTTTAATGTCTTCAATGAAATCTCCAAGTGATGAGTCATCATCCCCATCGTCACCAACAGAAGTCTCGAGTGAAATCGTATCCTGCGAAATTTTTATAATATGATGGATCTTTTCAACTTCTTCACCCATTTCAGCGGCAAGTTCCTCTGGTGTCGGGTCGCGTCCAAGATCTTGCAAAAGCCGACGCTGTGTTTGCTTGAAACGATTGATGGTTTCTACCATGTGTACTGGAATACGGATAGTGCGAGACTGATCAGCAAGTGCACGAGTGATAGCTTGGCGAATCCACCATGTTGCATAGGTAGAAAATTTGTATCCTTTACGGTAGTCAAACTTTTTTACAGCACGAAAAAGTCCAATATTCCCTTCTTGAATAAGATCAAGTAAGGTGAGCTGTTTTCCAACAAATTTTTTCGCAATAGAAACAACGAGACGCAGGTTGGCTTCAATCATTTTTCGCTCGGCTGCTTTGTCTGACATTTCTTTTCGTTTTGCAAGACTAATCTCTTCGTCAGCGGAAAGAAGCGGAATTTTCCCAATCTCGCGCAAATACATCTGGATAGAATCTTGCGCAATGTTTCCAAGATCAAAAACACCGTTTTCCATGTCGGGCTGATCACCCTGAACTGACTCAAGAATTTTTCGATGTTCACTCACCTGTCCGAGCAGGCCTGATTTCATTTCAACAATACTCACTCCTGTATGTTCGAGCGCGTCAACAAATCCTTCAAATTCGGCAAGGTAGCATTCAAGACGTGGAAATGTTTGAAAAATTTCAGTTTCAGTAAGGAATCCACGACCACGGCCTTTGTCAATAAGATGCCACATCTGTTGCTCTGTCGGTGGATCAAGTGGCTCACTTTCTACAAAGAGCTTTGTTTTTGCCTGATACTTTGGTGGTGCTTTATATTTTTTAATAGGGGCTCTCATTGGAGACTTTGTGAGAGGTTTCTGCTTCTTTTTGGGAGCAGGTTTTGCGGCTTTTAGAGCACGAGAAGAGACAGCCTTGTGGGCTGGCTTTTTGAGAATTTTAGCAGCCTGTTTGACTGCTTTTTTGTGAATTGTCTTGAGTTTCTTGAACACAAAAGAAACTTAGTGATTTAATGTACTGTTTGTAATTCTTGGATAAGTCGATTCACGTCGTCTTTTCGTCCTTCTTTTTCAGCAAGATCAATTTCATAGCTCAGCTCTTTACGACGATTTTTGATCCACTCATTTTTTATTTCCTGAGAAAGGATCTCAAATTCTTTTACGATGTCAAAAGTCTCGCTGGGGTTTCCATCGAGTTCTAATTGCATTAAAAGAAAAGAAATGCGTTCACCATGATCGCTATTGAGAACCGAAAAATCGGTACTTCCAGTAGTATATACCTTTTTGAGCTCTTCGTAAAGGGGGAAATTGCGATTGGCACGGATAGAGTCTTCAGAGAACTTTTGGAAAAAGAGCTGAATTTTGTCCGGATGAGAAAATAAAAGGCCAAGAGCTCGCTCAAGAAGACCGTCAATACGGGTTTTGGGGGCTTCACTTGGCTCTGCTTTGGGCTCGGCTGTTTTTATTGTGGAGGCAGCATATTGAGGCGTAGGTTTAGCCTTTTGAGCCATACGATGGAGCTCTTCACGAAGGACCGATGTTTCGAGTTGAAGTTTGCTGGCGAGGTCGTTGAGCCAATGATCCTGTGTCACAGCACCGGGGATGCGAGCAATCTCACTGAGTACTTCGCTTGCAATTTTTTGTTTGCCCTGTGGAGTTTTTGGATCATAGAGTGAAAAAGCACGCTCGATATACCAGACCATAATATCTCTGGCATCTTCAACTGCCTTGAACCACACAGCTGGATTTTTTTTGAGGCATTCATCGGGATCTTTGCCTTCGCCCTCGGGGATGCGAATCACTCGCACATTCATACCCTCAGTGAGGGCAATATCTATACCACGCTTGGCTGCATTTTGTCCGGCAGCATCAGCATCAAAGGCAAGCGCCATATTTTCACTGTAGCGTTTGAGGAGTTGCACTTGTTTTTCTGTCATTGCAGTGCCACTCGTTGCGACCACATTTTCCATGCCGGCTTGGTGACAGGCGATAACATCCATCTGTCCCTCGACCATCACGATCAGGTCTTTTTGTTTGATGATATTTTTTGCAAAGTTCAAGGCGAAGACAATGCTGGATTTGTTGTAAATCGGGGTTTCAGGAGTATTCACATATTTGCCACCAGATTTTTCTGTTTCTACAAGGACACGTCCAGTGAAACCAACAACAGCGCCATACATATCAAAAATTGGAAACATAATACGCCCACGAAAGCGATCATAAAATCCTTTACCATTTGTTGCGCCTTCTTTTTTTATCGTGAGTCCTGCCGCAATAATGTCTTCAATGCCATAGCCTTTTTTGAGCAGATACTGCGTGAGGAGCTCCCACTGATCTGGGATAAAACCAATACGCCATTTTTTGATAGTTTCCTCGGTCAGTCCGCGTTTTTTCAAATACTCTCGCGCTGGTTCAGCAGCAGGCATGCGCAGCAAAAATTCATGATAAAAATGCGCCGCTGTTTCGCAAATTTCTTTGAGACGGTTTTTTTGATTCCCCTGAATTTCACTCCCCCGAGTATTTTCAAGTTTGACGCCAGCACGATCAGCAAGATGTTTGAGCACTTCAATAAATTCCATGCCTTCGAGTTCTTGGAGGAATGTAAAAATATCACCGGATTTTGAGCAGCCAAAACAATGCCAGCGCTGCCGCTCGCGGTTGACCATAAACGATGGTGATTTTTCTCTGTGGAATGGGCAGAGGCCCTTGTAGTTGATGCCTGCGGGCTTCAAAACCATGTACTCGCTGAGAAAGTCCACCACGTCGATTTTGTCTTTGATTTGCTGGGTGTCGTTCATATATTATTAAATGATATTACTTCGTAACATCATTTACTAAACAATATCTAAAATTTTGCTCTCCAAGCAAAACTTCTGATCATTGCCTTGGTTATACCATTTTTTTGCCTCTTGAGCAAGGGTAGTATTACGCTTGTCTCTAGCCGTATTGTATGATAATGTAGAATAAACGTTCTTATTAAAAATTTATTTTTTACGAGGGGGAAATATGCAACCACAAATTTACAAAACAAAAATACAAAAACTCCCCGGTACGCATTGGCATCAAGTTATTGAAAAAGCGTATTTTCAATATAAAGAAATTAAAAGAAAAACAAAACGCCGACCATATATCCGATCAGCATATTTTAAAAACGAAAAAATATTTTTAGAATTATTTTGGAATCACTTATACGAAAAGGCAAACATAAGAGATAAGACAAGGCGACTCAAATACTTTCCCTGCGCTATTGAGCTCATCAAAAATAGCAAACTAAAACCTACGACTCAAATTAGTACCGAAGAATCAAATGTACACCTCCATCGTTTTGCGGGAATTACACCTGAGGGCGATACCTTCTTCGTCCAAATCAAAGAAGAAAGAAAAAGAGGCCAAAAATGGTTAGTTTCAATGTTTCCTTACGACTAAAAACAAAAAAGAACTTCCGACCAATTTGTGGCAATAACCACGGCCAAAAGCCTTTTTCTACATTGAGTATACCGTGGATACGTTATTTTGTCAAGATAAAAACATTGCATATACTAATCCCCTTCTGCTATAATCTTTAGAAGTGACAAAAGGGTCGAAACACAAAGGAGAAAATAGTCTTGAAGCGCCTCACTAACTGGGGCCTCAATATCATTTTGGCCCTCAGTATTCGTCACTGCTTCTGCACAAAATACAAAAGCCATTGAATTTTATAAAAGAGAAAATTTTGAAGATTCAACCATTACTTTTGAAAGAAAAATTTAAAATTATATGAAAGAAAGCAACGTCGTCAAAATACAAGTAAACTGTCCACGAGAGTCTGCTGATGCGGTTCGTCTTGCTATTGGAGGATCTGGTGGCGGTGTGATGGGAAAGTATAAATATTGTTCTTTTGTAACCGAAGGACATGGATACTTTTTGCCAATGGACGATGCGAACCCCGCAGTTGGAAATATTGGTGAAGTCAACAGAGTGCCCGAAGTAAAAATTGAATTTGTTTGTGAAAAAGAAAAAGTGAAAGATGTCATTACTGCGATAAAGTCAATACACCCATACGAAGAAATACCAATTGATATTTTTCCAATGCTTGATTTTAAATAAATAAACGACAATATATTTTATAGACATATGTTCACAGCACGACAAGAAGCAGAACTCGTTACCTCTATCCAAGGACGAGGCGAAATTCCGCTCAAATTTAATTACCTTGGATCGGGTGCAAAAAAATGGCAAACAATCGCGCAAAAAAGATCCACAGGCGGAATCAATTCAACAGAGACAAAACTTCTTCAAAAACGCGTGAAAGATTTTTTGGCATCATTTGAAAATCATGACAAAATAAATATTATAGATATTGGATGCGGAGATGGTGCGCCATGCATTCCAATTCTCGACGAACTTACAAAACAAAAAGTTTCTTTTTGCTATGTTCCACTCGATATTAGCTCCGAGATGACCGCACTCGCTGAAAAGAATATTCACAAAAGATATCCCAAGGTCGAGATCAAACAAATTGTACTCGACTTTGAACTTGGAAATTTTGCAGATATTACCTATGATCTCAAAGCTGGAGGCTATTCCAATCTCCTCTGTTTTCTCGGCAGTACCATTGGAAATTTTTCTGACCGAAGTCGTATCCTGACCAACTTGCGTGATTCCATGGGTTCAGATGACTACCTCATTGTCGGAGTCGAGATGACGAATTTTGCAAAAATAAATAAAATTATTCCACATTATCAAGGAAAAGTAATTGAAGATTTGATCTATACAGTTGCACTCGGAATTGGTATAAAAAAACAATCTACAAAATACGAAGTATTGTGGAATGATCAACACAGTCAGATTGAAATGTGGACAACATTTTCAAACAAGCAAAAAGTAAAAATCGGAGACTCTGCATTTATCCTCGAAAAAGGTGAACGAATCCTCCTCGCACGATCTGTAAAATTCAATGAATGGACATTTACAAAGTTACTCTCTGATGTAGGATTTCGAACTGAACTTCTCACAACCACAAGCGACCGAGGATATCTTCTTTCTATGGTACAGGCAACGCGCTATGGAGTATAACAAAAACTACACTACGATAATTCTTGGTGGAGGAATTTCTGGCTTAGCAACAGCCTTTACTTTGTCGAAACAAAACAAAAATTTTTTACTCATAAGTGAAAATATTGGCGGCCGTGTACAAAATGAAAAAGGTGTAAACTACGGGGCATATTTTGCAACACATCAATACAAAAATCTCAAACCTTTTTTGAAGTTCAAAAAAGAAATAAAAAAAACAGATATTGAATTTCACCGAGAAGGAAAAGCATACAAGATGTTTAGCATACAATTTGCAAAGGTATTTTTGCAATATGTAAAGTTTGTGTGGTTAATGATACAATTTCGGTCAAAATATAATACATTCAAAAAAAAGTGTGAAACTCTTGGCCAAGAACGTGCCATGAAAGAAAATTCTTACCTATTTTCTCTCTACCACGAAAAAGCATCCGACTGGATACAAAAAAATGGAATTCAAAAACTTGTTGATGAATTTGCGAGTGAGCCAATTTATGCTCTCACTTTTACAGCTCCAAGCGAGATGAATGCTTTCTTTTTTTTACAATGGTCATCAGAAATATTTCTCAACCGAGTATTTGAATTTGATATAGACTGGAACCTCTTGCAAAAAAACTTCCATAACAATATAGTCCTCGATACGGTAAAAGAGATAAAACAGAACCCAATGGGTTATGAGATAATAACAAAAACAGGATCTTACACATGTACGCATCTTATTTCAGCATTACCATTTTGGATTTCTGATACGCTCTTAAATCTCAAGCGCAAACATATTTTGACAAATGCCTACATGCACCATATCAAAGGCACACTTCGACCTGAGTGGAAACATAAAAGAATAAACTTGTTCTCCACAGGGTCACAATCGTTCGCAATAGTCGAGCAAACAGATGGTACATTTTTATTATATAGCCGACACAAGACAATAAACATTGATAATTTTTTTGAAAACTATACAATAATCGCAGAAAAATTATGGGAACCAGCTTTTGCAAATCCAAATACTCTTTTTTCATTTGACATAAACAAAAACCTAACAGTAATTGGAGACGTAAATATTCCCGGAATGGAAGATAGTTTCATTTCTGGAATATATGCCGCAAATAAAGCTATTAAAAATTCAAACCTATGAAAAAAGAACTTGACCTTGTCCAACAATTTCACGAAAAATTTCAGCAGCCAGTTTTGACAGCACCGTCGCTCATTCCACAAGACCGTAGTACGAATCGCTACAAACTTATGAAAGATGAAGTGGAAGAATATCTCGAAGGAACAAAAAATGCAGATCTGCCAAATATTGCAAAAGAACTTTGCGATATTCTCTATGCTGTATATGGAACTATCCTCGAACATGGGCTCCAAGACAAAATTGACGAAATATTTGAAGAGGTGCATAATTCAAATATGAGCAAGGACTACCACGAATACAAGATGATCAAAGGCGAAAAGTATTTTAAAGCAGATATTAATAAATTTTTTAATAACTAAGCACACTTATATGAATAGAATCGTACATTTCGAAATCCAAGCCGACGACCTCGAACGATGTGCCACATTTTATCGAGAAATATTTGGATGGAAAATTGAAAAATGGACAGGTATGGTAGGAATGGAATACTGGATGGTGATGACCGCCGAACTCAATAGTACAGAACCCGGTATCAATGGTGGAATGGTCAAACGTCCAGCAGGCACGGCCCCAGCAGAATGTGGAGCAAACGCATATGTTTGTTCTATAGTCGTTGATAACTTTGATACAATAGCAGAAAAGATTATCAATGCAGGAGGCAAAATTGCAATGCCAAAATTTCCAATTAATGGAATGGCATGGCAAGGATATTTTCTTGATACCGAAGGAAACACTTTTGGTTTGCACCAAGCAGATCCTGGAGCAAAATAAAAAAGTCACTCCAAAAAATAAAAACAGACTTTCTTACAAAGGAAGTCTGTTTTTTTATATGAAAATTTATTCCAGTCCCCATTCTTTTTTGAGAGCAGCAACTCCATCAGGAAGCTGAATTGTTGGCTCCCAACCAAGCAAATTTTTAGCCTTTGTAATATCTGCTTTTGTATATTTCATTTCACCAGGAAGTGCTGGAACGTTCACAGTCGGTCCACCAATCATTTCGGCAAGTTGATTCACCGAATATGGATTTCCAAATCCCACGTTAATCGTTTCTCCTTTCCCAACAGTATCTTTGGTCATAGCCAAAATATTTGCACGCGCAACATCACTTACGTGCGTATAATCACGATACATTTCACCATCTCCTCGGATGGTGAGGGGTTCTCCATTTTTTCGCATTTGCAAAAATCTTCCAATCACGAGTGCATAGGCACCATTTGGATCACAAAAAGATCCATATACATTATAATAAATAAGAGAAACCGTTTCAATGTCATACAATTCTGCAAACATACGGCAATAATGCTCACCAATATATTTGTGTAATGCGTATGGAGCAAGAGGCTTTTTTACAACACCATCTTCTTTGAGAGGATATACTTCTTGATCACCGAATGTTGAAGATGACGATGAAAATACAACGCGTTTTACTCCAGCATCACGAGCAGAAAGAAGCACATTCAAAGTCCCATTTACATTCACATCATGTGTGAGTTCTGGATTTTCAATAGAGAAAATAACACGAGGAAGTGCCGCCATGTGAAATACTCCATCAATTCCCTGCATTGCAGCGTCAAGTGCAGCACGATCACGAATATCTCCTTCAACATATTCAGCGCTCGCTTGAATACGATCTGGCATACGACCACCAGCATAGTTATCAAAAACACGAACTTGATGCCCCTGTTTCAAGAGTTCAATGGTAAGATTTGTACCAATAAATCCAGCGCCACCAGTAATAAGATAATGCATAAACTTTTTTTTAAAAAAATAGATTATAAACTCCAATATGTCATTCCTGCATTTTCAACATCCACTTTATTATATATATGTTTTACATCAGCAAGCAGTGTATCACCATTGACCATACTTTTCAACTCACTTGGACTTAAATGTTTGAATTCATCGTGCGCAACTATCACCACGAGTACATCTGCATGCGGCAATTTTGTTTTGTCAGTTTCAATATCAATGCCATATTCATGTTTCACCATTGCAGCGTCGGCAAGTGGATCATAGACGATCGGATTCGCCCCGAATGATTTGAACTCACTGTACAGCAATGCGGCTTTTGAATTGCGAACATCCTTTACATTTTCTTTGAATGTAATTCCAAACATAACAAAATTACAATGCTGCACATCTTTACCAGATTTGATCACATGCTTGATAATTTCTTCCGCAATAAATTTATGCATGCTGTCATTGATATGACGCCCCGCCAAAATCACCTCAGCCGTATGCCCCACTTCTTGCGCTTTGTACGTCAAATAATAGGGATCCACTCCAATACAGTGTCCACCAACAAGTCCCGGATAAAATTTCAAAAAATTCCATTTGGTTTCTGCAGCAGAGAGTACGTCATAGACAGAAATTCCCATTTTATTAAACACAATGGCAAGCTCATTCATGAGTGCAATGTTGAGATCTCGCTGTGTATTTTCAATCACCTTTGCAGCTTCGGCAACACGTATTGAAACGGCAGGATAGACCGTCGTTACCGCGCCATATACCCCCTTCACAACTTCCAAGGTTTCAGGTGTTTGACCAGACACAACCTTCACAACATTTTCAATCGTATGCTGTTTATCCCCAGGATTCACACGCTCTGGTGAATATGCAAGAAAAAAATCTTGACCATATTTGAGCCCCGAAGTCTTTTCAAGAATTGGCCCACAGATATCTTCTGTTACTCCAGGATACACTGTTGACTCAAATGACACGATAGTACCCTCGGTGATATATTTTCCAAGCATCTCAGAAGCTTTACGAACAATCGTCAAATCAGGTGTGTTATGTTCATCCACTGGAGTTGGTACAGCAACAATAATAAATTTTGCATTTGCCAAATTTGCAGGATCACTCGTATAGACGATATCACCGCTACGCAGTTCTGATGGATTAACTTCACGCATGTTTTCAATCCCGTTATTGAGCTCCTCAATTTTTTTTGCATCAATATCAAAACCAATCACAGAAAAATGTTTGGAAAGTAAAACAGCAAGGGGAAGTCCAACATAGCCAAGCCCGAGCACACAGATTTTTTCTTGTTTATTTTTTAAATCTTCAAAAATAACCATACTATTTCCCCTTTAAAAATGGCGAACCCACGGCAATAACATCAAAACCCGCAGCAACAAGATCAGTATAACGATGTTGGAGCATACGACGTCCATCCATAATTACCGGTCGTTTTTTTTCTGCAATCAAAATATCTGCAAGTCCACGAAACTGTGGCCAGTCGGTCGCAAGAATAATCACATCAGCATTTTTTATGGCATCATATTCATGTGAAAAATATTGCAGAGTATCCGAAGCAGGATAACGTATTTGAAAATTGTTTGTAGCCGATGGATCGTAGAGTCGAAACGACGCAACATTTTTTTCTTTTAAAGCATCAATAATTTCCGCAGCAGGAGCATTGCGAGTATCGTTGGTATCACGTTTGAATGCAAGCCCGAGAATCGCCACGTGCAAGCCACTCCAATTTCCAGCAGCTTCTTTTTCAAAACGCGCTACAAAATTTTGCAATTGTCGCTTGTTTGCATCATAACTCTCTGTCACAAAATCATTATTCATCCCCGCTTTTTGCAACTGATACGCCAGTGACCGTGTATCTTTTACGAGACAACTTCCTCCCGCATACAAACTATCATAGAGTCCCCATGTCCCAATACGATCATCGGTCATGAGAATTTTGCGAACATTTTCAAATTGCAGTCCATCAAAAGCTTCACAGGTTCGTCCAATCACATCAAAACACAACGCAACTTTGTTGAACAAGTAAAAATTGGCAAGCAACTTTCCAGCCTCTGCCTCGTGGGGATTTACTTCAATATATCGAGCATCGGGTGAGTGATAAAAACGTTCATAAATTTGTCGCATCACTTCAAAGTCTTTGTCGCTTGATGCACCAATAACTACCCGATCAGGCTTGAGTGATCCTTCAATAGCTTTTCCTTCTACCAAAAATTCAGGATTACTCACTACACCAAAATTTTTCACCCCCTGTTTTTTGAGGGTTTCAATTGTCCGATCGGACATATCAACGGGCACTGTACTTTTGTTAATAATCACGATATATTTACTCTGAGTGCCCATATTTCGTTTGGCCAAGGCCTGCGCGAGTTGTTCGGCAGCACGGTCATAAAAACTGAGGTCACTCTCCCCTGTCTCACCAATTTCAGGTGTAGGCAAACACATAAATACAGCATCTGCCGTATCCAAAAATATTTCTACACGGGTATAATCTGTAGTAAAAATAAGACGGTCCTTTGCGCGAATCAAAAGATCCCCAAGTCCTTTTTCATAAAGGCAAGATTCAATGGTATCGCGTTCGCAACTACCAAGCATTTGAATTTTTTTCTGGTCAATATCAAAAACAAGGGCCTTATGCCCACTATCCGCAGCAACAGCAGCACTACAAGTGCCAACAAATCCAGCTCCAATATAAAGTATATTCATAGTAATATTACTGTAGCACAAGTAGAAATGACTTTCAAGTGATTTCTATTGACAAAAGCGCATAAAAGTGACATAATCTAGAGTTCTTTACAATTTATTTCAAAAATCAACTTTTTTCTCTCAAGCTAGGAAAAAATAACTTTATAATCAAGGTTACTTTCCCCTGGCTTGTCTAGGAAAAATCAACCACTTTTTTCACGGGGGAGGATAAATCCGATGAAAAATCTCATTTGGGCCGTAGTGGCCCTGGGGTTGTGGGCATGTAGCCCCAACCTCGCCATTGACTGTGAAAGCACATCAGACTGCGAAAGCGGCCAGATGTGCGTGGCCGGGATCTGCATCGTAGACCAAGATGCAAACTCGGCCGATGGTGAGGTGCCCACCACGGATGGCATCACTTCGGGTGAGGACGCTCGCCCGGATTCCATGAATTCTCCCGACGGGGAGACGGACGGCGGACGCACCGCCGATGCAAACCACAACCACTCCGACGCGCGCCCGGACGATGCGGCACGCGATGGTACGACCACTCCGCTCGACGGACTGCCCACGCCCGACTTGGGCGCTGGCGGAACGGATGGAACGATTCCGCCGCCGGCCGACGCGGCAATCCTGCCGCTCGATGGACCGCCCCCCACGCCCGACATGGGCGCTGGCGGAACGGACGGAACGATTCCGCCGGCTGATGGAGCAGTCACCCCACCAGTCGACGCGGCGATTTTGCCGCCAGACGCCAACAACTGCAACCCCAGCCCCGAACTCTGCGACGGGCTGGACAACGACTGCGACGACGTCATCGACAACGGCTTCGACCTCAACCAGGCCTGCACAGTTGGCCAGGGCGTCTGCTCCCGCGAGGGACTGACGACCTGTGACGGTTGCGCAGGCGTCCCCGGCATCCCCGAGGACGAGCTCTGTGACGGAGCCGACAACAACTGTGACGGAGAGATTGACGACGGACTCGAGTGTGATTGTGAGCCTGGGAGCACCCAAGACTGCTACACCGGGTCCGCAGACACCCTCAACCAGGGCGTCTGCCATGGAGGCACCCAGTTTTGTGACCCAAACCACCACTGGGCTGCATGCCTTGACCAGAATTTGCCCAGCCCCGAGCTCTGCGACGGACTGGACAACGACTGCGACGGCACCGCCGACAACCTCAACGGAATCGGCGAAGCCTGCGCGGTCGGCATCGGTGAATGCCGCTCCGAGGGAATCCTGCAGTGCGGTGGTTTGGCTGGGCAGCTTCGCTGCTCGGCCACGGCGCTTGCGCCGACCCCCGAAACCTGCGACAACCTCGACAACGACTGCGACGGAGAGATCGACAACCTGCCGGGACTCGGCGAGGCCTGCGCGGCCGGACTCGGTGAATGCCGCTCCGAAGGGGTCATGATGTGCGATGCTGTGTCTGGGCAGCCTGTCTGCTCGGCCTTGGCTTTCGAGCCCAGCAACGAACTTTGTGACAACCTCGACAACGACTGCGATGGCCAGGTCGATGAGGACGACAACGGCAGCCCCCGCCTCCGGGTAAGCTGCTACAATGGCCCTGCCCTTAGCGAGGGCATCGGGGCCTGCCGCAGTGGCATGCAGGAGTGCGTCAACGGTGAGATGTCCGAGTGTCTGGGGGAAATCATCCCAAGCGCCGAGGACTGCGTCGACGGTGCCGACAACGACTGCGATGGCCAGGTCGACAACGGCGTGGGCTGCACCTGCAATCCGGACACAATCCGTGCCTGCTACGATGGACCTGCCGAAACCAACGAGGTCGGGACCTGCCACGGCGGATCGAGCCATTGCAACGCCAACGGTACGGGATACGAGGCCTGCGAAGAGCAGGTACTCCCCGTAGCTGAAGAATGCGATGGCCTCGACAACGACTGCAACGGAGAGGCCGACAATGGCCTCCTGGAGCAAGCTTGCTACACGGGCCCCCCGGCCACCCGCGGCATCGGTGCCTGCCGCGATGGCACGCAGACCTGTCTCGGCCTCCAAGGCTGGGACATCTGCCAAAGTCAGTTGTTGCCCTTCCCCGAGTACTGTGACGGGGAGGACAACGACTGCGACGGCACGGTCGACGAGGACACACCCGACACTGGCCTCGACTGCAGCAGCGGTCAGGGCCAATGCGAGGTTGCAGGCCACACAATCTGCCGGGAGGGAAGCACGGTCTGCGATGCTGTGCCCCGAGCTCCGGTCGCCGAGCGCTGCAATGGCCTCGACGATGACTGCGATGGCCAGGTCGACAACGACCTACACTGCCCGATCTGGACGGCAGCAGTCGGACCTGCCGACGCGCAGTTCGTAGGGACGGTGACAGAAGTCACCAAATCCCAATACGCCTCCTGCGTTGCAGCAGGAGCCTGCGTTGCTCCCGCCTCGTCACACCAGGCACTCTCCGAGTGCAACTGGCAGCTTCCAGACCGCCTGGACCACCCGATCAACTGCGTGAATTGGGAAGAGTCACGCAGTTACTGCCAGTGGCTGGGCGGAGACCTGCCCAGCGAAGAAGAATGGGAAGCCGTCGCGGGTGGACGAGCACTCGTGCAACCATGGGGCAACACGCCCGCAGACTGCACAAAGGCCCACAGCGGCGGATGTGCCCCCCGGGGCACTGTCCCGGTGCTCACGCTCTTCCTCGGGGGGGTCTCCCCCTCTGGGGCCTACGACATGATCGGGAACCTCCGGGAGTGGACTCGCACGATGGATGAAGAGAGTCCACTTCTCAAAGGCGGGGGCTTCGACGACAACATCGTCGGAGAGATGGTAAATATTTCCTGGCGCTTGCGACTCCCCAGCGAACGGAGATCCGTTGACCTCGGGATCCGCTGTATCAAACCCGCCCCACCCCCCAACCCCTAGGCGCCGAGTGCGCCCGCCCCGAGTACCAGGGAGGGACTCGTGGTGAACATCGTGGCCGACTGATCGCAGCAGTCGGCCCCCACAAAAAAACACTGACATTTGTCGGTGTTTTTTTATTATTCAAATTGCTTCGTCACCAATAACAGATAACAGAAAAATTTATATAAAACAACTAACGAAGAAATTTGAAGTGACGTTTCAAAATATTTTTCTCCAAAAATTTGAACTCATAAAATACAAAAGCAAAACAAAGAACTCCAAACCAGGCAGAAACCGCCAGTGAAAGAGTAATGCCGACGATTCCAAAAAATCCACCGACGATAAGGAAAATAATTCGTAAAATTTGAGAGATAAATGTCGCAAAGCGTAAATCCTCGGCTTTCAATTTTGACTCAAGTGCTGATTGCATAATTCCCTGGAGTACCACTGCAGGCAGTGCACAGACCAAAATTCCAATATAAACAATTGCATTCGCGTATGAAGAAGGCAAAAAATTGATAATATACAGCCAACTTGCAAAAAACAATCCCATTGAAAAAAGAGACGAAGATACAAGTACAAAAAATAATTTTTGTTTCAAGTGCCGACGAATTTCAGATATTTCTATTTTTGCAAAATCAGCATAGAGTAAATAATATCCTGAGGAGATAATAGACCGAAACAAAACATCAATACGAGTAGCAATAGAAAATACAGCCAAACTTGCAAAACCAAAGAGTGGTCCAATAATAAAATTGTGAATACTCCCAGCAGTACCTTGTAAAATTTCTACCGGAATAAGTTTTTTACCATAATCCACACAACTACAATCAATCTCACCTTTTTTATAAGCGGCAACACAATGATATTTTTTGAGCCCCCACAAAAATGCAAGGATACAAATGACGGCGAGACTCGCATACTGAGCAAACATCACAAGCACTACATTTTCCGTAGCAAACGCAGTCCAGAGAGTAAATGCCTGAGACACAAAAATAGCAAGACTTTGCCAAAATACAAAGAGTCCAAAATTTTCTTTGGCAATAAATAATTGTGGAAAACTGACCTGAGGCAAATAACCAAAGAGTAAAAATAATCCCACAATAATTGAAAGCATTGGTAAAATTGGCTTTCCAAAAAAGAAAAATACTCCAGCAGCAATGAAACACAAAATTGTGAGTGTTGCCACGAATTTGAAACGATACACAAAGGCATAGAGTATCGTCCCATTTTTATTTTCTACCATCCCCTTCTTCGCAGCAAGTGTACTGTTGCCAATAGAAAAAATTGAAAGCCAGGTAATAACCGTTTGCGAAAATTGAAAAATACCAAACTCTGCAGGGCTTAAAACACGCGCCAAAAATGGCATAACCACAAGCTGAATAGCGACAGTAATACTCTGCAACAAGAGGAGGAGCATTCCGCCCCTCCCATATCGTTTCAACAACTTTGTTGTGAAGATCCAGAAACCACGCATAGTTCTGTTTTCAATTATGATTTTCGGTCAAGACGAAAAAATATTTCCCAATATCCAACTTCGCGCATTGGGTGGTCTTCAAATTCTTTCATGCTCGTCACGACATATTTGTTACTGCCACGGTGGAATCCAACGTCGACTTCATATCCAAATTGACGCAAGTATTTTGCAATTTCAAACCCACCACTTCCACGTTTTTTGAGCAGTTCACAGTGGACTTCAATAAAGAAATATTTTGGAGCACGATCTGTCATCAACGTATTTTCTCCACCTTTCAAAATTTCAGTTTCATATCCTTCTACATCCATACGAATCAAATCAAGTGTTTTTCCGTCAGACACAAAATCATCAATGGTCATCATCGGAACATCCACTACTTCAAATTCTGTCAGATCATCGCGTTTTACAAAACTCGAAAGATTTGAACGAATATCTACATAAAATGGAGCTGTCCCTTTTTCGGCACCAAAGGCACCTGGAATCACTTCAATATTTTTATAATTATTCACTGCAATATTACGATTGAGCCAGGCAATATTTTTTGGGGATGGTTCGACTGCATAAATTTTTCCAGTTTCACCAATAAGACGAGCTTCAAGCATAGCATAGTATCCAATATTGGCTCCACACTCAAGAATCTTCATGCCAGGTTTGAGAATTCTTTTGATTGCAGCCGTACTATTTTTTTCATGTACACCATAAAGAGTCAGTTCGCGAGAAATTCCAGTATCGCGAAGATCCAAAAACATAAAACTATTTTGTACTTGTTTTACAACTTCTCCACCTTTTGAACGTCGATAGTAATACTTGAGGGGAAGATATTCACGAAAAAAACGTCGCGCAGTATCATACCCAGCTTGTCCTGTCTTTTTCAAAAATGATCCCAATCCTTCTTGTTTGATCACACGTTTTGCAGTTGGAAAAAATTTCTTTTCTGTTTTGATTACCGCATTGTCGAGCGTAATCGGCGATTTTTGAGTTGCTTCATCCATATAGTTATATAATTAAGAACGTAATATTGAAATGAGTGAAAGTTCAAGTGTCTGGGAAAAATTTCCTTGCGAATACGAATACGACTCTTTATATGTTTCCAAACTTTTTTGTATAACTTCTTCTTTGCTTTTGTGGGCGAGTTTGCTAATTAAATCTTTGAGTGCCGAAATATGAATATCTCCAATTACATGGCCACAACGTTCTGCTGAGTCAATACCAGATTCTACGGTCACAACGGGAATCATACCCGCTCGCATACAGGTCGTCACCGAAGTTGCCGCTCCTTCTGAGGCTGACGGAAAAATAACATAACCACATTTACTCGTCAAATCGTAAAAAGTTTCTCCCCCGATTTTGATGAATCCAACAAAGTGAATATTTTTTGATTTTTCCAAGGTCTCTTTGTAAAATGCATTAAAATCTGTTTCTGTTTGTGGTGCGCAAATAAATAATTCATAATCTGGAAGTTCTGCGAATGCTTCGATTACAATATCAAGCCCCTTCACAATATTGCCATTTCCTCCAAAGTATAAAAACTTTTTTGCATCTTTTTTTTCAAGTGAAGCAAAGGGAAATTGGACAAGCGTACTTGAAGATGGTGGTAATTTATACACAGGTTTGTGATGTTTATCAAAAGTGTGCAGAGCAAATTCACTACCACAAGACAAAATTGCATCTGTGTGTTTCATACATTCGTCAATATCTACATGATTGATGGTACGACGAATTTCAACTTTGACTCCAGGATGACGCTCCCAAAAATAATCATAGCGAGCAAGGGTAATACGATTACTCTCATCTGGCTCAGGACCAAGCGCATAAAATACTTTTTTGGCACTTGGAACTTTTTTGGCGATGTCTGCATAATGTCGACCAGAGTCCCCTGCACCAATACCAATAAATATTTGGTATATATCTTGAACACTGGCAATCGTTTCTGGTTTTACGGTTCGGTCAATCACATCGACCACAAAACCAAGACGATTGAGTACTCGAACAATCTCAATAATTTCCCAGTGATTTACATGGGATGGATTGTTGGCAACCGAACGAAATACAAGAGAATCAGTTTTGTAGTACAACAAGGCTCGCCCATTTTTTACAGTACAAAAATCATCGAGATCTCGAACAATTTGTTTTCGCATCACCTTATAATATGCTTTTCGGAAAAATGTGATTGGACTCATACTAAACTTTCTTAAAAATATACTGGATATAAGGAAATATGTATTTTGAAAGTTGAAATTTTCGCATAAGAAGTCGATCCATTTTATTTCGGGCATCAACCGTAAAACCAACAAATTTTAAACCCGTATTTTTTTCTGTTTCTTCAATAATAAAATCTGGGTCACCTTTGAATATAGTTCCCCCACCAACGACATGCTCTGCCGCATAATAGTATCCCGCTCCAAAATTTTTGAACTGTTTATTTTTGAAAGATACTTTTGGAGAATAAATATAAGCACGTTTATTGTGTGAAGAAAAAATTACCAAACCCCCTGTTTTGACTTTTTTCTTCATTTCTTGCAAAACTTTTTTTCTCTCTTCGTAGTTTGGTACATAATCCAAACCATTTTGCGGAAACCACACCAGATCAAAACTCTCATCCGGGATATTTTTCAAATCCCGGGCATCTCCCAAACGTAAGTCAAGATCTACAAATTTTTCTTTTGGAAAATTTTTCAAAGAAGCCTGATATAAAGATTCAGAAAGTTCTACTCCAACGACAGTATTTCCAAACAAAAGAAGATTTGCAGGAACTCGTCCAGCACCACTTCCCAAGATCAATACTCGTTTATTTTTTACATCAAATTTGTCAATCAAAAATTTTTCTGACTCATTCAAAACGCGAAGCCTTGTAGTATTCGCAGCGTATTTTTCTACAACTTCTTTTTGTTCGTACAACTCTTGATTGCTTAGCATACAGGTATGGTGAACTTATTTTTTACGCAAAAGGACTCGAAGATACGCTCCATCAGGATGTTCAATAGTTGAATCAATATGTTTATTTTCTCCTGCAAATCGCTCAGTGTATGACTGTGAAAAAGTTTTGGTGAAAATAATTTCAAGACCAAATTTTTCTGCCAATTTTTCAAACGATTTTGGAGTATAAAAGTACGTATGAGGAAAATGGTAATCGGGTTCTTCCCCAAAAATACGCTCCTTTTCTACTGAATTTGGAATTTCAAAATACAAATACCCACGAGGATTGAGAAGATTCACAAAAAGTGAAAAATAATCAGCGATATCTGGCACATGTTCGAGTGAATGGCTGCCACATACCATATCATATTTTTCATTTATCTTTCGGATATCCAAATAAATATTGCGGATAAATGGCTTGAGCTTCTCTTGCCAAACAATTCCAGGATCAACACAATCAAAGACGAGACCTTTTTCATGTATTTGGATATAGCGCGAAAGTTGTGCACTTGCAGAACCAAATTCCAAGACAGTTTTCAAATCAGAAAAATTTAACTGTTCTTTCAAAAGTTTGTACGTTGATGTTGTACGATTGTTTTCACAAGTTTCAAGATCTCCTGACTCGGCAACCCAATAATCCTGTGAGTAAAATTTGACCAAAGCTTCTTCTGAAATCTTTGGATACGTCGTTCCCATATCACAAACAGAGCAAATAATAATTTTTTTTCCTTCAAACAGCTCCAACCCTTTGTTGACATTGCGCAGTGCGCGAGCTAATTTTCGTGGAGATTTTACTTTATTAAAAGTATTACTCGAACGTTTTTTTAAACCAAGAAGTGTCGCGTCGGTTGTGTCCCAGAACAAAAGATGACGAATTATCCATTTTGCAGAATTCGCAAAGTATCGTCGAATTTCACTTTTGAGCATCTGGTTTTTTCGTGGACCAGGATCTGTTGGATAGTCAAATTGATAAAACGTATGAGCGCCACATACTTCACATTTATAATCGAGAGTTTTGAGTCTATTTTCTAAATTCATAAAAATCTTAGTTATTATATACTGAGGGCAAATATTATATTTTATGGAGCTGAGATAACTTTTTACTTGTATTAGCCGCAGCTACGGACAAGTAAAAAGTTACGAGGCGAATGAAAAATAATATTTAGACAAAGTAAAATTATTTGTAAATAAGTTTTTTAACTTCTTCTTTGCTATACAATTCCGCATTGCGAGTCGAAAATGCATCAACTGGTTTTTTGTTAGGAACGTTCGGTCGAATCACATAATAATTTCCCATATCAAAACAAAAATGTCGTTCACTCTCCCCCACCAAATCTTCGTGAATTTTTTCTCCTGGAAAAAGCCCAATGACTTCAAATTTTTCTTTTTTGAAAATTACTTGCAAAATATCCAAAATACGCGCGGCTTTCATTTTTGGAATATAAATTTCACCACCTTTTGCTTTTTCAATGGTATCACTTACCGTTTTCACTGCATCTTTCAAAGTAAAAAAGAAACGACACATTTCAGGATCGGTAATTTTCACATTCAAATGAGGGTGCTCTTTCCAAAATGTTGGAAGTGCTCCTTTTGAGTCAATCATATTCCCAAAACGAGAACACAAAAATGTTTTATCCGAATTTTTATTGGCCTCAATAAACAAACGTTCCATAATATATTTGGTCATACCATAGGCATTGCTTGGGCTTGCGGCTTTATCCGTACTAATCGCAACCGCTTTTTTCACACCTGGAGTTTCTATCACTGCTTGAATCACAGATTTTGAACCGTCAATATTATTGAGGCAACCCTGCGTTGGTTGGTCTTCAATCATAATTAAGTCTTTCATGGCACCAGCATGTACCAAAATATCACATCCACGAAGTGCATATTTCAACGTTTCGGTATCACGAACATCTCCAATACGATACGTAATATTTGGATTATTGAATTCCTTCATCATTTCGTACTGACGTTCTTCGTTGCGGCTATACACGACGAGTTTGTTATCTTTCCCCCAAATAGAAGCAAGTGCCTTTCCAAGAGATCCAGTTCCACCAGTAATTAATATTTTGTGATTTTTGAGCATATATTACAAATAAAGTTGTTTAATTGTTTCTAATGTATCTTTATTTTCTGGAGTTTCCTGAACTTCTTGTAAAAACTTTTTGGCTTCAGCAATTGGCATAATATCTCCCTTACCATCACAAAGCCCAATCACACGGGTAATGTTTTCTATTGAGTCCACCAAAATATCGTAGCGTGCTCCCAAAATTCCAGGAACAATCACAGCAAAACCCTCAAATTTTTTCTGTCGAATACCCTCAAGCATTTTTCGCTGAAATAACCAATTTTCTATCATTCCGATATATCCACCAAAACTCGATAAGACATGTATTTCCATATTTCGCTTTTTGGCTTCAATAATCCCATTTTCGGTCAAAGTTCCATTTCCAACATCAATAATCATCGCATTCTCTTTTATACACTCAATTACTTTTTCATCGATCGCCGGAATACCTGGAGTACAACCAAGTACAATATCTGCATTTTGTACCGCATCAAGGAGAGTAGAAAAACCGACTATCTCTGTATCACTACGTTTTGTAATATTCAGTCCAACAATAACAGCTTTCATTCTTTCTTGAGCTCGTTCGTATACCAAAATGTTTGCTCCTCGTTCACACAGTTGTAATGCAATTTTTGCACCAACATTTCCAAGCCCAACAATCGCAACTTTTTTCCCTCGAAGTGACCCCCGCGTACAAGCAAGCAACATATCAAGAGAGGCAACCGTAAAATCATTTGGCTTATAAACCAAAATTTTACTCTTGTGAATACGGGTCAATGCATAGGCTTCAAGATTGGGCACTTCATTTTTTATTTCACAGTCGATAAGAAAATATGAAACGTAACCATCAAAAGTTTCAATAATATACTCGATAGTATCAAGTGTGCGAACAATGATATTTCCAGCGATGCTTGTTGTTGTTTCACGAATTCCTCCAAAAAAAACATCCGGATTATTAAGATTTGCCGTAGTCGAAAGACAAAGCAACTTTTCTTTCGAAGAAGCATCAAAACCTTTCTTTATATTTTGAATTGAAGTCTCTAAGTCTTCCATATTTTACTAAATATCAGATGCACAAGGATTTCCACTTTGAATTATATCAAAACTTTTTTCTCCACAATTTACATACAAATCAATACTCGAAAGATGCGAAACAAATTTTGTGCTTCCTTTCTGTGGATATACAGGATGATGAAATTCTTGAAAATATACATTTATATCTTCTTGTTTATATTTTTCAACATCGAGATAGACTTTCGCCCCAGCACCGCTTATATAGCATCTTGCACCTAAGTTTTTACAAATCTCCAAGGTAACATCTGTTCCACCAAGAGCAGTCCCAGAAAGGTTCATCTCACTTGCTTTTATAATCTTTGTCTTTATACCCAAGGCTTCAGCCATCCAAACGATAAACTCTGTATTAAAATTAGAAAGATATTCATGTTTTTTGTGGTAAAGTTCTTGCAAAAATGGAAAAACATTTTCAAAAAATTCACACTTTTTATAACTCTGCTCAATCGACATCAAATGCTTTTTCGTCAACTTTTCATCTGTCCAATTTATTTTTATGTTCTGTACTAAAGTATTCAGTGAATGTTTTTCTACCGGAATACTCAGCCACTGCGCTTCACCCGCAATCAAAAATTTATTACGGTTTTGAAAATTATTTTTTTCAAACTGCACCGTATCGAGCAATACAAAAGTATCTGCGAGACTCATCTTGTGAAAAAATCCAAGCCAAGGAAAACACTCAGGTTGATGAATCGCAACATTCATAAAAAACATTAAAACTTCAAATCGTAACGAACAATTTCAAAACTTTCCGCGTACTTCACATTGTTTTCGTTACCACGCATACGTGCACGTCCTTCAATCGACTCAATCCAATCTGGACCATATTTTTTGAACTGACTATCATGTGCCGCAATGGCTTTCTTTTTTGTTTCGATATCTTGAGTGATATCAATATACATTTGTGGTCGGTAAGCCTGGTACGAACGTCCCGACGGTGGAAATGGTTCATACATAAGAATTGAGTTGAACCAACGAGCTGCAGAAATTGAAGCGAGTGAAACATTGTGATGGTCTTGATGTGTATCAAAACTCCAGTGTGTCAAAATTAAATCTGGTTTGAACTCAGTCAGCACCGAATCAATTGCTTCCACAGTTGACTCATCATATGGAATATTTTTATTTGGAAAGTCAAATACTATGTAATCGCTAACCCCAAGTGCAGAAAGTGCTGCCTTTCCTTCGTCAGCCGCTTCTTCGTCAGTTCGAAGAACTGTTCCATCAAAACGTTTATACCCTGATGGCGTCATGATAATACATTTTACTTCGTGACCCTGACGAATAGCGCGAGCCAGTGTTCCTCCACAACCCAGTTCGATATCATCGAAATGTGCACCAATAGCAATAATTTTCATATGAATATAAGTAGAATTATTTTTTCGGAGTTTCGCTTATATATTTTTACTTGTCCGTACCTGCGGGTAATACAAGTAAAAATGTATATGCTCCAACTCACTCCAAAAACAATTTTAAAATTATCTTAAATGTTCAATAAATTTCATCAAATGTTGAAAATTTAAATCTGGTGAATAGGTTGAATCTACAAATGTTCGTAAATTTTTTGCAAAATCATTTCGTTTTTGTGTATCAAGAATCAACTCTTCAATAGCTTGGTACCAACTTTCTTTTGAATAAACAATGCGCCCACTCACTCCATCTTGAATCATCTGTACGTGAGACGGAACAAAATCTGCAATCACCGGTACTCCAAGCTGAGTAAAGACATAGAGTCGACCCGGGTTGGTAGAATATTTAAAACGCACAATATAATCATCACGAAAATATCCAATAGTGTTGTGAATATAACTCCACAATGTTCTCGTAAATATTTTTCCACGTAAATTTGGTACCGGAATCATACTTGGCACAACGCCAATATCGCAGGCATGCAGATCATTATAAAATGTTTTATCGCTCCATTGTACATCCACAACCGGACATTTTTTCGGACGATTTAATTTCCAGAGCCCAAGTTTTTTTACGTTATACACGGGACGAAATTCAATAGTATATTTTTCTGAGAGTTCATCGAGCGCTGCAGAAAGCGTCTTCATGCAGTGCAAATGGAGTTTGTTGCCATGATATCCAATTTTCACAGGAGTTTCTTTTCCGATTTCCACATGCAACTTTTCTTGTGGAGGCACATGCGGAAACATAAAATAAATCACGATGTTTTTGTTGTACGCATAAAAAATATCACGCTGCTCGAGAGAACTCACCAATACAAAATCAGCTCGGCGTGATTCTTCACGTTGTCGCTTCAAGGTTAACTTTGGATCCATAATCCCTGTAATAATCTGAGGATTGATGGATTTGGCTTCGTCCACTTTGGAATCTGGCGCCATGAATAGGGCCACATCATAATTTTTGTAGCCCTGCCAATCATTGCGAGTCACGCTGTGGCCGGCAGCAGTAAGGCGTGGAATCAAATCATCGACACATACTTTTGTGCCAGCAGCTTCGTAGTTTGTATTGATAACAAATCGCATATGCAATATTTTAAAATTTTACCACTCCTTCATTTTTTCTCTAGCTGTTTTTTTGAGCTTCAAATAGGTCCTTGTTGCAGAGCGATCAATATCAGGCGAAAGAGCCCGCAAAATTTCATGACCAAAAATTCGATACTGCCCACCAATTTTATTTGCTTTTAACAAGCCTTTCTTGAGGAGGCGTTTTATTGTACTGTTGCTTATTTTCAAAAGTTTTTGTGCCTCTTCCGTTGTATAGACCTCGTGAGGAAGGATTTCTGGCATACAAAAAAATTAATTATAGGTATATAGTATCAGGAAGGGTCAACAGGTGTCAAGTACCCCTGTACGGCCTCAAAATACTCCTGCGTGAGCTCTTTTTTAAAAGGCACTGCGATATGGTTGATCGAATCTCCCATTTTGCTATTTTCATGAAAAAACACCTGATTGAGCACTCGCATATGTTGAGTATTTTTAAGTGCGGTATTTATCGCGTCAACCTCACTCAAAGAGTTTTGAAATACTCCTTTATGTACAGGTCCATGCAGATAAATGCAACGAATATGATGCACCCCGCACCAGTCATCAATCATATACACTACATCAAGATTTTTTTGATCAATGACACTGCTCAATTTTTCATCTCCTTTGAGTGTCCTTTCACCATTGGCATATGTTTTGGATTCTTGCCGAAGATAATCATGTTCCTTGTCTATCAAAATTATCTGTGACTTTTCGGGAATAAATGCCTTCAAAGGAGTATGCTCGAGCACAGAGCGACAGAAACGAAAAATATTTTTGAACTGTGTTGCATATTCAAGATATTCAAGAAAAGGGCTGCGTGAAAAATATGATGACCAAAAGTTCAAATGCTGTCCACGATTGAGTTCAAAAATTCCTTCTTTTGCAAATGGGCGACGCCAAATATCCAGAGTATGCATAATCACAATATTTTTTATATCTGGATTATTTTGAAGAGCCTCGTTCATTATTTCAAATGTACCGGCGAGACCAAAACTTCCAGTCAAAGCTACATTTTTTGTTTTTTGATGACTCAACTTGGAAAAATAATCCGCGTCAAGCGCATTACCAGCAGAACTATCTCCGACAATCAGGGTCTCTATGGGCACATTGTCTTCCAGTTTCGCTATTTGATAACGACGAATTACATCATTATCCGAATAGCTCAAATCAAATTGAAATATGCAAAAACTCAACAAAAGTGTAAAAACGACTCCTCCGAGGAGTATCAATGTAAATTTTTTGTGACTTATTTTTTTGAGTAACTTCATACACGAACTCAAAAATTAAAATACAAAAACTCAGAAAACCCACTCATCGAGTAAAAAGAAACAAAAAACAGAGCCCACACAATAAGCAAATGCCACAACTGTGGAGACCACTTTTGTAACGTTTCGTAAGAATTTTTGAAAAAAAAGACAAGAATACTGCCAAGCAAAAGCACAATCACAGTCTTCGGTCCAAACAGAACTGGAAATATATCTTCAAAAGGCAGAAACATACCTTTGAGTACTCGCAAAGCACTTTCCATATCTGCGGCACGAAAAAAAACCCAGGTAATATTGATAAAGTTAAATGTTAAAAACCAAGCAACAAATCTTGGTATTTCAATAGCTCCTTTTTGCCACAGGCGATGAACGACGATGGCCAGGCCATGAAGTGTCCCCCAGATTACAAACATCCACGAAGCTCCATGCCAGAGTCCTCCAATCAAAAAGACAAGAAAAAGGTTGCGATAGGTTTTCCATTCACCAAGTTTATTTCCACCAAGAGGAATATAAATGTAATCTCTCAAAAATCGAGAAAGCGTCATATGCCAACGACGCCAAAAATCTTGAATGTTCAAAGCCTTATACGGAGAATTAAAATTTTGTGGCAAGACAATATTGAACAGAAGCGCAATACCAATCGCCATATCGGTATATCCGCTAAAGTCAAAATACAGTTGAAATGTATAGGACAGTGAGGTCATCCACGCATCAAAAAACCCCAAAGCACTCGTTCCATTAAAACCACTGTTGGCCCAAGTGGCAAAAGTGTCAGCAATCACTACTTTTTTGCTTAACCCAAGAAAAAATAAAAATAAACCTTTGGAAATATTCTCAAAATTGAGGGTTCTTTTTTCTTTCTCAGCAAATTGCGGCATAATTTCACTATGATGCACAATTGGTCCAGCAATAAGCTGTGGAAAAAATGTCACAAAAAGCAAATATCGTAAAAAGTTTTTTTCGTGCGCTTTTCCTTTATAACAGTCGACGAGGTACGCAATTTTTTGAAAGGTAAAAAAACTAATTCCCAGTGGCAACAGTATTTTCAATGTTTGAATATGACTTCCTACTAAAATATTTATATTTTCAATAAAAAAGTTGCTATATTTGAAAAAGCCAAGCAGTCCCAGGTTGAAAATAATAGCAAACAAAAATACACATTTTCTTGCTTTTTCTTTGAGTGATTTTTCAAAACCTGGAGTAATATAAATACTGAGGATATAGTTGAAGAGAATCGAAAACAAGAGTATTGGAAGATATACAATATTCCAATACGCATAAAAAAAGAGTGACGCAAAAGCAAGCCATATGGAGGCAAGCTGCGGACGAATTTTTTGTAACAAAAAATAGCCTCCAAACGTTACAGGTAAAAAGAGGATTATAAAAACAAACGAGTTAAACAGCATACTTTTCCCTTACTTTTTTGCCTGATCGTAGTTATCAAGAAACCATTGATATGAAAGCTGAACCCCCTCTTCCAAATCTACCTTATGATGCCAGCCGAGATTATGCAAACGTGACATATCAAGCAGCTTTCGTGGTGTTCCGTCAGGTTTGCTCGTATCCCAGACAACCTCACCCTCAAAACCTGTTACAACTTTTACCATCTCTGTAAGTTCTTTAATCGTCACATCTACTCCCGTTCCAAGATTCATAAAAATTGGACCTTTTTCATTTTCTTCTTTTGTAGGATTATAGTTTTCCATCATAAAAACACAGCCGTCTGCCATATCGTCAACATAAAGAAACTCACGCTTTGGCGAACCTGTCCCCCAAGCACTCACTGTTGCGGCACCCGCAAGTTTTGCTTCGTGAAATTTTCGAATAAGCGCTGGTAAAACATGTGACCCGTTGAGTTCAAAATTATCTTCCGGCCCATACAAATTTGTTGGCATAACAGCAATAAAATTTGTTCCATACTGCCTGTTATAACTCTGACACATTTTTATTCCAGAAATTTTTGCAAGCGCGTATGGTTCATTTGTTGGCTCCAAAAGCCCAGTCAGAAGCGATTCTTCTTTCATTGGCTGCTCTGCAAACTTTGGATAAATACATGATGAACCCAAAAACAATAATTTTTTTACACCATTCAAATACGAAAAGTGAATGATATTATTTTGAATTTGAGAATTAATATAAATAAAATCAGCAGGAGCCGTATTATTGGCCTGAATACCTCCAACTTTTGCAGCAGAAAGAAATACATACTCTGGTTTTTCCGCTTCAAAAAAAGCCTTCACAGCAGCTTGATTTGTAAGATCAAGTTCTTCATGAGTTCGAAGCAGAATATTTGTATATCCTTTTGAAGTTAAATTTCGCAGCAGGGCAGACCCCACGAGTCCACGATGTCCTGCCACATAAATTTTTGCATTTTTTTCCATATATAAAAAGTTTATGTATTAACTAATGTTTTGATATATTGTTCTGGATCATTTTCATTTTCAGGATCAATCAAATTTTGAAGTTTTTTACAAATCTCTCGTGCAATAAATCGCTGCCAATAGGCATAAGGATGTACTTCACGAAGTCCCTCAATAAGAATTGCATCTTTACAATCAGTAACCGTTCGCGCTTGCCCAGAGGCATCAAACCCAAATCCTTCTTTATACAAAAATGGATACCGAGTCGGAAATTTACACATTTCCATTCGCTCTCCTACTGTTACTAACTGTGTTTCGCTGTGATCAGTTTGTCCTGGCAAGGGGGAAGCAACCATATCGTCAGCAATGTGCACGACCATATCCTTCAATGGAGCATCGGCTTTGAGATGCACTTCTCCAGACTCGTCAATGTACACAAAATTTGCAGAACTCGTGTGGCCAGTTTCTTTTCCTGCGTCTTTCAGATATTCAACGAGCTTTCCTTTTATACCCATTTGTTTTACTTTCTCAGTGACAGCTTCATAGGCTTCGGCACTATATACATCAGTATCAGGCTTCCCTTTTTTTTGAGATGCATCTCGACGATAAATTTCAAATCGTTTATTCGCATCATGGATCAGTGCTCTTCCAACAATCTTTTCACGAGTAGCCTTTTCAATTATTCTCTCACGAAACAAAGCATTTGCAATTTTATAGGCAACAACTCCAGCGGCGACATTATGTTCACCAATATTACGAAAATCCTTACTTTCAGATTCACCCGGTTCATACGGATTTGGAATTTCCACAGTCTCGTCTGGATGCACTCCCGCAGCACGCAATATTTCAAAAGCATCACTATATTGATCTTTAAATTTTTCTTTATAAAAGTCATAGACTTCTGCCCAAGCATGTGGACGATATTCGTGTATTTCACTCATACAAAATAGAATTAGCCTTGTAACTCCTCAAGTTCCGCAGCCACCATCAACTTCACGAGTTCTTTAAAATTTACTTCGGGTTTCCATCCCAATTTTTCGCGGGCTTTACTCGCGTCTCCCAAGAGTAAATCTACTTCTGACGGTCGATAATACAAAGGATCAATCTCAATAATCACTTTTCCTGTTTTTTTATCAATTCCAATTTCTTGCAATCCTTCTCCTTGCCAATCAATTTCAAAATCCAACAATTTTGCAGTTTCTTCAATAAACTCACGAACACTATGTGTTTCTCCCGTCGAAATCACATAATCGTCAGCCTCAGGTTGCTGGAGCATCATCCACATTGCTTCGACATAATTTTTGGCATAACCCCAATCACGTTTTGCATCCAAATTCCCCATATATAGACGTTCTTGTTTTCCTGCTTTAATTTTTGCCAAACCATGTGTTACTTTTTTGGTTACAAAAGTTCCACCACGTCGAGGCGATTCATGATTAAACAGTATTCCGTTTACCGCAAAAAGACCATAGGCTTCGCGATAATTCACAGTGATATTATGGGCAAAAACTTTTGCACAGGCATAGGGGCTGCGTGGATAAAATGGGGTTGTTTCTTTTTGAGGAATTTCAAGCACTTTTCCGTACATTTCAGAACTTCCTGCTTGATAAAATTTCACATGGGCGTTAAGACCTTTGATTGCATCCAAAATACGAAGTGTTCCAAGAGCCGTTACATCGGCTGTATATTCTGGGATATCAAAACTCACACGCACATGACTTTGCGCTCCAAGATTATACACCTCGTCAGGTTGCACTTTACGTAAAATATCATTGAGGCAACTTGAGTCAGCAAGATCCCCATAATGCAAAAATAAACGAACATCCTTGTCGTGACGATCTTGATAAATATGATCAAGGCGGCTTGTGTTAAAACTACTCGAACGACGCATAATACCATGCACTTCGTAGCCTTTTGAAAGGAGAAGCTCAGCAAGATACGATCCATCTTGGCCGGTAATACCGGTAATAAGTGCTTTTTTCACAGGGTTGAGGGTTAAATATATAGATTTACTTTATCACAAGTGTCATTTGGTGTCAACAGGTATCAAAACACCCCAAATTTCACCGAAATTTATACTATACTCGGCAAATTTCCATCCACTTGATGCAAGCTCACTTTTTGCTTGTTCTACGGTATACTCAGTAAAATGTGTCAAATCAAGGCGTGATTCGACTCCCTGTTCTTTTTTATATACTGGCAGCCAATCCCGAGTAATCAAAGGGACTCGAAACAAAATTGTATCCGTCAGTGGATGTAATTTTTGCAAAAATTCAACTCGATCTTCAATATGCTCAAGTACGTTTGATAGTATCACTTTATCAAACTTTTTTCCAAAATTATACGTCGTCGCATCTCCTACAATATAGGTGACATTGGGTCTTTGAAATCTTTTTTTAGCAACGTCAATATATTTTTGTTCAATATCAATGCCAATAACCTCTTTTGCCTTTGTTGCAATATCAGCCGCATTATTACCATGCGCACATCCAATATCGAGAATACTATCCGAGGGTTCAATATGATCAACAAAAAATTTATGATAATTTAAAATTCGATGTTTTGGATGCACCCCGTTATTTTGCAAAATGGCAATCGTTGAAAGTGCCACGTATGCTTTATTATGAACATAGGTAAAAAACCTGAACAAAACTTTCAGCACACTTTTATTGTTAATAATTTTTTTTACAAGATTTTTCATAATATTATCTTTAAAACGGAGTAAAATTTATTTTGGAGAGTTGGAAACGGACTGTTCTTTTTTTCGCAGCGAAGAACTGTTTGAGCCGAATATACGGTGAGTTTTCGCAGCGAGAAGAAAAAGAACTCCGTTGAAACTCGAAAAATAAATTTTACTCACCATTTCTTCACTTCAAAAATGCATAGCGTGGAATGTCCTGAGAACTTTCGAAACAATCTGTTAATCAACTCCCGCAATACTTTCATTGGCAACAATTTTGAATTATAAATAAATTGCAACAGTGGTCTCAGAAATTTTACTTCATCTTTCAACCCTTTTATTCCATCAAGCGCATAGACTTCGCGTGAAATAAATCCCAAACTCTCAAACTGCTGTACCACAAACTTTGGATCAAGTGCAAACTGATAAAATTTTTCTTTTTCAAAATGAGCTTCATCAAAAAGTGGATACTGCCCACGGCGTGCTTTCATCTGACGCAATTTTGAAAATGCAGGAAAAGTTACAAATACATATCCACCCGGACGAACAACACGCTTCATTTCACTGGCAATCTTTTCAAAACCTTCATAAAAATGTTCAATCACACCAAAGGACCAATAACCATCAAAAAAGTTATCTTCATAAGGTAAAGCACGAACATCCCCTTCTTTTATTTTCATCTCAGGAAATAATGCTGTAATTTTTTTCACTGTTTCTGGAGCAAAATCTACACCATATGCTTCATAACCCCATTTTTGCAAAGCATAGACATACTGTCCCCGCCCACAACCACCTTCCAAAATTTTCATGCCAGTTTTCAAGTATTGCCCAGTTTTTTTATGCACAAAACTTCGATCAGTAACACCCTGAATCGTACGCTTCAAATCTATGTCTTCCCAGCACTCATCCCAAAATTCAGGCGTTGCGCTTTTGGAGATATATACCAATCGATTGTTTTTTTTGTCAAAGTATTTCACAGCAGTAAATTAAGTTGATAATAAAGTTCTGTTTAAAATATTTTGAAATAAAGAGTGTGAACATTCAGAATTTTGAAACAAGAATTGCGAGACGAGGAGGAACGCTCCGCAGGACAAGTCGTACTGTTTGAGCAGCGAAGACTGCGAGTTTACGACTTGAGTGACAACGAGTCCACAATTCTGTGAAAAATTTTGAGGTGAACAATATTTCTTTCAAAATACAATTTTAACACAGAACTTTACGATACACTTCCCGTTCCAACTCCACAATCTTTTCAAAGCCAAAATGTTCTTCTGCATATACTCGCGCATTGCGTTTCAAATTTTCTCGTAACACGGCATCCTCAACAATTTCTTCAATCCCACGACGTATTTCATCACTCCTAGTCCCAACTAAAATACCAGTCACATGATCTTCAATCAACGTCTCAATCCCTCGAACCCTGGTACCAACAATTGGCAAACCCGCAGCCATAGCTTCTACCAACACTTTTGGATGCCCCTCAAATAAACTTGGCAATACAAAAATATCTGCCGCGGCAAAATACTCTGGTAATTTTTTATACGCAACAGAACCCAAAAAGTGAATCGTTGCAGCAGCCCCACGTGCGAGCGCTTCGAGTTTTACTCGTTCAGGCCCAACACCTATAATATTCAATTGAAAATTTGCTTTATTTTTTACAGCAAGAATCAAATTAGCAATATTTTTTTCATAAGACAAACGCCCGACAAACAAAATACGAATTTTCCCCCCAAGCATTTCATCACTTGGTACAAACAATTTCGTATCAACAAAGTTTGGAATCACAGTAATACGATTTGTAAATTTTTCATACAAACTTTTAATCGTATCGGTCGTCACCAATACTTGATCTGCATTTTTCAAAGCAAGATATTCAACACCCCGAGCAAGCATTCGCTTCCCCCATCCCTGTCCACGCAAATTTGTCGACAGTGCAAACCCAGCACGAACAAACAATGGTTTTTTATACATCCACTTCGCCAAAACAGCAGTCCAAGAACCAAACATCTGCGTAGTTTTGTAAACAGAACAGTCCCGCAACTGCGTTTTATACAAAAATGGCAACAAAAATGAATACAAAAAATTTGGCATCCGACTCTTTTTTGCACAAACTACAATTTTCATTTCTTTCAACTGCGCAAGCAAGTCCGCATCCTCAAGAGCATAGGTAAAAAAATATATTTTCTCAAATGGATTACCCCTTAAAGCACGGTACAAAGAAATTTCTCGCGCGAGCATTCCCTGTTTTTTCCACAATGAAACAGATACCCCATAGGTAAAAAAAACTCCCAAAGTTTTCGGCGCTAAAACATCATTCATATTTGTTGAAGCAAATCCTGCATTCTTTTCTTTTTATAGATCATTTTTATTTTTGTCGGTACCAGCATCCACAAAACTCTCAAAAAAATATGCCAAATCCCAGAGAAAAATGGAAACTTATACTTTGTAATAGCCAACCATCTCGCGCGAATCGCATACTTTTGCTGATCACGACTTGTCCACGACAACGAATCACCATGCAAACGAAACTTCAGTAATTTTTCTCTCAAATTTACAAGCGGGTAACGCGCAGACAAACGAAGCATGAGTTCATAATCCTGACTTTTTTTAAATTTTTCATCATAGCCTCCACAACTTTTCAAAACATCAGTTCGAAAAAACAGGGTACTATGAATAAACTGATTATTAAAGAGCATTTTTCTTTTTATATCTTCATGGGTCAAGGCCAAAGTCTTTTCTCCAAGCAATTTTCCATCTTCATCAATTACACGCACCGCAGTCCCCGAAGCGACTAGATCCGGATGCTCTTCCATAAACCAATACTGCGACATAAAACGCTCTGCCTCGGCCACATCATCAGCATCCATTCGTGCAATATATTTTCCGCGACAATGCGAAATTCCCAGATTCAACGATGCAGTGAGTCCCAAATTACGCTCATTTCTGAAAATACGAATACGAGTATCTTTTGCGGCATATTCCTCAAGAATGTCTGCCGTTTTATCAGTAGAAGCATCATCAATAATAATATATTCAAAGTCCGAAAAGCTCTGAGCCAAAATACTTTCGAGGGCCGAACGCAAAAAAACATCCCCATTGTACACTGGCATGAGGACTGAGATTTCTTTCTTTTCTGACAATTCAGGGTTATCTTGCATATTTAGGCCAAATATATTATTCTACAGTACATATGAAAAGTCAAGTAAAAATTCTTTTTGTTATCACACAGGGCTTTTGGGGTGGGGCTCAAAAATACATCACTGACCTTGCCGGCAACCTTGGTCCAAACTACGAACTTGCCGTCGCCCTTGGCAATGATGAGTCAAAAGACTTTGAAAAAAAACTCAAAGCCACAAATCCAAACATCGCGATTTACCCACTCAAACACCTCAAACGTGAAATTTCTCCTCTTCACGATATTTTGGCTATTGCTGAAATAAGACAACTCTACAAAAAGCTAGGGCCCAACATAATCCACCTCAATAGCTCAAAAGCGGGAATTCTTGGCAGTCTCGCAAAAATTCCCCAGAGCAAAATTATTTACACCGCGCATGGCTGGGTTTTTCTCGAACCTCTCTCCCCCATACGAAAAACCCTCTATCGCTTCCTTGAAAAATATACCGCCTGCTACAAAGATGCAATTATCGTCCTTTCTGATGAAGATCGTAGGGTTGCAAAACTCGAACTTCATATAGAAGATAGCAAACTTCACACTATCCCCCTTGGAATTTCCGAAATATTATTTTTGGACAAAAACGAAGCACGAAGACAAATAGCAGAAAAAAATCCACATATTGATACAAACAAACTGTGGAGCCTCAGCATTGCCAACTACTACCCGACAAAAGGTCTTGATATCCTTGTCGAAGCAGTATCCACACTCTCTCCAGAAGAACAAAGCAAGTTCCAGTTTTGTATTATTGGTGATGGACCAGAGAGAACCCGTCTCCAAACAGATATCAATCTCAATCACCTTGAAAACACTATTTTTCTCCTCCCCTTTATTGAAAAGGCCGCGGCACTCCTCAAAGCAGCGGATCTTTTTATCCTTCCATCGAGAAAAGAAGGCCTTCCCTATGCCATTCTTGAAGCTCTACAAGCCGATCTGCCTCTTATTGCAACAAAAGTTGGTGGAATCCCATCAATACTTCAAAACACGCCAGAAACGGCTCTTATTGCCCCAGAGGCCCCAAGAGAGCTCACGAGTGCCATTCAAAAGTTTCTCTTGACAAATCGCGTAGAAAAAAAAAGAGAGTATTCAATGAATACCCTCTCTGCAATGATAGAAGAAACTACAGCGTTATACCAAATGTATTCTTAACGGTCGCTTTTGAATTTGGGCTATAGACAGCCCCTCGTTTTTTTGCTTCTTCAAATACGCCCGCAACTTTTGCTGTTTGATTTGTCTGTGCATACACAAGCGCCAAATGTGTCCAGCTTTCGCCAACGCTCGGATCATCTTCTACGGCCTGACGAACAAGCGCAATTGCCTCGTCATTTTTTCCCTGTTGAATTTTTACGGTCGAGTACAAATACTTGAGTTGCTGCCTCTTTGGCGAAAGACGAATCGCATCTTGAAGCAAGGCATCTGCATCCGCAATATAATCTATGGGTGCTCCTTTTGGATACAAATAATTTCCAAGCAAGTCCATTTGTATTTGCAAAATATGAACACGAATATCGAGTGGACGCGCCGCGTGGTTTACCTGTTGTTCGGTATAGAGCCTGTTAAAAAGTGTTCGCACATCATCGTTTACTTTCTGCGCGGTCAGTGAATTTTGCACCAGTTCTGCACCCATACGTACAAAATCGTTACGAATATCTGCAATATGCGGAGAAGAAAAAGTTTTTGCTTGTTCATTCAGCTGCAACGCAATACCTGCTTGACCCTGCGAAAGTGAACGCATGGCCTCAAGATTCGCATTATTCGCCCGTGCCACGTTGATATTTGTTGAATAAATCAAGATAAGAGAGACCAGAGGTATACCAAATTTTACAGGAACTGAAAGCATTGCGTCTCTTGTAGAGCGAGATTTTTCTCCTTTTGCAAGAGGAAGAGCTGGAGCACGAGTGACAAAAGTGACAAAAGCAAAAAAGAAAAAGTAATACAGATATGAAGTTGGGTCTTCAAATACAAATAGATTGTGCAAAAAATGTCCAATTGAAAATGAAATTCCAATAACTGTAGTATGAATATCCAGTTCTTTTCTTCGATATGACCGTGCCAAAAGAAATATAGGAATCACAAAGAGAGAAATATACGACGCAAGCCCCAACACACCTCCTGTTGTGAGCGTATTCATGACCACATTATGCGCATTATCAAACCACGTTTCTCCTGCACCAAAATACATGAAGTGGGGGTTATAATATTTGTTGAATGCATAATAATAGTTGTTTTGGCCCCAACCCAAAATAGGGTGATCCTTTGAGGAAACATAGGCAATCTTCCACGCCATAATACGCGTATCCCCTGTGTCAGTATTAATTGAAGTATTGAGCAAACGACCAAAAGAAGGAAGGTAATTTTCTACAAACGCACTACTACGATTCATGTAAAAAATCCCCAGTATCAAAATTCCCAAAGCCATCACAATTCCAATTCCCTGACGAATTCTTTTGTGATCTTTCAAAAAAATAATATAGAGTAAAAGAAGCAGACCCACACTCGCAAAAAGCGCAAGCATTGTTCCACGAGTTCCACTCAAAAATATTCCTAAAACTCCAATAAAAGAAAGGAAAAAAGCGAGATACTTTTTCCAAACGATCTTTTCTCGAATCCCCAACAAATAACCCATATAGCCCAAAAATAGGCCATATCCAGCCACATAAATTGGATTCCCCAAAGTCGCAATCACACGCCATGTACCACTATTGAGGAGGAGGTTTGGATAGATTCTCTGGAGCATTCCTACCCCCATAACAAGACTTCCCGCGCACAAAAACCACCACTGAAGATTGGTCCACTCGTCACGATTTTTAATCGTAGAAGAAAGAATAAAATAATACAAAACATAGTGAAACACTGTAAAAGTCCCCAACATACGTTCATGGGTATCCCAAAAACTATAGGCCCAGTCAACTCCAGTAAAGGTAGATACAAGCAAAAGGCCAATATATACAAGTATACCAATATGAAGCCAAGAGAACTTTGGCCGAAACTCTTCTTTATTAAGAAAATACAAAATGCCATAGGTTCCAAGCATCAAAAGAACGAGTGAACGAAATACGACAACTTTTGGCACAATAAAGGGAAAAACAAAGCTTTGAGGAAAGACCAAAAGAGGGACAAAAAATGTCGCAACAATAAGGGCTTTGAGTACAAATAAAAGACTTTTCTTCATAATTGCAGAAAGAATAAATAAAATTATCCTTCTGATTATACGATAATCGTAGATAAAAAGCAACAGCCCCCCTTGCGGGAGGCTGTGCTTTTTATCCGAGCAACGAAGTGAAGTTCAAACTAATTGCTTAGTTCAAAGCTTTACTTGTAAGACTTGGATAATCAGTACCACGAGGAGCATCTTTACGGATATCGTAGAAGAAGTAGTCGTCAGTACCATCACCTGTTGTATCAACACCATAACTCATTCCTGAGCTATTCAAGTTCACAACTTTAACTTGAACAAAGTGATCTACAGTATTAGCCATAGTAGCTTTTACTATAAATTCTGCTGTTTCTCCAGAATCTACATATTCATCATTGTTGTCTGCAAAGAGACTCATGTTGATTGTAGAAGTACCAGATGTAGCATCGATAAGAGTAACCGTAGTGTTGGTTGCAGAAAGAATACGAGAAGCTCCTGCACCACCAGTTGAAGTAGTCATAAGACTAATACAGTTACCGCTGTCAACACGACAAAGTTGAAGAGCAGATGTGTTTGAGGCAGCACTTGCACCAACGTCAGTTGAGAGTTGGAGACCAAGTGTCAAGAGATGAGCACTAAGTACATCACCACTTGAATCAGTATTTCTTCCAGCGTCAGCAGTTACTTTGAAAGAACCAACAGTTTGGTTTCCTCCAACAAGTGAACCACCAGCGAAGTCAGAAGATACATCTGTAATCTTCACTGGAGCGATAGTAACATCGTTCGTCAAAGTTGAAGCAGTAACAGTTGGGACGATGTCATCATTTGATGAAGCACCTTTTACGTCTACACCTGTTGCATCAGCTTTGATTTTGAAAGATGAACTTACTACAGCAGTACCGTCAGCTTCAGTTCCTACACTATTGAGTTTGAGCCCAATATAGAGGTAAGCAGTCTGACCGTTTGATACTGTATATCCAAGATCTTGGATAGTTGTTGAAGCTGAGAAGTCAGCAGTTCCAAGGAGCTTGTTATCAGCCATACTTGGATCACTGTAGAGACTAATTGTGTCAATGTTCAAATCAAGATCTGAGAATGTCGATGCAGCCGAATTGGTTACAAAACGAATTGACAAATCGTTAATACTTACATCTTCACGGTCAGCAACGAGTTTCATTCGTCCAGCAAGATACTTCGCAGTACCAGCAAGAGCGTAACGGTCGTTTTTGAGTGTGGTATAGTCAGTATCCATTACGATAGTGAGTGTACCTGTTCCAGCGATAGTGATAGCGCGATCACTTGCAAGAGCAGTTACTGAGATGAGAACTCCACTTGAGTTTTCAGCAGCAACGTCTTGGTCGTCTTCATCATTTGCGTCAACTGCAGTAAGTTCCAAAGCAACATCACCAGTTGTAGAACCGTCGGTAATATCACCGTACACTTCCAACTTCATGCGGTTTGCTGAACCTTTCTTCACAGTTACGTCCATACCATCAAAGATGGCTTCGTTACTTGTTACAGTATTATCTGTAGAAGCAGGAGCAGTTACTACAGGATCAACAGTGTCATTAAGACCAACAACGAAGAGTTTCACACCATCGAGGCGGTTACTCCAAGCGTTACTGAGACTTGATGTACCAAATGTCATACTTGTGATATTAACATCTGATGTTGAACCAGCTTCAAGAGTACCACGGTAAAGAAGAACATTTTTTGTTCCGTTTACAACAGTATCATCTGAAAGAGCACTTGATCGAACCACAAGAGATGAAGTATTTACATCAATAGTAGGACCAGTGAGGGCAGCTGAAGAGAAGTCGTCGGCAGCAATAGTGTTATCAGAAGAAACACCACTTGCGTCAACAGAACCAGCTCCCCAAGCAAAGTAATATGAGTAGTTACTTGTAGCTGTATTTGGTACATCTCCAAGAACTTCAAATTCATATTTCACACCTTTTACAAGAGTGATATCCTCAAGACGAACAGTACTACTTGTTGCAGCAACTCCAATAGCTGTTGGAGATGTCAAAGAGAAAGTACCATGACCATTTTTGTCACGGAGTTTCATGTCTTCAAGAACAAGAGTATTTGCAACTTTGTGGATAGACAAATCAAGTGTGTTGATATCGATATCTTCAGCAGTAGACATGATTGTAAAAGTACCAAATGATGCGTCATTTTGATCTTGACGAACATCAGCACTGTTTCCTTCAAAGTCTACATTGATTTTACCACCTTCAACAGTGAGTTCCATAGCAGCTCCAGTAGTAAGGTTGTTTGTAACACCTACTTCAAATCCAGAGTTGTCAGAACTCCAAGCACTCAAATCTGAAGATTCATCCAAAATAAATTGGATTGTGTCGCTCAAATCTGTAATTCCAACGTCAGCATAGACGCGGTATGTAGCTTGGTCACCGTCCAAAATTTTATTCGAAGTCTCGAAATCAAATTTAACACGGTCGTCTCCAACTACTTCACCAGTAGCGATGAGTACACCTGAACGTTTCAAAACGATATTTGCAAGAGAACTCATGTTGATACTACCTTTTTGTTGAAGAGTAATAGAAGTAACATTGATGTCAGTTGTTGAAGCTGTAACATCAAATTCTCCTACTTTTACATCATCTTGACCGATTTTAACGGTTGTGTCAGTACCACCAGCGTCAACAGTCACAGTTCCTGTATCCTGAGAACCTACAACGAGAAGGTTTCCACGGATTGGGAATGATCCTGATACGTCAGCGCCACTTGCTTCGATTGCGTCTTTTGAAACGAGTTCAAAGCGGTTTTGGTCACCGTTTGTAGCGTTTGCTGACAAGGTGTCCATATCTGCTTTTACAACGAGAGTTTCAGAGTCTCCACTGTTGATGTGCAAATTTACATTGAATGTAACTTCGTCATCATTGTTGAGGGTTCGTCCATTTTCAAGACGAGATCCATCGTGATAGAGATATATTTTGTTGAAGTCATCATTACTTCCTACTCCACCGCGGTGAAAAGTAAGAGAGTCAACATCAACGTCTCCACTCATAGCTTGGAGAACAACAGACAAGTATTCTACGTTTTGTGCTCCACCTGGAACTACATCAGCCTCGGCTGTGTTACCAGCAAGACTTACTTTGAGGTCACCAGTTGAAGTACTTGTAGAGTTGTTGTCATTGTTGTCGTTATTGTTGTTGTCATTTGGTGTTGAACCGAGCTGTGCAACATCTGCAGTGAGAGATGCAACAGTTTTCGTTCCTTCACCCATGCCAACAAGAGCGTCCCATTGAGCTTGACTTACGAGGCGAACTTCACCTGCCCAAGCTGCTGGAACTGAACCATCAAGAGCATACGCTTTTGAGTCTTCTCCAACAACATATACTGGACCATCTGATTCTGAACGAATCAATTGTCCAGGAACTGGTGACATTCCGTCAACTTCTCCTCCGATTGGGAAAAGAGAGATAACGAAGTCTGGGAGATCATGAACATGTTTTGCCCATTCAGCTCCACAAAGAGCTACAGCAGCTTCTTCACTCGCAATTTTATGACGAACTCCGCCATAACTTACCATGTAAACAGCTGGAGATGCTGGAGATTTCATTGTTTCGCATGAACCTGGACGTGGACTTACAGCTCCGCGACTTGCTGGAGGAAAGTGTTCGTCAAGATCAGTTCCTGCTGTCAATGTTTGAATCGCATCGTAGTTTGAGAACCAAGTTTTATAGAGCCATCCGAATGCAAAGTACATGCGTTGCATGTCTTCATTCACATAGTAAACTGAAGTTTGATCAGCGAGCTTAATGAGATCGCCTGCTTCAACGTCTGCTACAGCAACAGTTGCTGCAGAAACGCCAGCTGGGATGAGGAGGTTGAGTCCTACAGCCCAAGCGATAGTCATAGCTACTACTGACAAAGTAAACAGTTTTTTACTAAATCGTAATACGTCAGACATAAATAAATTATATTTCCCTCTGCCTCAGCGCATCCTTTACGGAAGTCAAAAGCATAGGTACTTGTCAAAAAAGGTAAAACGACTCCTGTTGAGCCTCGACCTTGTGTTTTACCGAACGCCAACCCTACTGTATGGCAGTTTTTCATCATTGTAGTATCATGAAAAGCGGCCACACCGTAGAAAAAATTATTGTGTTGTTGTTGAACTTAGAGTAAGATCTTGTGTTGTTGTGGTGACTGAAGGGGGTACAATTTGCATTCCTGCAGCTTCTTGTGCTTGAACCACATTATTGTTATTTTCACTCACCAAAGTGTTGAGTGTTTTTACTTTTGCAAAAGCTTCGTCAACTTTATTACCATCCAAAAGCACTTTTGCTTCATTTGCCACGGTCTGCGCTTGGACTACACTGGCATCAACTTTTTGTACAACTTGATTGAGTGAGTCAGGAGTACTCGTTGCAACTTCCACCGATGAACTTACAATTTGATCAAGACTTGAAGTTGTCGGAACAAGAACTACTGCCGCACTACTACTGGAAAGACTCAATGTTGAACTTGCAAAACTTGCATCAACACTATTTTTTACTTCATGAACGGTTTCTTGACTTTCTTTGCTTCCATCCAAAATAGTATCTATTTTTTGCTGGACCAAAGCTTTGATATCGTCAGATGGAGTCCCTCCTGTAGGTTGTCCTGCGAGTGCAATTTCAAGAGCCTGTATACCAGTATCATTTGCGACTTGGGTAGCATCCGCGATTGCCTTGACCGTACCAATAGGAACGTTTATATCCGCAGCAGTTACATCACTCAAGGTTTGAACAATGTCAGATGTTTTTTTACTAATGTCTTTGGCAACCCGAGTCGCAGTCTCAGCGTCCTGCCCCTTTACTTTTTGTAAGGTATCATTCACCGAATTCAAAGACTTTTTGAGCTCGTTTACGGCATCAACCTGGTGAGAATTTTTGACCTGACGAATTTCTTCCAAACGACGAGACGCAAACTCAAGATGGAGTGCAACTTTTGTATCCGTACTTCCCGTAATTGAAGCTACGGCTACTTGAGTTTTTTCTGCTGCGAGTTTTACGTTGTAACAAAAATTTCCAGGAAGACAGCTGTGGGTTGCACTGACTCCGCCAATCCATCCCCCCACGGTGATACCAATAGCAAGGACAAAAACAAGAGCCGTACGAAGAGAATAATAGGCTTTTTGCGAAATAAAAAGTTTGAGAAAAGTTTCAAACGAAGACGCAAAAGAAGCATGTTCCGGGTGTGACCCCATGCTATTTTGAATTTGTCGCATCAACTGTTCACGACTACGCAAAGCCCACTCAGGATTTGGATTTATTCCTTCGTGAGTTTTCTTCAAAAGTTTGAGTTGTTCGATAACTTTTTTTGACATATTTTTAATTTTGGTCGAGAAGTGTTTTGAGTTTTTTTAGGGCTCTATGCAGTAAAACTCGAACATTCAATGGTTTTTTTCCCAGCATCTGCGCGATTTCATGAATAGTCAATTCTTCTATATAATGAAGGAGTAAAACTTCTTGGTATTCTTGTTTCAAGAGACGGAGCTGTTTTTCAACAAGAGATACATTTTGGCTAACTTCCAAGTCTTCAAGTAAGGAATTTTCACCCTCTATTGCCTCAAGTTCCTCTGCAGGAAGATGCACAAGGTGTTTTTTGGCTCTATCACGATAAATATCAATAACAGCATTTCTGGCTATACCATAGAGAAGACCGCTCAAACTTTGCACCCGTTTGTGCGGGCTGTTGATAAGGTAGTTCCAGGTGCGAAGAAATATGTCATTGGTAGCATCCTCGGCTTCTTCTTTAGTTCCAAGTTTAAAGTACACAAAGCGATAAATTCGCTCAATGTAGGTATTATAAAGAATCCCAAAAGCCTCGGCGTCTTTTTTGGTAACAATTTTATAGAGCAACCACTTTTCTTGCAGTGGCTTTTGCATAATAGAAGACGGAAAAAATAAAAAAGTGTTACAGTACACTTTATAGCTTTAGAAGATAGCCTAGCATAAAAAGCTCTAAAAATCAAGCAAAATTCGCTCTATTTGGCTTAAACTACTCTTTTTTGAGACTTTTGAGGCTTGGTGAATAGAGCGTATTATTGATTTTCCACTTATCCACAAACTGCCCAATCCCATGCTTTTCAGATTTAGCCCGAACCGTTGATTTTTGCTGAGACCATTTGACCAGACTCTCAAAATTGATTTTATAACGATTTGCGACCACGACATAGGTCACTTCACCACTTTTAATAGCCCGACGAATCGTTTGAGCATTCACGCCAAAAAGCCGAGCCGCCTCGGAAATGGATACCCGGATAAGTTGTTTACTCGCGTCAGGAATCTCGGCTGGAATCACTTTCGGCATAGTGAACAATGAAATCTTGACTCAAAAATATATATACCAATAAGTATACACCAGTGTAGACAAAATATCAATATCTGCGTATAATAACCCTATGACTCTGCTTTTATGAAATTTGTTCTCGAACACCTTAGCTCTCATCATTTTTTTCATGCCCCACACAAATGGTTTTTGGCAATCCTCCTCTCCCCTGTCCATGCCGCGCAAATGCACTACGAACGCCGCTACCATCTGCGTTTTCGCCATGCCAAAAAGTTATTTTTCTTTGATCTTTGTCTCATTGCTTTTTTGTTATTTTTATTTGGAGCTACTCTTTTTTGGCATTTTTATGACCCAACGGTCCGCTCGCTCGTGAGTCTCAAAGTTGAGCAGTCGCAAGAACGCATCAAAACAGGAACACAAGTTGCCTATCGCGTTTCGTATATAAATAGAAGTGATGTATCGCTCAAATCCCCCGTATTGACTTTCACCTTGCCACAAGGATTTCTTGTAAATACAAGTACTGCCCCTGAAAATTTTCAAAGAGAAAATTCAACACTGACACTCTCTACGCTTCACCCTGGCGGAAATGGAACATTTACCCTTGAAGGAACTCTTTTGGGAAGCCCTGACCAAGAATATGATACGGTGGTAAAACTCTCGTACATTCAAGAAGGTGAAGTGGAACGTGAATATGTTATTGCACGCCTCATTAGTTCACCACGCGATAGTCCACTTACCATTTCCTGGGATATGAATAACTCCGTTCTTTCTCACGGGACAATTCCATTTGAAATCAAGCTCAAAAATACAGGGCCGGAAACACTCTCTCGCGTACAAGTTCCGCTTCCTCTTGGAAACGGCATACATTTCCAAAGTGTTAGTACGAGCGCAGGGACTTTTGATGGAAAAATATGGGAACTTTCTCTCAGCCCAAACAGAACATCAACACTGCAGGGTAACCTTGTCAGCGAGATTGACGCAAACAGATCGAGCATTGACCTTGAAACCATTCCTTTACTTCTTGCAAATGGTCAAAGTTTTCCACAAAAAAAACTCACAAAAAGTTTGAACATCGTACGTCCGTTACTTGAAGCAAGCGCGTACTGGAAAAGCGAAAAGAAAAGTGCACAGATACTTGAAACGCTTCCCCTCTCTATTCGTATCAAAAATACGGGCAGTCTTGATTTACAAAATATTTCTCTACGCATTCCAATTCCAGCACTGATCAATAAAACAAAAATAAAAAGTCTCAATCCGGGAACAGTGAATGGAAATGTGTTTCTCATAAATAAAAATCAAAACCTGGCACTGGCGCGGCTCAAATCAGGCGATACATTTGAAATTACGCTACAAATTCCTCTCGCTTCTGTGATTGAAGGAACAGACATTCGTCTTATTGTGAATCCAGAAATACACGCTGAAATGAATGAAGTACCAGGAGCAATCTACACCAAAACAATTCATAGTGACGCATTAAATATTGCAAGCCACATACCTATAAATGCAGCCCTGCGATATTATACCGACGAAGGTGACCAACTTGGTCGAGGACCACTTCCTCCACAAGTCGGACAAGAAACACGATATTTTGTAACTCTGAACCTTGAAAACACAACAAGCAAAATTGAAAATGTACAGTTTAGTGCCACACTGGCTCCAGGATTTTTGTGGGCAGATAAAAGCAGTGTGAGTTTGGGAAAAGATATTGAATATAACGAGGCAACACGAAAAATATCTTGGACAACGCCAAGCATTCCTGCGCATACACGAGTCGGCATTTCATTTGGAATTATTTTTATACCAAACGAAAGTCAGATCGGAACAAGTCCTACTGCTCTACAAAATATTTCTCTTCGCGCAACAGATTCATTTACAACACTTCCTCTTTTGGGAGCACATAAGCCCCTTGATATTTCTCTTCCAACAGATCCAATTGGAAAAAATAAAGGGACAAAAGTGATTGAATAATTTTTTCAAAAATTTTTTGCGATAAAAAAATACCCCTCGAAATGAGGAGTATTTTTTAGGCTGGAATTGTTTTTACTTTTACGACAGCATGTGGGGTATCATAAACCGCGAGCAATGAATCTATCACTCTATTCCATGAAAATTCTTTTTCAATACGTGTACGATTTTGTATCCCGACTTCGTCGCGCTGCGCCTGCGTCATCAAAAGAAGATGTGCTGCTCTTTGGACAAGAGATTCAATATTTCCACGTTCAAAGAAAAATGTTTTGTCTGTAATAAGATCTTGGTGTTCCACAATATCTGAAAGCAAAACGGGCAGACGATAACTCATTCCTTCAAGTACACAAATAGGAAGTCCTTCATTATCCGAAGGGTGAATCATAAACGCGGCATGAGAATACAGTGTTTGAAGTTCACGGCCTGACTGAAACCCCGTAAAGATAATAGAAGGGATGAATGCAGCGCGGCTTTTGACAAAATCAACATAGGTATCAGTATAATACCCGTCACCAACAATCACAAGTTTTTTATTCCCAATAATCTCAGGCGTTGTTTCAAGGAGTTGTTTCCACGCATCCACAATATAGTGAATACCTTTATGCGGAATCAAACGTGATACCACAAGTACATATTCTTTTTCCTGCAAAGCCCACTGTTCAAGAATATTTTCGTTCTTCACCGGTTCATACGTAGGCACCGCATTTGGAATATATATACTTTCGCGGTCATAGACATCACGAATATATTGAAAAATTGTACGTGATACTGAAATTGTTTTATGAGGAAAATGACTTGTTGCCCATTCACCAAGACGAAGCATGAGTCGTGCAAAAAGCCCCCACTTTTGGTGTTTACGGTCAATCGAGTGAAATGTGGATACCACGAAGATATGTGGAGCAAATACACGAGGAATCCATGACAAAAGTGATGGCCCAACCCCGTGATAGTGAATCACATCCACACGGCGACGCATAGCGTCAAGAGTAGCAAAAAAAGTAGAAATAATAGTATCAAGGTGCTTGGTATGAAGAGTCGGCACATGAACCAATTCAATCCCCTCAAAAAACCCATCCTCACGCTTGCTATACCACTTTCGGGCATAGGCAAGGACGTCAAAACCACGCGCGACAAGGCAAAGCGACAGTTCATGCACATGGCGTTCAATACCACCATGAAGTGCGGGAATTCCTTTTTGTCCAATCATGGCTATTTTCATAGCAAGGCTTAAAACTTAATAAACAGACAAGTATATCACAAAAAAGGCCCTTTGTCAAGGCCTTTCAATAGTATTTATTTAGCTTAATTTAGCAATATTTATTAGATTCCATCACTCATCCCAACAATATCCTTTTTTCCATCAAAATTTACATCCATAACCCGTACATCAATACCAGGGTTCCCAAAGGCACTATAAGCTTGAAATTCGCCATATTTGAGCGCTCCAGCGCTATCAAAAACCTTGATCACAGGCTTTTTGCCGACTCCAGCCCCAGCCACAATTTCTTCTATTCCATCTCCATCAATATCCCCTACGGCTACATGAACCCCGCCCTTGAAGTATTTTTCATAGGCAAACCACTCCCGAAAAAGGGTAAAATCTGTGTTATAGAGTTGTACTTTGGTCGCTACGCCCGTACCAGTACCAAGCAGCAACTTTCCAGCTGCCCCAGGGCTGCCACTCATTACTCCCAGACTATAGCCCCCATTATATTTCGTTCCCAAAGGAAACCAATTATTTGAAATTAAAGTCCCACCGGGAGCATATACCTGAACCGGAAGCGGATAGCCCGCACTTGGCGCAACAATCATTTCAAAAAGTCCGTCACCATTGATATCACCAAAAGCCAAAGAAAGATTCCCCTGATAGGACGCTGTATAGGGATAGAGTTTGGCATAGAGTTGTCCATCATCACGCCACATGGTAATTTTATTTTTTGAGACAATAATCAAATCTCGTTTCCCATTATGATTCATATCCACATGTGCAATCTGATCTCCACCTTTATAGCTATTTTCAAATGCAAAAAAACCATTGCGCACGCGCGATCCATCAGGACGGAAAAAACGCACAAAATCACCATTTGTAAAAAGTGCGTCATTCAAACTTGCAAAGGTTCGAAGGAGTATGAGACCATCGTCTTTATTCACGTCCGTTTGCGTGACAATAGAACCATCGTTGACACTTTTATCCTGTAAACCATGAAATTTTTCATATTCACCACCAAGATTAATATGCTGTTTTTGGTCAGTGCTATTGACGAGCGCAATTCCATTTTGAAACTGACGTATCCACACGCCTGGAGCATACTGAGTGGGGAGAGCAGCAATATTATTTTGCAAGGTTGATGGCCCAAGCGCTGCGCCAAGATCGCTGCCATACTCGTCATACCACCAGAGTTGTGAGTGACTGGTATCACCAAAATCATACGAAAAATACGCGTCATTCAAAAGTGCACTGACAAATCCATAACGAAACTTACTATAGTTATTTTGTATACCCGTGTTATTGGAATTTCCATTAAAGACCAAGAGCCGTGGCTGACGATTTTGTTTTTGAATTATTTTTGCACGGTTCATCACGGTTGCCCATTTTCCATCTCCTTCCCACGGAGTTGGAAAAGTTTCGAACATGCGGCCGTTTATATATTTTTGAAGATTTCCATCAGAGCTGCCGTTGATGATAATATATTTGGTTTTAAGTTTTTGTGACGCCTGCTGTAACAGCGTAGTAGTACGTTCAAGCCAGAGTGTATCGGCGGTAGTAGGGTCGTCTTTTTTGTGGTCATTGTTTAGATCAAGAGAACCGCCATTGAGCCAAGAAATATTGTGTGACACCATGTCAAAAAAAATCCCGTCAACATCAAGAGGTAAAATTTGTTTTTCTACAAAATCAAGAAGTACACGATTCCAATCACTATTCAAATTTGCCCACTGCACTGAAAATGAATCTACAATTTTATTGCCAAAGGGATCTCGCATCCAAACTGAATCTGGAATATTTTTAAAATTTTTAAATACAGAATCGTTTGACCAATAGCGCAAATTGTAGCTTTGACTTGGGACATAGGCCAAAATCAAAATACCAGCATGCGCCGCACGAATTTTTTTAATAGCGACAGGATGCGATTTGATCTGTGCCGGAGTAACAATTAACAAATCATATCGAGCAATATCTCGAATAAAAGCATCATCGTCTTTGAGTTCTCCGAGATAGTAGTTGGCCCGCAGTGGAAACTTGAGTTCTGATTCGGCAGAAACAGAAGATGAAATACAAAAAGAAAAAAGGATTGCAAAAACAAGCCCCCACAAAAATCTTTTATTTTTTTCTACGCAAAGAAACAGTTTCATACAAGGCCAAAATCTTTTGCAAATATATTTCTGAGTTATTTTCTCGTTCCACTCGTTTTTGAAAGAGTGCCCCAAGATTCATACGTTCGGATGCTGGTGCCATATACCAAAAACGAATTCGTGCAATCATGTCCGAAATATTTTTGGCTTCAAAAAGACAATTTTCTGGCAAGAGTTCTGGAATACCACCAATATCTGACCCAATCACTACTTTCCCCATTTGCTGTGGGCGCACGATACTATAGGGATAATTTTCATACCACACAGATGGTACCACAAGCACACGCGATTCGCCAATAAAATGAAACAAGTCTTCCCCATCAAGCCAACCCACAAATTCAATGTTCGAGAGATCTTTTGCAAGGGTTTTGAGACGTGCTTCATCTGGTCCAGTCCCTGCAATTTTGTAGTGAATCTCCGGCGTTTCACGCGCAGCAGCAATCAAATACTCAAGGCCCTTTTCCTTGGAGAGTCGTCCCGTATATCCCACATAGTCTTGTTCTTGGTAATTTTCAAAAGCTTCGGCCTCAATTGGATTTGGGATAACTTCAATCAAATCTTTCCAATCTGCGCGAACACAGAGTTCTTTCATAAATTCGCTCGGCGCAATATAGGCGCTTATTTTTTGTTGAATATAATGACGGACTCGCCAATAAGCTTCGAGCGTAAAGAGAAAACTTTTATACAAACTTTCCATGCTGTTATGGAGCAAACATCTATAATAATTTTTACTCAGCATTGAATCATCAATATGTCCATGATGATACATCGTATAATTTGGGGAAATCATTTTGTAATCATGAAGTGTCATGACACTTGGAATATTCATTTCATCAGCGGCTTCGACCAATGAATATGAAAGTTGATGATAAATATTGTGAAAGTGTACAAGATCCGGAGCAAAATCTTTGAGCAATTTTTTGAATTTTTCTTTTGCCTCAAGATTACAAATAATATTTCGTGCCTGCGTTATTTTGTGGAATCCCATTGTTTTTGTATAATCCACATTCTCTACAAAATATTCATTTTCAAAAATATTTTTTTCATCTTTCATACCAAAAACTTCTACTTCATGCCCCGCATCTTCGAGCAATTTTTTGGTCAAAAAAAGCACGCGCTCAGTGCCGCCTCGCAGATACCAATATTTGTTGACCAATACAATTTTCATAAAAAACTAAGCAATTATTCACTCTTGACAAATCCACGCAAGTATGGTATTCTTTATTCAGAATCACCAATGGAAAAGATCACCCTATAAGGTTTTGTACTTATAGGGCCTTTTCTTTTTTATAGGATAATTTACCTTCCAAGTCATTCATATATCGCAAAAATGGCTTTACATGCAAGAACTTAAATAACGCTGAAAATTTAAATCTATTAGGGATAAGAAGCGCCTCAAATTTACTCTTCTCGATAAGATATTTTACCAAACAGTAAAAGTCACCATCCCCCGTCACTATAACAGCATTTTCATAATTTGGGAACTCAATCATCGCTTGCAAAACTAACTCCGCATCACAATTCCCTTTTGTAGTTCCATCTTTATATTTTAGAGTTGGTTTAAATATACAAATAAACCCTGCTTCTTGGAGTCGTATATATAAATCATTATTTCCTTCAATATAACCAATAAATAAAAATGCCTTTGAAATATTATATTTTTCTTTGAGATAAATACGAAAACGACGAAAATCTAATTTCCAACCTAAAGCACGAATACTCAAATTCAAATTCTGACTATCAATAAAAGCGTAGTTGTTTTTTTTCGTCTCCATATTTTTACAATTTTACTCCGCCAAATTTATTTTTCAAAACCCACATTCCGACACTCAGTGGGTGTTTACGAATCGCCGTTCGAGCCGTACAAATCATCCAAGCAGGGACACCTTTTGTTTGCACCAGTTCGCGCGCCGTATCTGCTCGCTCACTATGCCAGAGATCTTCCCACGTGTCATAATTTTGGATATTTCCCATACCATAGGTATGTACTACCGAAGGATACACCATACCCCGAGCATCCATGTAAAAAAATCTCGTCCCAGGATCGTTGGAGAGGACCTGCTGCCGCTCCATACTAAAACGATAGAGGCCATAGGCAAAATAGGCACGGGCCCAGCGTTTCAAATTCCAAGATTTTAATTCTTCGTTCATCACATAACTATACTGCTCCTTCAAAACCGCAACATCTGGATGATTATCCACTTGGATGCCACCAAAATAATGTTCACTACTTTGCGCAAAGGCATGGGTGAACTGAATCCCCCGTCGACGTGTCTCGTCATACACTTTTGCAAAATCCTGAACATTTTCTGGCAAAATAGTAAAAGCAAGACGGAGATTTTTCATCCCGAGTTTTTGGAGGCGTTCGAGTGTGTCCATATCTTTATTCCAAGCATCAGGAATATGACGAATATTTTCATGCATGTCGCCGTAGCCATCTACGGAAATAGATACTCCAATATCAGGCATAACCTTCAAAATTTTTTTCATCTGCGCTTCGATAAGTACGGGAGTAAATCCGTTGGTCGAGATCACCATACGCGCTGCGGGAACTCGTTTGTGGATGACTGAAATAATCTCTGGAATATCCATACGCAAAAATGGTTCCCCACCAGAGATATTGATATCGCGCAAACTCGTCGGCAGTTTGGAATACACACTTGGGGGCAACTCTGGAAAATCTTTTATCTTCCAAATATCACACATTTGACAGCGTGAATTGCAGTTGTAGGTGATACCGACGACGCAGTCGATTGGATTTCCAATATTACTTTGACTCATAAAAATTTGTTTTAAAGTAAAAGAAACTTTTCAAAATGTCATTCCGAAGCGAAGCGAGGAATCTTTCGTAAGGAAAAAACGAATAAATTAACGCGTCCTTTTCGAAAGTAAAACAATATCTTCATATAAATCCCTCCAATATATATTCACAGCTTCAATAAGTTCTACTTTCTTTTCTCTTCTATATTTTTTCAATTCTTTTTCTCTATTTATTGCCAAATTAATATCTGTAAAACTTTCAAAATATACAATCTTTGTTGTTTTATACTTATGTGAAAATCCTTCAAAATTACCAGATCTATGTTGCATCACTCGTCTCACGAAACTATTCGTTACACCTATATATAGTACCTTATTTATGCTTGCCATGATATAGACATAATAGTGGTGTTGCTTCAACATATTATTTATATCAAGTCATACTCCCCTTACGAAAGATTCCTCGCTCCGCTTCGGAATGACAGTAGCCTTATTCAAGTAAATTTCCTTTTTCTTCAACTTTTTTTGAATCTAAAAATATCAGTCCAACCGAGAGCCAAAAGTAATACATCAGGGTTCGAAATTCAAAGTAGGGTCCAAAAAATCCCATAATCATGACCCCAATAGTAGCCGCACAGACTCCAAGCGCCAAAAGCGAGAGTTCTGTTCCTTTTTTATACACAAAAAATGCATATTTCGCAAGGGCCACAAACATTCCGATCCATATCAAGATTCCAACAAATCCCATTTCTCCAAGAATAGAAAACCAACTATTATCTATCTGACCAAACTGGTTTTGTATACCAAAGGGCAATTTCAACTTTTCGTACGCAGCAGTATTCACGAGAGCCGAAGCCACTCCCCCTCCAAAATTTCCAGGACCAACCCCAAGAAGTGGGGCATAGTGCGCCACATGAATCGGTGTGTTGATAATAAAAAATATGCGGCCATAGCCTTCGTAACTCTCTCGCCAACTGCGCAGACTTACAGCTTCAAGAATTCGCTCGGAAAGCGTCTGCGATGATTGATCCACAACCTGCGTCCCGCTCCCGAGTGCAGCCGACGCCCCAGTGTAGAGCAAAACCCCCGCAACAAAAACAAGAGTCCCGCGTTTCACCCACGCATCTTTCAAGACCCAAATCCCGATAATCACAACCCCCACAAATGCCGCAATCCAACTCGCACGTGACCGCGTGAGCAAGAGACCCACGCCGAGTACCCCCATACAGGTCCAAACCCATACTTGGGATTTTCTATATTTCAAAAAATACGGCGTGAGCAATATCATCCCCAAGGCAAGCACACTCCCCAATCGGTCATAGCGTCCTAAGGTTCCAAACACACGCGTACCAGCCTGCCAAAATTGTTCTTCACCACCAAGCAAAGCCCTTCCCCCCACAGACACGGTATCTGAGGCAAACAAAAATTGATCAAGCGCCCCACGCGTCACATATTGCAAGATACCCAAACCAGCTTCAACAAGCAATACAGATAGGCCAATCAACAAACATCGCTTCACCACAGCCCTGTCATAACGCATATTCAAAACCACAAAAAACACCAAAACAAAACGCAGTGTCTGACGCAGTCCCAAGACCCAAATACTCGGCGCATACTGATTCACGAACAGCGACATCAGTGCCACGAGCAGGATCCCAAAGAGCCACTTATTCAATGGATTTTTCACCCACAATTTTCCTTTTTGAAAAAAATACAAAATACAAGTCCCAGCAAAAAGTCCATAGATCAAGACCTCGGGCAAATATTTCAAGATCGAATAATATTCCACAGGCGCATACTTCAACAACACTGTCTCAAGCGGAAACCAAACAAGCAAAAAATACAAGATACATTCTGTTCGACGAATCACAAACAAAAAAACAAGTGCCACAACAAACAACACCCCAAAGAGCAGGAGCGTCAAAAAATTTGCAGGAAGAGATGCAATAATTGTTTCCATACGTAATTTAAATACCTGTCATTCCGAGCGGAACGTAGTGTAGTCGAGGAATCTCCACCAAGTATACCAAACTTTCCACCTTTTTAAAACAAAAAACTCGACCAAAGCCGAGTCTTATTTCTTCAAACGAAGATTTTCAAATGTCTCAATATCTATATCAATATCACGAAGAATTTTTCTCAACAGGCCAGGACCGAGGTCTTCATTACTATGAAGAGGAACAGTCGTTGTAAGTCTTGTTTCCGGGTGGATAAAAAAGCAGTGACTTCCTTGTTTTCTCTCCAAAACAAACCCCAAAGATTCCAAGACCCGAACGAGTTTCTTTCCAGAAATTGGTACGAGTCGAGGAGACATAGATTTAAAAAGAAAACTCTAATTTTTGTACCCCAAGAAACTCATTTTGAATCGGTTGACCATGGAATAATTTTTTCTCCATTTCAAGAGAGAGCTGAACCACTTCATTCAAACGTTTATATAACTCAGGTAAAGTTTTTGCCTGAGTATAACAACTACGCAAAGCAGGGACAGTTCCAACATAATAACCATCTTCATCACGTTCAATAACAACAGGAAAAGAAAAATTTTCTTTTAATTTTTTTGCTTTCATACAATAATAATTTACCTATAAATACACCCTACCATAAAACAGCAAAATTTGCAATAAAAAAATCCCCTATTTCTAGGAGATTTCGTTGTATCATCTGAGCTGAGATATTCAGAGCAAATGAAGGGTTCGGCGCGGTCGACATATGAGTCAACCGCGCCACCCTCTAGAAACCTAGAGAGTACCGCTTTCTGATCACGAGCGCAAATGAGCGCATCATGCGACCAGGAAGGGAGAAAAAAGGAACAAAGCGATGTGCCCCGGAGCCGACCACATGCGGGCGGCGGGCGGAATCGGTGACCGACTCCGGGGAATTCGTACAGGGTTTTCAGGACCTGCTCCCCACGCTCATCGGGCGCGTGAGGAACTGAGTGCCGGGCGACCAACAAAGGCGGGGTTGGTCACCCGAGGAGAATCACTCCTCGACGCGGTCCATGCCGTTGTTGCAGCCCAGCATGCCGGGCGAGCGCGGCGGCTCCTGGCAGGGGGCCAGGCCGTCCCCGAAGTAGCAGGTGCACGTCTCGATCTCGTCGCCGTTGGTGACCACGAGGACCGAGCACGGGTTCTGGTCCTGCTGCCCGAGCACGTTGGACACGGCCGGCTGGATTTCGCCGTTGCTGACCGTGCGAAGGACGACCGGGGCTGGGTGACCCTGGCCGTAGCCCTCGATGTCGTAGCCGCTCGTGACGCGGAACGCCATGGGCTCACACTCACCCTCCGGGTTGGCCATGCAGAACGCACCGCCCACACAGACCTGGCCTTCGGGGCAGACGTTGCCGCCCGCACCGCAGGCCGCCGGCTGGACCGGCTGGCAGTTCTGGGCCTGACCGCAGGCGGCGATGTCCGCGCAGTCGACCAGGTTGTCCCCGTCGTCGTCCTGGCCGTTGTTGCAGACCTCGGCGGGCGGGGGGGGCGGGTTGGCGGGCTCGCAGGCATCGCCGGTGCCGTCGAGGTCGCCGTCGGCCTGGTTGG
>Ga0155219_111_pt1 | contig 33502 bp, 31 predicted proteins | sample RifCSPhighO2_02_FD_106187 | JGI IMG/M metagenome (GOLD analysis project Ga0155219, IMG submission 106187) | Candidatus Magasanikbacteria bacterium RIFCSPHIGHO2_02_FULL_41_13
AACACTTCTTGTTCAATCTTGTGGCAGTGTTGTCCGGTAAAATTTTCTGCTGATTTTGGTTTATAGTAGTACACTTTTTTTATATCAAAAGGAACGAATTCGGTAATGTCGTTCATAAATCCGTAGATGCCTTTTTCGTTATCTACACCGAATATTTGTCCTTGTTTGAAATTGAGTTGATTCATAAAAAAATTTTAAATTTCCACGTCTCCGCCAGCTGGCGGATCCTCGCAATGACAAACTAAACAACTTCATCATTTAACACTTCTTCTTTATGGTGCTGTGCTTTTTTTTGCAAAGTTGGTGCATGGTTGATATTTTGCGCTTCTTCTTGTTTCGCCCAAAGATTTTTTACCCACTCAGTATTCGTCAAATACCAATTGATTGTTTCGCTCATTCCAATTTCAAATTTATCTCGAGTATATACAGGACTCCATCCAAGATTAGTAATTTTTGTTGAATCAATCGCATAGCGACGATCATTCCCTGGACGATCTTCTACATATTCAAGAAGCGACTCTGGTTTATTCATCAGGTTCAAAATAATTTTTGCAAGTTCAGTATTGTTGCGTTCATTGTCAACCCCGACATTATATATTTCTCCAGGAACACCCTTGTGCAACATCAGATCAAGCGCACTGGCATGATCGCGAACATGAATCCAATCGCGGACATTGAGTCCATCACCATGCAGTGTAATCGCTTTATTTTTGATAAGACGAAAAACAGAAATTGGAATCAATTTTTCTGGAAACTGGTATGGTCCATAGTTATTGGAGCAATGTGTTACCACAACTGGCAATCCATGGGTTGCATACATCGCGCGGCAGAGCATATCCCCACCAGCCTTGGCTGCAGCGTATGGCATGTTTGGTTCAATTGGAGTCGACTCAGTAAATCTTTTTTGATCACCAAGTTGCAGTGTCCCGTACACTTCATCCGTTGAAACATTCACAAATTTTTCAAGCTTGTATTTTTTTACGAGATTCAAAACCATGAGCACACCATAGGTATTGGTCATGACAAAGTCACTACAGTCTCCGTGAATCGAGCGATCAACATGAGTTTCAGCAGCAAAGTTGATCACATGCGTGATGCCATACTCCTCCACCACTTTGCAAAGTAGTTCAAAATCACAAATATCGCCTTTTATAAAAGTATAGCGTGAAGAATATTGCAAGGTACTTTCAATATCTGCAAGATTTTCTGGGTTTCCAGCGTAGGTCAATTTATCAAAATTTACCACCTCATAATGTGGGTGGGTTTCAAGAATATGACGAATAAAATTTGAACCAATAAAGCCGGCGCCGCCGCAGACAAGTAATTTCATATGCAGATAAGATAGTGGACGTATTGTAGTCAAAAAAACTCCTCCTGTCAATCAATCTTAGGGCAAAAATTGAAGCACCAGTGCCCAAGCACAAAGACTATGTCCATCCCAAATTTTTCCTTCATTAACGAGCTTTTGTACTTCTTCGCGGCTGTACATTCGCAGTTCAGCTTGTTCCGTTGACTCGAGAGTCTGCTCTTGAACGGCTTTTTCGCCGACAAATCCCACAAATACGTGGCTTTCATTTTCAAACACACCATTCATTCCCTGAAATACTCCCGCTAAAATAAGCTTTTCTGCGGCATAGCCTGTTTCTTCCAAAAGCTCTCGACAGGCCGTCTCTTCTGGAGTGCTTCCTGCTTCTTTTCCGCCACAAGGAAATTCAAGACTCTCTTCATTTCGAATATAACGATAATTTTCAATCATCAAAATTCTTCCGTCAGGCAAAACCGGAACAACAATCGCATTTCCATTACAAATACCATAATAGTAGTCCCCAACTTTTCCATCAGTACGTTCAAACGTATCATGCTTGTAGGTCCACCATGGATTTTTATGCACAACTTCTTCAGATAATTTTTTCCACTTTTTCATCATACAAAACTATTAATCCTTTGAAAACAATTTTGCCACTTCTTCCACAGACAGATCACTTTCTTTATGTACGATTGAATGCATATTGCCGCCACCATCACCGTTCCAACGTGGAATTATATGCACATGCAAATGGGCTATGGCTTGACCCCCCGCAGGCAAGTGGTTCCAACCAACATTGAATCCATCTGGATCTAACACTTCTTTGACTCGCTCAATCGCATGTTTTACTCCAAGATAAAATTCTTTCGTTGTTGCATCATCAAGTTCAAGTGATGTTTCAACATGAATTTTTGGAATTACAACAGCATGCCCCTTGGTCACTGGACGAATATCAAGAAGCCCAAGCGCATGGTCGTCTTCATAAATACGCTGTCCTGGAATTTCACCACGAAGAATTTTGCAAAAAATACAGTTATCCATAAGCGAACGAAAGTGAGTGAAAAACAAAGATATTTGTTTTACCGAACTGAGGAGCTTATATGGCCCTCAGGACATATACACGAACGAAAGTGAGTGAAAAACAAAGATATTTGTTTTACCGAACTGAGGAGCTTATATGGCCCTCAAGACATATATAAATAATATAAAGATATACTACCCCAAGTCTATAACTTTTTCAACCCCATTTTCCATACTAAAACAGGACCAGATTTAAAAACCAAATCACCCAAAAAATCATGCAAGCGCTGTTCAGTTCGTGGATCAATTTCATCACGTGACAAAACAAGATAACAAAATGGCATAGGCATCACAGATGAAATCTGAGGAAGAATACGAAGGTCAGGATTTTTCAAAAGTTCATTGTACAGTTTGACTCGTTCTTTTTGTCCAAAATTATTCGTGATAGGAAATCCCCCACCAACAAGAGTTCCACTTGATACTCCTTCAAGCGCCAGAAGCAGCCACGTATCAGAGAGCACACAGGGGTTTGGATTCGTTTTTTCCCGACTAAAAATATATTGTGCAGCCTTATACTCATCACGACTCAGAACTCGAACATTGGGACCTGTCGCATAAATAGTTGTTGCTGAAAAAGAAAGAAAAGTTAAAATAACAAAAAAATAAATATATTTTTTTTGCAGTGAAAATTTTGAAATAATTTTTGAAAAATCAAAACAAAAAATTCCGTAGAGTGTAAAGATAAGAAGCAAAAAAGCAAAGACAGAATCAAGCCGTCGAACAAAGACTCGATCCCCTGTCAAAACATACCATCCAATAATATAGCCCCCCGCAATGCAAAAAAATACAACGGCGAGTATCCGAAGCAAAATATTTTTTTCTTTTTTTATAATTGAATATAATGCGTATACAAGAGATCCAGCCACAAAAATACTCAGTAAAACGATAGGCCAACGGAAACTACTAAAAATATTTGCAACATAACTATTTTCTGAAACATGTGAAAATAAAATATTGGCGCTCGAGATACTTGTGGACGAAATTGGCCTGGCAAAATACCATCCAGCGAATTGTCCAAATACTTGTTTAAAAAAATTCCAAACTGAAAAACTTGTTGGCCACTGACTAAAACCTAAAACCAAATCTATACAAGGAAAAAACAAAAGCGCAAAAATACAAAGAGCGATACGAACAAATTTTGACTTCCAATATTTTTTCATTATAAAAGCGAATGCCAGGATAACACAAAAGAGCAAGGCATAGAGTGCATATCCAAAAAAAAGCAAAAAAGCAAATACAAAAACAAATCTTTTTTGCCACCGTTTATTTTCTTGCAAATACGTAAGCCCCATCAAAAGACCAAACAGAAATGTCAAAAATCCAAAACTACTCGACACAGTAATACTTCCAATTGCTTGAAGTGCAAATGGAAAAGAAGAAAAAGCGGCAAGAAACAAGGCCTTTTTCTTTTCTGAAAAAACAAGCTTTCCGATACAAAAGGCAAGGACAGGCAGTATTATTCCCCAGACAAGGGGCATAAACCATCGATGCAAAGCAAGAAGTGAAACACCCAGCGTTTTGTGTAAAACCGCCATGAACCCCCAAAGCTGTCCATAGGTATATTTATAGGGATTCCACAAGGCGGTTGGCAGTATTGGTAACTGAGCCTCCCCCGATGTGAGTTTTTGTTCCACCCCTATCATACGCCAAACATCCCCTCCCCAAGGCATTGTATGCGACAAGGGCAAATACAAATGTAAAAGCAAGGAATAGCCGAGTATGAGTAAAAACTTTAACCGAAATGAAATACGTGAAAATAGTAAAATTCCAAGCAACAATGTCAAAAGAAAAAAATTATACAAATACCAAGGATGTACCGTTTGCCAAGGACTCGTCAAAACTTTATCTGTTTGGCACAAAAACAAAATAATAATTTGCAGAAGTGAAATAGCCGCAAAACAAAAGAGTAAAAACTTTCTTCTTGGGAATATGCCAAATTTTTCTTCTGAAACGTCAGATACATGAGAAACGTCGTCCAAAACTTTTACTTTTTTACATAAAACAAAAGGCAATGCAGCACCCAGGGTATACAACAAAATAATCAGGGCCCAAGTGATTTTATACCATACCACAAAAATTGAAGCCCCAAAACTCAAAAATAAAAGACTCGCTAAAATTCCAAGTGGAATATTCAAATATTTTTCGCGTATGCCAAAAACAGAATTCAAAATTTGACTCCATAAAAATCCAGTCCAACCCAGATACGCGAGGAATAACAATACCATCAAAATTTGCATAAACGTTTATATGCCGTGCATAAAAAGACTAACGAGGGCGAATCCAATAGCAATACCAAAAAGCCATGCCGCCACGCTAAAGAGCACTGTGGCATTCCAAATCAGTGCGGCAAGTGTCAAAAATACAGCCAACACCTGAAGAATCATTTTTATTTTCCCCCAGATATTCGCAGCACGAACGGTTTTGAATTGAAGTTCTGCAACAATAGCACTCAAAATAATAATAACTTCAACTCCGATAATGGCAAGACCCAAATGTACATTATAATTTTGAAATACCACAAATAAAACCATCACACCAATCAAAAGTTTATCTGCAATTGGATCAAAAAGCATTCCAAAACGGGTCACTTGATTACGAGTACGAGCGAGCGATCCATCTATTGCATCAGTAAGCGCAGCGATTACAAACACCACAATCCCAACAGTATAATTGTGCGTAGCCATAAGCCATGCCACCACGGGGATAAGACAAATTCGCAGCATGGTGAATTGGTTGGGCGTAAAACGCTTTGGAATAAAACGAAGCAGGGTCCACTTCAAAAAGTGATCGTGAGGATAGACTTCTTGTGCACCCTGGTACTTGAAGTAATCAGGATGGCGCTCGGCAAAACGGTTGATGATTTTCATAATTTCTAGTAGAATACGCTTAGTATAATGATTTTTCGCTTTGTTGACAATAGTTATGAAATATTTTTGGAACAAAATTCGCTCAATAGAGACAAGTTCTTGGACTCTAAACTTTCTTGGCAGCCTCTCTCTTCTCATTATTTTGGGAAGTTTGAGCTATTATGCCTACAAAATTACCCCGATTTTGTCATATATAATATTTTTTACGTCCCTCGCACCACTGGTCATACTGCGCCCAAAATATGCAGCTTTCAAAGAAAAAATTCGCATAAATACCCTTCTTGTAATCGTGCTCGACCTCTTTCTTCTGCTGTACCTTTACGAGCATCGTAGCTACGACCTTGCGGCTTCACCCTGGAACCAACTTGATCCCATATTTTTTTTCATATACGCCCTTAGCACAATTTTACTTTTTTTCAATTACAAATCCACCCAAGACGAACACAAAAAACTACAAGTACAAAATAGTATTCTCACATCACTTCACTTTTTTGTAGGGCTCAGCGTTGCGGCACTTATCTACCCACTCGGTTATGGTTTTGATGCATTTATCCACCGCGTCACAGAAAGTTGGATTCAGTTGCATGGTTTCATCTCCCCCAAACAGCCCTACTACATTGGGCAATATTCTCTTGTTGTCATCCTCTCAAATATTACGCATCTCAAAATATTTTTTATTGATGTTTGGCTTGTGCCACTGCTTTCTGCTATTCTCATTCCAAATGTTATTATAAAAAGCTTAGAAAAAATAATGCCTTCAAAATTTCTGAGCTCCCTCTCGTTTTGGATACTTGCCCTTGTCCCATTTTTACTCCTTTCTCTCACCACGCCCCACAATCTTGTACTTCTTTTTAGTATTATTCTTGTCTTTTTAAACTTTTCAAATATTCATAGTCGTGGATCTTTCAGAGTTTCTTTTCTCCTTGCAATAGCAGCTCTCTTTACACATCCACTTATCGGCGCACCAATTTTTCTTTTCACAGTCCTGGCATTTTTGATACAAAAATTTGAAAAAAATAAAAAAATCGCCGTCACCTTGCTCACAGTGACATTTATTTCTTTCTGCATCCTTCTCCCTTTCATGTTTACCCTCAATAACCTTCGCATCGGTGGGCATCTTCCAACACTCAATAATCCATTCACACAGATCTCAACATTTTTGGACTTATTCAAACGACCCTATTGGTATGCCGCAAGCAGCCCACTGCAATTCGAGATTTTATACTTATTTGAACAACTTCTTATACCAGCGGTACTCCTGCTCGCCCTATATGGATTTGTAAAATATCGAAAAAAAGAAAAGTCACGCCTGGTCTGGCTTTTTCCCCTCTCAGCACTCGGACTTTTTATTGATGCCTGGCTTCTTCGCAGCTGGATTATTTTTCCCGACGTCGTTGCCTACGAACAAGGAGATTACCCTCTGCGTCTTATCCATACCAGCATTATCTTTTTACTACCTTTTGCAATGTATGGTTGGTATTCAGTTTGTCATTCCGAACACAGTGAGGAATCTTTCGCAAGGAAAAATCGACTGCTGTACTATTTTCAAAAATTAAAACCTTTTATTTTCTTTTTCCTCGTTCCAATCATCCTCACCCTGGCCCTCTACCTCTCCTACCCCCAACGTAATATCAAAGCACGTTTCCCCGGCTATAACGTCACAGAGTCAGATTTCAAAACCGTAGAGTGGATTCACAATCAAAACAGTGAATATAACTATATTGTGCTTTCAAATCAACTTGTTTCAGCAGCAGCACTCACAAAGTATAGTTTTGCAAAATATTTTGATACTGCTCGCGGACAAATATTTTATTACTCCATTCCAACAGGTGGTGAACTCTACAAATACTATGGCAAAATGATTTACGAAGGCCAAAAACGCGAGTACATGAATCAAGCCATGGACATCGTGAACGTCAAAAAAGCTTACTTTGTAGTAAATAACTACTGGGCAAACTCTGATAAAATTATTGCTGGAGCAAAACAAAGCGCTGACTCCTACCAAGCTTTTGATGATGGAAAAGTTTGGGTTTTTGAGTACAAAAAGTAGCTTGACAAAGCAAAAATTTCTGTTATAATCAGCTATCCGTACCTTACAAACACACTGTCATTGCGAGCCCGCAGGGCGTGGCAATCTCGCTGTTATATATTGGAAATTAAGATCGCGGTGCTTCGTGCACCCGGCCAAGCGGCAGCCGTAATGCCGTATATTCTCTGAGAAAAGGAATCCCTCCGTGAAGAAGCTGTTCAACATTGCACTGCAGCTCGTGGGCATCGCTGTCCTGCTGGTCTTGGTCGCCCTGGCGATCGTCACGGTCACGGCCTGCGGCGGTGGCATCGCGTCGTTGCAGCAGCCGACGGCCCCCCTGAGGACATTCTGGGTCCCCATGCCACAAGGATCCGATGCCTGCCCGAACGCGGCCCGTCCTGGATTCATCACACCGGTAGATGCCAAGTCCTGCGAAATTTACGATCGTGACAAGGCATTTCTCGGGTCGATTAACATCAAGGGTGGGCAGTTCTACTGCTCTGTACCACAGGGCTACGTTCGCTGCCAGGATACGCAGGGGGAGCACATGCGTCCGGACATGACCCGTACCATGTGTGGCTTCGATGGTCCAGAGCCCAGTTGTGCAGAACTCGCCCCCTCCACGCTCCCGGGACTCTTGGCCCCTCCGCCTCCAGACCCTACCTGAGCGCCACACCCAAAACGCTTCCCGCCCGAAGCACTGCCGACGATCTTAGTTTCTAAACACAAAAAAACTTCCTCAAAAAGGAAGTTTTTCAATTCACTTGAGCATTTAAAAAATAAAAAGTAACACTGATACGCTCCGCCAAAGGCGGATATGAAGCAACTGTTTGAGTAGCGAAGACTACGAGTTTTGCTTCATAAGTAAAAGTGTTTCTTTTATTTTTCCTCAAAATCAATTTCCAAGCCATTACTCGTCATCACAAACCCACGAATCATCAACTTTCCTTCATGGACTTTGTTGTGACAGTCTTTACATAGTGGTAGCAGATTGTACTTGTGATTTTTGTGAAAATGGCCTCCAATATTCCCCTTTGCATCCGCAACTTCCTGCGGCGCAATATGATGTGTATCTTCAACCATGTTTTTGCAAATAGCGCAGGTCGACAAGTATAGCTCTTTATGGTATTTGCTCTTTTGTTTCTTCGTCAATAACTCCAATTCTTGATAATCCTGTGCCAATTCTTTTCGAATAGTCTGCGCCCGTTTCATAAAATCTTTATCAATATGCAGTGACTGGGCAAACTCAAGTCCATAAATACTACTTCCACTTCCCGCTTGCAACTTTCGTTCAAAAAGAAGTTTATCTTGGACAGAATCATAGCACACTTCAAGGTGCACACTCAGTACTTCTTTTATTTTTTGAATTCTCTCCAAGTTACAAAGCTGATGCAAATGCGTAGTAAACAAGAAAAAAGAACCTTTCTCAACAAGATGTTCAATCGTTGCACTCACTATTGACAAAGCTGAAAGTGTTTCGGTTCCATGACTAATTTCATCTCCCAAAATCAAACTCTTTTGTGTACAGCGATTGAAAATATTTTTGAGCTCCATCATCTCAACTGCAAAACTCGACAATCCTTTTTCAAAATTATCTCGTGCCAAAATGCGTGTAAATATTTCAGAAAAAATTGAAAAGCGCATTGACTCGGCTGGCACATAAAAACCACTTTGCGCAAGCACAACGGCAATACCAATACTTTTCATAAATGATGATTTTCCACTCGAATTGATTCCGTAGAGCAAGATTCCTTGAATATCTTCTTTTGTCATATCAGTAAACAGTGAGTCATTTTTTGCATATTTTTTATTTCCCAAAAATACATCGTTTGGAACATAAATACCATTTTCTTCACGTGCTTCAACAAGGAGGTGCCGCAGGTCTGAAATCTCAAGGAACTGCTCCCCTTTTTCGACCGCAACAATCTCTGGACGAATTAAATTCAATTTGATACTGGCTTTTATATTTGACAAAGCAACATCCACTTTTGACAAAAAGGCAGTGGTATTCAAAAATAAACTCAAAAAATTTTCTTCTATTTTGTGAAGCTCCGCAAGATATAGCTCTCGAGTGGTCGCAATAATTTTACTCTGGAGCCCAACAATTTCTTCTGAAATACGGTCGATTATTGGAGCAGTAATTTTTACATTCGTTGTTTGTGTCTTAAAAGAAAAATCTGAAAATGCATACACCACTCCGTCAAGAGATAGAAACGTTGTTTTTAATTTTTCTTCAATCAGAGCAAATCGACTTCGAGTGAGTGTGATGTGATGTCCTTCTTTGTCGAGTTGTCGAATTTCAACAAAATCTCTTTCTTTTTTCCCTGTTTCAATCTCAAGCACTTCCAAAATTTTTCCACGGACAAGTTCCAATTTTTCTTCAAGACTTACTCGTTTCTGCATCAACGCATCAAGTTCGGCATGAAAACCCGATTGAAAAATATTGGTATCAATGGCTTGGAGCGCTACTCGTCCAGTTTCATCAAAATTAAATGTTTTTTCGAGAAAAGCAAGACAATCTTGAAGATTATTTTTTTCTTGAACAAAACTTTCTATCACCACATGATTTTTGAGATTCGAAATTGATTCCACAATTTGATCCGCGCTCTTGAGCGAATCATACAAAAAATTTACTTCAAATGGATGTAAACGCCCCAGTTGAATACGACGAATGATTCGTTCCAAATCATATACATTGTGAAGTTCTTGATCAATGGACAAGTGCAGTTCACCCAACATGTCCGAAAGATTGTATCGCTGTTCAATCTCTGAAACAGTAGTAATAGGATTCAAAAGCCGTTCCCGAAGTAGTCTTCGCCCAATACTGGTCACGGTATGATCAATATAGGAAGCAACCGTAAGTTCGTTTGGATCGCGAGCAATAATATTGAGTTGTTCAAGCGGATTATTTCCGAGATACAAATAATTTTCACTTGAAAGAATCGTCGGTCTTTCAAGCTTTTGGATAATTTGATAATCATGATCAATAATAAAATCAAGAAGGAGGCTGAGTGCTTCACTCATGAGTGGTTTCTTTTCCAAATCCAAAAATTCAATGGGAGTCAAAAATGATTTGATCACATAAGTTCGTTTCAGCAGTTCATTTTGATAACTGACCTTGAGACGCTTCGTATTTATTTTGACATCATTTTCAAACAACTCCAGATACTGTCGGACTTTATATTCATCAACAGTCGAACTTCCAAGAGTAAAAACAATTTCACTTGTGCGATATGCCCGAAGCAAACGAAATACTTCATCGAGTGCAAAATTGGGATCTTCTTTGGTACTATGAATCTCCTGCACGTATGTTTTCCCTGTTGTCACATCAATCGCACTATAGCCTACCGAGGAGAGCCCATTTATTTGATCGACCAACAGTGATGCAATAAAGTTATTATCGTGATCAAGTGAGTAGTCAAAATTCACCCCAGGAGAAATGATCCTCTCAACATAACGAGTAATATTGGGTGGCAGTCCCATCTGGCGTACTACGACAATCGTATATTTATTTTCTTGAATAAGGCGAGAAATATAGCGATCAAATGTGGCAACTGGAAACCCAGCAAGCAATGGATTTTTCAAAGTGTTATGCAAAATAGTTTTATTTTTTCGTGTGAGCTGCAAATTCAAAATTTCAGCTATTTCTTTTGGTTTTCCAATCACTTCATCATCATTATCTACCCCGTAAACCTCAAAAAATGACCCCACCTCAATCACGACGACGGTATTGGAGCCATATTTTTGCTCAAATTGCTCTTGTAAATCAAAATAGATCTCAATCAGAGACCGCTCGTTATCTTCCAATAATTTCTCAATTTCTGCAGTATCCATAAACTGCCCCTATGGTACCAAATTCCACTCTGAGGGGCAAGGGACAAAAAAACCAGCTGAAGAGCAACTGGTTTTTGAAAGTATAGATTAACGTTTTCTCCACTGATGTCCTCGGCGAGCTTTGTGAAGCCCAAATTTCTTACGTTCTTTGGCACGTGGGTCACGTGTGAGGAAACCTTCTGCCCGAAGGATTGGGCGAAGTGTTTCATCCCATTTGATGAGCGCTCGAGCAATACCATGACGAACTGCTTCAGCTTGGGCATGAACTCCACCTCCAGCAGCTTTTGCAGATACATCAAGTGTTTTTTCACGTCCGACAGCCACAAGCGGTGCCATAACTTTGTCTGACCAAATTTTTACTGGAAAATATTCAGTATGAACACGGTCATTCACAGTAATTGTACCAGTTCCTGGCATAATGCGAACACGAGCTGCTGCTGTTTTGCGGCGTCCGACAGCACGTTCTGTTGAAGTTGTATTGGTTTTCTTTTCAGCCATAAGTAAAAATTAAGCGGTAATAGTGAGCCGTCTCATGAGATCTTCACGTTGACGATTTTTTGGAATCATTCCGTTCACCGCATGACGAATAACTTTAGCAGGATCATCTTCAAATACATGCTTCATAGAAATACGCTTGATTCCACCTGGGTGCATACTATGATGGTAGTAGTCTTTTTGAACCAATTTGTTACCAGTAAAGACGACTTTACTTGCATTGATTACTTTGACCATATCTCCAGTATCAAGAGAGCGATCATAATCTGGCTCGTGTTTACCCATGAGAACCATTGCGATTTGACTCGCGAGGCGTCCTACCGCTTGACCCGCAGCATCAATTTCGATTGTCTTTTTGATCTTTTTCATAAAAAATTTATACAAATTCAATTCTCGCCATGTCAGCACCGTCACTTGCTCTTGGAGCGAGTTTGATAACACGAGTATAACCACCACTGCGCTCTGCATAACGAGGAGCGATGTCTTTCATCAACGTATCAAGGGCTTCGCGAGTAAAGAGAACTCGTTTAATATTTCGCATATTTGCGAGTGTTCCTGTTTTTGCCTTTGTAACCAGAGGTTCAACAACAGTACGCAGGGCTTTTGCCTTTGCAGTAGTAGTACGAATAGATCCTTCCAAAATTAAACTTTCGGCAAGATTTCTCATCAAGGCACGTCGAGGAGCGGCTTCACGCCCAAGGGTAACTTTTTTGCTATTATGACGCATACAAATTTCAGTATTTAAATTTACTTCTTCGCTTTCTTTTTTGATTTTGGTTTTTCGTCCTCATCAGCAGCTTCATCATTTTCTTCAATACTTATTTCTTCTTCTACAAGTCCTTCTTTTTCTCTTGTTGGAACGATTTTGTGAGCTTCTCCTGTTGCTTCCAAGATAAGCGCAAAGTGATCCATCAAAATTTTTGTTGACTCTGACAACGCATCTTTTGGACTTACCGTTCCATTTGTTTCAATAGTCAAAGTAAGCTTTTCGTAATCAGTAACATCCCCAAGACGAGTGAGTTCTACTGCGTATCCAACATCGCGGATAGGGGTAAATAAAGAGTCGATGACAATGGTTCCAAGATCCAAATTTTTCTTTTCTTTTTCGGCAGCAGCAACATAGCCCCACCCTTTTACAATCGTAACTTCCATTTCAACAGGAGCAGATTTGGTAATGTTGAACAATACCAATTCTGGATTCATAATCTCTACTTGAGAATCTTTTTCAAAATCTCCAGCAGTTACTGGACCAATTGTTTTTTTGTTCAACGTAAGAACAATAGCTTCATCTCCGTAAAGTTTTACTGCCATTTGTTTGAGATTCAAAATAATCTCAATCATGTCCTCTTGTACTCCGTCAACAGCAGAAAATTCATGACTCACACCGTTGATCTTTACAGAGTCAACAGCAGCACCAGGAAGTGATGACAAAAGAACTCGACGCAAAGCGTTTCCGAGTGTTGTTCCGTATCCTTGCGTACATGGAGTAACCACAACTTTACCAACATTTGTTGTATTGCCTTCGAGGAATTCAATTGATGTTGGAAGTAATATGTGTTCCATAAAGTAAATTTAAATCCGGGAAAACCCGGTAAAAATTAGCGAGTTGAGTAATACTCGATAATAAGTTTTGTATCAAAAGATTTTTCAAAATCAGTATCAGCTGGAGTACCAAGAACTTTTCCAGATTTTTTAGCAAGATCAAGTGCTAACCATGAAGGAAGTTCCATCTTTGCCATGCGTTCTTCCAAACCTTCAAACGCTCTACTTTTTTGTTTTGAAGCTTTGAGTTCAACAATATCACCAATCTTTACCATATATGATGGAACGTTCATTGACTTTCCGTTTACGAGAAAAAGTTTATGTCCAACCATTTGACGGGCCTGGGCACGAGTAATAGCAAAACCAAGTTTATACACAACGTTATCAAGACGACGTTCAAGGAGCTGTTGAAGGTTTACAGAAGAGTCTCCAGTCATGCGTGCAGCTTCTTTTACATATTTACTAAACTGGGCTTCACGAAGTCCAAAAATAAACTTCGCTTTTTGTTTTTCAGCCAATTGTTTTCCAAAACCTGAAGAAGGACCTCCACGTTTTTTTGGTCCATGTACTCCTGGCGGTTGACTCAAACGTTTTGCAACTTTAACAGGATTGGTTTTGAGTCCAAGGTTGATGCCAAATCTGCGAGCAATTTTATTTTTTGGTCCAATATTTCTACCCATAGCAATATTATAAATTCAAAATTTAGACACGTCGGCGTTTTGGAGGTCGGCAGCCATTGTGTGGAATTGGAGTAATATCTTTAATAGAAAGTACGTTCACACCATTGGCATTGAAACCGCGGATAGCTCCTTCGCGTCCACCACCAATACCTTTTACAAAAATATTTACTTCTTTAATACCATATTGCTTTGTTGCATCTACAACTTTTTTTACAACTTGTCCGGCAGCATATGGAGTTGCTTTCTTTGGTCCTTTGAATCCAATCATACCTGCACTTGCCCAACCCAAAACGTCTCCATTTTGGTCAGCGAGCGTTACAATCGTATTGTTGAACGTAGCTTGAACATAAGCACGCCCGTTTGGTACGATTTTATTCAATTTCTTTTTCTTTGTTGTTTTTTTTGCTTTTGCAGGAGCTGTTGCAGTTGCCATAAAGCATTCATTTAAATTATGTTAAGTATCATCTGCCTCGCTTAGGTCTTTTGACCAGCAGGTTTTCTACCACTTCCGGCCATCAAACGTTTATTGCCACGAACGGTACGAGAATTTGTTTTTGTGCGTTGACCACGTACTGGCAACTTTTTTGCATGGCGAATACCACGATAGGCTTTGATATCTTTCAAACGTTTGATATTACTTGAAACTTCTCGGCGCAAATCTCCTTCTGTTTTATGTTCCTTTTCAATCAAGGCACGGAGTTTGTCTTCTTGATCTTGAGTCAAATCTTTGACACGAACATTTTCAGGAATTTTTGCTTTTCCCAAAATACTTTTTGCAGTCGTATCACCAATACCATATACATAGGTAAGGGAAATGATAACTTGTTTATCGCGAGGGATATTAACACCAGAAACTCTCATATATAAATTCTACTAAAAAGGATAAAAGACAAATAAAATTAAACCGCGCTCTTTCGTTGTTTATTTGAACCCTGGCGTTGTTTATGACGAGGGATTTCACAAATAATATACACACAACCACGTCGGCGAACTGATTTACAATTTTTACAGCGTTTTTTTACAGATCCTTGTACTTTCATAATCTTTGAAGCAAAAAAATACCAACCACTGCCGCGATATCATAGCTTTATAAAGCTCCACCGCACTGGTTGATATGTTTATATTTTAATAGAGATTAAAAACGGTAGGTAATTCGACCCTTGCTCAGGTCATAAGGTGTTAATTCCACCTTTACCTCGTCACCAACACCGAGTTTGATTCGGTTCATTCTCATCTTTCCAGAAAGATGTGCGATGATTTCAAGCTCGTTTTCGAGTATTACACGAAAGGTTGCTCCCGGTAATAGTTCATCGATCGTACCTTTTACTACGATAACGTCAGTTTTGTTGCCCATGCAGAAAAAATTAACTGGCAGTATTATATCCTGAAATTTTCTCCCTGTCAAGGATTTATAGGGGTCCCAGTTGTGAATAAGTATTGAATCTTCGTATTAATCTAATTATAGCCTAATTTTCTAGACTATGCAAGTCAAGGTCTTGCCCAATAATACCCGAGAGGTGGTCAGTCACCTTTTGTGCAGCTCTTTCTAGCCCTGGAAATTGGTCCCTCATACGCCCAGAAACATACTTTTGGATCTCTTTTATCCCCTCTGGGCCTGAAAATAAGGTCCGAATCACATAGTTGCTATCTTCTTCGCGCTTGCTCCCCTGGCCAACAGGAGTCCAAAACTTTTCAACGATATAATCTGTGAGTTTTTGATGAAATTTTGACTTTTGTAGGTGGATACGTGCAAGAGTAGAATACATAAAAACATGTGCTGCCTCTTCGCGAGCAATAGACTTGAGGATAGAGGTGAGGACCGGGTGATTGGCATTTTCCCAAAGCTTGCGGTAGCCGTTGAGGGTCGTCATTTCGTGAATAGCACCGATGGTCATGTGCACAGGGGTAAAGCGGCTTCCAAAAATATTCGCAGTAGCAGAGGCCAAACGACTTGAAACTTTATAGGAAAATGGCATGTCTTTTTTCACTTTTTCAAACCATTTTTCTTCACTTGGATATCCAAGTTCAGCGAGAAATCGATTGAGTGTATCACCATGAACAGGTTCTTCGCTACTCCACTTATCAATAAATCGACGAATCCATGGATTACGACCTGAGGGTGTGGCCAGAAGTTCGTGGTAGTATACTTCGGTCAAGCGCTCCACATCGCGCATATAAAAAAGTACGGGAATAAACTTCTCATTGATCTGATGATTTTTTATATCGTTCCAAGGAATGGAATCCAAAAACTCTTTGGTCAAGACTCGTGGTTGCGACTCGTACCAGTTGATTGCTTCCTGCTCGTTTTGGAATTGGGACATATTTTTTATTCGAGTATAGCTTTGATACGGCGAATACCGGCACTACACGCTTCTTCTTTCACGATTTTGAAATGCCCCATTGTGCCAGTATGCTGCACATGTGGACCACCGCAAAGTTCGCGGCTAAATGTTGCAGCACTTGGATCTGCTTGAGGCAAACCTTCTGGGTCGCCAACCGTGTATACTTTGACCATTGTACCATAATTCTCTTCAAAAAGCCCAATAGCTTGTTTTGTTTTGGCAATTTCGAGTGGAAGTTCTTGGAAAGTTACAGGATAGTCACGTTGTATTGCAGCATTTACAAGATCCTCGGCCTCTTGAATTTGTTCTGGGGTCATTTTTTCTGAGTGCGCAAAGTCAAAGCGCATACGCTCTGGAGTAATATTACTTCCCTTTTGTGTTGCCGAGGCCCCAAGAATCTTTCGAAGTGCTGCGTGAAGCAAGTGCGTTGCTGTATGGTACTTCACACTCATTTCACCCGTATCAGCAAGGCCTCCTTTGAATTTTTGTTCAGCACCAGCGCGAGAAAGTGCTTGGTGTTTGGATTTTTCTTCTTCAAAAGAAAGCGTATCTACGCTGTAGCCTCGTTCTTTGGCAAGTTCCTCGGTAATTTCAAGTGGAAATCCATATGATTGATTAAGATCAAATGCATCTTTTCCAGAAATTTTGTTATTATCAGTTCGCTTGAGAATTTCTTCAAAAATCTTCAAACCCTGTTCAAGCGTATTACGAAATTTTTTCTCTTCTTTTTCAATTTCAAAAATAATTTGTGCTTGTTTTTGTAGCAAATATGGATAGGCATCTTTGTATGTTGCAATCACAGCTTCCACGACTCGTACACAAAAATTTTCATACACGTTGAGATTGCGCGCATAGCGAATCGCACGACGAACGAGTCGGCGCGTAAAATATCCCTGATCTTTATTGCTTGGTACAGCCGTATCTGCGATGAGAAATGTTGCGGCACGCAAATGATCCATCACCACACGAAAGGCATAGGTTTCGCTTGCGTCAGCTCCATACATTTTGCCACTTGCTGTTTCGATTGCGCCACGGATAGTATCAAAAAGATCTATGGTAAAGACATCTGGATTGTTGTTCACCGCAGCAGCAATACGCTCGAGTCCCCCACCAAAATCAACATTTTGTTGCGGCAAAAGTTCAAATCCATTTGCTGTTTTTTGGTATTGCATGAATACATTGTTGCCGATCTCCATAAACCTTCCACAATCACAATTTACATGACAAGGAACATTATTCCACGCAGAATTTTCGTGCAAATTTTGTACGTTCTCTGGATCAAAATCCCAAAACATTTCTGTATCTGGGCCGCCAGGTTCGCCAATTGGCATTTTTTCTGGGGTACCACTACGACTCCACCAGTTTTTTTTCTCAGAAAAATAAAAAATCTTTTCACCCTCTTGCATTCCATCTCTCTCAGGATTTTCTCCAATTTTTGCTTCGATTCCGACAGACGCAAATAGCTTCTGCCATATTTGTGCAGATTCTGTATCTTTTGGAATTCCAGCATTTTCAAGTCCGCGAAAACAAGTAAAGTAAAGATTCTTTGGATCAAGTTTTAAAATTTCCACAAGAAAATTCCACATCCAAGGAATCTGCTGCTCTTTAAAATAATCACCGAGTGACCAATTGCCAAGCATTTCAAAAAATGTGGTATGACGATTGTCCCCTACTTCTTCAATATCTCCAGAACGAAAAGATTTTTGACTATCAGCAATACGTGTCCCCTGTGGGTGCTTTTGCCCAAGCAAATATGGCACCATTGGCTGCATACCACTTCCGGTAAACAGTGTAGTTGGATCATTTTCTGGCAAGAGCGAAGCAGAAGGAACAATCGCATGTCCATTTTCTTTAAAAAACTCTAAATATTTTTGTCGAATTTCGTGTGTGGTCATATGTTCAAAAATTTCAAATATGTTTCAAAAATATTTTTTACAACAATATTTTTCTTAGCTTGCTCCTCTAAACCTGGTACTTCAAAAGTCCAAGCTCTTTTTTTAACAATTCCTTTTGTAAGAAGGTAATCTCCCGTAAAACCAGAATCTTCTGTTATGCGAACAGCATTGGCGTACCCCTCTTCTACCCAAAAACCCAGTTTTGGATCTTCTTCATCATCAAAGCCGTGCCACAGCAGAATACCCAACTCTTTTTGTTTTCGTAAAATTTCTACCATCATCTCGTCACGAACTCCAGCACTATCGTATATATAAAAAGATTTTGTTACAGTAGGATCTTCGTGAAAGTCCAAAAAATATTCAAAATGTTTCCCCCGCACAATATTTAAATTGGCAATTACTTCTTCATTTTTAGTTGTATCAAAAAAAATTCTATTGGTATCGAGTCCCTCACTGTTTTCTCTTGTCCCCAAAGCCACAGCAGACGGGCTCACAGCAGGTACCCACAAAAAATTTGGGAAGCGATCTTCGTTTTCTTGTAAGAATTTTTCAATAGAACCAATCACTCCGGCTTCATTCCCATGTGTTCCAGAATATAAAAGCCACACAGGATTATCACCTTTTTGAAAATATTCTATTTTTGTATTTTTATGTTCACTACATTTTTTTTCCATAGCAATTTTATTCAATCACCCCACCACCCAAACATTCACCATTTTTATATAAAACCGCAAATTGACCGGGAGTAACGGCTTTTTGTAATTTTTGAAATGCGAGAATGGTGGTTTTGGCCTTTTTTCCTGGGGTGATTACTACCTTTTGGAAGCTTTGGCGATGCCGCATCCTCACTTGGCATTGTAGCGAAAATTTTGCTGGCTGTCCACAGATAAAATGTAGGTCCTCAACCTCTATTTCTTTTTTGTACAAAGCTGGATCACCTTCGTTTCCGACAATCAACTCATTTTTTTTCATGTTTTTTCCGACCACGAACAAAGGCTCGGTTCCCCCAGATTGAGAAAACCCATGTCGCTGGCCAATAGTATAAAATGGCAGGCCTTCGTGTGTACCAATTTTTTTACCACTTGTTGTCAAAATATTTCCTTTTTTGGGTTTAATCTTTTGCTGCAAAAATTCTTTCATTGGAACTTCACCAATAAAACAAATCCCCATACTTTCAGCTCGTTCAGCAGTAGGAAGTTTATTTTTCTTGGCAAGCGCACGAACCTGCGACTTTTTTAAATGACCAATTGGAAACAAGGTATGGGCAAGTTGTTCTTGATTAAGTTGATGCAAAAAATAGGTTTGGTCTTTTCCTTTGTCTTTGGCTTCCATCAATTTTACCACTCGCCCAACTTTCTGCAACTGTGCATAATGACCAGTCGCAAGATAGTCAAACCCAAGCTCCCGAGCCTTATCAAGCCAAAAACCAAACTTTACAAATTTGTTGCACATCACATCAGGATTTGGGGTTCGTCCGCGACGGTATTCATCAAACATATATTTGACTACCCATTTTCGGTATTCTTTTTCAAAATCGAGTGTTAAAAGTGGAATGGCAAGATGTGCTGCCACGCGAAGGGCATCGCGCCGATCATCTTTCCAGCTACAGAGTCCCGAGAGAGTTTGGCTGTCACTCCACTGTTTCATATACACTCCCGTCACCTCATATCCAGATTGCACGAGCAAAAGAGCAGCGACCGAAGAATCGACGCCGCCCGACATACAGACGAGTACTTTTTTCTTTTGCTTTCCACTCATAATTCTACAGGTTCTATTTTTTTCTTCAAATCTTCAATAATAATTTTATCCATTTCTTCAATCAATTTTTTCTGAGTAGCAATCTGACGCGCTGTTGCAGTATGAATCCAATACCAAAATTGATAGGTCAAACGACAATCAAGCCCAATTCCTGCGGGGTCACCGGCCCGATACTGTTGAAATCGTTCGAGTCCTCGACAACCAAGTCCATCAAGTTTATCCGCATCACGCAAAATCCACGCGGTATCATAGTCATCTGCGGCATCGTTCCAATGATATTTTACCGAATACAGAAGCTCGAGTTTTTCTTCACGAGTTAAAAAATCAAACTGCGAATCTTCACGAAACCACTGACGAAGCATCTGGTAGGACAAATCATGATGGCGCAGTTTATTTTCGGGATTATGATGTTCAGGTGCTCGGCCAATATCATGCAAAATACCAGCGAGTTCTGAGAGAAAAATACTGTGTGCGTTTTCTTTTGTGGCTACATCTTTGGCATAGGTTCCAACATTTGAAGCATGTTGAAAATCGTGTCCAGGAGCAGGAAACTCCACAAAGAGGTTTTTCACCTTCTCTGTCACATATTCCAAAAAAGCTTGTTGCTGCGAGGTATACATAAAAAGTATTTATAAGCTGTACATATATAAAATTTTTGCGGGTTATGACCTCCGCAGAGGTCATCCCTGAGTCCACAGACGAAGAAAGCAAAAATTTTATATATGTAAGCCCCTAATACTTTTTATACTATCAAAAATAACAGAAAAAGCAAGTCTATACAGATAAAAAAACCACCCCCAATTACGGGAGTGGCCTTGAAAATCTAGAAAGATTTTACGCCATGTTGTCACGGCGAGCTTTATTACAGTCGAAACAGTAAACAGGTTTACCGTTTGTTGGTGAAAAAGGAAGCTGAGAAATGTGTTTTCCACATTCTGAACAGTTGATATCTACATCAAACATCTGTTTCATTGGACGTGGTCCGCGGTTGTTGAAACCAGCAGATTTTTTGTTGCGAAGACAATCGCGACAAAGAAGTGGCTTGTCACCACTTGGCATGAATGGAAGTTGAGTAATAGCGGTTCCACATGAAGAACATGTTTCGTTCACATCGTACATTTGACGAGGTGCTGCGTTTTGGTCGTACATAGTATAGGTTATTTTAAATGCTCGTATTTGAAACCCTTGGGAGGGTCACTGAATAAATCCCGACCTTTTTTATTGCAACTGTTTGTTTTGTGACTGTTTGTTGGGATCTATTACGAGCATTTTTTTCCCAAACCTGTCTTCAAACCTGCCAATTGCTGTGCGTATTATAGCACATTTTACTCCTTTTGTCAAGTATCAAACTCCAGCTTTAGAGCTTATTCAACTTTTTGTCGAGGTCTTTGTTATCTGGGTTAAGCGCTTTTACCCGCTGCAAATACTGTTTCGCCAAAATATTCTCTCCCCTTCTTTCATAGAGAAGTCCAAGACTATACAGAGCATTGGAAGAAGAAGGATCAATCTGAACCGCTCCAATCCATAATTTTTCTGCTTTTTTATCGTCCCCCTCATGCTTACGATTGTAGTACAAACGTCCAAGCTCATAGAGTACATCCGAATTCCCAGAATCTACAACTCGATATTGTTCATAGGTTCGAATTGCCATGTCAATATTATTTTGTTTTTCATAAAGCCGTGCCAAGTCAAAATATGCCTGACTATAATCTGACTTGAGAGCAATCGAGGCCTCATACGATTTTTGCGCTTGATCAAACTGATGAGAAAATTCTTGAATCAAACCAAGTTCAGCATGAAAAATTGGATTTGTAGGTTCTAGCTGAATTGCCCGAATAACAGCATCAGTTGCATAGACAAGCGATTGCTGCAAAGAAACTTCATTTGTATAGGGCAGTGTTTGCAAATACGCAGCGGAAAGTAGATCAAACACCCGAACATTACTCGGATCGAGTTCCCGTGCACGACGAGCAAATTCAATAGCCGATGACAAAAGCTCAGCGGATCGATTTGGATTTGTCGAAGCGAGTGAAAGCGATTGCGTAAACAAGTTTTGAGAAATTAAAAGTAAATATTCTGAAGAATTTGGTCTTAGCTGCAGGGCTTCATTCAAAAGAGGAAGAGCACGAGAATTTTCTTTTTGCCCTTCAAAAACAAGGGATTCAGCAAGAATAATTTTTCCCCACATAACCCCACCCACAACGGTGGCGGCGGAGAGAAGTAAAAAGAAAAATGAAACCACAAAAATATATTGAGGACTGATTTCAAAATTTTTTTCGTGTTCTTTGACCAAACTCGGCTGGATATATGACAGTCCAAGTACGACAAATGCAAGCAGTGTCCACCATACAAACCAAAGTGCAAAATTGTAAATGGCAATACAAATTCCAACAGTAAGCAAAATCCATCCAATCATGAACACAAAATATTCCAAAGAAGAATCGCCCGCTGAAATTTTTTCAAAAGCAAATCGTACACGTTTCCAAACGGTAGAACGAATATGCAAAACAGCACTGAGGACAGATCCAAAAACGAGCAACAAAATAAGCAAAAAACTCACGGTACCAAAAAATCCAAATTCGCAAACCCAGGCATAAAGAGAACTCCAGGGAGCATCAAAACGCAAAGACCAAAAATATGAGTTTTGATTGAGTTCAATAGGACGAAAGAGTGAAAAGTCGTAGACAAAGGTACCTGGACCTGACCCAAGTAAAAAATTTTTAGTGCTATTTTGAAGAACAGTTTCCACAATAGTCTGCGACATCTCTCGATTTAAGTTGATCTCAGAAGGAAGTGCTCGTCCAAAAGATAAAATATTTGGAAGTAAAAGATGCGACAGAGAAAACAAAAAAAGTACAAATGTACAAGCCAAAACACTTTTTCGTACAGCTCCCCAAAATGCCATAGCAAGCAGAAATAAAAGGGCCATTCCAAAAGCCAATAGACCCCACAGTATTTGAAAATCCAAACGAAAAATGCTGATCAATGTCAACACAGCACAGACTAGTGAGAGCAGCACAAGCGCCATATTATTTTTTGTTTTGGAAACCAAAGTCCCAAGAGACAGAGTAAATAAAGTAACGATATATATGCCAAAAACACTATTGAGTTTTGCGACAGGATTAAAAACTTGCGTTCCAAATAGATTGAAAAACTCAAACGAAAGAAAAAATAAACTTGCAAAAACTCCTGACAGTAAAAAAACAAAAACAGCACGACGAAATAATTTTTCTGACTCTATTTTTTGAATCAAAATCCAAGCCCACGCGACAAAAAGAAAAAGAGCGAAAAAATGCAAAACAAAGGTATCTCCTAGCCCCCAGAAACTTAAGGATATATTTTTTGACAGCATTGTTGAGAAAAAACCAGCCACGAGAAGCAAAAAAAACGGCTTATCAAGAACCGTTCGCTTTTGCTGAATCTTTTTTGTTTTTACTATTTCAAACAGTGTCAAAACAAAAATTATACTGAGACTTGTATACAACAGTACCTCTTTTGGAAGATCCCAGGTACTGCGTAAAAATGGGAGATAAAAAAGAGGGATGCAAAATAAGGTAAGAAGAACGAAAAAAAAACTCAGAGAAGAAAAACTAAAAATTCGTCGTACATTCGCAAAAAAAGACATAGAATTGTTTTATGAAGCGCTTCCTCCACCCGCTCCACTTTTTCGTCTACGACGGCGGCGTCGTTTCTTTTTTTCTCCATCTGCAGATACAAAAGGAGAAGCATTCGCTGCGGACAAAGAAGCTGATGGTATTGGAGAATCAGATTTTGGCGAAGGAGACAGTTCGTCAAGTGAATCAAACTGTATCGGAGCACTATTTTCAACCAGCGGAGCATCACGTTTTACCACATGATCGCGTGGGATAAGTGAGTCCAGATGCAGAGTTGGCTCTTCTGAAACGCTTGGAAGTTCTGAAACAACATTTTCAACGGGGAGAGCCGAGGACGCAGATGCTGGTGGAAGCACAGGTGATGGCAAAGTAGGAGCGCCCAGATCGTCAAAGCTCGGCGCCAGGAGTTCTCCATTTTCATCTTCGTCGTCTTCGTCTACCAGATCTCCTTCAAGCCCTGCCCATCGCATAATTTTGTCTTCAATCGCAGCACGTGGTCGTCCATAGCGTTCACGAGAAACTCTTATTACCTTATCGACACTGTCAGTTGGACCACCCAGTGGTGGCAGTGTCATGGCACTAAATGGCGTTGAAGAAACACCATCAATCATGAGCTTCAAAAATATTTGAAATTTTGGCAAGTTCACCAAATCTTCTTCGAGAAAAACTGGAGTAAATTCTTTTGCGAGCATCTCTGCATCCCCTCCCCCAATACGAAATGAAATAATAGTTCCAACGTTTCCAAATACAGCATCAGCAACAATCTCGTCAAGCTGTTTTACATACTGATGCGCCATAATCAAACTCAGACGATATTTACGCGCTTCGGATAGAATGTTTGCAAATGATGGCGTTGCAAAATTTTGAAATTCATCCACATACAAAAAGAAATCGCGGCGATCTTTTTCTGGAGTGTCTACTCGTTCCATCGCAGCAAGCTGAATTTTGGTAATAAGCATTCCCCCAAGCAAACGACTATTGTCTTCTCCAATACGCCCCTTACTCAAATTCATGATAATAATTTTTCCTTCATCCATGAGTTTACGAATATCAATCGTTGATTTTACCTGGGCAACCATATTACGAATGACATTGGTCGACAAAAACTGTCCAATTTTATTTTGAATTGGAGCCACAGCTTCCTGCGCATATTTTTCAGTATAACTCGCAAACTCAACATTCCAAAAACTCTTAATAACAGGATCTTTTACCTTGGCAATAACTTTACGGCGATACTTTTTATCTGACAAAAGACGATTGATACCAAGCAGAGTCGACCCCGGGTATTCAATGAGTGCCAGAAGTGTATTATTGAGAATATATTCCATACGCGCACTCCACACGTCTGGCCAAATCTTTTTGAAAATTCCCATGAGACCTGCAACAATCAAGTGTTTTTGTCCTTCATTATGAACTTCCAAAATGTTAAAACCAATAGGAAAATCCAAATCCGCTGGGTTGATATATACCACATCATTGATGCGCTTGGCTGGGATATAGTTGAGAATCTTTTCAGCAAAATCGCCGTGTGGGTCAACAAGTCCAATACCATTTCCACTATAAATATCATCAAGCACCATGTTTTCCATCATGGTAGATTTTCCCATACCAGTTTTTCCAACAATATACATGTGTCGACGTCGATCATCAAGTTTTATACCAAAACGCCGCATTTGATTGCGGAAATTGGTTTGGGCAAAAACACAAATGGTATCTTTTCCTAAACTTTCATAGTCGGGACGCAGACTTGGAATTGGCATACAACATTTTCAAAAAAGAGAATATGATTATTATAACACACTCAAGGACCTGAAACAATCAAAAATTGCGTCTCGTGTTGCCGTAGGGATACAAAAAGAAAGTTTTTGGCCAAGTTCAGTGCGAAGTTCAGGGTGTTCGAGCACAGTTCGAATTTTATCAGCGAGTTCAAGTGCGCTCACAAGATTTTCGTTGAGAGAAAGAAGCCCTCCTTGGTCAACACAAAACTTTACATTATCTTCTTGGTGACCTGACTTTGGAATCACGAGAGCCGCTTTTTTGAGTGCCGCAAGTTCAGAGAGTGTTCCAAAGCCTCCACGACAGATAACAATATCACTGGCCGCATATGCCAAAGCCATATCCTCGTCCAAAAATTCAAACGTATGATAGTGCTTCAAAGGTCTGTCCGGCTCAAGTGTTTTTCGCTCTTTCCCTGTCAAATGGATAATCTGAAAGCTCTCATCAAGTTCTAAGGCAACCTGAGCAATCAAAATATTTATCTTTTCGGATCCCGTTCCACCACCCGTAGCAAAAATAACAGGCAAAGTTTCGTCGAGTCCAAACTTTTCTAACGCCATGCGTTTGTCAAAGGAAAAAATACTTGGACGCACAGGATTCCCAAGCATGCGAGTTTTTTCTTTAGGAAAAAAAGGAAGACTCTGAGGAAGAGCAACGGTAATAAGTGTTGCCGCAGGAGCCATAAGACGATTGGCAAGTCCTATATCCACATCTTGTTGATGAATCCAGGTAGCAATTCCAAGCATACGTGCAGCAAAATGCAGAGGAACCGAAACATATCCCCCAGCAGAAATACAGACGTCGGGTTTTTCACGACGCAAAAGAAATATGGCGTAAAAAAAAGCTTGCACAAAAACAAAGATATCCACAAAAGTCTGGAGAGAAAAATAGCGACGCAGTTTACTCGAAGGAAGCGTCAAAAATGGGATCCCTGCACGCCGGAGCAAAAATTCTTCGGGGCCATTTTCTGTGCCGACCCAAATACAAGAAATACCTGGCGTATCTTTTATCTCTTCATACAATGCCAAAAGAGGCGTCACTGGCCCCAGGGTTCCTCCACCTGAAAAAAGTACCTTCATATTTTTGAATGTTTACTCACATTGAGAATTAGCCCCACTGCCGAGAGAGCAACCACAAGCGCTGTTCCACCATAACTTACAAAAGGAAGCGGAACACCAGTAAGAGGCATAAGTCCTACCATAGCAGCGATATTTAAAAATGCTTGACCGACAAACCAGATCATAATCCCCGTTACCAAAAAGCGAGCAAATACGTCTTGCGAGGCTTTGGCTATTTTTAGACCTCGTTGAACAAAAAGTAAAAACAACGCCAAAAATCCAAGCGTCAGAAAAAATCCCATTTCTTCTGCGATGATAGCAAAAATACTATCAGCCTGAACTTCTGGAAGGTACTGGTATTTTTGCCTCGACTGGCCAAGTCCAGAACCAAAAAATCCACCTGAACCAATAGCAATAAAAGATTGATTGATGTGATAGCCAATGCCCTGTGGATCAAGGTCTGGATGCAAAAAAGTGGTAAAGCGCGCAAGTCGATAGGGTGCAACGAAAATAAGGACGATAAATCCAAGCACAGCAGCTCCGGTCAAAAGACTCATATGACTCATCTTGGAATCAGCAATAAACAAAAGTCCAAAAATAATAAAACACAAAATTGCCATGGTACCAATATCTGGTTGCAGCATAACAAATACAACCGGAATCATTGCAACGCCAAGTGCTGTCAAAAAACCTTCTTTAAAATTTTTTATTTCCGGTCCTATTTTTGCAAGAAAAGCTGAAAAATATATAATGAGAGCAAACTTGGCAAATTCAGAGGGCTGAAAAGAAAACCACGGAAGCACAACCCAGCTGCGGTTTCCAGTATTCAAAGCAGAGCCAAGTCCTGGGATAAAAACGAGTACTAACAAAAGCAGCGATCCAATAAAGAGCATCGGACTCCAAGAACGCAGCTTTTGATAATCTAACTTGGAAAAAAATAATAAACCCGCGAATCCTGGCAAAACGCCATATAAGAGCTGGTGTTTTACAAAAAAATAGGTATCGTGAAATTTATCAAAGCCAATAACTGAACTGGCTGACGTCAAAAATATAAGCCCAAAAATAAGGACTAACGAAAAATAGACCAAAAAGGCTATGTCGCTTTTAAAAGGACCGGTACTCATACGTTCAAAAATACCAAAATCGAAGTGGCAACAAAAAGAAAAATATGAACAATACAAGACAATACATTCCCCGCTTGAGCTACAAATTCATCTTTTTCATACATGACCCAACCAATAGCCGCATTGAAGAGAATAAGAAATAAACCAAGTCCTGGAAGCGCATAGACTTTATACGCTGAGCCAGTGAGGTCAACCCCAAACAAAATATTGTAGTGAAGAAATACAGACTCTGTAGAAAAACCAATATTGAAAATAAGCCAAGCCCAGATACAAAGGTTCAAAAAAAGAGCCACCGAGAGAGGAATATAAGTGCTTTTATGTTTGAAGTACAACTTGAGCGGGTACAACTTGAACATAGTACCACCTAGTATACCCTAGAATAGCAGGCTTGACAATCAGCAAAGAAATAGGTATACTAGGCACAATTTAAATTTACGACATGGTTAACGACGTCTCGTGGCGGGAGGGCATGGACGGGCAGTTCGTCAAAGGCAGCCCCTTTGGCAGTGATGTGTAAAAACACATGGCACACAAAAAAGCGGGTGGATCCACCCACTTGGGACGAGATTCCAAGCCAAAATATCTCGGAACAAAAGTTGGTGATGGACAGACCATAAAAAGCGGAGCGATCCTCATTCGCCAACGCGGTACTCCAATTCACCCAGGAAAAAATGTTCGCAAAGGAAAAGATGATACCCTCTTTGCCATTGCAAACGGAGTAGTAAAATTTACTACTCGTAAACGCGCACGATTTGACGGAACGATGAAAAATACAAAGTTTGTCAATATCATTCCACATAAAGCGTAATATTAAAAAATCCCCTTGCTCATTGCGAAGGGATTTTTTTTAAGGGAACACTTACGTCGCAAAGCATATTGCGACGACTCATTTTATTTTCTTTTTGATGTTGCTTTTTTCTTTTCAGAACGAGCCTCTAATTTATCACTCAATTTATTGGTGATCTTACTCACGACAAACTTTTCTACAATACCCCCAAGAAGTCCAGTCATAGAACTCATGTGTTTACTCACATGATCCATTTTATTTTGCATAAATGATACCGCATCCGAGATATATTCAAGTTTTTCAATCACAGAATCCATGATTTTGTTAGTGTTTTTTAAAACCTTTGCGGCTTGGTACAAAAGCCAGCACAAAAAAACGGTTGCCCATACAACACAGATGGACAATACAAGATATAAAAGTTGTTGTAACGAGTCTGGTACGAACATAATTTTTTAAAAAAAATATTTACAATCGTAGTATATCATATTTTTTGATAAAATTAAAAACAGACTGTTCATAAGTCTGTTCTTCGTTGTGAACTTTTTATTCGTTTCACCGAATATTCTTTTTTCGCTATCTCGCTACTAAATTTTTACTTGTCCGTAGCTGCGGCTAATACAAGTAAAAATTTATACGCTACGACAAGCTCCAAAAAGAATATTCAGCTATAATTCTTGCGATAAAAAATTGCTTCCCTGCGAACCGAGTACTATTTACGAATTTCAGCAGCAAAGTTTTTTTGGAGTGTATCCAAAACTTTTTTGTGTACGTCATCAACTTCGGCAGTGGTGAGGGTTTTTTGCGTATCGCGATAGGTAATGTGATAGGCCATACTTTTTTTGTTTTCACCCAGTCGTTCCCCTTCGTAGACATCAAAGAGTTCAACCGAAACAATAAGTGGATCAACAGAACGAAGTGCTGCCACCAGATTTGCATGCATTACATTTTTTTCGAGCACAATCGCAATATCACGAACAACATCAGGATAGACTGAAAGTGGTGAATAACTTACTTCTTCAAGTTGGTGATCACTCAAAATGTTCAAATTTATTTCACCAAATGCAAGTCGCTGCGAGATGCCCAAATTTTTTGCAGTACTTGGGTGAAGCTCACTCATGCGACCAACAATCGTACCAGCAACTTTGAGAAACGCAAATCGTCCTGGGTGAACAAATGGCGTTGCGGCAAAACTTTCATTTTCAGCAGGAATAATTTCAACAGCGACATGAAGTCGCGCAAATACATCGGCGATTACTTTTGAAAGTACAAAAAATGGAGTCGTTTCACTTTTTTTGGCATAGACCAAGCCAAGATAGGTATCTTGCCTTGGAAGAAGCCCGTCGTCTTTGGCTTCCACACGCTCCCCCGCTTCTTCAATTTTGTACACACGTCCAGTTTCAAACATTTTTATTTCATCGAATCGATGCAGGTTTGATTCTACATTTTCAATGAGATTTGGAATGAGGCTACGACGAATAAGCGGGCGATCTTTGGCAATAGGATTTTCAAGTTCAAGATGCAGTGAGCTATCAACACCCAATTTTTGTAGCCATTCTGGAGACTCAAAAGAATAATTGTAGGTTTCAGTAAAACAAGATTCAAGTGCCAGAAGTTCTTTTATTTTTCGTTCCAAAACTTTTACAGAATTTTGACGTGGAGGAGTAATAGAAAATACGGGTAAAGTGGATGGAACATTTTCATACCCAATAATACGAATGACTTCTTCTACAATATCTTCTGCAATAGAGATATCTTTGGTAGCGCGCCAAGAAGGAACCGTGATTTTGAGGGCACCTTTTTTTCCTTTTTCAATCGTGAAACCAAGGCGTTCCAAAATATCAACAACTTTTTTATGATCAAGCGACATGCCAATTTTTCCTTCCAAAAACTCAAATGAAGTAGCAATTATTTTTGCTCCTGGCTTTTTTGGGTAGAGATCCACCACAGGACTTGCAACAGCAGATCCTTTACAAATTTGAAGAGTCAGCTCTACCAAACGGCGAAGCGCGAGCAGAGCATTTACAGGATCCAAACTTTTTTCAAAACGAGCAGAAGAATCTGTACGAAGTCCTAGACGAGTTGATGTTTTGCGAATTGATCCTGCTTCAAAAGTTGCAGATTCAAATACAATACTCGTGGTGTTTTCGTTGATTCCACTGTGTAATCCTCCCATAATTCCAGCCAGAGCCAAAGATTTTTCGCCGTCAGCAATCATGAGCATATCACTCGTGAGTGTATGTTCTTTTTGATCAAGCGTCACAAATTTTTCAGCTTCTTTCGCCCGACGCACAATTATTTTTTGCTCTGCAATTTTGCTCGCATCAAAGGCATGACAGGGTTGACCAATCTCGAGCATCACATAATTTGTAATATCTACGATGTTATTGATCGGACGAATGCCACAGGCCTCAAGGCGTTTTTGCATCCACCCTGGACTTGCTTCAACATGAATTCCGCTCAGTGCCACTGCCATATAGCGAGGGCAAAGTGTTGCATCTTCAACCGTCACAGAAAGCTTCATTTCACTTCCAGCTTTTATTTCAGGTGGAGTTGCCACTGTAAATTTTTTATGATAAATCGTCGCGACCTCTCGTGCCATACCAATATGTCCCCACAGATCAGGACGGTTCGAAAGTGATTTGTTATCTACTTCAATACTAACGTCATCAAGATGGAGCGCTTTTGCAAGTGGCGTACCTGCTTTATCTTTTAGGTGCGTCAAATCTACGACTTCGTGATCATCTTTTTTGGGAAACATCGCGAGAAGTCCCACTTCGTCACTGGTACAAATCATTCCGTAGGAATCTACTCCTCGCAGGGTTGCTTTTTCCATGATAATCGGATCACCCTGTCCATGCCAGAGCACGGTCGCCCCAATTTTTGCCAGCACCACTTTCATGCCTACTTCAAGATTGGAGCCACCACAGACAATTTGCACAATTTCAACTCCAGCATCGACTTGGCAAACACGAAGTTTATCCGCATTCGGATGCTTTTCAATACTTTTAATTTGAGCAACAATAATATGATTCAAATTTTTTGCTTGGTCTTCAACTCCTTCTACTTCTACCGTACGTAAAGTAAGCTCTTTTCCGAGTTCTTCAGCCGAGAGTGAATCTGGTAAAAAAACAAATTCTTGCAACCATTTTTTAGAAATTTTCATATTAGAACTGTTGTAAAAAGCGAAGATCGCCTGATTGGAACAGACGAATATCTTCAATTCCATATTTCAACATCGATAAGCGGTTAAGCCCAAAACCAAAAGCAAAGCCTTGATATTTTTCTGGATCAATACCACCTTCACGAAGCACATTTGGATGTACCATACCACCAGGCATGGCTTCAAGCCAACCAGAATTTTTACAGACACGACAACCTTTTCCCTGACAGATAAAACAACTCAGTTCCCCACGAACACCTGGTTCTACAAAGGGATAGAGTTTGGGCATGAGCCGTATTTTTGTACCAACACCATAAAGATGATCGGCCACAGCTTGAAAAACCCCTTTCATATCGGCAAAGGTTATTTTTTCTCCAACGACCAAACCTTCCATTTGATAAAAAGTATGTTCATGTCGTGGATCAGTAGATTCATTTCGAAAACAGCGTCCTGGAACAATGAGTTTGAGTGGTACACCAAATTTTTGCATGGCACGAACCTGAAACGATGAGGTCTGTGTACGCATCACCCAATCGCTATGTCCCTTCACATAAAATGTATCTTGCATATCGCGCGCTGGGTGATCTGGTGGAATATTGAGCGCTGTAAAATTATAATAATCACTTTCGAGTTCAGGTCCATCCCAAACCATAAATCCCATAGAGGCAAATAAATCCTCGAGTTGATATTGAATAATGGTATTTGGATTGAGATGCCCTTTTGCTGTTTCACCCAAATATGGCTGGGTGACGTCAATTGATTCGCTGCGCGCGAGGTCCCCCATCGAGGCCATTTCAAGTTCGCTTTTTTTATGTTGCAAATTATTTTCAAGCTCAGCTTTCAAAGTATTGAGCAAGAGTCCAGCTTCTTTTCGTTTATCATCCGCCAAATCTTTCAAGCCCTTCATGAGTTCGGTAAATGCACCACTCTTTCGCGAAAAAAACTTTTGTTCCAAATCTTCAAGTGCCAAAAAATTTGTAATTTGTTTTATCTGTGATTCAAAATTTTTCTTCAAATTTTCAAGTTCTTTTTGCATAAGGGAACACTTATGTCGAAAAATATATTGCGACAATTCAATTTAAAATAATCCTTTAATATCTCGCCCTGTTACGACAACAATAAGAATAAGAAGCAAGATAAATCCAATAGTATGTGCAATTTGTTCATATTTGAGTGGCACTGGACGACGAAAAATCTTTTCCAAGACTACAAAAAGTACACGCCCTCCGTCAAGTGCTGGAAATGGGATAATATTGAGGGCTGCCAAAGACAGTGAAATCATTGCAGAGACGTTGATCAGATAACTTATTCCAAGCTTAGCGCTCTTGCCAATAACCCCAGCAATACCGATAGGTCCCGAAACATCAAAAGCCATACCCTGCCCAAAAATCAAACCTTTGAGAAGAATATAAAAACCAATAAAGATATTAACCAGTCCCCAAAAGGCAGCAATAAATCCTTTGTAAATAGCAATATACCAAGGATATCTTATAAGACCCGCATCCGCCAGAAGCACACCAAGACGTGGACTTTCTCCAGGTTTTACAACAGAAGGGTGAATCGTAAAAATTTTTTCCTCTTGTCCGCGCTGAACTTTTACGACAATATCTTTTTCTAGATGAGCCTTGGTATAAGCAATGACATCTTGCGAAGCCGGAACCGCTTGACCGTCCAAAGAAAGAATCGTATCTCCAAATTGCAAGCCTGCTTTTTCTGCCGGTGAATCATGTTCTACTTGTTCAATTACGACTTTACTCTCTTGCACAATTTGAGCTGACGAATCTTGGGAACCTGTGACATCCGCTGGAAGGCCAATCATAAAACCAATACCAAGCAAAACTCCCGCAAGCAAAAAATTCATCACCACTCCAGCGACGAGTACAACAATACGTTTCCATGCTTTTTGAGCACCAAAGCTATCTTTTTCTTTGGCTTCTTCGCCATTTTCTCCTTTTATTTTACAAAACCCTCCAAGAGGCAAATAATTCAGAGAATACAAAGTAGTCGGATACTCCGCGTGTTCCTCCACTTCAGAACCGCCACCAGCATCAAGCACGTTGCGTTTCACTTTCTTTTTTCCCTTTACCCAGACCAATTTGCCTGTTTTGGGGTCACGATAACAACCAATAGCAAAAGGAGGAAAACCAATGGCAAA
>Ga0155219_109_pt1 | contig 30684 bp, 34 predicted proteins | sample RifCSPhighO2_02_FD_106187 | JGI IMG/M metagenome (GOLD analysis project Ga0155219, IMG submission 106187) | Candidatus Magasanikbacteria bacterium RIFCSPHIGHO2_02_FULL_41_13
ATGGGATTGTTGAAAATTATCGTGAACTCAAAGAAGAACTGCAAAAAGACGGGATTTTATTTGCTTCAGAAACAGATACCGAAGTATTGGCACATTTGGTTGGAAAATACTATGCTGGGGATTTGAAAATGGCGCTTGAAAAGGCACTTGCGCGGGTACAGGGAACCTATGGTGTTGTTGTTATGCATATTGATGAACCAGGACGACTCGTGGCAGCGCGCATGGGAAGTCCCATTGTCGTCGGTGGACAAGAAAATGAATATTTTGTTGCGAGTGATGCGACGCCAATTTTGCCTTATACCAAAAAAGTTATTTTTCTTGATGATGGGGAAATCGCAGACATTACACGAAATGGACTCAATATTTGTACGCTTGAAAACAAACCCGTGGAAAAAAAGATTGAAGAAATTGAATGGGACGAAAGTCAAGCGCAGTTGCAGGGGTTTCCACATTTTATGTTGAAGGAAATTTTTGATCAGCCCGCAGTATTCCAAGATGCGATTCGTGGGCGCTGTGATTTTGTCGATGGAACGTCGCGTCTTGGGGGGCTCAACATGAATGAAGAACAAATGCGATCGATCAATCGTGTAATTTTTATTGCCTGTGGAACAGCATCCTATGCTGGAATGATTGGAAAATACGCATTTGAGAGGCTTGCTGGGATTCCAGCTGAGATTGACGTCGCAAGTGAGTTTCGTTATCGCGATCCTATTATTGATGAAAAAACGCTTGTGTTTGTGATCTCACAGTCTGGCGAAACCGCAGATACGCTTGCTGCAATGCGCGAGGCAAAACGAAAAGGTGCATTTGTTCGTGGAATTGTGAATGTTGTTGGTTCGACAATTGCTCGTGAAAGTGATGGAGGAACTTATATTCATGCTGGGCCAGAGCTCGCTGTGGCTTCGACCAAGGCCTATACCAATATGGTTGCGGTTGCGCTGCTTTATGCATTGCAGTTTGGTCGTGCACGTCATGTTTCGCACGCAACTGGACTGCGAATTTTGGAAGCGCTCAAAGAAATTCCAGAAAAAATGAAGCAGATTTTGAAGACGAGCGATAAAATTAAAGCTATTGCCGAAAAATATCAAGGATTTTCAGATATGCTCTATCTTGGGCGAGGGGTAAATTTTCCTGTGGCGCTCGAAGGATCACTGAAGCTCAAAGAAATTTCGTATATTCATAGCGAGGCCTATCCCGGTGGGGAAATGAAGCATGGGGCGATTGCACTTTTGTCGCCAGAGTTTCCTGTTTTTGCCCTCATGACAAAGAACTCGCTCTATGATAAGATGAGAAGTAACATTGAAGAAGTGCGTGCTCGCGGTGCCAAGGTGATTTTGATCGCGACCGAGGGCGACGATCGGGCTCGTGAGATTGCCGACGATGTGATATTTGTGCCGGCGACCATGGAGCTGTTCGAGCCTTTTTTGAATACGATTCCGCTGCAGCTGTTTGCCTATCACATGGCGGTCGCGCTTGGCAAAGATGTGGATCGTCCACGAAATTTGGCAAAATCAGTAACGGTTGAATAAAAAAAGATAAACAACATTGCTTCGCAACGTCGTTTATCAGATAATATCCAAAATTTCGAGCTTCGCTCAAAATTTCATATCATTATGTATATGCCTAAAAAAATTGTTGTTATTGGTGGTGGGACGGGAACCATGGCCGTACTCTCGGGACTCAAAAAGTATCCTGATTTGGATTTGCATGTGATTGTGAGTATGACTGACGATGGTGGAAGCAACCAAGTCGTACGGGATGAATTTGGCTTATTACCACTTTCAGACTTGCGTAAATCTTTGATCGCTCTTGCCGAGACGGATAATCAACTTCTCCGTCAATTGTTTACGTATCGTTTTGAAAAAGGAAATGGTATCTCAGGGCATACACTTGGTAATCTTATGATGATTGCTCTTACGGATATTACAGGATCTGAAGTGGAAGCTATTGAAGCGTGTAAAAAGTTGTTTAAAGTAAATGGAAAAGTAATTCCGGTAACCCTTCACCAAACACGCTTGGTTGCAGAATATGACGATGGTGCGCGGGTTGAGGGCGAACATTTAATCGACGAACCAGAAGAAGAAAATGTGCAGAGAAAAATTCGATCACTTACGCTTTCAGAAAACGTACCAGCGCATGTTGATGCGATTGAATCTATTCGAAGCGCGGATTATATTATTGCTGGTCCGGGAGATTTGTACACAAGTACGCTCGCAAATATTGTAATTGATGGCGTCGCTGAGGAAATTCAAAAGTCAGCGGCAAAATTTGTGTTTATCAATAATCTCATGACCAAAAAAGGCCAGACGCATGGTATGGGTGCGACTCATGTAATCAATGAGATTATTAAATATAGTGGACGGATTCCAGATCTTGTACTGCAGCATCAAGGTGAATTTCACGAAGATGTGTTAAAAAAGTATCGTGAACGAGGGGAGCATCCAATTGCTGACGATGTTGCTCCCAATCCACCATACCAATTGCTACGAACGCATCTCACCCATGACGTGACGGTGGAGCAAGATAAAGGAGATACTTTGGTACGGAGCCTTATTCGCCACGATGCCGAAAAGTTAGCGAATGCTTTGTATAAAATCTTTTATTCGTAATATGTTAAAAAAAAATTTTGATGAAAAGAAAGCAAGTCGTATTACCTTTACTGTTGAAGAAAATGAAAAAATTGTGGGGACTGCATTTCTGTATGTGTTATACAATGAAACACATACAGAACCATATGGGCTCTTTGGAGATATTTTGGTTGATGAGGCCTATCGGGGGAAAGGATATGGCCGGGAGTTGACACAAGCAGTCATTGAAGAAGCCAAAGCCCAAAATTGTTATAAATTGGTTGCTACGAGTCGAGAAGTTCGCCCCGAAGTGCATGCAATGTATGAACGATATGGATTGAAGAAATATGGTTTTGAATTTCGAATGAATTTAAAATAATTTTATGGATACACTCAATATTTTCGCAACAACAGCGGAAAAAGATTACGAACTTCTCGACTCGGGTGATGGTGAAAAACTCGAGCGCTATGGCAAATATATTTTTCGTCGACCTGATCCACAGGCGCTGTGGGCCAAGACTCTTCCAGATACAACCTGGGGCAATACGGACGCGAGTTTTCGTCGCGACGGGCAAAAGGGTGATTGGGATTTGAAACCTGGACTACCTGAGCGGTGGCCGATTGAATTTGGTGAACTCAAGTTTTGGATTCGTCCAACTTCGTTCAAACACACAGGGCTTTTCCCAGAGCAAAAGCCAAATTGGGATTGGATGCGCGAGGTTATTGTAAAAGCAAAACGACCAGTCAATGTATTGAATCTCTTTGGATATACTGGAGGAGCGAGTATTGCAGCTGCAGAGGCTGGGGCGAGTGTTACGCATATTGATGGGTCAAAAGTAGCGATTAAATGGGGACGTGACAATGCAGAGCTTTCTGGCCTTGCAGACAAACCTATCAGATGGATTCTTGACGATGCACGTGAGTTTGTGCGAAGAGAAATAAAGCGCGGTAACAAATATGATGGGATTATTCTTGATCCTCCTGCATTTGGTCACGGCCCAAATAAAGAATTATGGAAGATCGAGGATCACCTTCCAGAATTATTAAAAATGTGCGGAGAAGTTTTGAGTGATGCGCCATTATTTTTCCTTATCAATGGTTATGCTTCAGGATACTCGGCAATTGCCTATGAAAATAACCTCAAACCCATGCTTGAAAAATTTGGTGGCACGTTTGAAAAAGGGGAACTCACGATAGCAGAAGCGAAAACGGGAAGACTGTTGCCCTGTGGTATTTTTGCACGGTGGTATAAGTAAAGTATAATTTTATTTCATATAATATATGCAAAATAATAAAGAAATCTTATTTGTATTACATCCTATTAGTAATCCGATTTTTTCTCTTATTCGTTGGACAGAAAAGTGCACAATAATTCTTGTCTGTATCACTCTCCCTATAGTTTTTACATTTTTTTTCATCCAAATACCACAACTTGCTTTTGTACCCTCTATTTCGGGAATATTGTTAGGGCTTAGCTTTACTATGTTTGCCTTGGTCGGGGTTTTGGGAGAAATAATATCATGGAAGAAGCCTCTTGTTGTAAAATTTCAGGAAAATGGGGTTGGTCTTCTTACGAAAGATCAGACGAGCCTTGTGTTTCATATTCCAAGTAATGAAATCACAAAAATTACGGCTTGGAAAACATTTTCTCTTGGAAAAGCTGTATATTTTACTTTTCATTATGTCAATGGTCAAACAAGGTCTTTTCTCTATAAGTATAATGATTTGATGCATGTTGGGAAAATCTCCGTAGTTGAACGTTTTGAGTTATTCAGAATTCAACTTGAAAAAGTAGGTTTTGATGTGAATGGTATAGAGCAACATATTCATCGTACTCAAAAAATGGGTAAGATTATTTTTGCTTATGTAATTATAATTGTGGTAGTGAGTACGATAATTTCAAAATTTTTATAAGATGGTGAAAACTGTATGGATGTAAATATTCTCTACGAAGACAATCACATCATCGCCGTGTATAAACCTGCTGGCATGCTTGTGCAAGGGGATTATTCGGGGGATCCAACACTCATGGATGAAGTCAAATATTTTTTGAAACAAAAATATAATAAACCGGGCAATGTTTTTTTGGGAATGGTGCATCGACTCGATCGCCCAGTGTCGGGTATTGTCATTTTTGGAAAAACCAGCAAGGGAGCAGCGCGATTGTCTGAGCAAATTCGAAATCATACGATACAAAAAATATATCATTGTCTAGTGATTGGCACTCCAAAACAGCCTCATGGAACTCTCATACATTATCTTAAAAAGGATACTGACAAAAATTTTGTAAAGGTGTATGATACTCCAGCTGAGGGAGCGCTCCGTGCTGAACTTGAATACGAAGTGTTAGAGTCAAAAAATGGCAAGACTTTGATCAAAATACAGCTTAAAACTGGTCGTCCTCACCAGATTCGCACCCAATTGGCACATATCGCTTGTCCTATTGTTGGAGATATAAAATATGGTGCACCCACTCAGATTGAAATAGAAACAAATGGTGAAAAACATACTGTGCTTGCACTCTGTGCAACTTCATTGACATTCAAACTCGCGACGCTGGACGAAAAAAAGACTATTGAAATAGATATTCCCAAAGAATGGGAGAGTTATTTGTAATTTAAAGAATATGAATCTCTACGAATTTGAAGGAAAAAATATTTTTGAAAAATATGGGATAAAAATACCACGTGGTGTTGTTGTGCGTCGGGGTGAAAATTTTGCTGACGCATATACGAATCTTGGGGTGAGCAATGTGGTGGTAAAAGCCCAGGTACTTTCGGGAAAACGTGGAAAAAGTGGGGGCATCAAATTTTGCTCGAGTGCCGAGGAAGTACAAAAAGCCTGCGAAGAAATTTTTGCTATGAATTTGCGCGGACAATATATCGCAGCCATTCGAATTGAAAAAAAATTGGTGATTGCAGAAGAACAGTATCTTTCAATTACGTATGATACCAACAAAAAACAGCCAGTATTAATTTATTCTCGCGAAGGCGGAATGGATATTGAAGATGTGCCAGAAGAAATAATTGTAAAACAATGGATTGATATTCGCAGTGAAAGTATTGAATCAGATATTCCTTTTGCTAATGAACTCTGGCAAATTTTTTTGAAAGAAGATACAAGACTCGTTGAGATAAATCCGCTTGTAAAAACCACAACAGGTGAGTGGATTGCAGCAGATGCGAAAATTGCAATTGACGACGATGCATTTTTTCGTCACAGCACAGAAAAGATGCGTGGAGTCCTGAACTGGGAAACACTCGAGCCCCGTACGATGATGGGGCGTCTCCCAACTGATCGTGAAATCGAGGCAAAAAAGATTGATGAAGGAGAGGCATACTATCGCGGAACAGCTGGAAAATATATTGAAATGGATGGAGATATTGCGCTTATTCTCAATGGTGGAGGAGCGAGTATTGCCAATATGGATGCGATCATTGCCGAGGGATTGAAGCCTGCCAACTATACCGAATATTCAGGTAACCCACCTCGTGAAAAAGTACAGGCGCTTGCCAAAGTTGTGCTCTCAAAACCAGGTGTGCGAGGATTGTGGATGTGTGGCGTCGTTGCAAATTTCACCAACATGAAAGAAACATTTCTTGGAATTATTGATGTACTTGATGAACTCAAACCGAGCTATCCAATCGTGGTGCGTCGCGATGGGCCAGAAAGTGCAGAAGCGATTCGACTTGTCGAGGAATGTGCTGCACGAAATAATTTGAATCTCAAAATTTTCAACAAAGATATGGGAATGAGTGAAAGTGCGAAGATTTTTTCGGGTATGTTGAAGCAAGCTTAATTTTATAATGATATGTCAATCTTACTTGATAACAATACAAAAGTCCTCATCCAGGGTATGACTGGAAAAGAAGGACAAAAAGCAGCTGGTGCTATGATGGATTACGGCACGCAGGTTTTGTGCGGAGTCACTCCAGGTAAAGGAGGGCAAGATGTTGTAGGGAAACCTGTATTCAATACTGTCGCTGAGGCCGTAGCGCAATTTCCAGAGACCTCTGTGTCTGCGATATATGCGCCGCCATTTGCGAGCAAAGCCGCAGCGCTCGAAGCAATCGAAGCAGGTATCCCTTTTGTGTATATTTTTGCAGAACGCGTACCGATTCAGGATACGGCATATATCCTCGCTGCAGCGCGTGAACGAGGGACACGAATCCTCGGACCAAGTTCTATGGGTTGTATTGTACCGGGTGTTGCGCGACTCGGTCTCATTGGTGGACCAAAAGAACAGGCTGATCAGATTTACCAAGCAGGAAGTATTGGAATTATTTCGCGATCTGGTGGGATGACGAACGAACTCTCCTGGCAGATTCGCAAAAATGGCATGGGACAAAGTACAGCCGTGCATGTAGGTGGAGATTTACTCATGGGTACAACCTATGCAGATTTGCTCCGACTATTCGAAAAAGACGCGGCGACAAAAGCCGTGGTGCTCTTTGGTGAACAGGGTGGAACTTATGAATTTGAAGCCGTTGAAGCAATTCGAAACAAAGAATTCACCAAACCTCTTTCAATTTTTGTGGGTGGAAAATTTACTTCAAGTCTCCCAGAGGGAATGAACATTGGACACGCCGGAGCGATTGTTGCGCGCGGGCAAGGCGCTGCCGAAAAAGAAGCCGCACTGCGAGAAGTTGGAGCTATGATTGCCAATAATTATGAAGAGCTGATTGAGCTCATTAAACCTTTTGCTTAATATGCGATTCAAAACATCAATCACAAATGTACAGCGAGACGGGACAGAAACCATTCGTGGACATGAACTTGGAGAATTGGTAAAAAATAATGGATTTGTTGAAACGATCTATCTCCTTTTGAAAGGGGACTTGCCGGATAAAAATCAAGCGCGAATGTTGGACGCTATTTTGACCTCGGTCATTGACCACGGTCCTGCCGTAGCATCAGCTCTTGCTGCACGTATTTCTGCCTCTGCAAAGAATACTTTGCAGAGTTCTGTTGCTGCGGGACTTCTTGGTCTTGGAGATCGACATGGTGTTGTGATTGAACCGGCAATGAAATTTTTTTTTGAACATGTGGGTGAGACAGATTTAGGAGGACTCCTTACAAAAATGAAAGAACAACGAAAATACGCTCCAGGCTTTGGTCATAAAATTTTTGAAGTAGATCCACGAACAGAACGACTTTTTGCAATTGCGAAAGAAACAGGCGTGTATGGAAAATGCTGTGAATTTTCGCAGAAAGTCGAAACAACATTGAATTCAATTTCGTCAAAAAAACTTCCTCTGAATGCTGATGGTGCCATTGCTGCAATTTTGTGTGATATGGGTTTTGATCCGCGTGTTGGAAACGGAATTTTTGTTATCGCTCGTGTCCCCGGACTTGTAGCGCATATTGTTGAAGAAGTCACAAACGACGAGGGCATTCGTCGTCTTGAACCAGAGGATATTGAGTATATTGGATAGTATTCGTATTGGAGATAAAAATAGCCCTATAAAGGTTATTTTTGCTTTTACTCAGGCTTGGAGTACAATAAAAGAGAGAATTAATCTTTCTTTTATGAAAAAAATATTTCTTTTTACTTTTTTTGCTTTATGCATTTCTGTCCCACTGGCCGTAAGTTCTTTGACTTCGCGGGATCCTTCTGTTCAAAAATTTGCTCAGTCGATGGACTTTCTCTATGCTCGTACGTTTGGTACCTTTAGCTCGAGTACAGAAAATGGCATTACAAAATATATTTTTACTCCTGCATGGAAAATTTCATCTCCAACAAGTCCTTTGCCTCCAGCGCAAAATCAAGAACGTATACGTCTCACCCAACACGATCTCAGCTACCTCGGTGCATTTCGCCTTCCAAAAGAAGCAAACGGTCCGTCAAGATTTGGATATGGTGGAGGAGCGCTCGCGTTCAATCCTCACGGCGACCCAAATGGAGCAAACGATGGATATCCAGGGTCACTGTACATTCTCGGGCACGAGCACGATCAGATGCTTGCCGAAGTAAATATTCCGAGTCCTATTGATCAGAGAAATAAATCTTTGAGCAGCCTCAACACAGCAGGATTTTTGCATGGGTTTGTAGATATTACTGGAGGCCTCGCACAGCAATTTGATGCTGGTAATGGCTACCGCGTGGATGGCCTTGCGTATCTTGAAGCCCAAGGGTCGCAGGCTTCGCCAAAAATATATTGGACCGCACGAACCTATTACAACGTTGATGGCTCGAGTGATCCAAGTCATGGCTTGTCAGATGCCGACTTATCACATCCAAATGCAAAAGGCATGTGGCGGCTGGGTGACTACACCGGTATGATGACAGGCGGCTATATTTTTCCTGTACCTTCATATTTTGCTGATGCATATCTTGGTAGAAAAAGACTTATTTCAGGTCTTTTTACCCAACAAGGCGTCTCACATACGAGCCAAGGCCCTGCGATGTTTGCTTATGGCCCATGGCTGGACGATCCTCAAAATAAGGGGATTACTCACAATAGCAAACTTGCAACGCAAGCACTCTTGTACTATCCATATACGACAAACTTTACTGTACCGGGAGGGGATCCAATCGGTAATTTTCCTGACCACCAAGTCCCAGATCATTGGGAAGCTGCAAGCTGGGTACATACTCCAGAAAAACATGCGGTTTTGCTCGTAGGAAGACGTGCCATGGGAGTGACCTACTATGGTGATGCAAGGCCCAATGATTGTGATATCTACAAAGGCTATCATGGCGAACCTTATGAGCCGCGTATACTTTTTTATGACCCAGCAGATCTCGCACTTGCTGCTCAAAATAAAAAAGATCCGACTACGATTGTGCCATATATCGAGTGGAATCCAAGTCAATTTATGAGCAAGACTTGTGATTGGGAATTGACCGGAGCAGTATATGACGAAAAAAATAAGCTCCTTTATATCATGCAAACAAATGTTGATACAGAAGGAGCTGATCCAACGCCACTACTTTATGTATTTAAAATAAAATCTTGAACCTTATTTCTTTTTGGATCCTTTCATCAAAAAGTAAAGTGCCAGTGGGGCTCCCCAGTTGGCCCAGCGTTCGATAAAATCCCAAATCGGATCACCCATGATTGGGCGTACAAGAGCCGTCCAAAATCCCCAAAATGTTGCCCACAAGAGGATCGGTTTTATTGGTTTCAAAAGAATAATAAGCCCTACAAGAACATCAAATGCTCCAACACAAAGCAGAATCACTCCTGCTGTACTTGCTTCGACCGAAAGCATTTTTTGAATCCATCCGAGCCATTGTGCTTTTTGCTGAGTGGCAAAAACTCCATGACCTATAAATTCACCCGCAACAGCAACTCGCAGTATCCATTCTATCCTTTTGTTTTGGTCCATAAAAACTTTTTAAAATAAATAAAGTTTTATTTTACGTCCACTCCAATCGCTTCAGAAATGTTTTTGAATCCGTCTTTTTGAAGTAATTGTATCAGTTCTTGGTTGATTTGCCCAATCAGTTGTGGGCCCTCATAAATCATACCTGTAATCAGTTGCACAAGAGATGCGCCAAGGCGAATTTTTTTGTATGCATCTTGCGTAGAAAAAATTCCACCAACTCCAATAATTACAAATTCGTCGCGGGTTTTTCGGTAAATATATTCAATGATATGATCAGATTTTTTTGCAACAAGCTTCCCACTGAGGCCTCCTCGTTCTGGCACAAATGTATCTTTTACACCATCGCGGCTTTTTGCAAGATTTGTACAAATAAATCCGTTTACTTTATATTTGTGTGCAACTTCTACAATCGCATCAATTTCAGCATCACTGCTATCTGCTGGAATTTTTAAAAACATGGGTTTGTTGCATCGCACTTTTTGCAGTTCAGACAAGAGCAAATCCAAACTCTGTGGATGAGTAAAAGGTTGCCCGCCATGTACATTGGGGCAGCTAATATTTATGGTGTCGTATGCACCAATATGCGTGAATGCTTTGTAGGCTTTCACATAGTCAGCAATGCCAAGTTCCGTCGTACAAAAAAACGGGTTGTTGGTCTTGGCCATGCTAATACCAATCGGTACGGTAAACTTTTTGTTATGGAGGCGCTGTGAAATTACTTCACTACCTTCATTTTTGAGGCCATAGTTGACCACCAATGCCTGGGATTTTGGCAGTCTCCAGAGGCGTGGGCGGGGATTGCCTGTGCATGGTTCACCGGTGATCGAACCCACTTCAAGAAAACCAAATCCAACGTTTGGCAGAATGTCAGTAAGCTCGGCATTTTTATCAAAGCCAGCAGAAAGGCCGACTGGATTTTTGAAATGAATTCCCAAAATATCTTGTTCGAGTCGTGGATCAAAATAATCAAAGAAGAGTCGTGTGATTTTTCGTGTTATGTTATGTCGTCCAAGAAATTGTCCTGTACTGTTAAAAAAATTATGCATGTCCTCGGGATCGAATTTGAAAAACACGGGCTTTAAAAGTCGTGTATATCCAAACTGTAAAATTTTTGTTTTAACGGACATAGACATGGTCTATATTTTTGGCGAATATCTGTGCAATATTTTCAAGTTCAGAAGAAGAAAAAGCCTGATAGTTTTCAAATTTTGGATCAAGTGTTTTTTGTGGCCGAAATGTTTGTAAAAAGAATTGTTTGGCTCCATGCATCATTTCACTCATGCTTTCGAGTACCTCGGCTGGATGAAGCTCTTTCATCATAGTTGCGCGAAATTCATAATCTACCCCAGAATTCATGATTATTTCAATACTTTTTTGAATTTTATTTGGATCGAGTCGTGGACCAACGAGGCGCGGATATTCTCGCAGAGAAGTTTTTACATCCATTGCGACATAGTCGAGGAGATTTTCTGCAAAAAGTTTTTCAAGAACTTCTGGGCGTCCACCATTGCTATCGAGTTTTATCAAAAATCCAAGATTTTTTATTTTTTCTATGAATTGCCTCAAGTCGGGCATGAGTGTTGGCTCGCCTCCGGTGATAACCACTCCGTCAAGCTTTCCAATACGTTGTTCAAGAAAATGAAAAAATACATCTTCTGGTATAAAGCTGTTTCTTATCTTGGCAATCATTTCTGGCAAAACAAACTCTGGATTATGGCAATAGCCGCAACGAAAATTGCAGCCAGGAGTAAACACGATGCAGGCGGTGTGCTCTGGATAGTCAAGCATTGTGAACTTTTGTATCGCGCTAATGAGCATGCCCATTCAAAAAAGAATAAAGTTCTGCGACATCGTTGGTATCAAAGAGGTTTGTTTCCTCGGTCTCTCCTTCAAAGATAAAAAGATGGGGGACTGAAGACACGTTATAGTTTATACTGAGGGCCGCGAAGGATTCGTCTAATTCGTTGAGAGTTTTTCCAGGAAAGTTTACGAATTTTTGAACAAATTCTTTGAATGCGGGACACTTTGGGCAACGAGTAGTTGTAAAAAGAATGTAGTTCATAGCGGGGCATTAGTTGATTTCTGCGTATTGTTCACAAAAATGAGAGTTGTCAGCAGCGCATTCTGTAAAGTGTTTGCGTGAAAAGTGTTCGGCTTTTTTTCCGGTATTAAAGTGAGATACTGGACGGTGATATCCCATTACACGAGTCCAAATTTCGCAGCGGGTGCGTTCCATTGTTTGTGCTACCATATAAAAATGTTAAAAAATAAAATATGTTATTTCATTGGGTTTGTACTTTTGTATGTTGTACGATATTCTTCGTTGAATCGTTCTCCGACAAATCCTATTTCTTCATCACACTTTGGACAGTAATCCCATTCACCTTGGAGGTAGCCGTGTTTTGGACAAATAGAAAATGTTGGGGTGATGGTGATGTAGGGGAGACGATATTTCGAAAGAATACTTTTTACGAGGGATCGGCACGCAGCTCCGCTCGTGATTCGTTCATTCATGTAGCAGTGTAACACCGTTCCACCAGTGTATTTGCTTTGGAGTGAGTCCTGCAGTTCAAGTGCTTCAAAAACATCGTCCGTGTAGCCTACAGGAAGCTGTGATGAATTGGTGTAGTAGGGCGCGTCTTTGGTTCCCGCCTGCAAAATATCTGCGAATCGTTTTTGGTCTTCTTTGGCAAAACGGTAGGTTGTACCTTCTGCGGGAGTTGCTTCGAGGTTATAGAGATTGCCTGTTTCTTCTTGGTATTGTTGTAAGCGTTCGCGAATAAAATCCAAAAGTTCAGTCGCAAACTCTTGTCCCCAGGCTGTGGTAATATTTTCTACGTCTCCAGTAAAATTACGAATCGCTTCGTTCACGCCATTGATTCCAATCGTTGAAAAATGATTATTGAGTTGTCCAAGGTAACGTTTGGTAAATGGAAATAGTCCTTTATCAATCCACTTTTGAATTTCTTTGCGTTTTATCTCAAGTGAGCTTTTTGACATTTCCATGAGGTGTTCTAAGCGCGCAAAGAATTTTTCTTTATCACCTTTCATGAGATATCCAATGCGTGCAATGTTGATTGTGACCACACCAATGGATCCAGTCATTTCAGCAGAGCCAAAGAGTCCTCCTCCACGTTTACGAAGTTCTTTGAGATCAAGCTGGAGTCGACAACACATGGAGCGAACATCTCCTGGATTCATGTCAGAATTTATAAAATTTTGAAAATATGGTGTGCCATATTTGGCAGTCATTTCAAAAAGTGCTATATTTTTTTCATCTTCCCAAGCAAAATCCTTTCCTACATTGTAAGTAGGAATTGGGAAAGTAAACGTGCGGCCCTTGGCATCACCTTTACTCATCACTTCAATAAATGCACGATTTACAAGATCCATTTCGTGTTGGAGTTCTCCAAATGTGTATTGAAACGGTACACCACCAAGCATCAGGCGTTTGTTTCGCAAATCCTCTGGGACGTCCCAGTCAAGCGTAATATTGGTAAATGGTGTTTGTGTACCCCAGCGCGATGGAATATTGAGGTTAAAAATAAAAGATTGAATGTTTTGGTATACGTGTTGGTATACTTTTTTTGTAATATAGTCTTCAAGTTTGTCTTCTGAGATGAGTTCTTTTAATTCTTTTCGTAGTTCCATTTCATATTTTTTTACAAAGGGCGCCATGTAGGTATCAAAACTCGAAAATGCTTGTGCGCCGGCCCATTCATTTTGGAGGGTCCCAAGAAAGTTTACCATTTGTGCGACAGCAGAAGAGAGGTGCTTTGGTGGGCCAGATTCTATTTTGTCGGGGACACCATTGAAGCCTTCTTCAAGCAGCGCTCTTAGACTCCATCCCGCACAGTATCCCGAAAACATCGAAAGGTCGTGGATATGGATGTCAGCATTACGGTGAAAATCTCCAACTTCGCGAGGGTAAATATGTGAAAGCCAGTAATTTGCTACAACTTTGCCAGAGGTGTTGAGGATCATACCACCGAGTGAGTAGCCTTGGTTTGCATTTTCATTGATACGCCAGTCGAGTTTGTCGAGGTATTCGGCAATAGTTTTGTCGACTTCGACCACAACATTTTTTTCTTCACGAAGTTCGTTGCGTTTGGCGCGGTAGAGGATGTAGGACTTTGCTACTTCTGGGTAGTTGCATTCGATGAGGACTTTTTCAACGGTGTCTTGGATTTTTTCTACACTTGGGACAGAATCTCCAAAGGTTTCTTCAAGCTGCATGTACACGTCACGGGCAACGGTGTAGGCCGCGGCTTTGTCTTCGCATTCAGAGGCGATCATAGATTTGAGGATAGCCTGTTCGATTTTTCCCATATCAAAATCAACGATGGCCCCACTGCGTTTTTGGATCTTGTAGATTGGCATAAAAGAAGTTTATATCTATTAGAGAACTTTATGTTGTTGATCTTTTTGCTTTCCTCGTCCTGGGCTCGGGGATGCCCTCTGCGGAGGGCATAACCCGCAAAAAGGTCATACAAATAAGTTCTTGTATAGATATAAACACCTGAAATTAAAAAAGGTGTCAGATTTCTGGCACCTCTCTAGGACATGAGTTTTTGCAGTTTTTTTCTCGCTCGTGAAACCATCAATTTTATGGCATTTTCTGTCTTTTTGTAGAGTTCTGCGATCTCTCGAATAGAATAACCTTCGCTATACATCAGGTTGAGGGCCTCGCGTTCATCAGTTTTGAGGGTCGCCAAAGATTTTTGGAGTTTACACAAGTCCATTACGTCACTTTTTTGTGGATTTGTCACAATATTTTTGAGTGCTGTTTCATCAAGAGGGGAAAATACACTACTCCGGTAGTAATTTACTAAAATATTATGCGCTATACGAAGCAAATATGTCTGGTATGAAGCATTGCTGGAAGAAAAACTTGAGAGGTGAGAAAATGCACGGATAAATGTTTCTTGCGCAAGATCTTCGGCTAAATTTCGCTGATAGCCAAGACGTTTCAAAAAGTATTGGGTAATAATTTCTCGGTAACTCAGATATATTTCAGCGAACTTTTCAGAGTTTTCCTGAGCGTTGTGGATAAGCTCTGTATCGCGAAAACGGGCTGCATATTTTTGCTCTGTTGGGGCAATAAATTGTTCAAAAATAATGTTACTTGTTGTTTTTTTGCCATCTACTTTTTCACTCAATTTTTTTGCCTGTATCCACTGCAAAATATTTTCAAAAAAAAGACTGCTGTTATGCTGTGAGATGAGCGAAATTTCCTGAAAATGTTTTGAAAAAGTTGCAGTATCTTCTCTTTGGGCAAGGAGTGGTTGAAATGCGAGAAAATATTTTGGAGTCTGCTCTCGCGCGTCAAATAGAGGGATAATATGCATTTGTTCTTTATACAACTGTCCATTCTTCTTTTTGTTCTCGGCAAGACCTGAAAAAGCTTGGCGTTTTTGCTTCAAAGACTCCCACATTTCTTCGTAAAAATTTGCAGGCATATTGCCACCCCAGAGCTGCCCCGGTTTTTTGTGAGTAGCCTCTGGGGAGCTGAATCCTGTACGCTCCAAAATTGCCTGGTTGCTATACAAAATCTTGGCTCTGTTGTCAGTAATAAAACAGTAGCCGGGGGCCTGGTCAATGGCAGTAAAAAGTGGGGTTGCGGAAGTGGATTTCATATATTCAGATTATAGCAGCTTTTGTTTTTTTGGGATAGAGAGGATAACTCAAAAATGGTAGTATCCACAGGGTCCCTTGCCTCTCAAAAAATTTAGTGTTACCATACTCTAGATACCTATAATTTTATTCATTTGTTAACATAAAACTATGAAAAAATCGCTTCTCCTCGGTGCTGTCGGAGCCCTTTTGCTGGTGGGAGCTGGATGTGCCAGTACAAATGCTCCAACTGGAGACACTTCAATAAATACGAACCCAACGCCAACTCCAGCACCTGTGGTGGATACGAGTCCAATTAAGATTGGTTGGATAGGACCTTTGACGGGAGATCTTGCTTCTCTCGGACAAGATGCGGAAAAAGCAACAGAAGTTGCATTGGATGAAGTGAATGCTGCTGGAGGAATTAACGGACGTCCTTTACAACTTGTTCCTCAAGATTCAAAATGTAATCCAAAAGATGCGTCTGACGCAGGAAACAAACTTATCAATGTCGATAAAGTATCTGTTATCTTAGGAGGACTTTGTTCGGGTGAAACTACTGCTGTGGCACCAGTTGCAGAACAAAATCATGTGGTTATGATTTCTCCATGTTCTTCTGCTCCAAATATTACAACTGCTGGAGATTATATTTTCCGGACTTATCCATCGGATGCGTTTCAAGGGAAAGTTGCTGCGGAATATATGTATAATACTCTTGGCAAAAAGAAAGTTGCCGTCCTCGCTGTCCTTGGTGACTATGGAACTGGACTGAAGAATGCATTTATTACTCGTTATAAAGAACTTGGTGGAGAAGTTGTATTTGCTGAAGACTATGTTCAAGAAGCCAGAGATTTGCGTACTCAACTTACAAAGATAAAAAATTCTGATGCCGAAGCTGTATATTTTATTGCATATACTGAAGCTGGACTTGCTGGACTTAAACAGGCAAAAGAAATTGGTTTAAAACTTCCTATGATGGGTGGCGATACGTGGGATGATGCAAAAATCCCAGAAAGCAAACTTGCTGAAGGATTCATCTATACAGTTGGAAATACAGACTCAAGCAATGTTGATTTTACTTCAAAACTTAAAGCAAAAGGGGCTTCAAATACAGCCTGTGCTCCACGTAGTTATGATAACGTAAAAATTGTTGCTGAGATTATGAAGCGTGTGGGTAACGACGCAAGCAAGATTAAAGACGAACTCTATAAAGTAAAAGATTATCCAGGTATTGGAAATACAATTACCTTGGATAGTAATGGTGATGTCACAACCGCTGCTTATGACTATAAAACCATTAAAAATGGTAAAGTAGAAATTTTGAAATAGTCTTTTTCAAAGAAGTTTAAACCCCGTCACATTGACGGGGTTTTTACTTGCTTTTTTCCCTTTGTTTTGCTAAAATCTCTAGAGATTCCTCGATTACACTCGGAATGACAGAACCCTATGATTTTTTCGCAGCTCCTCGCAAATGGTATTATCGCTGGTTCGCTCTACGCTCTTATTGCGGTGGGTTTTTCTTTGATTTACACGACCAACCGATTTTTGCACTTTGCGCATGGCTCAGTGGCAATTGCAGGTGGCTACATGCTTTATACGTTGTTTGATCTCTGGGGAGTGAATTTTTATCTTTCTGCCGTGCTCGTTGTCGTCCTCACAGGGCTCCTGGGCTGTTTGCTTTTTGCTGCGGTGTACCGACCTTTGCAAAAGAAAAAATCTGCCAGTACGATTTTGCTTATTGCAGGGCTTGGGTTATTGCTTCTTCTTGAAAATATTATTTCTCTTATTTTTGGAGCTGATGTCAAAACCATAGATTTTCTCACTGTTGCAGAAGGCCGACAAATTTGGGGAGCATATATCACGCCGCTGCAGATGGTTATCGTCGGAACTTCTGTCGTGTTTCTCGGTTTGGTTTCGATTTTTATTTACAAAACAAAAATTGGTAAGATTATTCGTGCAGTCGCAGACAATCCAGAGCTAGCATCAGTCACGGGTATTGCGATTACGCGTATACAGTACCTTGGATTTTTTATTGGCTCAGCGCTTTCTGGTGTCGCAGGGATTTTGATCGCGCTCGAGCAGAATATTGAACCATCCCAAGGCGTATATCTGATGATCAAGGGTTTTACTGGAGCAGTGATCGGGGGGGTGAGTTCCATTCCGGGTGCGCTCCTTGGCAGTTATGTTCTTGGCCTGGTAGAAAACTTTGGCATTTGGTATTTGCCCTCGCAGTTCAAAGATGCGATTGCCTTTGGATTTTTGCTCTTGTTTTTGCTGCTGCGACCGTACGGAATTTTGGGGATAAATAAAGGAACACGCCAATAATATGTTTAGCAACTACCTGATACATCTCGGCATTATTATCATGATCTTTTCGATTCTCGGGATGAGTCTCAATTTGGCGCTTGGCTACACAGGACTCGTGAACCTGGGGCATATTGCGTTTTATGGAATTGGCGCCTATACTTCGGCAATTTTGGTCATGCATCAGGTGCCATTTTTGCTCGCACTTCTTGTTGCGGCTGCGTTTTCTGCCGTCGCTGGATTTGTCCTAACTTTTATTACTCGAAAGTTAAGAGGGGATTACCTTGCGCTTGTGACGCTTGGGTTTACCTTCATGGCGTTTTCCGTGTTTATAAATTGGACTGAAGTAACGCGTGGCCCAATAGGTATTCCAGGAATTTCTCGTCCAGATATTTTTGGGTTTGTGATTCTGGGCAATGTTTCGTATTTTTTCTTTACGCTTGTTGTTTTGCTTCTGGTCGGTGGATTTTTGTATCTGCTCACTCGTTCGCGCTATGGACGCCTGCTTGAAGCCGTACGCGATGACTCGATGGGCCTTGAAGTATTTGGCAAAAATATTTTTCGACTCAAATACCAGTCGATGATGGTTTCGGCTGCAATTGCTGGGATTGCTGGAAGTTTGTACGCGCATTATATTAGTTACATTGATCCATCGACGTTTTTTTTGAACGATATGGTTGTAATTCTGACGATCGTGATTGTTGGAGGACTTGCGTCGATCAAAGGATCTTTTTTTGCAGCATTCATTATTATTTTGATTCCAGAATTGTTGCGATTTGTATCATTGCCGCCGTCAATGATTGGCCAAGCTCGTCAAATTTTGTATGCTGTAGCGCTCATTGGGATTTTGATGTACCGCCCAAAAGGTTTGTTTGGGAAAGTTGATTTGGAATAATATGCTCGAAGTAAAAAATATCAAAAAATCATTTGGTGGAGTGCAAGCGATTCGTGGATCGGATTTTGTGGTAGAAAAAAATAAAGTGACCGCGCTCATTGGACCAAATGGTGCAGGAAAAACAACCCTCTTTGATATCATTGCTGGCTTTATTGCGCCGGACAGTGGTGAAATTTTTTTTGAACAAAAAAATATTCTTGCGCTTGCCCCATTTGAACGAGCAAACCTTGGGATTTCACGCGCTTTTCAGCAGGTGCGACTCTTTCGCTACCTCACGATTCTTGATCATCTGCTGCTTGCAGAGGGGGGTGATGATGCAAAACTATTCAAAAATATTTTTTCACGCCCAAAAGTAGATACAAAAAAATACCAAGAGCTTCTCGAGCAGTTTGGGATTGACCGCGATCTCAATGCGCTGGTGAGTGAACTGAGTTTTGGTCAGCGAAAGCTGCTTCAGATTGCGATGTGTCTTCGTAAACCTCACACCCTTCTCATGCTCGATGAACCGGTCGCTGGAGTAAACAAAGTTGTGCAAGAAAAAATTGAAAATCTCTTGCTCGAGCTCAAAGCACAAGGGGAGACGATACTGCTCATTGATCACGATATGAATTTTGTGCGCCGATTGTCAGATAAGGTCATTGCGCTTGACGCTGGGGTGGTGATTGCCGAGGGAACGCCGCAGGAAGTATTGTCGAATCCAGTGGTTATTGAAGCCTATTTGGGGGAGTAATTCTCGACAAAATTCCTCAAAAGGTGTAAGTTTAAAGAGGCCATCCCGTCTTTTATAATGAATAGATTCAAAAAATAACTTTTATCCGTAAAATATATGAAAAATAAGCTCGTTGGACTTTTTTCTCTTGCTTTTATCCTCATTCCGGGGCTCAGTCTTGCTGCAACTTCTAGTTTTGAAGGCCTTATCAACATCCCCATGCCTGAACTGCCTCCGTTCAATCAAAATATCCTGACTTGTTCTGTTGAGGGTACGGTGAGTCGTCCAAATAGCACTACGAATAAAATCACATACAAAGTTCATTATGAAAGTAATTATGCTCTCATGAATGGCCGCTATACTGTATATGGAAATGTTGCGCGCCTTCCTGCAAATCAGCCACTCTATCAAGCTGCGGGGGCTGCGTCATTCAATAAAGGGACTGGATACATTAGTATTCAGGGAAATATCCAAAATAGTTTTAGCTATGCGATAAAAGATAATCCAAGTATCACCGTGCGCGCATCTCTTGCAGGCGTACAATGTACTTCGAAAGTATTTAATACAATTCCTGCACCTATTTCAATTGTGCAGCCAGTAGTTGATTTACGCGGAGTTGTTATAAACACAAGTTCGCTTGCTGTCACAACGTCTGTTAATTTTGATGCAGCGGTTCAAGTGCCTCCTGTGGTAGTCTCGCCACCAGAACAACTTCATACTTGTAAAATGTTGGTTGAAGCTGCAGCAATTGATGCTGATTCGACTTTGATTGGTGGCGCAATTCGTTTTCAAAATATTAAAGTTGGTCAGTATCCATACACGGTTCGCGGATATCGCAGTGATACACCAAATAATGTAACAAAATATTCAGGCGTATACAATGCGAAACTTGATACCGCAAGTGGCTTGGCTTTTGGTCAAGAAGGCAAAGCATTTCTCTTCACATATGATTCAAAAGTTTCGACAGATTCATATATAATCACTGCAACACTCGGAAATATTGATTGTTCTGCCGTAGTTTTTCCATCCCGTTTAGTCGCACCAGATCAAAGTAGTAACAATGGAGGTGATGGAGATGTTTCAACAAGTTCAGTTGCTGCTGTAAGTGGAAATTCTGGAGCAGGCGGATCGAGCGCTGCAGCGTCGGGGAACGGAAGTTTGGCCTCAGATACCACTACTGATACAAACGGTGTTGTGGCTGTCGGACTCACTGACGAAGAACGACAACAGGGTGAAAACTTGGGATTACTGAGTAAAACTGGGGATGTTCAAGCACAGGCTGCTGTCCAAGAAAAAATTGAAAAAGAAAGTGGATTTTTACCAGCTACTGGTGCGGAAGAACCTGAATCTGCTTGGACCTCACGTGATTACACTATTGCAGGGCTGCTGGGCGCAATATGTGTCGCCATTGTTGCCTACATTGTTATGAAATATCGTGGAATGATGTAATCTTTCTGTCATTGCGATCGCAGTGAAGCAATCTCAATTATGTTAATTTTACAAATAAAAAATTTGAGCGCTGGATACAAAGATCTTCCGGTCCTCAAAAATGTGAGTTTAAATCTTGAAGAAGGCACCCTTGCGGTTCTCATGGGACCAAATGGTGCAGGAAAGTCGACCTTACTCCGGTCGATTTTCGCTTTGACTGATATGACGAGTGGTGACATATTTTTTGAGAATGAAAAAATTACCAAAATCCCAGCGAGTGAACTCCTTTCAAAAGGGGTTGCGTTTGTATCACAGGGGAGAGTGAATTTTAGCACTCTTAATGTTCGGGATAATCTTCTGCTTGGTGCGCATCATCTCAAAGATAAAGCGGAACTTGAAAAACAACTTCAAGAAGTCTATGCACAATTCCCAATTCTCAAAGAAAAACAACGGGACTACGCCTTTGCACTCTCTGGCGGGCAACAGCAAATGCTTGCAATCGGTCGTGCCCTTATGAATAAACCAAAATTGCTTCTTATGGATGAACCGTCTCTTGGACTGGCGCCAAAACTTGTCAAAGAAGTTTTTCAAAAGATCGTTGAAATTCGTGATCGCTTTCAAACCACGATTCTTATTGTTGAACATAATCTCAAAAGCCTTCTTGATATCGCGGACTATGGCTATGTACTCGTGCAGGGTGAAATAGTCGTGGAGGATTCTTGCAAAGCACTCAAACAGAGTGATATTATGAAAAAAGTCTTTGTCGGAGGATTAGAATAATTTTTATCGTATAAACCCTAACTCTATGCTTCTTTCAGGTTTCGACCTTCTTCTCATCATGATCATTTTTATTGCTCTTGTTGGTGGACTTGTCGTCTTTTTCTATCGCTATAAATTTCAAGTTGCCAGTCGTCTTGCCAAACAGCTTGGATTCACAGCGTATCTCGGAGAAAAAAATGTTCCAGCTGAAATTACCAAACTTGGTGAACATATTCTTGAATTTCGTTTTTTTGAATGGGTATTGCTAGGAGAAATACAAGGTAAAAAAGTTTTTATTGCACAATATTTTATAAATCGTGCGACTCAGTACCCATTTCGTTTTGTTGCTTTTACTTTGTTTGACACGAAGCAGCCTGGAAGTCCTCGCCAAGAAGGGGATTTTCTGGTCACGGGAAATGGTGTCTTTTATTATCGTGGAACACCTTTTGCTTGGAAAAAAGAAAATATACTTCCTATTCTTGAAAAACTTGTCCAAACTCGTAGCAGTATAGAATCCTAATTTTTATAATATGAACGAAGTTTTTTTAAAAAGAGATACCTATAACAACGAAGTTATTTTTGATGGAAAAAATATTTATTTTGCACATGGCCGAGAGACCTCCAGTCTTGCTGCGCTTCTTATTTTTGCTTCGCTCGTCTCTTTTGCTTTTATTCTGAGTTTCTTTCAGTATCTTGCAAAAAAGATAAACTTTTTGTCTGCGGACTTTCAATTTTATATTTCATTGTTTCTCAGTTTCGTTTTTTGTCTGGGAATTTCGATTTTGATTTATAAAAAATTTACTGCTCACGTAAAAGTTCCACCTACAGAAAGAGAAGATGTAATTATTGTGGATACCGAGTCAAAAAAAGTAACAATACGAGAAAAGAATAAAGTCGTTGATAGTTATACATTTGGGAAAGACGATTATTTTTGGTATCCACGGCCATCTCACTCAAAAAATATTACAACCTATCGTCTCGTTTTTGTTCATAACAACACTCAGTATGCTAGCGTGGCGAGTGGAAGTGTTGGCCAAGTAACGGATCTTCGAAATCATCTGAGTACATTTGGGTTCCCCATAAGAGACGACAATGCTCCGGGGGCTTAGAACTTGTATTTGGGATTAATCTTGATTTTTTTTGTTTTGTGAGGTAGTATGGCGCCATACTACTTTTTTTATGATACACGAGAAAAAACAATTTGAAATCATGTCTCCCGCTGGGTCTTGGGATACGCTCAACGCTGCTATTCAAGGGGGCGCTGATTCAGTGTATTTTGGCATAGAACAGCTCAATATGCGAGCTCGGGCCGCTAATAATTTTAAAATTAACGAGCTTCCAGAGATTGTCCGTCATTGCAGTGAAAAAGGCGTCAAAACCTACCTGACACTCAACACTATCCTTTATGATCACGATATTCCCCTCATGAAGCGTATTTGTGATGAAGCGAAAAAAGTTGGGGTGACGGCTGTGATTGCCTGCGATCTCGCGGGGATTCAATACGCGCACTCGATCAATCTTGAAGTGCATATTTCGACACAACAAAATATTAGTAACATCGAACAGGTGAAGTTTTTTGCAGCCTATGCAGATGTGGTGGTTTTGGCGCGTGAACTGACGATCAAACAGATTCAATATATTTGTGACCAAGTAAAAAAGCAAAATATTCGCGGGCCAAAAGGAGAGCTTGTTGAGATTGAAATTTTTGTGCATGGAGCTCTTTGTGTGGCTATTTCTGGTAAATGTCACATGAGTTTGCATACTCAAAATGCTTCTGCTAATCGTGGAGCCTGTGTGCAAAATTGTCGTCGTGCGTATAAAGTAGTGGACGAAGAAACTGGCGAAGAACTTGTCCTTGATAATCAATATGTCATGTCTCCAAAAGATCTTTGTACAGTGATGTTTCTCGACGAAATTTTGAAAACAGGTGTACGTGTACTCAAGATTGAAGGCCGTGGTAAATCTCCGGACTATGTATATACAGTCACAAAAGTATATAAAGAAGCTGCACAAGCAGTAATGGATAAAACTTTTAGCAAAGAAAAAATTGCAAGTTGGATGATAGAGCTTGGCACGGTGTATAATCGTGGATTTTGGGAAGGTGGATATTATCTTGGTAAAAAACTGGGTGAATGGAGTAATTCTTCGGGTTCTCAGGCCACCAAAGAAAAGATTTGCATTGGAAAATCTACAAACTTTTTTGTAAAAAGTAATATTGCAGAGTTTATTTTGGAATCTGGCGAACTGAATGTTGGAGAAGAAGTGTGGATTACGGGGCCAACAACTGGTATTTTGCAAACCACAGTCAAAGAACTCTATGTGGATGGAGCAAAGACAGACCACGCCGTAAAAGGAGACCTTGTCACTTTCGCTGTAGAAAAACGTGTACGCAGAGCCGACAAATTGTTTCGAGTGATAAACAAATAATTATGCCAAAGATTATTCACTTTCGAAAAGAATGTATTGGCTGTAACTCTTGTATTGAGTATGCCAAAAATTACTGGAAGATGAATGAGGCTGACGGCAAGTCGGATCTCGTGGGTGGAGCAGAAAAAAATGGAGTCTTTATCAAAGATATTGCCGAGTTTGAAATTGAAGATAACGAAATGGCAGCGCTGGCTTGTCCAATGAAGATTATCCATATTGTTGACGATCACGGAAAAGAGATTGTATAGAGTCTCACTTTTGAACTGTATTTTATTTTCATCATATAAGTATGTTATAATAAGCATACTTATATTTTTTTATGTTTGAAAATTTAGCATTTCAACTTTTTATATCCGTGCTTATTGGTGGAGTCATTGGTCTTGAACGAGAAAGTGTTGGCGCTGCTGATTCCAGAGGCTCGGCAGGTGGAATTCGTACTTTTGCCCTTGTCTCACTTCTTGGTGGACTTGCTGGATTTTTTTATCGTGAACATATTCAAAGTGTTTTTCTTTTTTTGTCTTCTTTTATTGGGCTCTTGGTTCTTGCATATTATATTGTTGGAACTTTGATTACCAAGCGAACAGGGCTCACCAATGAAATTTCAGTTATTTATACTTTTTTGTTAGGATTTTTGGTAACAACCGGGATTGTCCCTATGCAGATTGTTTTAGCACTTCTTGTCATTGTTTTGCTTATTCTTTCTTTGAAGACTCGAACCAAGCGTCTCATGCTTGGAATATCCAGTAAAGAAGTCGAAGCATTCATTAGTTATGCGATTATTGCTGTGGTTGTACTTCCGTTTTTGCCAAATACATCATTTCAGCTCGGAAGCATCCCATCTATCCATAGTTTTTTTGGAAACTATAATATAGATATGGGACAGTGGGCGCAGCTAGAAATTTTTAATCCACGGAAAATTGGTCTTATTGTAGCATTGGTTACAGGTATTGATGTGTTTGGTTATATCCTCGGAAGAATTTTTGGAGAGAAAAAAAGCTTTACTTTGGCCAGTTTTGTTGGTGGTTTTATTTCTTCTACCTCAACGACTCAGGCATTGGCAGAAAAAAGTAAAAAATCGACTTTGCTTCGACCTTTGATTGGAGCTGCTCTTATTGCCAACATGGCAAGTTTTATCCAAATTTTTCTTTTAGTTGGACCAATCAATAGTAAGTGGCTCGTCTATATTACTCCGGCGTTATTCATTATTATTGCTGCCTCACTGGGGCTTGCTCTCTTGCATCTGTTTGATGGTAAAAAAGATCTAAAGGAACAAAAAGTTGGAAAAGAAAAAAATGCAAAGAGTGATGCTATCTTTTCTCTTATCCCTGCGCTCAAATTTGCAGGTCTTTTGATCGTTGTAAAATTGGTGACCAAAGTTTGTCTCATTCTTTTTGGTCAATCTGGATTTATTATCAGTTCTATTATTGCTTCTTTTGCAGGCCTTGATGCAATTTTGATCAATCTTGCTGATATGGCGGGTAACATTATCACTTTCAAGATGGCTCTTGTTACATTTCTTTTGGTCAATGCTACAAATCTTCTGAGCAAAAGTTTTTTTGCTTGGTTACAAGGGGACAAGCGCTTTGCTCTACGTTTTTTTCTTTCCTCTGTGTTTATCGTTGCAACAAGTTTTATCAGTCTTTTACTGGTTCGTTAGAAAATATAAAATATGGACGTTCTTTCACATGGTCTCTGGGGTGGAGTCGCCTTTGGGCAGAAAAATAAAAAAAGTTTTTGGACATCATTTGCATTTGGAGTAGGGCCAGATCTTTTGTCATTTGGAATTTTTTCTGTCATGAATATTTTGGGATTAGTTTCTGGTCCAGATTGGTCAAATGGTCCTCCAGATCCCCATACTATTCCACAGTATGTCCACATGCTGTATAACATTACTCATAGTTTTGTCATATTTACTGTAGTATTTTTGTTAGTATTGTGGATCCGTAAAAAGCCCATGTATGAAATGTTTGCTTGGCCGCTTCATATACTTTTTGACCTTCCTACACATTCAACACAATTTTTTCCAACACCATTTTTGTGGCCATTAGGAGAGTATCGTGTAGATGGAATTCCGTGGAGTCACCCGTGGATATTTTTTCCGAATTGGATATTTCTTATTGTCCTCTATCTCTACTTTTTTGTCTATAAAAAGAGAAAAAAGCTTTGAGCTCGCGTAGTCGCAGATAAAGTGATATACTTTTGCTAGAGTACTATTTTTGTATTTTTTATGGATTATCGTGACACACAAGATTGGAAAGGGCTTGCCCAGGCCCATCGTATGGGGGTTTCTTGGGCCAAAATTTGGGCTATTATTGGGGCTCTTGCCCTTATGGCGATCATAGGTTTTGCCGTATCTGTATTTATTGGCAGACAAAATGCGCAGATGATTGAGCGTAAAATAGACGAAGCAACACAAAATGCGCAAAATTCACAAGTCGATATCCAAAAAAATATTCAAGAGCAAGTCAACCAAAAACTTCGTGAAGCTGGAATTCAGCCAGTAGGGGAATAAGGTTTTATTTGAGTATCGTATGTATGATTCAAAAAATTCTTGATCTTCACACCCATTCGCGCTATTCTCGTGCTTGTTCCAAAGATTTGGAGCTTCACAAAATAGCAAAAGCCTGTGAAATCCGTGGTATAGATATTTTAGCGACAGGGGATTTTACGCATCCAAAATGGTTTGAAAGTATAAAAACAGAGCTGGTAGAAGATACCGAGGGTGTTTACAAGCTCAAAGATAATTTGAGTAAAACTCGATTTCTTATTGGTACAGAAGTCGCATCAATAAAAAAACATAAAGACAAAACGCGACGCATTCACTTGCTTCTTTTTGCTCCAAATATTGAAGTGGCAGAAAAATTTAATACCTATCTCAGCAATCGTGGGTTTAATCTGCGTTCAGATGGCCGTCCAATTCTTGGGCTTACCTCAAAAGAAATTTTGCAGATCATGCTTGAGATTGACGAACGCATGGTGATGATTCCTGCTCATGCCTGGACACCTTGGTTTGGTATATTTGGCTCCAAAGGTGGATATGATAGTCTTGAAGAGGCCTTTGATGAACTGAGTCCCCGCGTTCGTGCGATTGAAACAGGGCTTTCAAGTGATCCACTCATGAACTGGCAGCTTTCGAAGCTCGACAATATTACACTTATTTCAAATTCAGATGCGCACAGTGCACAAAAATTTGGTCGCGAGGCAAATGTTATGCAATTTCAAAGTGAAAAGGAAGTTACATATGATGAAATCATGCGTGTGATTCAAGAAGGGGACAAGAGCAAGTTTAAATATACAATTGAATTTTATCCAGAAGAAGGCAAGTATCACTACGACGGACATGCCCTCTGTAAATTTTCTTGTCATCCACGAGATACAAAAAAATATGCTGGGATTTGTCCAGTGTGTAAGAAAGCTCTTGTAATTGGTGTGATGAATCGCGTGAGTGAACTTGCTGATAGGAGTGAGGCAAAAGCGCGTACTTTTGGGCGCATTCCTTACAAAAGTTTGGTGCCACTTCCAGAGATTATTGCGGACACAATCGGAGTTGGTGTTGCAAGCAAAGCTGTAAAAGCAGAATATGATAATTTGGTACAAAAGCTTGGAAGTGAGTTTTCAATTTTGATTGATGCAAGTCTTGCCGATATTGAACGAGCAAGTTCAAAGTCTATTGCCGAGGCTGTAAATCGTGTCCGTACCGGGAATATCTATATTGAACCTGGCTATGATGGAGTATTTGGTGTAGTAAAAGTATTTCAAGAGAGTAAACAAAAACAAATTGGTCTTGAACTGTAATAAACGCAGATAAAAAATCCCTGACCGAAGTCAAGGATTTTTTTTTGTGCAAGAAATCTTATTTCTTAGCAGCTTTGCGCTTTGGAGCAGCTTTACGTTTAGCAGGAGCTCTTTTAGCAGCTTTGCGCTTTGGAGCAGCTTTACGTTTAGCAGGAGCTCTTTTAGCAGCTTTGCGCTTTGGAGCAGCTTTTCTTTTTGCTGGCATATGTGTAAATTCTATTTGAGTAATTTCGCGTTACAACTTTTGATATTACCATGGTGCATACCAAATGGCGTTGGTTCCGCGTGAAGAATATTTTACATGACAAGCATTGATGTAAAATTCTTCGCAAAAATATTTATGAAAAATATTTTTGTTACGACCTTTACATGTATTATAAATCTTTTTTCTACATTTTAAAAGAGTGTCAATATAAAAACTGTGCATAACTTTTATTTTTATAAAAAAGTTTTACAAAATAAAAAAAATATTTTCGAAAAAATATTTTTATCGTGCATACCTTTTGTGCCTTCGAGAGGAATCGAACCTCTATTACAAGTTCCGGAAACTTATGTCCTATCCATTGAACGACGAAGGCGTTTACTCTGTTTGAAATGATACTTGAAATGTTTGCATAAATATTTCTCCCTCGTTCATCCTTTTTTCTAACCATTTTTGTGAAAAGACTTCACTGTGCCATTCAAAAATTTCTTTTGTACGAAACCAGAGCATAAAGTTTTTTAATACTTCTTCTCCAAAATACCGTCGTGCCCAATCTGTCTGAAATTCAAGTTCGCGTGAGTGAAGAAACCACCACACTACCCATTTATACATGTGTCGATATACAAGAGAATTTTCTGCCATCTGTTTGAGACCATTGAGTCGTGAGAGGTGAAGTGCATCAAGTGCATCTGCATCTTGAACAATAGAAAGCAGTGTTCGGTATTTTGGGCTGAGAATAAATTTTGTAAAGAGTCGCGTTGTGCCAATATTTTTGCTTACAATAATACGGATTGCCTGGCTTACAATTTCATTTTCTCTCATATGAAGTCGTTTTGCCGCTCGTGAAAGTAAAAATCCAGAAATAAAATCATCAATGCATCGCATCCATAGTACAGAGGGCTTACGCGTCAGAGACCTCGCTGTATCATGCCACCAAGAAGCAAGAATAATAATTTGTGTTTCTTCTTCTCCAAGAGCAAGTTCTCGTCCAATTTCTGCACTGTAGGTAGAGACGCGAGAGGCATGACCAAGGTCATGAAGTTTATCACATGAAGCAGACATGCGCTTTTTGGCTTCTTCTATAAGTGCTGCAATGTGAATAGACATGGTATATAAATATGTGCTCCCAGATGGACTTGAACCATCGACCCCGGCCTTATAAGGGCCGTGCTCTAACCGACTGAGCTATGGGAGCATTCTCTACAAGTATACGCCAGTATAGCAGAAGAGGGAAGACTTTTCAAGGTTGACGTGAGCCCTATAAAAATGGTATTTTCAAGTTAGAAAATAGACTCTAATATTTTTTATGCGCATTGGAATTGACGCCCGAATGATGGGAAAAGGGTTTGGACTCGCTCGATATATTGAACAGCTGATTTTGCATCTCCAAATCCAGGATACAGAAAATGAATATATCATTTTTTTGAAGCGTGACAACTTTGATACCTTTGAACCTACAAATTCAAACTTTAAAAAAGTGTTAGCGGATATTTCGTGGTACAGTTTTGAAGAACAACTAAAATTTCCATGGATTATCCGAAAAGCAAAAGTAGATGTGATGCATTTTCCACACTTCAACGTCCCTGTAGTATACAGCGGTCCATATATTGTTACAATTCATGACTTGATAATGTTTCACTATCCTCGGCAAGAGGCAAGTACACATGGCCCATTTGTATATTGGGTAAAAGATTTTGTTCATCGTTTGGTCGTACGCAGTGCATCACGTCGTGCCAAACATATTTTGGTGACGAGTGAATTTACTAAATGTGATGTGCATGAGACACTGGGTGTTGCTATGGAGAAAATGACAGTGACCTATCAAGCGCCATTCGCAAACGCTGCTCCGTCCAACGTCGGGACGTCATTTATTTTGAGTAAATACAAGATTACAAAACCATATCTCCTTTATGTAGGGGCTGCATATCCACACAAAAATCTTGATGGGCTTTTGGAGGCTTGGGAAATATTTCAAAAAAAATATGGGAAGGAGTATCAACTTGTACTCGTAGGAAAAGAAAACTTTTTTTATACCAAACTCAAAAATACTTTGATCAAAGAATCGAATGATGTTATCTATACTGGCTTTGTTCCCGACGATGAGCTTTCTGTTCTTTATCAAAAGACGCTTCTGTATGTATTCCCAAGTTTCTACGAAGGTTTTGGTTTGCCGCCGCTTGAGGCTATGACGCGTGGGGTGCCGGTTGTTTCGTCAAATGCCAGTTGTATGCCAGAGGTACTTCAAGATGCTGCACTCTATTTTGACCCAAAAAATTTAGAAGAAATGGCGGATACTCTCTATAAATGTATTATAGAAGATCCAACTCGTTTGAAACTTCAAGAAAATGCCCGAAAACTTCTTTTAAAATACTCATGGAAAGTATTAGCAGAGAAAACACTCCACCTCTATAACCAATAGAATCAAGAAAAAAGCTAAAAACAAAAAAGTCCCGATAATCTCGAAACTTTTTTGCTCAGTGTGTACACAGTTGATGTGGTGAGTTGGACGCTACCCACCAGAGCGGTTCACGTGCTTCAGGGTTAGAGGCCCTGATCGATGTTGGTCTTGAGGGCTTCGTCCACGTTCACGGCGGGAAGAGAGCCGAAAAGGGGAGAACGATTGAACGTATCGAACAGGCGATCGAGGACCTCT
>Ga0155219_120_pt3 | contig 27000 bp, 27 predicted proteins | sample RifCSPhighO2_02_FD_106187 | JGI IMG/M metagenome (GOLD analysis project Ga0155219, IMG submission 106187) | Candidatus Magasanikbacteria bacterium RIFCSPHIGHO2_02_FULL_41_13
CGTCAAACTTGTAAAATGGAGATTGTTCCTGATGATGTTAATCTTCCCGAAGGAACACTCAAAAAATTCTTATTTTTCAATACAAAAAATGATGATGTCATTGGATTACAAGTCTTTAAGAATGAACAACGTTTGACTGCTCGAAATTGGTTTATCAGTCAGGGTTTCCCAGGGCTTGAAAAATACCAAGATATTATTGTTGATGGCTATGATGCTATTACTGATGGAAATAATATTTATATCAATGCACTGAGTGAACTGGTAGACAAGCGTATTTACAACTACATTTATCTGATTGGTGTAAATGCTAATGCTCAGGAAAATACTCGGCAGGTTTTGAAAAAAATAATGTCAACTTTTACTTTCAATATTAACATCCCTGAAAGAAAGAGTTGTTTGGCTGCTGCTCTGGGACAAGCTGATGGCGGACAGTATTTACCTGGAAATTTTGCAAGCATGGGAGTAAGTTCAGTTGCTTGTACTACAGATTTTGATTGTCGCAATGAACTTGGTGTTCCTACGAGCACAACGAATGGAATTTGTGCCAATGGAAAAAGTAAATTTCAGCGTGATTGGACACGTCTCAATACCATACAAGCACTTGAAAATAAAATTGAAGACTATCGTAGTGCCCAAGCGAGTTATCCAGTGCTTTCTGCAGGAACCTATATTCCTGGATACACCAATACCCATTGGCCTTCTTGGAGTCGACTTTTGGCTTTGATTGGACCTGTTCCTTCTTCGGGTCCTGATCAGTGGACGGCTTGTGGTCACTGTGAAATCCCAACTGTTGTCAATGGTGTTGATCAATATGCAGCATGTTCTCTCGATAGTGATTGTGGAGCGGCACCATCAAAGTGTGTGCTTCCTGACGACATGCAGACCTGTTGGAGTAGTACGCAGGCGATGTTTGTATGTCCTACGCAGTCAAATGTCTTGGAATATAAATCTACTGATGCAAATCATTATCAGTTGTTTTTGCCACTTGAATATTTCAATCCGGTAGTAGCAAACCAAATGAGTATTATTCGTGGTATGGTTTCGACTACTCACTACAGTTCGGTTTCTTCTTGTGGAGAAAATGGCTTGCAACTTGTTCGTCCTGCACCTGGAAAATGTGGAAATGGTATTTTAGATGCGGGTGAACAATGTGAGCCTCCTGGTTCTTCAAATCCTGTGCAATTTGCTTGTCCAAGTCATCAAACAGCATATGAGACTTGTAATAATGCTTGTCAGTACGAAGCTCCTGTCTGTCGCGCCGATGCAAACTGTGGTAATGGTCGTATTGATGGAGGGGAACAGTGTGATGATGGAAATCTCAATGGTAGCTATGGTCATTGTAGTCGAACTTGTAGTCCAGCAGGGCCTCAAAATGATGCCGCGCATCTAAATGCTGGATTTTGTGGAGATGGCATTCGTAATTATAACGATAAAAATCATAATGGCGTGCAAAATGATGGTGAAGGATTTGTGGAATACTGTGACAAAGCTGATGCCAAATTTTTGGGCTTTGGTTATTGTAGTAAAAAACCAAGTCAATTTTGTGGTGTGACTACTTGGGGGGGCGGATCTCACGATTGTACTCCTGATGAAGGTATTTGTCTTTCTTTACCGGATGCTTCTTACAATATTGTTTCACCAAGTATCTTTGAAGGTGTAGAAGTGTTTCCATCTTGCGCTGCAAATTGTCAAAGTGCTGGTGGATATTGTGGAGATGGCATTCTTCAGATTTCTGACGAAGAATGTGATGATTCAAATAAAACGAATCTCGATGGCTGTAATCAATATTGCCGTACAGAAAATATATCCTGTATCAGTGCGACCCCCGCAAGAGATATTCAAGAACAAGGACCTGACACTTTTATTAGTATCACTTACAATAATAGTGTTTCGGATCAGTGTATAAATACTGATGGAGACCATATTTGTGCGGGAATGGGCTTGCCTTGTTCGGACGTAAAGGTAAAGAGGGCTCATTGGGTTCTTGATCCTGTTGAATGTAATGTTGGCCTTGATGGTCAAGTTGACCAAGCTTGTCTGCTTCAGGTACCACCACGTCATCAAGAGTTTCGATTTGAAACATTTGGTCTTAATGCCTGTCAAGAACCTTTGAATAAAAATATTGCTACCGATGTACAAATACAGTGTGCTGGGCATAAAGCAGGCTTTGTTGCCGCCGCAGTTGCTGGTTCTTGTGGAAACAGTATCGTTGACCCTGGGGAGGCTTGTGACACTGGAGCTGCAAATGGACAAATTTGTGATCCAGAATATGAACGCTCTTGCAGCTATTGTTCGGGTGATTGTAAAAAAGTATTAACTCGTGACCCTGCAGATATCTGTGGAAATGGAAAGATTGATATTGACGGAAGATTACCCCTTGTAAATGGTGCCCCTCAACCCGAAGCTTGTGATATAATGCCACGAAGCAATCAAGTTCTTACTCCTGGACCAGTAGGGCTTCCTGCCGCACATGTCGACTGGGGAAATGATGACTACCGTAATTGGTTTAATGCTAGACAAACTGCACCACTTTGTCCTGATAAAGGAGTCTATACCTGCGAAAACAACTGTCGTACATTGGTGAGTACTTGTATCAATTGTAATGATTATCGTGATAACGTGGGAAAACCTATTCCAAAAATTGGAATTTTGAATGTAATGACTCCACGGGATATAAATGATGTTGGTCAAGCTGATAATATTAATACAGATTGGGGAAGAGCGACAGCTCGTCATTTTATTCGATTGAATAGTACTGAAAATCCTTCTGGTTTGAAAAATTTTGATGGAAGTGCAGGATGGGCAAGTGATAACGACCTTATAAAAGAAGATGCTACAAAGGCTCAAGGGGCTCCTGATCGTTGGCGTCAATATTTGCAAGCATATAATACAAGTGATTATAATGAAATGTGGTGGGCAATTTCAAGTCGAGATAACTTTCCACTTGATCGTGGTTATGAATATAAAACAAGTGCTCGTGAGGCTGGTCCTTGGAGTGCTGCTACTATAGAAACTGTTCGAGGCATTGAAACGAATCTTTTGTGTAAGGACGAGTATGCTCTCTATTTTAATGCTCCAAATATTACGCAGAACCTGGGAGGGGCCGCTTTGGATATAGGCCCTACTCTCTATGCTGCAGGAGCAAAAGCTTCGTATGAACGACTTGGGTCATTCTTCCCATATCCTGTCAATGGAGAATTACGAGAGGTTCGTAACGAGATGATTCTTTCTCCGGCTGTCCCTGCGGGAACATTTCGTGTGGTAGTAAAGTGGAAACACTTTGTTGATGGACCTGACGTTGCTTTTGCACCTGTTGTCTATAATCGGGATTTAATAGATGCTTCAGGGCAGTATAGGACAGCCATGGTAGATTTACTCAGAGCAAAGTCTGAAACAAATCGTTTACAAGTAAGAGCAGATGATTTTGTTCACAACTTTCTTTGTTCCCAAATGGAGTTATCTCAAGGCTATTGGATGCCTTTTCATTGTGCATCTTTCAAAGATCCTGATGCTGCAGGCAATAACGATGGTTCAATTTTTGTACATACGCCAGGTACGCTCAAGACTATCTCAGCTGAAGCTTCAACTATTGTGACTGCCGACTATCGCGGGGCAGCTGAAGATGGACATTTCAACTCACCTTATGCCGTTTTTGTAGAACTGATAAGTGGTACGAGCACCGTTCCTATCACTTCCTTTGCAAATTTGGATGTTACTGTTGAAGTATATGAATATCATGAAGGACAACTTCCTCAGTATTCACTTTACCTTCCAAATTCAGAACATATTTATTCTCTCCAAAGTGCAACTCAAAGTAGTAATGCAGGTATTGCAAAATATTGGCATGTGTTTAATTTGGAAAAAAATAACAGGACACATCAATATGAACTGAAGCAAATTGTTGAAGCTGGTTTGGCAACACAGTATCCACAGGGAGCTATTGCTACTTCATTTGCAGATGTTTTGTGTCGGGTACCAGGTGAGGCCTGCCGTCGTGAGTAAGAATGTGATATAATACTCCTATATGATTGAATCAAATTATTCGGAGGCTTCAATGCCTGCTTCAAACTCCCCTAAAAAGAAATTTATTTTTCTTTTGGCTGCTATTTTTCTTTTACTTTTGATTGTTGGATTGATTATCTTTTTTCTCTATCGAAAAAGTACATCGAACAAAGTAAATCCTCTTGTTCAAAATGGCATTGCTGTCACCACTACCCCAATCGCAGATACAACCACTCCTAGCCCCTATGTAGAAAAATTCCCAAATGATCTTGACCGCGATGGAATTGATGATGCAAAAGAAAAAGAACTTGGTTTGAGTAACCGTGATTTTGATACCGATGGGGATGGACTTTCTGATAGTGACGAAATTGATGTTTGGAAAACTGATCCAAAAATAACTGATACAGATGCAGATGGATTTAACGATGGGTACGAAGTGTTCAAAGGGTATAACCCAAAGGGTCCAGGTAAAATTACAAGTCCCTAATATTTTCAATTTTATTAGTTTTTTTGTATGTTTGACGATCATCCATCAACTCCACAAGCAAATGTTCCCTCAAATCTTCCTATTGGCGAACCACCCGATATTTTTGAAGGAACTGAAGCTGAGATTCCTATCTCTCCAGCGCCTGTGAATCTGGATATGCCGTCTTCTGCTGCTCTTGCCCCAGCATCTTCTGCTTTGAACGCAGGAATTCTTACACCAAAAACTCCTGTTTCACAGTCATCAGTGCCACAAGCTCCTTCTATTATGGGCGGTGAAAATACGATTAAAGAGCCAAAACTTAGTCGTGGTATTATGGTCACTATTATGGTTCTTGTGATTGCTTTTGTCTTGCTGGGGTCGGGTTGGTTTGTGTATCGTATGTTTACAAAAAAACCTGCAAATATTGCTGTTATACCCGTTGACACAGTGCCAACATTCACGAGTACGAGTACTGATTCTGCGCTGCCAACAACACCGTCAGTAGATGTAGTCTCAACTTCTTCTGATGCTGTTGATCATGAAATTATTGTTGGAGAGTCTCCTGATAGTGATGGTGATGGACTCAAAGATGAACGTGAAAAAGAACTTGGTACAGATCCAAACAATTGGGACTCAGATACAGACAATCTATCTGATGGTGAAGAGGTTCTTATTTGGCGTACAAATCCAAAAAATGCAGATACTGATTCTGATACGTACAAAGACGGTGCGGAAGTAAAATCTGGATATAATCCTTCTGGGCCTGGTCGTCTTACAGAAATTTTAACAGCCTCAACAAGTTCTTCAAGTACTGTTCCTGTCTTGAACTCTTCTGCCTCATCAAGTACGAATCTTGCTACGTCAAGCACTGCTGCAACGACTTCTTTTGAAATAGCGCCTATCGTTGTAAGTTCTTCAAGTGATATTGAACTGTAATTATGTTTGGTAAAAAAGAAAAAAATACAACGGTAAATCAGCCAGTTATTACTGCTCGCATTGAAACCATGCCAGTAGCTTTTTATGCTGGTGCTGATCCTGTTATTTATCACGAGCCTGCGGAAAAAGCAAAGATTTCTCCCGCTCAGGTTACTGCTCCAACTCCAGTTTCTCCTCTTCCTGCAAAAAAACCATTGAGCCCTCCACTTCGTCAGGCAAGCTCAACTTCTCCTTCGGATGCTGCAAATAAAGAAAAGATTGCCTTACAAAAACCTCCGGCGGCTTCAAAAAAAAGTATTTTTATTATTGCTGCTTTTATTTTTATTTTGTTTCTTGCTGGAATTGTATATTACGTATTTTTTGCAAAATCAGCTCTTCCATCTCCTGTCTCTTCGACGAACGAAACCACAACTTTCAAGCCGTCACCGGTCGTGACTCCTCCGATTGTAACAACAACTCTTCCAGTCGAAATTGCTACGACAACAGTAAGTTCGACTCCTCTACTGCGTGGTGGCGGGACTTTGACCTTGCCTCATATTGCTTATGCTCCAGCAAAAGACGACGACGGGGACTCCCTGACAAATGCAGAAGAAGAAGTTTTTCAAACAGATCCAGAAGTCTATGATATGGATAATGATGGGTATTATGACGGACAAGAAGTCGCCAATTTATATAATCCAAAGGGAATTGCACCACAAAAGATTATTGATTCTGGGCTTGTAAAAGAATATATAAATCCAAGTTATCAATATAGATTTTACTATCCTGCGTCTTGGAGAGTAGACCCGGTTGCGGATGATCTCAAAGATATTCTTGTGAGTGCTGATAGCGGAGATTATATGGAGATTCGAGTATTTCCAAAGGATGCCGCTCTCTCTTTTGCCGACTGGTTTGGGGCAACACTTCCAAACGAAAGTTTCAGCTCTTTTTTGCCCTTTCAAAATCGATTTCAGGTAACTGCCTATAAACGAACAGATGCACAAGTCGGATTTTTTGAAACGCCGACAGCAATTTATTCTATTGTATATTTTTATGGAGAACAAGAAAAAAATGCTTTTCCTCATATAATGAATGTCTTGCTCCAAAGTTTTCGAACGAGTAAAAATGGGTTTGAATTGCCGGTTCAGGTTATTTTACCTGGAGTTGTTTCAAGTACCTTTGTATCTTCTAGCCCCGTATCTATAATTTCTACTTCAACACCGACTACGACTATCCCAACAACTACTACGAGCCCGGACGAAAATATTTAGTTTTTAGTTTCTGTGATCTATGGAATGCACTGTCTATTCGACTTTAAAATTTCCCATGAGTAAAAAGACTATAGAAAAAAATCTTGTTGTAGTCTTGAAAGCCTTCAAAAAAAATAAAGCAACCATAAGTCTTCATATTATTGGAGACAAAAAGATGATAGATCTTAATTTTCAGTATCGTGGGAAAAAAAAACCAACTGATGTTTTATCTTTTGCGGTTCAAGAAGTTGATGGGGGAGTAGCCTCGGATGATTGGGGTGATATTTTTATTTGTTTGCCTCAGGTGAAACGACAAGCAAAAGAACACAAGATTTCTTGGAAAGAAGAGTTTTATCGAATGAGTATACATGGTATGCTTCACTTGTTTGGGTACGATCACATGGAAGAAAAAGATGCAAAAAAAATGTTTCAGCTGCAAGAAAAACTTTTGTCTGGAATTGTATGAATATACAGAAGTTAAAGAAAAGTTTTGGATATGCTCTGCGGGGGCTTGGATTGGTATTCAAATCTGAACAAAATTTTCGTATTCAGGTTCTGCTTGGTATTTTTGCTCTTGCTCTTGGTCTTTTTTTACAAATTTCTGCTTTACGGTTTATTTTTTTAGTGACGGTGATTGTACTCGTTCTTATTTTGGAATGTATTAATACCGCAGTTGAATACGTCGCTGATAGTATAAAGCCTCGTCTTTCAGAGCAAGTAAAAATGATTAAAGACATTATGGCTGGGGCGGTCCTTTTGGCATCGATTCTTAGCATAATTATAGGAATTTGGATCTTTTTGTGATATACTGCAGATACACTATGGCACGATCAAAATCTCAAACAAATCTTATTACAGGGCTTGATATTGGATCAAGTGCTGTTCGCGTTGCTGTCGGTCAGATGGGGGTACGGGCTGATGGAAAAAAAGAGTTGCAGATCATCGCGACAGCCGAAGTACCTTCAGAAGGGGTGCAAAAAGGCGTTATTGTAAGCATTGAAGAAGCTGTTTCTTCGGTTTCAAATGCGCTCGAACAGATTGAACGTATGATTGGCATCCCTATCACCAATGTGTGGATTGGTATCTCGGGCATGCATATTTTGTCCCAAAAAACTCGGGGTGTTGTCGCGGTAGCCAAACCAGACGGAGAAATTTCTGAAGAGGATGTAATACGCTCTATTGAAGCTGCCAAAACAATTGCGGCGCCTCTCAACTACGAGATGTTACATTTGGTACCACGACATTTTTCTGTTGATGGACAGATTGGCATCAAAGATCCTGTTGGTATGACTGGAATTCGCCTCGAAGTAGAAGCACAGGCGGTTTATGGCCTCACAAGTCACCTCAAAAATGTGACCAAGGCGGTGTATCGAACAAGTGTTACTATCGATGATGTCGTCTTATCTGTTCTTGCCACCGCTGATGCTGTCCTTACTGCTCGTCAAAAAGAGCTTGGTGTTCTTATTGTTGATTTTGGTGGATCGACTACAACTTTGCTTGTTTACGAGGGAGGAAATGTGATTCATACCGCTGTACTTCCAATTGGCTCTGACCATATTACCAACGATCTCGCTCTTGGGCTCCAAACTTCAATTGATGTGGCTGAAAAAATAAAAATTCAAGTTGGGTCTTGTAATACAAAAAATATCAACAAGCACGATGTGGTTGATTTATTTGATTTCGGGAATCCCACTCACGAAGAAGTTTCACTTTTTTATATTACAGAAATTATCAATGCTCGTGTTTCGGAAATATTGGAACGTATAGATAAAGAATTATCAAGTATTGATCGAAGCGGGCTTCTTCCTGCTGGAGTCATTTTCAGCGGTGGTGGCGCAAAACTTGGGGGTCTTGTTGATCTCTCAAAACAAAAGTTGCGTATGAATGCAAGTCTTGGATTTCCACTTGATATCCGTACTGTTACAGAAAAAGCCAATGATGTTGCCTTTGCCCCGTCTATAGGCCTTGTAAAATGGGGGAGTTTGATGTCTGAAAACCCAGAAACAAAACGAGGATCAATGCTCGGTGGTGGATCACAAAAAGTATTCGAAAATCTTCGCAAAGTATTTCGTTTTTTGATTCCTTGATTGTTTTAAAAATATTTGAAGCCTGTTTGTACGGGCTTTTTTGTCCCTTCATAGCGGATTTATTTACAAAATGTACAATTTTCTTGACAGTATTCTAGAAAATCTGTACACTAGAGAGACGAGATTCTTCGCTATAATAACGAACAATTTTCTTGTTCAGCCAATAAATATATGCCACAAGTGAAACCTGAAGTAGAAACATTTGCAAAAATTAAAGTTGTTGGTGTTGGTGGGTCTGGCGGATCTGCTGTTGATCGTATGGTTCGTTCTGGTATCCGAGGAGTTGAATTTATTGTGATGAATACCGATGTTCAAGCTTTGCATCACAACAGCGCCTCAGGCAAACTTCATATTGGAAAAACAATTACTCGTGGACTTGGTGCCGGAATGGATCCTGAAATTGGTAAACGCGCTGCCGAAGAGTCACAAAATGAAATTCGTGAATTTTTGAAAGATGCCGACATGGTATTTATTACCTGTGGACTTGGTGGAGGAACAGGGTCTGGTGCAAGTCCAGTGATTGCACAGATTGCTCATGATATGGGAGCTCTTACTGTTGCTGTGGTGACAAAACCTTTTTCTTTTGAAGGGGCGCAGCGCAGAAGTATTGGTGATAATGCCTACAAAGCCCTTGCTGACCAAGTGGATACTATTATTACCATTCCAAACGATAAGGTTTTACAAATTGTTGATAAAAAAACATCGCTTCTTGATGCTTTCAAAATTGTTGATGATGTCTTGCGTCAAGGAGTACAGGGAATTTCTGAACTTATCACTGTCCCTGGGCTTATCAATGTAGATTTTGCGGATGTAAAAACAATTATGAAAGATACTGGTTCTGCGCTTATGGGAATTGGTATTGGAAAAGGTGAAAATCGTGCAGTCGAGGCGGCAAACGCTGCTATTTCGAGTCCACTTCTTGAACTTTCTATTGATGGTGCTCGTGGAATTTTATTCACTATCACTGGTGGGGCAAGTCTTGGAATGCAAGAAGTCTCTGAAGCCGCAAAAATTATTACGAGTTCGGCTGACGAAAATGCAAAGGTTATCTTTGGAACCGTTATTGACGAAAGTCTGGGTGAAGAACTTCGTATTACGGTAATTGCAACTGGTTTTGAAGAACCTGAACGTAAAGCTCGTATGAGCGAAGAAGAAGCACAAAACATGTTCAAGAATAAACCTCAACTTACTGCTCCGACATTTGTAAAAAAGAAACCCTTAGAAATGTATCGCGAGCCAGCTCCACGAGAGATTGTTCGAGAACAGATAAAAGAAGTAGATCTTGAAGTCGTTGAGTTTGAAGAACCTCGCAGCACTGTCTTTAGTAGTAAAAATTTATCTCAAAAGTCAAGTCCCCAATTTACGCCTTCTTTCCCGGCGCAACAGGCTCCAAGTCTTCCTCCAAAAAATACTCAGGACGAAGAAAATGAAGACCTTGAAATTCCAGCTTTCATCCGCCGAAAAATGGGAATTTAATATGCACTGTCCTGTTTGTCCATCGAAAGAAACAAAAGTCGTGGATACACGACTCAATTCTGATCAGATGGCTGTACGTCGTCGTCGGGAATGTGAAAAATGTCATTATCGTTTTTCAACACTCGAGGAAATAGAACTCCTCGATATTATGGTTGTCAAAAAAAATGGTGGGAGAGAAGCCTATTCGCGCAGTAAGTTGAGCAAAGGAATTGTTCACTCACTTACAAAGCGTCCTTATACCCAAGAAAAATTGGATCTTTTGATTCATGCCATTGAACGCGATATTCAAAAAAAGAAAAAGCGTGAAGTAACAAGTGGTGATATTGGAGAAATTGTGATGAAGCATTTGAAAAAGTTTGATACCGTTGCCTATATCCGTTTTGCCTCTATTTATCGAGCATTTAGTGATGTTAAAACGTTTGAAAATGAAATACAGTCTCTGAAAAACAAATAAAATTATATTTTTATGGAGCTGAGCTAAATTTTTACTTGTATTACCCGCAGGTACGGACAAGTAAAAATTCACGAAGCGAATAAAAAAAGTAATTTTACTCCAATTTATAATTACGTAAATTATTTTTATGAAACGAACAAAAATTGTCTGTACGATTGGTCCAGCTTGCGACACAGTAGAAGTGCTTCTCAAAATGATTGCTGCGGGTATGAACGTTGCACGCCTCAACTTTTCTCATGGAAGTCACGAAAATCATAAAGAACTTTTCAACAATATTCGTGAAGCCGCTCGTCAATCTGGAGAACCAATTGCTATTTTGCAAGATCTTCAGGGGCCAAAAATTCGTGTTGGAGTCCTTCCTGATGCAGGTGTAGCACTCAGCGTTGGCTCACAAATTATTTTTGATACAGCAGTTTCTGAATATACGGGTGAAGCGATTCCTGTCGATTATCACGAGCTGCATCAGTACCTGAAAGCAGGAGAACGATTGCTCCTCAACGATGGAAAAATGGAAACAAAAATTGTGAGCGTAGAAGGAACGCGTATTACTACAAGCGTAACTTCAGGTGGAAATTTGACTTCCCACAAAGGAATCAATGTTCCTGATTCAACGCTCACGGTTCGTGCCATGAGTGATAAGGACAAGGACGATGCGTGTTTTGGCCTTTCACTTGGAGTTGACTTTATGGCACTTTCTTTTGTACGAAATGCGCAAGATATCTTGGATTTACGTACAATTCTCAACGAAGAAGCTACTGCAAAAAACATTTCTGAGAATCCTCCAATAAAAATTATTGCAAAAATTGAACGACGTGAAGCTGTAGAAAATATTGAAAGTATTATGGAGGTCGTTGATGGTATTATGGTTGCTCGAGGAGATCTTGGTCTTGAGATTCCAGGTGAACAAGTTCCCGTGATTCAAAAACAGCTTACCACGCTGGGGATCAAATATAACAAACCGGTCATTGTGGCAACCCAAATGCTTGATTCTATGGAGCATAGTCCTCGTGCGACTCGCGCCGAAGTATCAGACGTGGCAAATGCGGTGATTGATCATACCGGCGCCGTAATGTTGTCCAATGAATCTGCTGTTGGGCAGTATCCGGTAGAGACAGTAGAGTCAATGTCACGAATCTTATCCGAAACAGAAAGTTCAAAATACGATGATTTGGCACTTGATATTCATGCTCAAAAAAGTGACGACGTAAAAAAGATCGTGGAAGAACTCGGCAAACTTCTTTCTGAAAAAGTAACTGCAGCAGGTCTTGTCCTTTGGAATATGGATGAAGAGCAAGCACGTATTATGAGTAGTTTTCGCCCAGAACTTCCAATTTTTGTACCTGCCCGGGATGAAAGAATTGTGCATCAATTGAATTTGAGTTGGGGACTTGTGCCAATTTTATTTTCCGGAGATTCTCTTGATGAGTTTTTAACCCAAGTGAAAAATTCTCTTCAAAAAAATAATATCTCAGCAGAAGAGGTGATAGTAGTCGGCCCAGAGTCACTCGAACTTCGCCTTCTTCCCTAAAAATTATGACGCTTATTACACTTGATCAATTTAGCGGACCATTTTCACTTTTGATCAACTTGATTGATGATGAAAAGTTGTCTATTAGTGATCTCTCTTTGTCTCAAGTAACAGAGCAGTATTTGACATATCTCGAAGGGCTTGAAGAAAAGAAGGCGGAGGAACTTTCGGACTTTTTGGTCGTTGCTTCGAGACTGCTCTTACTCAAAGCTCGTTTGCTCTTGCCACAACTTATGCCTGACGAAGAAGAAGGTCCAAATCTGGCAGATCAGCTTCGGCTCTACAAAATGTTTGTGAAAGCAAGTCGTCATATTGATAAACTTTGGATTACGCCGGCAGTCTCATATGGCCGCGTAGAGGCTATGCGTAAAGCAAGTGAATTTGTGGTTCCTGAAAATGTAACGAAGAAAAATTTGCTTGATTCCATGTGGCATCTTATAAAAAGAATTCGTCCGGCAAAGCCAATTCCTGAAATGAGTATTGATAAGACCGTGTCGCTGCGAGAGACTATTGCCAAATTTAAAAATTTATTTAAAAAAATGAATGCACTTACTTTTGATGAATGTCTAAGCGAAAAGGGGAATAAAACCGAAATTTTGGTCAGTTTTCTTGCTATTTTGGAGTTGGTAAAACAGAATATTGTGTCCTTGCGTCAAGAGGGTAGTTTTGCTAGAATAGATATTCAAAAACTTTAATATGAATCTTCAATCTCAACTTGAAGCAATACTCTTTGTTGCCTCAAAACCACTCACTTTAAAACAGCTTGTTACGTCAACAGGAGCTCCAATGGATGAAGTGAAAACAGCCATGTCTTTTTTAATTGATAGCTATAATACTGCTGAGTCAGGTATTTTTATTTTGGAAAGTGAAGAAACTTTTCAAATGACGAGTAATCCCGAAGCGGCAAGTATCGTGGAAAAATTTGTACAAAAAGAAATCAGTAGCGAACTCACTCGTGCACAACTTGAAACGCTTACTGTGATTGCCTATCGTGGACCACTTACGCGTCCTGAAATTGAACAGATTCGTGGTGTCAACTGTGCACTTATTTTGCGAAATCTTATGATGCGGGGACTGCTCGAAGAAAACGCTGCGCTTGATGATCTCGTCCCATCTTATGTCCTTTCTCTTGATGCTTTGCGGGTGTTGGGCATCCAAAATGTGAGGGATTTACCCGAATACGAAACATTGCATGCACACGAATATTTGGATCGTGCACTTGACTCAGGAATACATGATATATAGCAATGATTCGAGGTTTTGATTGTTAGATCAAAATTTTGGATATTGTTTAGTAATCGACGTTGCAAAGCAATGTTGATTAATAATTTATATGGATGAAGTAAAAATTGAAAATTCAACCCCAGAAGTTCCGGAACCTCCGATTGCTCCCTTGCAGTCATTTTCAGTAGCTGATGTAGAAACAACGCTTCCTCTTTCCAAGAAGGATTTTTTTTCTAATTCTTGGCGTAATGTGGTCGCATTTTTATTAGTTCTGCTGAGCGCCACATTTACTTTTTCCTATCTTGAAAAGAAAAATCAAATATGGGGAGCTTTTGAAGCTTGGACTCATATAGATATTGCGAGTATTATCCAAAAACATGCTTTTAAAACCGGTGGCGATCTTGAGGTTCCTCCTCCGGCGCTTCCTCCTCCACCTACCCCACATCTCGTTGGTGTTTTGCCTGCTCCAGAAAAGTTTACGGCTGAGGCAATATTGGTGAAAGATGTGAGTAGTGGTGAAGTTTTATATCGGAAAAACGAATATGAAAAACGGCCACTTGCAAGTATTAGTAAGCTCCTCAGTGCGCTGGTAGTTTTGGAAACAAATCCAGATTGGAATAGTACAACAACCGTAAAAGAAGACGAAGATATCGTTGATTCGCATGTTATTTCTGGGGCTGTGTACAAACTTTCGGACTTATGGAAAGCAGCGCTGGTGGCTTCTTCCAATCAATCTATGCTCGCACTTGCGGATAGTACGGGGATGACGCGTGAGGCCTTTGTGCTGCGCATGAATGAAAAAGCACTCGAGCTTGGAATGAAAGATTCAAGTTTTGTGGAGCCAACGGGGCTGAGTGAACAAAATATTTCAACTGCATCTGATGTGCTAATACTTCTTGATGAAGCACTGCGCCAAGAAAAAATTCAAGAAACTGTTGTGCTGAAAGAAATAAATATTGCGCCAGTCGCTACAAAAAAATTACAACATTTTTGGAGTACCAATTGGCTTATCCTCGGTTGGGTTCCCAATAAGATAAAAGATTTTCGGGGTGGTAAGACTGGGTATATTACTGCGGCTGGGTATAACTTTACAATGCAACTCGCACGAGATGACGAAAAGGTGATTGATGTGGTGGTTCTTGGGGCTGCTGCTCATGAACTGCGTTTTTCTGAGGCGCGAGATATTAGCTATGATGTGTTTTCGGCGTTTGCTTGGCCAAGTGATGAAGCCGCGACTAGTACGACTTCAACGCCCGTTGGGGTTGTTGCAGGGGAATAACATATGCTAAGTATTTTTATATGAAGAAACTTTTAAAGTTTTTAAAAACTCAAAAGTTACTCACGATTGCTTCTCGGGGTGCAAAAGATATTTGGATTGCCAATGTGTATTTCGCGGCTGATGAAAATGGAACATTATATTTCATCAGCCCAAAAGATACAAAACACAGTACAATGATACGAAAAAATTCGAAGATCGCTTTTTCTATTGCCTGGTTTGACCCAAAGAATCACAAAAATCGCAAAGCCGTGCAAGGACTTGGAACCTGCCGTACAGCAAAAACTCCTCTTGAAATTGCTACAGGAATTAAATTATTGTATAAAAATTTTCCAGACCTTCGCAGAATTCTCACGGTCAAATGGATCATGACCAATGCTTGGGGTACGAAGGTCTGGGTCGTCAAACCAAGCTATATCAAATATTGGGATGATGAGGTGTATGGAGATGATGAAAGTGAAGAGTTTACGTTTAAATAAAAGCCTTTGAAATAAAAATATCCTCAATTCAATGAGGATATTTTCGTTGTGCCGATGGGGAGAATCGAACTCCCAAGCCCGAGAGCACACGATTTTGAGTCGTGCATGTTTACCAATTTCATCACATCGGCCTGTGGTTTCTACGGAAAATTATACGTCATATTGTGAACTTTGTCAATTGGGTGTATAATGGGATAAAAATAAAGACTATGTCACGAATTATTGCTGTTGTGAATCAAAAAGGGGGGGTCGGTAAAACCACCACTGCCATGAATCTTGCTGCCTATCTTTCAGAGCTTGGCAAATTTGTGCTTCTCGTAGATATGGATCCACAGGGCAATGCTACCAGTGGTCTTGGCTTTTCAAGGGAGACCCTTGAGCACAGCATGTACGAAGCCCTCAGTAAGCAAAAGCGTATCCATGACATTATTCAAAATACGAGTCATGAAGGTCTCAGAATTGCCCCAGGAACGCCGGAACTTGCTGGAGCCAATATTGAGCTTGTGGATGTCGAAAGACGCGAATTTCAGCTTATGGACCTCCTAGCCGAGGTTCAGCATGCCTATGACTATATTATTATTGACTGCCCTCCGTCGCTTGGACTTCTAACTATCAATAGTCTTGCTGCCGCCAACGAAATTTTGATTCCCGTACAGGCCGAATACTATGCCCTCGAGGGGCTTGGACAACTCCTCCAAACCATTGGACTTGTCAAAGAACACCTCAAACCTGAACTTGAAATTCTCGGGGCTGTCATCACTATGTTTGATAATCGTACGAAACTTTCCGAAGATGTCATGGGTGAAATTTATAAATATTTTCCAGATAAAATTTTTCGTGCAGTCATTCCGCGTACGGTTCGGCTTGCTGAAGCACCAAGCTTTGGTCAAACTATCTTACAATACGAACCTCGTGGCAAAGGAGCTCGTGCCTATGAACGTCTTGCGCGAGAAATTTTGGAACGTCACGAAAACATCTAACTTTATTTCAAATTTGTAACTTTTTACTATGGCTCTTGGCAAAGGCTTGGGTTCTCTTATCCCGATTCAAAAAACAAACGTCATTATCCCAAAAGAAACTGCCGCTCCAGCAGAACGCTTCAAAGATTCTGAACGTCTTTGGCATATACCACTTTCAGAAATTGTCCCAAACGAAGAACAGCCTCGTCGTTTTTTTAGTGAAGAAGAACTTGAGGACTTGGTGCAGTCTATAAAAGAACATGGTGTATTGCAACCAATTACCGTTACAGAAAAAGAAGATGGTGGCTATGAAATTATTGCGGGAGAACGTCGTTTCAGGGCTTGTCAAAGAGCGGGCCTGGCTACGGTTCCTGCTTTGGTGCGTACAGTGAATCGTCAAGAAAAATTGGAAATTGCTCTTATTGAAAATATCCAACGAGAAAATTTGAACCCCATCGAAGAAGCTTTTGCCTATAAACGCCTCATGTCTCAGTTTTATTTGACTCAGGAACAAGTGGCTCAAAAAGTTGGGAAAAGTCGTCCGGTTATTGCCAATACAATTCGACTTTTGGATTTACCAGACAAAATTCAAAATGCGCTTATGGATGGGAGTTTGAGTACTGGGAAAGCCAGAGCCATTTTGAGTTTGCGTTCGAGTGAGGAACAACTTGCGGCATTTGAAAGTATGCAGGGACAAAATATGACTGTTCGAGATATTGAACATGCTGTCATGCAAAAAGGAGCTTCTGCGCGAAAAGGCGCCCAAACTCGCGATCCAAATATTTTAGCTCAAGAAGAATTGCTCCAAGAAAAATTTGGAGCAAAAGTCCGTATTTCACAGCGTGGTGAAAAAGGAAATATCACAATTGAATACCATTCACGCGAAGAGTTGAAACGAATTCTTGACGAAATTCTCTTATAAACTTACTTCAAAACAGACTTTAACCATCCAGGGAGTATCTCATGTTTTTTATACATGTTGATATGGGTTCGGGCCGTCGGTGTTTTTACAAAATCAAGCCAGTCAGCATTTGGCCCTTTTCGGTTTTTTTCTGTAATAATTTCAACCACGTCACCATTTTTGAGTTCAGTATTGAGACTGACCATTTTGTCGTTTACGATTGATGCTCCACATTTATTTCCAATATCTGTATGGATGTGGTAGGCAAAATCCACTGGTGTTGCGCCTTCTGGGAGGTCGATTACATCACCTTTTGGAGTGAAGACAAAGATTCTACTTTGTAAAAAGTCTATTTTGATTTCTTCAAGATCAGAGAGTTTATTCAAAACGTCTTTTTGGATTTCGGCAAGTTCTTTTGCCCACTGGACTTCTTTTTTTGGCATACGAGAACCTTGTTCGTCATAGTGCCAGTGCGCGGCAATACCAAAATCTGCCTGCTGGTTCATGTCTGGCGTACGAATTTGAAATTCTACAACTTCTCCGTCGTCACAAAAGAGTGTAGTGTGAAGTGATTGGTAGCCATTTGGTTTGGGCTGTGAAATATAATCTTTGATACGTCCTTTGAGAGGTTTCCATATTTTGTGCAAAATTCCAAGGGTGGCATAACAGTCGCCAAGAGTTGGAACCAAAATTCGGATAGCCACAAAATCATAAATTTTTGTAATATCATTGTCCTTTCGTAAAAGTTTTTGATACAAACTATAGAGGCGTTTATTGCGTCCTTGAATTTCAATAACATGAATATTATTTTTTTTGAGTTCTGCTTTGGCTACTTTGGCAATCTGTTCCAAATATTGTTCTTTGCCCCGCAAGCGGTCATCACGCAGTTGGCGCATGCGAATGTATTCTTTTGGATAGACGTATTTAAAAGAAAGATCTTCAAGTTCTCCTTTCATGTTATCCATACCCAGTCGTCCAGCAATGGGGGCGTAAATTTCAAGTGATTCAAGAGCAATACGGTAGCGTTTTTCTGGGGGAAGAGATTCAAGGGTTTGCAGGTTGTGCATACGATCTGCAAATTTCATAATCATAACCCGTACGTCTTCGGCCATGGCGACAAACATTTTTCGCAGATTTTCAATGTAGCGTTCAACGCCGCGGTATTTGAGTTTACCGAGTTTTGTAATTCCATTTACCAAGTGTGCAATTTCACTCCCAAAATTTTTTTCAATATCTTTGAGTGTCACTGCTGTGTCTTCTGGAACGTCGTGGAGGAGAGTTGCCGCAATAATAATTGGGTCAATACGGCGCTCAGCCAAAATATGTGCGGCTGCGAGCGGGTGGATAATATAGGGTTCTCCTGATTTTCGAGTTTGTCCAGCATGGGCGTGAGCTGCAAAATCATAACAAAGCCGTATCAGGTCAAGATCAGCTTTGCTGTCATATTTTTCAATAAGAGATACGAGGCTTTGGATTGTCTGTTTTTTTGGCTCTTCTTGCATATATGTCAGAATATCACAAAAAGAGCTTGTTTGGCAATGTGGAAGCATTGCAGGCTGATTTAGGCAAGGCGAGAGAGATTGAGTTCCTGAGTCGTACGAATTTGCTCGACAAACTCGGGCATATGAGAAACCAGGATAATTACTCCGGCAAAAGAGTCAATCGCCTTGGCAATCACTGGAAGATGGCGAAAGTTGATGTGGTTTGTTGGCTCGTCAAGAATCAAAAGTCCTGGTTCTTGGAGTACAAAACGTGCATAGCAGAGGAGGCCTTTTTGTCCTTCGGAAAGTGACCCGACAGTATTTTTCATGAGTTCTGATGTGAGAAGAAACGCAGCACCCGTCGCATAAATCGTTTGGTTATCTGGGATATCCATCATTTCAGCGAGTGCTTCATAGACTGTTTTATCAAAATCAAGTCCAGAAAAATCTTGGCGGTAGTAGCCAACTTTTACGTTTGGAGCAATAACAGCGCCATCCGTATCAGAGAGGGCAAGTTCACGAAGCAGAGTTGACTTTCCAATTCCATTTGGCCCCGTGATCATGAGGCGATGCCCACGCCAGAGTTTGATATCCACATCTTTCCAGACACGTTCGTGGTTGAGGACGATTCCAACTTTGTTGATACTGACGACAACTTCACTCCAGTGTTGCGCTGGAATTTCAAATTCGCGGATGGTTTTGTCGTCGCGCTTTACATCCACCATATTTTCTTCGTCTTCGGCAACTTCTTCTTTGAGTTTACTTGCGAGTTTACGCATTTTTCCTCCTTTATGTGCAAAGAAATTCACTTTGTCTTTTCGGTCTTGGATATTTTTTCGCAGCTGTGCATTTTTCTTTTCTTCGCGTTCAATCTGTGCTGCGATTTGTTCAGTTACATTGAAATAATTTCCAACGTATTGTTCTACTTTTTTGGTATAAAAATCCAGGTTCAAAACGCCGTCAGTAAATGCATTGAGGAAATTTGCGTCGTGAGAGATAACAATCACTGTTTTTTCATACATCATGAGAAATCCGGTGAGGTGTTCGATCCCCGAGGCATCAAGATTGTTGGTTGGCTCGTCGAGAAGCAATATATCTGGTTTTTGGATAAGGGCGTAGGCGAGCAGCAGGCGGGCTTGTTGACCACCAGAGAGTTCGCGTACTTTGCGTTCCATGGGGATAGAGAGTTGAACAACGTCGAGGACATCATCAACGAGTTTTTGGAGATTGTATTTTTTTTCTTCAAATGCAGTGGCAAAATATTCAAGGATCGTATGCTCAAAAAATTCTTTTGGCATGACCTGAAGCGCAATGGCAATTGAAGAATTATCACGGATAAAGACTTTTCCACTTGTTGGCTGAAGGCCCCCAAGGATCAGTTTGAAGAGGGTTGACTTGCCGGCTCCATTTTGGCCCATGATGGTGATTTTGGCATCTTCACGGACAGAAAAACTCGCCTCGTCGAGGATTGGTTTATCGTCTGTATAAGAAAATGAGACGTTTTCAAAACGAAGAATGACGTTTCCGGCACTCATAGAGAAATGGGATTAAAGAATGTGCGTATTATAAGGGAAAAGTAGGGGATTGTCAATGATGTGTATCGGAAGGGACTCGGCCTCGACTAAAGTTTTCTGCGGAAAACTTTGTCTGGCCACCGCCTCACCCGACAGTGGTCGGGTTTCGGCGTTCGAGTCCCGCCGGCCGACATAAAAACAAATACCCCATTGAGGGGTATTTGTTTTTTGCGGACCGGACGGGACTCGAACCCGCAACTTCTGCCGTGACAGGGCAGTGCTCTAACCAGTTGAACTACCGATCCAAATATCCCTTACAAAAAAGTAAGGGGAATGTATTACATGACCTTTGCCGCTGCCGCTTTGCGAACACGTTTCAACTTTTTCTTGTCGCGGGTAATCTTATCCTTTTTCCATTGGGCCTTTTCTTTGTTGCGGCCTTTTTTTCGCATTCCCATATTGAGAGTATTAAAAGATGTGAATATAATACAAGATTTTGATATACATGTCAAGTTTACCCTATGAGTAGCAGGGTTGCTCTCTAAAAACAAAAAAAAGACCCTTAAAGTGTTCGGCGCAGGCATGAGGGACAAAGGAGGGGGTGTCCCCGCCACATCACCAAACACTTCAAAGGTCTTTATTATTTGATAGCTTAGGATAGCATGCCCTGTTTATTTTGTCAATACTGCCTGTGGGAAAAAAATTCTCCCAAAGGAGAATTTTTTGTGTATTTATTGTGCAGCTTCAAATACTTTTTTGAAAACATCAGGATATCCTTTTGCAATTTCTGAAAGCACTTTTCGGTTGAGAGAAATATTTTTGAGCTTGAGCGCGTTCATGAATTTACTATAACTCATTCCCATTGGTCGAACCGCTGCATTGATGCGAATTTGGAATAATGCTCGCATGTCGCGCTTCTTGACACGGCGATCACGGTAGGCATGAACTCCAGCTTTGAGGTCAGCAACTTTTGCTTGTTTGATCAAGTTTTTGCGTCCAGCTTCAAAACCTTTTACGCGCTTCATCAAATTTTTGCGGTGCTTGACATGACCCATTCCACGTTTAACTCTTGGCATACAAAGTTTTTATTAGTTATAAGGAAGTGCGCGAATAATAGTTTTGCGCATAGCATTTGACTGTGTATTATCACTTCGTTTGTTGCGTCGGGTCTTACCGCTTTGACGTGCATTAAAGTGATCTTGACCTTCTGATCGTTTGATAATTTGTGTGCTTTTCACACCAGCCTTTTTTTTGCGAATCATGGTAAATCGGTTGGCTGTCGCATTGTGGGTTTTCATTTTTGGCATATATTCGAAGAAATATAAGTGTAGTATCGCTTTAGGGTAGGGCTAGTATAAAGTAAAAGTTCAGCCCTGTCAAGGGTACCCCGCTACAGGTGAGAGGAACTTTAGGTCGTCCGAATTACAATAGCTGTGACTTTGTTGCCTTGGCGAGTCGCTGTCTGTTCGTATCGGACGGGAATCAGAGAGTTCAGTTTGGCAAAAAATGCAGCAATAACTTCAAAAGCCAGGCCAATTTTGGCATTTTCTCGGTCACGAAGGATCATTTCAACTTTGACTTTATCCCCACGTTCAAGAAATTTTTTCGCCTGATTGGTACGAATTTCAAGGTCATGATCTGAAATGCGGATAGAAATACGGATACCTTTGATATCACTGACATGAGAATTGATTTTTTGTTTGCGGATTTCTTTTTCTTTTTGGTATTTAAAATGGCCGTATTCCAAAATTTGGGCTACAGGAGGTTCTGCTTTTGGGTTGATTTCCACAAGGTCCATTTCTTGTGCACGAGCCATAGCAAGTGCTTCAGAAGTAGAGAAGACCCCAATATTTTTTCCTTCGCCGTCAAGAACACGCAGTTCGGGTGCGGTAATTCTATCATTGAGTCTGTATTGTGGAATAATTGGCTTATCCGGCCTTTTTTTGCGTGAAATTCGCATAATGATTCGAAGTTTTGATTGTAGATCAAAATTTTGGATATTATATAATAAACGACGCTGCAAAGCAATGTTGTTTATTTGTGTATATAAAAAAGTCGTGGTGGACTCTCCAGGACGTAAGTGAAAGTCTCCTGAACGCCCCGTTGGCAGAACTGGGGCAATTATACAATAGCTGTGGCAAATAGTCAATTCCCGTCCAGAGGTCCTGGGAGGCGTGATGGAAGTGTATTCATGACATTTTAATATTTCATGTAATGTTTTGCGTTCGCGTATCCACCTACCGAGCGCGCCGACAATGCCCACAGACTTCTGGGCTCCCGATTGGGTGCCGTGATCTCCGGAAGCCTGACCACATGCTCAAGGTCACAACGTTGCGGCATCTAGGCCTTGACGACTACCGCAAGGTGGCAGAGAAGTTAGGAAACTCACCACCCGTCTTGGAGAGGATATGAAATTCAGAGCTGTGCGAGACATCCAGGGCCTCATTACTTCCGGCAGGACCTATTTTGGAACTTTGGTCATGGAACCCGAATTAAAAGGGAATGGCTCACATCTGGAGATAAAGACGGCACTCAGAATCGCGGTATTCAATGATCAAGGGTACTGGCGTGACTACCACCCCAGTAATTTTGTTCCAACTGACGCCTAGTTCTAGGCTTAATTTGTGGCTTGTCGTCCTTGGCAATGCTGCATTGCCGACAGTGTGAATGTTCCCCGCTTTCGGCGTGGCTCCGACATTGCCAGCCCACGGTCATGTCGGGCTTGGTACGTCGGTTCCTCACATACCCGGGCAATCGATTTCCCGCAAGCTCGGCCCAACTGACTCACCCGCCGCTCTACTCCTGGGAGACAACAAACGTTATCCGTGCACACCCATTGCGCACACCCATCTCACATGAACCGTAGGATGCGATGGTAGTCTAGGATTCTGTCGGCGCCCTGGCGGGACTTGAGCCCTGGACGACGGCGCCTCTTTCAACAGAGATCCAGTACACCGTTCCATCGACAACTTCCGGGCATAGTTCGGCGACCTTCTGGACTCGAAGCATCGCAGCCCGTTGCACCCCGAAGCGCGCAATATTCGAAAGCGTCTTTAGTGCCGACCTCAGCCGCAAGCCCGTTCTTGTAGGAACATCAACCCAGGTCTGGTCGGCTCCCTCGGCAGCCAATTGTGGTGCAAGAAGTACCCCGTGTTCATTGACATGAAAGTGCCATTTCGAAACTCGCGCCGAGTTCGCGTGTGTATCTACGACTATCGCGTCAGTCTCTCTCGCCGATTTCTGATACTTCGCCGCGGTCAACCGCGCCAGATGCAATTCGTAACCACTGCCGAGCAAGTCTTCGACTGTCGCTGGAGCGTCAAGACCGTTTGCTACAGTGCACTTCTCAAGGCACCCAAATGAATCCAAGACAGCCTCACTTCCGCAACATCCAAATAGAAATCTATCAAAGAGCCACAGCACCTTTGTGCGATGATAGGACTCGCCATCATCGCTGCCAACCAGGGAGTCACCGGCAATTACTGCAATATTTGGGTCCGCCCAGGCAGTAACAAACGTCAAGTTGAATTCCTCCGACTGATTTTGGGTTCGGCCAGCTCCAATATCACGATCGCGCATTCTGCGACGTCCTACTGGACGCAGGGATTTCAGTCGTCCTGCTTCTTGCTCGTGATCTTTGCCAGCGAGAACGGAATTCCAATCGCGCGAAGCCGTCGCGCGGCATTGCGCAACGTAAGTTTGCTGAAGAACGGCAGCATCTCTTGCACGGTCTTCTTGCTATGCGTAATGACACCAAAAACGACGCGCCACTCCTCAGGCTTTGGCCGGTCAACCGAAGAAGCAGAATTCCGGAAACAAGCAGCGCCGCCACTGCGATGCACGTAGAAAATACAATGAATATCGGCGACCCCGCTGACCAGCGGCTGTCTGGATGTCCAGTGGCAAATGCCAGGGTCTTGCCACCCAGCCTTGCTCCCCAGACAAAGGCTCGCTCGGAAATTGGAATACGCACAACGGGCACACGGGCAAGGCTGTGGGCAATTTCAAGGTTGAGCGAATTCCATTTGTCCCGCGAGACTCCGAGTGACTTCAACTCTATGTCGGACAGTTCACTTCCAACAAAGACAGCGCGAGCGCCGAACGCAATTGCCGCCGCAAGCGCCGGGTATTCCGCCATCGAATAGTCTCGATGTGAAAGATTGCGTTCGTGGTATGCGCCTGCCTTTGACATCATCTCAAGATGTCCGCGGAAAGACCAAAGTGCGGCGCCGAGAGAGCCGACGAGGGCGAGTAGAAGAATGGACAAGGCGAGGGAACTCCCAAACATATCCACGAATTTCCTGCGCACAAAAAACACGATTGTCGATTTCACGTTTTCCCGCATTCTGTCTCCCTTCGCACTCGGGACAGTACATCCGACGATTCCTGTCGGCAACTGGAACGTGGTTCTCAGAAGTCTGGCAAGAGCACCGATTCCAATAGGTTGGCGGAATCCAGAACCAAGTGATGGCGCTTGGTGTGGTAGGAGGCTGACCGCACAACGGGGCTAGGTCTGAACGCATCACTCGAAGGCGGGTTCCACTTGTGGCCACAGCCCGAGCGAATGCCGGTTGTTTTGGCATGTTTTGGCATGGACAGGAGGAAATTGATTTCTCGTGCGGCGCGCGAAGGCACGGAGAGGAAACGGCAGAACAAGGACACAGCGGAACCATTCATCGGAACCCGTGGGGTGGCCACTCCCGCCCATTTCCGGGCTTCACACACCACTGGGCGCCGTCCCCGGAAGCGCGCATGGGTCGTGACGCGCAAGATGACGAAGAGCCGCCTAAGCCGGACAGCCAACAGGGTCGCCCAGGTGGCGCCAGGAGCACCAGCTCTCGCCGTGATGGATGCGGGAGTTGACGCAGCTATCTATTGTTGCTATAATTAATTTGTTGTTTGTGGAGCTGGGCACGTGAAAGGAGGCCCATTTCATGAACAACTTCGAAGGTCGGTTGACGCCAGAACTGGCGCGTCGGCTATCGGACATCGCCCTAGTGCAGGACTTCGCCGCCTGGACGATCAAGCGGAGCGCGCTAGAACAACTGCCGCCGCTTAGGTCCTACCATTGCGTCGAGACGCGCAATACCGTCGACGTCTTGGAGCGAGAACTTCTTCGGCGTCTTCGTGCGACAGCGTAGCATGATCGCGGAGTCCTGCACCGGCTCCCCCTACCGGCAGACATAGGTACACACAAATGAGACGTCCAACGTCACGCGCTAAGTCGCATGACGTTTTTTTGCGTCCACGCGCGCACTACTGCTCCGCAACCTACTCATTGTGGGCCTTCAACCACACTCGCCGCAGCAGACTTATTGACCTGGCCGAATGGGATGCTCCGCCTCCTGGCCTTGTGGCCAGCAGTGGTGGCACAACACCAAAGGGGCTGGTCACAGGCCCGGGCCACTTCGTAATGGGCTGCTGGAAATCAATTTCCCGCCTTGCCAGGCTCTACTGCTCGGCGTATGAACTTCTCCACAAAGTTCGGAGGAACCCATGCCCCGCCCAGCGCCAAAACCGAGCCAGCTGAAAAAGTCTCGCAAAACGGCCGCGAAACATACGTCTACAAGGGTCATGGAGAACTCAACACCCGAACCGACGCCCCTCGCATCCGCCCCTGAGCCTGCGCCACCGCAGGAGAAGCGCCGAGGCCGGCCCCGCAAATCCGGCGTCCCAGTGGACGTGCCGACGATCTTCGACGGCGACCTCGTAGTCAAGCAGGTCCCCATGTCGGAGATCGACCTGTCGGACCTGACGTACCGCTTCCGCGCTGTGGTCCGTGTTGCTGACTTGGCGCGCAGCATCCGGGAGAGCGGGCAACAGATTCCAGCCGTCGTGCGGCCGCATCCGAGCCCGGCGTCTGGCTTCAAGTGGCAGCTCATCTCTGGCTTCCGCCGCGCCACGGCCTTGATCGAGCTCAAGGCCGAAACGATTGCGGCGTACGCCCGAACCGTGACTTTCGAGAGGTAGCTCAGGACTCCCGGAAGTGACGACGGGTCTGGTTCATAGACTTCGACGTTGAGAGCGTAGTTGGTTGGGGACCGACCGTTTCCCTTGCTTCCCTCCTTCCTTCCCGACAGGACGATCGGCGATTCGGGATGAGTTTTCCAGTAGTCATAGTTGAACGCTTTCGAAAGCAGAATCCTGACCCCAGCGAGTTGGCGAGTCGGAGACGCACAGAACCACTCGTGCATTTCTCGACCGTGAACTGTTGATCGGCCAGGCCGCGTGAGCGCAACAGCGAAACAGAAGCAGACGACACGAAACTGGTTTTCGGTAAACACCTCTCCTCGGAAGAGCCCGTTGCCCTCAGGGAGGGGATTCCCGACCACCAGCTCCTTGCACTCGGCTTCTTCGTCGATGCCAGTCTCAGCTCCTGAGGAGGAACTCAGGACTGGCTGCCGGGGGGACTCGCCGTTGGCAGACGAGGCCTGAACGCGCTCGATGATGATGCGGAGGCCGGGGCCTCTCGTGTCGATGGAAAGCTTCTGCACTTGGGGGTGTCCTTTGTCCTGATGCCAACTCGACGCTAACGCTGCGGCTTACGCTGGTCGAGGGGAAACGCGTCGCCTAACGCAAAGCCTAACGCTACGTCGCATGCGTGGGCCAAGGGCGCTTCCTCCGGCTCTCCGTGGTCTAACGCTATGACTAATCGACATGGCCACGGACCGCCCTATGCTGAGGCGGTTCTTGCCCCTCTTTGAAACGAAGAAAGGAACGCCGCAAATGGACGTTCCCTATGATTGATTGAAGGCGTCTCGGGATGCATTACGAGTGCACCCCGAGACTAACGCTTCGTTCATCATGGACACGGACAGGACGGGCGACAACCCGTGGACTGTCCCTCAACGGCAAAGGAGCTGCCGCCGTATGAACACGACAAACCAAACGCTTTCTCTACTTTTACAGTATTTGTGGAACTCTGTCAAGGGGTCCGTCTGTCTGCAGTGGGCGAAGGCTCGCAGGCGCCACAAATACTGTAAAAGTA
>Ga0155219_115_pt4 | contig 24148 bp, 26 predicted proteins | sample RifCSPhighO2_02_FD_106187 | JGI IMG/M metagenome (GOLD analysis project Ga0155219, IMG submission 106187) | Candidatus Magasanikbacteria bacterium RIFCSPHIGHO2_02_FULL_41_13
CGCTGCCATCTGCAACAATGGGATCACGATCGTTGATCCCGCGACACAGGAATTTATCGCCTGGAGCCAATTTGAACGTGACATCACGAACCAGATCGTTCAGTTCGCACGCAAGCGTGAACTGGGCATCCTCATGATGCGATACCCCAGACGCGGCGAGGCCATGCGAAAGGATACTTTCTTCGAAGGCCCAATCGATGACAGAATCCGTGATCTGCTCACGGGGTTCATTCACGTTGAACCCATCATGACCAAGGACATTCTCTCGCTTCCCTACCTACCGTGTCGACTGGGACTCTTCCCTGCGACTGAGCAGGCCCAAGAGATCTACGCCGAGCTCAAACTCCTCCTTGGCGAGGATTACTGGGTACTGCTCTACCAGAGTCCCGCCTGGATGATCGAAATCCTACCGCGCCATGCCAACAAATGGTGGCGCCTGGCGCAAATCGCCGAAAAGCTCGGTGTCGAGCACCACAGGATTCTCAGCTTTGGCGATGATGTCAACGACGAGCGAATGCTCCAAATGACACATGGTGTGGCAATGCACCACGCGCCCGAAGCAGTTCGCTTGGTCGCAAAGGAAGTAGTCGACTACGAAGACGGCCTTGGCGTAGCGCGGGCACTGCATCGCCACTTTCGTCTCTAAATTACAGGCAGGTGACAATAATCGTTCATTCCCCGCCGACGTGCTGCCTCACGTCCCGCGCTTCCCAAGAGAAAAATATTTTCTTTTGAGAAGCAAAAACATCCCGACAAAAATCAGGATGTTTTTTATTTCAAAATACTTTATTTATTCGAGAGCATTTCCCATTTCAATACTTCCACATTTTTGCCTCCATCAACCATGAAACTCACGTGCGCACGAAGTGCAATATGACCATCTTCATACTCAACCACAGCGTTGCCCGCATTTTCAAAAACAATATTTGTAATATAAAATTTTCCACCCAAAACTTCTTTTTCAGGTGACAGTTCTGATACATGTGCTTTTATATAGTCTGCAGCCAATTGCAAACCTTCATTATCCCAATGTTGCAATGAACTCGAAGAAGACAACGTGGGAACAAGATCAAAGGACACAATATTTATTTTTTTTGGCTCGGGTGAGGAAAAAACTCCTTTTGCGGTATAGGTCGCTGTAGCATCGCTATAAACAATCAGTCTCTCCCCTGGCGCAGTATGATCAAGCGCACGAATCACAAACGTTGTTCCCGTTGCTGCGGGGACAGGCGAAAGCATCGCAATTCGAGTCGAAATAAATTTATCAATTGCTGCCTCAAATTCTGGAGTAAAATTTGTTGAGGTGCTGACACTTTGTGATTCAGTTGTCGAAACTTTTCCTCCCTGGACAGTTTTTTTGTCCAGATTATTCCAAATAAAATATCCCGCGATTAAAAGCGTAATGAGAATGCAAGTAACCCCAAACAGCGTCCCCGATTTCTTTTTTCCCAAAACTTCTGCAGCTACTTTTTCCTCAATATTTTCTTCATTCATATATTGTATAATGATTTAATAAACGACGTCCCGACTGAGTCGGGATGGTGTTTATTTACTTTTAAGCTCTACTAAAATATCTTTCAGATAATCCACCCCCTCTTGCATAAGTCGTTTGTGGTAAATTTTTCCATTGTATTGGAAAGCAATTTGCTGACACTGTGGATCAAGATTGATTGCCGCAGGCTCTAGAAACAAAGCTTTTTCTTTTGCAAAAAATTGTACGCTCCCAGTAAAATCACATTGCATATTGGGAACATTTGTATCTGTTATGGTTCCCGTCAAAAGCCACACTTGCGGCTGATACTGTATTACTTTTTTGTATGTTTTATTTTCTAGAGCATCGGTAAATGTTATTTCAGCAGTATCTGCGCTTGCAAGAAGTTGGTGAAATGTTCCCGCACTTTTTTGTTGGAGCAAATACCATGCACCAAATCCAAGTCCTCCCAGAATAATAAGGGCAAATAAGACTATCAATATTTTTTTCATAAGGGAACACTTATGTCGCATAAGTATATTGCGACTAAAAAACTAGGTAATAATTAATGTTGCTAAAAGGACAAGAAGCCCCAAGGTCTGTGCGATAATATGGTGGTGCTGACGGCGAATTTCAATAAAAATTGAGAGGACGAGTGCCAGAGAAAAAAATACAAGAAAAAATACATAGACGCCGCGAGAAAAATTGAAGATCTGTTCAGGAATTCCAGGAAGTGATTTGGCACGAATATATTTTTCCAGAGGACTCGGTGAAACAACTTTTATTTGTTTCCAAGATAAAACTTCGTTCGTAACTTGTCCATCAGATCCAATAATTTTGAGAGATGCGCCAACAACTGGTTTGAAAAAATTATCTACGGGCTCACTCAGTAACAAAGTCCCCTGATAGAGAGTATCATCCCACTTTTGCAAAGGGAAAGAATGCTGATTCAAAATCACGCTTGCAGATTTTACATCACCTTCAATAAAAACTACAGCAGAAAATAATGTTTTGTCTTTTTCTACTTCTTTCCAATCGATAAACGATTTTTCTGAAACAAAATGTGCCTGACGAAGAACTGGTTCAGTATGAAAAATAGGCGTAGCGGCAAGAGCAATATCCGGAAGCGAAGCAAGAACCAGGCTTGATGTTGTGAGTAATGATGTTGACGTCACAACATCATTATTTTGCGTTTCGACGCTCGCAATCTTTAGTCCAGCAATTTTTTCCACACTTTCTGGAAATGCTTTTGCCTCAACAGTCTTTGCTGCTCCAAAATGTTGTGCAACATACACCGTAGCAAGATCATTATAGGTACCACTTTCCATGCTCACTCCAAATTCTTTGAAGTCAGGATCAATCAAATTGGCATAGTGTGTTGGACTTTTCACCCAACTTGAAAAGACTTCTTCGGCACTACTAAATCCCATGGCAAGATTCTCTCCTGCGGCTTCATAATTGTATCCAGCAAGTGAAAGATAATGCGCGAGGCCATATCCATTGGGACTCCTATGACTAAAATAATGTAAATCTGCCATGTCACTCGCTTTGTAATCCGAAGAAACATGTAGAGGAACAATCGGAGACATCGGTGCAACACCATGCCGAATACGCAAATTATTGGTGAGTGTCAGGAGCTTATTTTCTTCGCCCGCAAGCAAATCGGGCATTACAAACACCACGCTTGGCAAAAGCATTGCAAACAAAAATACCATGGCTTTTAACCCTAAAAAAAACGTACTATAAAAAATAGCACGTTTGCTATGCAAAATATGAGGGTGATAGTTGTTTCCCTCATGTGGAATAAAAAAATGCTTGAGATGCTCTACCATAACAAAACAGTGGCTTTAGTATAACACAAAAGCTAGGCTCCGAGGTATTTTTCTACTGCAGTTTTGGTAATTGGTCCATACCAAGCAGTGGATGGAATTGTTTTGGGGAAAAAACCCATATCTTTCAGCCCGTTTTGAAGTTTTTTGACGTTATCACTCCTTTCTCCTGCATGAACTTTTGCAATCAAATCATCAATATCTACAATTTTTACACCCAAAACTTGTTTCAGCGCGCCTGATTTACTTGCCAAATATTTTTTGACAGCCGCTTCTGTGAGAGGACCATACCATCCAGTCGAAGCAATATTTTTTGGAAAAAATCCAAGACTTTTTAATTCATTTTGCAAATCTACAACTTTTGATGATTTATTCCCCTTCTGTGTTTCTTTGATCAAGGTATCAAGCAAAAGAATTTTTTCTCCAAGTACTGCCTGCTCCGGAGTTGGAGCTGCCTGACGAGATAGAGTTGAGCTTGCAAGTGGCACAGGTATCCCAGTAGGACCTTTGCCAATAACACGAGGACCTGTGGGATACACTGGATATACAGAAAAACTTGTTTCAACTGGCGTCGCTGGGACAGAAACCTCAACAGGAGTATTGAGAGGTTCAGATTCAAGAACAGGCTCGAGAGGAGAATCCACATCTGCTTCGTTCACAAGAGGCTCAGGAGTCAAAACATCCAGCGTAAGGTCAACAGATTCTTCTACTGGAAGCAGAGGGGCCTCATCCTGCGCAAAAGCTGGAGCACAGAAAAAGACAGAAGATGCAAGAACAGCCAAAGAAAAAATGTAAAAAATATTTTTCAAAGAAATTTTCATAGTATAAAAAGAGTGAGTATGTCTACTCACTCTAAGATACTAAAATAAAGCCAATTTGTCAATCTAACTCTTTTCAGATTTTTTTATTTTTGCAACAAAAAATCCTTCTATTTCATTTGTTGGAAAAATACGAAGTGCTTTTGTAATATCTGGATGAAATGTTCTTTCTTTCCAAGATTTGAGTCCTGAAAAATGCTTGAGCCCAGGTAAAACTCCTGAAATATCTTCAATTCGCGCTTCATCTGGAAAACGATTGAGCAACCTCGAAATTTGAACTTCATTTTCCTCCGGTGAAAAAGTGCACGTTGAGTAGACCAATGTTCCACCAGGCTTGAGTGCATACCAGGCAGAAAATAAAAGTTTGCGTTGCTTCATTGCCATTTCTTTTACTTTTTTTTCCCCCCAATAACTAAATGTTTTGGGATCGTCTTCCAGAAAACGAGCTTCAGCACTACAGGGCGCATCCACAAGAATCTTGTCAAAAGTATTGAGGTAGTCACCACACAAATCACATCCATCTTCTTGGCGAAGTTCAAAATGCCAATCGGCTTTTGCGTCGTTTACAACTCCGAGTAATTCCATGTTGTGTTTGAGTTTAAAAAAACGAATTTTGCTATTGTCGTTGGCAATGAGTGTTCCCTTTTGAGTCATCATCGCTGCCATTTGTGAAGTTTTGCTTCCTGGTGCAGCAGTAAGATCAAGTAGCATCTCCCCTGCTTTTGGATCCAGCATCAAGGGGGGCACCATGCTCGCCAAACTCTGCATATATATTTTTCCTTCTTGATACATTGGAAGATCCACCATCTCACGCTTTGTTTTATTTTCCAAAATATATGATCCGAGGCACCAAGATACTTCTTGAAATTTGAAGCCAAGGTCCGCCAGTTCTTTTACAACATCTTCTTTTCGAGCTTTTATCGTATTTACTCGAAAAGTACTGGGTTTTGTCTTAAAGGTTACCTTAATTTGGTCCAAATTGGCAGGGCCAACAATAAGACTCAGGCGCTCCCAAAAAGATACTGGAATTTCGGTATTTTCAGTGATTTTTCGATTTCTTCGTTTATGTATTTTTCCCATATTGTAGCGAAATAGTGTTGAAAATATATTGACAAAAGTGCTTTTTTGTGCTATACTATGCAGTTCGGAATCGTCAGCTTTTTTTCACATTCCTCCGAACGGAGTCAACAAATGGAGCTCCTACTCCTGGTTCTAGGCCTTCTCGTCCTGGCCGCAATCGGCCGGTTGGTCATCAAAGGCATTGCCTTCATGATCCTCGTGATCATTGGAGGCCTTGCCCTGACCGCCGTCGTTGGCGGCAGCGCCAGCTGCTCCCGGGGCTGCCAGCCCCCGACCATCGTGGTGATCCAATCGCCACCCTAACCTTCGCCGTAGGTCAAACGGCAACATGCGCGACGGGTTGAGCCACGCTCCCCGCCGCGCCCCACCCAACATGTTCCAAAATCCCGACTCAGTCGGGATTTTTTTATTCAATTCAATAAATGAAACTTCGGTCTGGCTTGGGAGTTCAATATTTGGATGTAATCCAAGGCAGCAGTGAGCATCGAAGCGAGACGTATTCACAAATACGTCGAGTGAGACGCGCAACGATAACGCAGGAGTACATCAAATATTGAGCTACCCCTATGGTTTAATTCTATTTAATAATCGAGGGAATGGTATACACTCTCGTATATGTTCCGCCTGGGTCAACCAACGCACCACTCTCTCCACACCTACTCCAAATCCTGAGTGTGGCACTGACCCAAATTTTCGCAAATCCAAATACCAATCATAATCTTCTTCATTCAATCCTTCGGCTTTGATACGTTCGAGAAGCAAATTGATATCTTCTTCACGCTGCGCTCCTCCAATAATTTCTCCTGATCCTTCAATACCAATCAAATCCACATTGAGGGCCAGGGCGTCGTTATCTGCCGCACGCTTCACATAAAATGGTTTGATCGCCTTTGGCCAACGGTGAATAAATACAGGCACCGCTGAATCTTTGGTAAGCAAACCTTCGTCATCATTTCCGAGATCTTCTCCGTAGTTGATATCACTTCCAAGTGCATTGAGCTTTGGAATAGCCTCATCGTACGTCAGACGGCTGAACGGCAAGTCAAGCAACTTTTGCAGTGGCGCAGTGTCGCGTTCAAGAACTGCAAATTCTGCCGTACATTTTTCAAGAGCAGCTCGAACAATAAACTTGATCAGTCCTTCTTGGATATCCATATTTTCATCATGCTCCACAAATGCAGCCTCTGCATCCATCATCCAAAATTCTGTCAAATGCCTCTTGGTTTTACTTTTTTCTGCACGAAATACTGGTCCAAAATCATAGACCCGACCGGCTGAAAAAATAGCAGCTTCACTATACAATTGTCCAGACTGTGAAAGGTAGGCAGACCCAAGATCAAAATATGGCATACCAAAAAGTGTCGTTGTTCCTTCACAAGCATTTGGTGTAAAAATTGGTGAATCTGTTCGAATAAATCCTTCTTGGTGCAAATAATCATTGATTGCGGTTTCAATTACATCACGAATACGCAAAATTGCCCATTGACGTTTACTGCGCAGCCACAAATGTCGGTGCTCCATGAGAAAATCTGGCCCATGTTCTTTGTTTGCAATTGGATATTCTGCCGCTACATTATATATATGAATTCCGCTCACTTGAATTTCATACACGCCTTCTTTTTTTGGATGTGCTTTGACGAGTCCCGTAACCGAGAGTGATGATTCCTGCGTGAGTTTTTCTGCATCAGCCCAAACTTCGGGAGCGACTTCGGCTTTATTCACAATCGCTTGGATAAATCCACTGCCATCGCGAAGTTCAAGAAACATAATTGGACCACTCGAACGAGAGTTTGTAAGCCATCCAGAAAGCGTCACTTCCTGCCCTACGAAGGATTGAAGTTTTTGAACTGTTGTTTTCATATAAAAAAAGCTAGTATAGATAGGTTTTAACACTAGCATTTTTTATAAACTTTGGCAAGTCCAAATTTAAGCACGTTTTCGTGAAAATAGGAGGGAAAAAAGAAAAAATACAATAGTAAAAAGCACAATCATAGCCCCACTTGGAGTATTGAGGTAGTATGAAAATACAAGACCAAAAAGAGTTGACAAAAGAGAAATAAAAATTGCCCACACAATAGTCTTGAAAAAACTTTTTCCTATCTGCGTAGCTGCCATCACTGGTACCACCATGAGCGCACCAATGAGAAGAACCCCCACAATACGAAGCGATAGTGCCACAGTGAGGGCCGAAAGAAAAATCATAATAAGGTTATACATGCGCACTTTCAAGCCTTCTGCCGCAGCAAGTTCTTCGTCAAGTGTAATCAAAAAAAACTTTTTATAGAGCAGTGTAATCGATGAGAGGATCAAAAACCCTAAAATTCCAATTACCCAAATATCTTCTGAAGTAACCGTAGTAATACTTCCAAATAAAAAGCTATTAAAATCTCGAGCAAAGCCTTTGAGAAAACTTGCAATCACGAGCGCGAGGGCCAAACTGCCTGACAAAAAAAGTGAAAGCACTGACTCGGCAAACAATTTTTTATTTTGACGCAGTGTATCTATTCCAAAAGAAAATATCACACTCACCACAAGCGCCCCGAGTAGTGGCGGTAGCCCTGCCAAAACTCCAAATACCACACCGAGCAGTGATACGTGTCCGAGCGTATCGGCCATATACGAGTAGCGACGAAATACCAAAAAAGCACCAATAGCAGGAGCAATACAGGCAACAATCAAACCCGCTTGAAACGCGCGGATCATAAAATCATATTGAAATATTTCCAGCATATTATTTTTCTTTAGAACCAATAACAAAGGCTGCGAGATAGGTCGTAATTGGCACAGCCAAAATCAAACTCACACTTCCACTCAAAGTTCTCACAACCTCTTCTACAATCATTTCACTACTCAGTGTCACCCAAATCGGCTGTACATAAATTGACAAAAGCAAAAGCACCGGAAGCGATGCACCGGCATAGGCCAAAACCAATGTATTCACGAGCGCTATAATATGTTCTTTTCCTACAGACATTCCACGCTTATAGAGCTCACGCACAGACAAACTTTTATTTGCAAAGTGAATTTCTTCTACAGCCGCAGCCTGAGCCGTTGTTACATCGTCAAGCACCCCGAGTGTTCCGATAATAATACCCGCCATCAAGACTCCTGATAAATCTATTTCACCAAGAGGGCTCGACAATAAAAATTGTGCATCTTCGCTTCCCATTCCAAAACTCCGGGTAAATTTTATACTCAGATAGGCAATCACAACAGACAGTACAAGCGTAATAAGTGTTCCCACACTCGCAATGATAGTTCGACGATTGAGTCCATGTCCCAAGGCAATAGAAACAATAACAATAAAAAAGGCACCAGTGACGCTCACCAAAAATGGGTTCGCTCCATGTGCAATCTGTGGCACAATAAACAACATCAAAACGGCAACACTCCAGCCCAAAGCCAAAAGAGAAAGAAGTCCCCGCCTACGACCAACAACCCACAAAATAATGAAGAAAAAAATAGCCAGAAGAATCATCACTTTTGGGAAACGATAAAGATCCATTACCGCAAAACTTTCTTTTCCATCAAGATCTGTACTTTGCAAGACAATAACTTTATCATTGAGGCCAAGAACGCGAGACTTTTGATCCGCACTATCAATAACCCGAATTTCTTTTTCTCCACCTTTGAGATCCCCCGAATCAATATGTACCCGAAGATCTTGAAATGAATCCCCCACTTCATTGCTTCCATCGCGAACAATAGTCATGACCGTGCCCCGAAAGTACTTGTCTACGCTGCTCGTTGAGAGAGTACTTGTATTTGTAGTCTCGGCATGAACAAGAAAAGTCCCGAAAAAAGTAAAGAGGAGTGAAAATAAAAAAGCAAATAAAAGTTTTTTCATAGCGAGTGATGTGGAATTTCGTAAAGATTGTGTGAAAATTCATGCGCATCAAAATCTTTTGATGGCATATGACATATGAGGCGCCTATGAATCCCGACAATAGTCTTTGCCCTCTCCTTCATAATATCAATGTCGTGAGATACGATGAAAATCGTAATCCCCTCGGCATTCAATTTTTCAAGGAGTTCAAAAAATTTTTCTTTAACTTGAACATCGATTCCAACAGTTGGTTCATCCAAAATTAAAATCTTTGGATTGCGAGCCAATGCCCGAGCAATAAATACTCGCTGACGCTGTCCTCCAGAAAGTTGATTGACTTGTTTTTTCTTTAAATCTAAAATAGCAAGTTGTTCCATAGCTTTTTCGGCCCTCGCTTTTTCTTTTTCATCAAGCGGTGAAAAAAATCCATGTGAAGCGACACAGGCACTGCGAACGACTTCTTCAACAGTCGCAGGAAGCGCAACTTCACTACTCACGATGCGCTGCGGTACATAGCCAATATCCAAATGTTCTTTTGCTTTTTCGACACTATGCCCAAATACACTTATGCAACCTTCTTTGGGTTTTGCGAGTCCCAAAAGGAGTTTGAGCAGTGTTGATTTTCCTCCCCCATTTGGTCCGACAAGGGCAACATAATCTCCGTCGGGAATAGTAAAATTTATATCAAGCAAAATATCTTCTTCCCCATAGGAAAAAGATATATGATCAAAAGAAATAAATTTTTTATCAGGGTGGCATTCTAGGTGCATAACATCGCTTTTTTGAGTGCTTCAAGATTTTCTCTCATAAGTATATCATAATTTTTACCCGCATCAGATTCTTCAGAGGTAAGTCCCTCAATGGGGTTCAAAACTGCAACTTTTGCTTTTGTTTCGCGGGCGAGCGTTTCAGATAATTTTGGACTGACAAAATTTTCAAAAAATATGGTCTGAATATGTTTTTGTCGTATAAGCTCAGTGAGAGCAGCAAGCTGTGCAGCGCTGGGTTCGTCTTCAGGAGAAATACCCGCGATAGGATGAATAGTGAAATCATAACGACTTCCGAGATATGCAAAGGCATCATGAGCAGAAACAATTTCTTTGAGACGACAATTTACAAGGCCATTTTTATAGTCATCATCGAGTTTTGAAAGTTCACCCAAATATACAGCCGCATTATTTTTGTAGATACTTTCGTGATTTGGGTCAAGATCAGTCAAAAGTTGGACAATATTTTCAACTTGTCTTTTGACCAAAATAAGATCAAGCCAAATGTGTGGATCGACGCTCTCCTTTGAAACTCCACTTAGATAGTCGATCATTTTTAAAACCGGAATACCCTTTTTACGAAGATCAGGCGCAACATGATCAGCCCAGGCATCGACTCCTGCACCGTTATATACAAGTGCCCTGCTCGATTCAACCGTAATAATGTCTATTGGTGTAGGAGCATAATCGTGAGGTTCGGTTCCGCCTGGAGTAATAAGATGAATAGTGACGAAATCTCCGCCAACTTTCTCGGTAAAATACGCAAGCGGATAGATACTCACAGCAATATCGAGTTTTTCACTTTGCGCTGTGCTTTTTGCACTTTGATTTTCAATTGATTTTTTTTCTAATAGAAGATAGAGGCTCGCAGCGATAATAAAAGTTATAATGAGAATTCCTGCTATTTTTTTAAACATATAATAAAGATTAAATCTTGAATTCTAAAAAGCTCTATTCTAAATTCTTTTTTCACTGTCTCGCCCATTACTTTTTACTTGTCCATGACTGCGGTCAATACAAGTAAAAAGTAATAGGCTACGACAAGCTCCAAAAAGAATATCTCTTTCCCCCACAAAAATTTTAACCCTAAGTACAGTGATTACAGAGCCCAAAAAACTCAAGACTATGTGAGATATTTGTAAATTTCATTTTTTGTTTTAACTTTTTTTCAATAACAGCAAATAAGTCTTCTATTTCTTTCATTTCTACTTCTTCTATATTTCCACAATTTCGACAAACAAGATGGTGATGGTGTCCCAAGTTGAGTTCGTATTTGGTATGTTTTTCATCAAGAAATACAGTGCTTACAATTCCTTTTTCCAGAAGAAATTCCATTTCGCGGTAAACCGTTGTTTTGTTGACCCAAATTCCCTGTTTTTTGAGGGATGCCAAAATCTCAGCGACAGAAAATGGATGACTGTCACAAAAAAATATTTCAAGAACAGCAAGACGCGTCTTGGTAAGACGCGCACCATACTGTTTCAGAAGCTCTAGAATCTTTTTCATAATGCAACTTATTTACGTATTTTTAGTATACGCAACTTAGTTGCATTTGTCAAGTCAGGCTGGGGATAAGGGAACGAAGCGAACACTTATGTGAGAGTATACTCACGAAAATAAACAAACAAAAAATATACGCTCTTAAGAAATCCAAAATGATCGTTATTTGGGATGTAGTCCGAGGTCCGATGCGCCCGAGGCGAACGGACTCTCCGACGTTTGGACGGAGTCCGTTCGCTATGACGCATCGGACCGTCCTCACGGCGGAGCAGCAGCGAGCAGCGCAGTGAAACGTAGCACACGTCTACGTTGAACGAGACGCGCAGCGATAACGAAGGAATACGCCCAAATTACGATCATTCATACCTTAGAGATTCGATCGGATTTTTTTTTGCAGCCTGCCTCGCCGGATAGAGTCCAAACAACAAACCAATAATAGTTGAAACACCCAATCCCAAAACAACGGCAGAAAGTGGGAATACATACACCCAATCAAGAGCCAAAACATATCCTAGCACAAAAGCCACCAAGAGGGACAAAAGTGCTCCCAAGAGAATACCAAAAAGTCCACCAACTCCCGTCAAAAAAACAGCTTCCAGCAAAAATTGCTGCAAAATATTTTTTTCTGTCGCACCAATTGCTTTTCGGAGTCCAATCTCGCGTGTACGCTCTGTCACAGAGACTAACATAATATTCATAATCCCAATACCACCGACGACCAAAGAAATAGCAGCAACGGAGGTCAAGAGTGCTGTCAAAATTGAAGTAATAAGTCCGACACGTTCTACGGCATCGGCCTGCGTCATAACGTGAAAATCATCGTCCTTTGGGTCGCTAATATCATGCAGATCACGAAGAGTAGACTTGATATCTCGTGCTGCTCGATCGACTCCTGCTTCGTCTTTTGCCTGGACAATAATACTATTATAATGATCACCACCAAACAAATATTCTTGGGCGGTGGTATACGGCATAATCACCAAGTCGTCGATATTAAATCCTGCTGCATTTCCTTTGGCCGCCAAAACTCCAATCACACGAAATACTTTATTTTTTACTTTTACTTTTTCTCCAAGCGCATCAGAGTCGCCAAAAAGTTTTTCTTTTGCCTTTGCTCCGAGCACTACGACTGCAGCACGCTGACGAACATCTTCATCAGAGAGCATATTCCCTTCTTCTGGAATCATTTGAAAAATTGTTGCCAGAGCTGGAGCCGTACCAATAATACTCGTGCGGATGGTCTCTTCATTTGAGGCAACCACGGCAACACTATTTACATTTGGGGCAAGTATCGAAATCCCTTGGACATTATTTGGATTTTGAAGAGCCTTTACTTCTTTGTCTTTCAAAGAATCGGTAAAAAGTTCGGCAAAATCTGAAGGCCCACTTGGTTCTTTACCCGGTTCAATAATAATCGTTCGACTTCCAAGACCGCGAACTTGATTCAATATGAGTTCTTGTCCACCTTTTCCAACAGACATAACCAGCATGATGGCGGTAATACCAATAACAATACCCAGAATCGTCAAAAGAGAGCGCGAAGTATTTGCTCGAATTCCGGAAAACGCTGTTTTGAGAGTATAGGAAAGTTTCATATTTTGTATTAAAGCCTGTCGAGACTATTTTTCATAACCACCGTCAGCAAATCGGCGCTCGCTCACTTTTTCGTCACTTTCAATATGGCCATCTCGAATACGAATAATACGCTGCGCATTTTCGGCTGTTGTTTTTTCATGCGTGATAAGCAAAATTGTATGACCAAATTTTGAATGTAAATTTTGTAAGATAGACATCACTTTTTGACCTGACTTGGAATCCAAATTTCCTGTTGGTTCGTCAGCAAAAATAACACTAGGGTTGACCACCAAAGAACGCGCAATAGCAACCCGCTGTTTTTCACCACCAGAAAGTTGTGGAGGAAAAAAATCCAGACGATGAGAAAGCCCAACAGATTCAAGTGCTGTTTCAGCACGAAGAGCCCACTCAGCTTCGGGAACGTCTGAATATAAAAGTGGCAACATCACATTTTCCTTGACGGTCATACGTGGCAAAAGCTGAAACGACTGAAATACAAAACCCATTTTTTGATTTCGAATACGTGCTTGGGCATCACTACTATATTCATGGGCCGGACGATCTTCAAAAAGATAAGTCCCCGAAGTATAGCCATCAAGAAAGCCAAGAATATTCAAAAGCGTTGACTTTCCAGAGCCAGAGGGCCCCATAATTGCAACAAATTCGCCTTTTTGAATTTCAAAATTTACATCTTCAAGAACAGGCGTTTCTGTTTCGCCATTGCTGTAGGTTTTTGATACATGTTCAATTTTGATAAGTGACATAAGTCAAACAATTTTTTATTTTGTTATTTCAGAGAGGACCACAATATCACCAAGAGCAAGACCATTTTTAATTTCCCAATTTCCATCGCTTCCACGAAGTCCAGTCTCAACTTCTACTTCTTGAGGTTCGATTTTCGGGTCTTTTAAAATTTTGACAAACTTTTTGCCATCACGGGTATTGACCGCTCGAGCCGGTACCGCAATCACATCATCGTGGCGATCAATAAGAATATCCACATTGGCAGTCATACCACTTTTAATACGATCATCTTTTTGTAAAAACTGTAGTGTAATTTTGTATGTTGCGACACCTTCAACGACTGTCTCAGCCGGATCAATCTTGCTTACTTGTGCTTTAAAAATAACTTCGTCACCATACGCATCAAGGGTTACATCTGCAGTTTTTTGAAGAGCAATCTTTGCAATATCAACTTCAGGAACATTGGCTTCAACTTCGTAATCCGCATCCGAAATAAGAGAAATAGCCGCTTGTGAAGAAGCAATAAACTGCCCCTTTTTGGCATCGACTTTGGTCACAATACCAGCAATAGGAGAACGCAAAATAGTTTTGTTAAAATTTGCCGCGGCTCCCTGATAATCAGCATTTGCCTGTGACACCCGCGCCCGTGCAGAAAGAATATTTGCCTCAGCCTGTTTCACTCGCGCTTCTTGGGCTGAGATGGCTTCAGGACGAGCACCCGCATGTTGCAAATCCAACTCTTGAAGCGCAACTTCCACTGCTTTTTGTGCAGCGTTAATACTTGCCTGCGCTGCTTGAATACTCTCGTTGTTGTTTGCTGTTTGACTTGAAAGAGCCTGTTGCTGCGCAACGAGTGATCCAAGAGCCGAATTGACACTCGCTCTTCCACTATTGACATAGCCTCGGTATAAATTTTCGTTACTCAGAGACAAATTTGCATTGTTATCAACGACAGCAGAAAGTGATGTGAAAAAATCACGCAAAACAGTAAGTTTTTGTTTTTCTGAAACAATAAGCGCATCGAGGGTTGCCGCATCACTTGAGATATTTTGTAAGTCACTTTGAAAACGACTCATTACTTCTTTTACATTAATCCGTGTACGTTCAATCGCATTTCTTTTTTCAGAATCTTTTGTGACAAAACTCAGACGATCATAATCAGTATCGTGGGTAAACAGTGGGTCAATTTCTTCCAAAAATGCAGTATTCGCAGTGTTATAGGCAGTTTCCAAAGTCTCAGGAACGTCGTTATACACATTTTGAAGATCCGTAGCAGCCTTGTCTTTTGTTACCTCCAAATTATTTTGTGCATCGTCAAGAGCACTTTTTGCCTTTTGAAGATTCGCCTCAGATATAGCAATATCTTCACGTCGATTACCACTTTTGAGCTCAAGAAGCTTTACTTGTTCGTTTTGAAGCGCTGCTTGATATTGAGCAAGATCCGCCTGAGCACTTGCAATCGACGCTCCTGCGCGGCGCAGACTCGCCGCAGTATCAGCACTACTCAAATTGGCAAGCACAACATTTTGAAGAACATGATCACCCACCTTTACATTCACAGCAGTCACTTTCCCTGACTGTTCAAATGCTAGAGCGAGTTCTTCTGAAGGCTTTACTTTTCCAGTGACACTTACTTGTTGAAGAACTGTTTGTTTACTTACTCTTGTCGTATCATATTCTGTGGGCTTTTTACGGGTTGAGGAAAAAATAAAAAGAGCAATGAGAGCCAAGACCGCTACGCCAATAATTTTTGTTTTCTTTTTCATAAGTAAAAGTTTAGGAGTGAGTATCAACAAGTTTTTTTACAAGGTGAATAAGTTGCTCAAGTTCTTGATTATTCAATACAGAAAATATCTTTCCCATATGCTCTTCAATATATGCTTTTCCCTTTTTGAGAACGATTTTACCTTTTGGAGTGACAGCGAGAAGCACTTTCCGTCGATCGTGCCGATCTGCAACCCGAGCGATGACCCCACTTCGAACCAATTTATTTACAATTGAAGTAGCAGACGGTGGAGTAATGGAAAGAAATTTTGAGAGTTCGTTCATCCCAACATTTTTGCTCTCTACAATATACTCAAGAACATGCACCCGCAGACAAGTAAATGGATCCATCTTGGAACTCCCTTCATTTTGGGGAAGAACTTTTTTGAGCATACGAACAAGTCGAGTGAGCTCTTGAACTTTTGTTGACATATAATTAGATACTTAGCCATTCTAATATTTAGAATATTAGAACAACTTGACACATTTGTCAACACAAGTGAAACAAAACTAGGCAAAATTGAAAATTCTCTGTATACTAGCGAAAGTGTGCGTCGCAATTTTATTTTTTGAAACTCGTATGAGAATTCTCCTCGTCGAAGATCAAGACGACCTACGTACTTCTTTGCAAATACGTCTCCAAGAAGAATGTTTTGTCGTTGATATAGCAAGTGACGGTGAAAAAGGATCATTTCTGGCAAGAAGCAATGATTACGATATCATTATTCTCGACAATCATTTGCCGAAAAAAAATGGTATCGAAATATGTAGAGATATTCGCGAATCAAAAAAACAAGTCCCAATTATTGTACTTTCAGTACTTGATGATACGGATCAAAAGATAGAGTTGCTGGAAGCCGGAGCTGACGACTATCTCACAAAACCTTTTTCTTTTTATGAACTCATGGCTCGAATTCGGGCTATTCTGCGCCGTCCACAAAAACTTGTTCAATCTTTATTTCAAATTGACGATCTCTTGCTGGATGCACAAAAACATGAAGTTCGGCGAGGAAATACTGAAATTTATCTGACAAAAAAAGAATTCATGCTCCTTGAATTTTTGCTTCGCCATATAGGGTCAGTCGTCTCACGCGGAGATATTTTGGAACATGTCTGGGATATTCACGCAGACCCATTTAGTAATACCATTGAAACCCATATACTCTCGCTTCGAAAAAAAATTGATACAGCGGGAAAACACAAACTTATCCACAACATATCCGGACGAGGCTACAAAATTGGGCTCAAAAAATAATTTTTGAGCTTTTTTTAAAAAAACTTTATTTTTTCTTTAGAAAAACTTTATCTTTCATGGAGTATACTAGTAATAGCCTATGTAAAATATATCTAGGACTTAGAACTTTGATGGCAATGCAAAATCAAAATAGAAAGCAATGCACCAAAGTTGTAAGTCTTAACATACGAGGGGGCTATGTTTACACCACTCAGCAATAAGCAAGAAACTGATGAATTTTTTCAAAAAATGTTTCTCGAATATAAAAATCTCCGAAAAAACAAAAATATTTTACCCAAATCTGAAGGATCAAATAAAAAAGAACTCGAACAGCTGAGTCAAATATATCTTTTTGCAGAATTTGGAAAACTTACTTCAGGACTCTTCCATGACTTAGTGAGTCCCCTTACAGCCATATCTCTTCAAATTGAAGAGCTCAAGCTCCAACACAATCACCCAAAAAAAATTCAAAGCTTGGTCGATCAAGCATTTCATGCGACGAAACACCTTGAAAATTTTCTCAAAAATATACGAAAACAAATTCAAAACCAAGAAGAAAAAGAGACGTTTTCCCTCAGCAACGAAATAGAGCAAGCACTTCTTATTGTGGCGCACCAAACCGACCGCCTCAATATTCATATTACGACTCAAGTTCCAGAATCGAGTCTCTTTTTTGGTAACCCAATAAAATTTAACCAAATGATAGTAAATCTTCTTACCAATGCTATTGATGCATATGAAGAAGTATCTGGTGAAAAAAATATAAAAATTTATCTTACAGAAACGCACGACGATTGGGAACTTCAAGTAATAGACTTTGGCGTAGGCATTCCCGACGATCAAAAACAATATATATTTGACCCACTCTTTACAACAAAAAAAAGTAGCAAAGGGGTCGGTATTGGCCTTTGTATTGTAAAATATAAAATAGAGAAAGAGTTTTGCGGTACGATTGAAATAAAAAATTCAGAACCACAGGGCACTACTTTTGTTCTGCGATTTCCAAAGACAGCGGAAGCGGGCATTATTTCTCCTGAGACTTTGTATATTTCTCCCACATAACCTGAAATTCTTTGGACTTTTTGAGAAGTTCACTGAAAGATCCACTTTCTTTAATTTTTCCCTTTTCAAACAAATAAATTATATCAAAAAGCGGCAAGAGGTGAAGTCGGTGAATCGACGAAATAACCACTTTATCTTTGAAGGCATCAAAAATATTTTCATAAATCAATCGTTCATTACGAGAATCCACACTACTGGTAGGTTCATCCAGAAGAACAATCTCTTTGTCTACCGAAGCCAGAAGTCCACGAGACAGTGCCAAACGCTGTTTCTCTCCCCCACTCAAATTGACCCCCTTTTCCACAATGGATGAATCAAATTTTTTGGGAAGACGATTGGCGACCTCAGTAAAACGTGCCATATCCGTAAACTTTTTGATATAGTCCAAACTATGGGTTACTCCAACCGTAATATTTTCTTTTATCGTAGTTGCAAAAATTTCTGGATCTTGGGGAATCAGGGCAATTTCACTCCCAAGAGATAAAAATCCGTTCGCTAGTTTGACCCCATCAAGAAAGCAGTCAACGTGCTGAGGTTCATAGAGTCCCCGAATAATTTTGAGAGCCGTAGTTTTTCCACTGCCACTTTCTCCAATAAAAGCAATCTTTTCCCCACTTTGAAAAGAAAATTGAATATTACTCAGATGTGAGATCCCTTCTCTTCCATGATAAGAAAATCGTAAATTTCGCACGTCAACTTTTTTCCAAGAACTTGAAAGTCCAACTTCCTGAATCGACTCTTTTTCTTTAAACTCTTTTGCAATTTCCTCGGCATTCATAATCGCTGTTTTTTGTTCCACAATATCTCCATACATGTAGGCAAATGTATAAAATATACCAACAATACGACTCACATACTCATAGAGCAAATAGACGGTCCCAATAAGAATCACATTCCCTGCCTTTACATTGATAAAAAAATAGGAAAACATCACCAAAACCATAGTGATAGAAGCACAGACTGAAACTAAAAACCACTTCATTTCATTGAGTTTAGAGTGTTTTGAATACAGAGTAAAAGGCTGCAGCATTTTTTTCCAAATCGACTTCATGACCAATTTTTCAATACGAAGAATAATAACCGTCGTGATATTGCTAATAACGTCGTAAATTCGAGCAGCAATACTATTTTCTTTTTTATAGAGTTCAGAAAGTTGTACAATAAGAGTTTTGTCGATTTTTAAGATAAGAAGTACCGTGAAAATAAGCATCAAAAGCAGTATATAACTTGCATGAACATTGTAATAAACGAGTACCACATAAGAAAGCAAAAACTTCATGACTGTCGAAATAACCTGAAAGGTCTCCCGAGAAAAACGAAATAGAGCCGTCGTCCCTTTTTCTATTTTGTCTATAGTATCCCCCGAATGATGGTCCGTATGCCATGCAGCAGGGAGTGCCATAGTTCCTTCGAGTAAATGCTTTCTGTAGTTGGCACTCACAAAAAAGGCGTTATTTACTTCAAGAACACGTGAAGGTCCGTGAAATATCCAAGCTCCAACCTGAATAAGAACAAACAACGATAAATAGAGCGCCAAGGTAGGAAGCGTTGAAGCCGTGACACCCTGGATTTGGATGTTATTGAGAACTTTGGCTACGACCAGTGGTTCAAGAAGCCAGACGACTTGACCACAAATTGACAAAAATACAAAAAAGACAACATTTCGTCTGTTGCCGATGGAATACTGCCACAATTTGGCAAATAAAAAAGAAATTGGATTATTTTTGAAACGCATTTTTGTTGAATAAAAAAATACCCATCTTACCTAAGAGCCTGTTTAAAACCTCACTTTTGGCTGTATTTTTTACTCTTTTGGCTGCAAATTTAGAAAGTTTCCCTCAAAATATTAATAAAATACACTTCAAAAGGAGATTTTAAATAGACTCTACCGGGTATAGTATAGCAAATTATTTGTATTTTTTATAGACTCCTTTTTTGAATACCACAAAAGGAAAAAGAATATAGAGTAAAGCAACAATGACAAAAGCTTCTTTCAAAAATCCAAAGTACAAAAATGGAACCAAAAATAATAACACAAAAAAACGTCCAATATTCAAAAATAATTCGCGGGAAATCCATGTTGTTGCACTGGTATTTTCTCTATCAAAGATAATATTGGATTGAATTGGACTGAGCATTGTTGAAATAAATTTGAAACAGATAATAAGCACAATGACTGCCCAAAAACTATGCACAAAATAAAACAAAATCATGATGATTCCAGAGAGCGTCGAGAGCGGCCAAATAAATTCCAAACGTTTTTTATTTTTATCTGAAATTTTTGCCAACAGAAAAGAAAATGAAACAGAAAGCAAGGCGATAAAAGACAAAAGTAAGCCAAAATCAAAAGCTCCTCGAACAAACGTGAGTAAATACAGAGTTAACAAAAGACCAGAAGCAACAGGCAATGCCCCATCAATCATGACAATGGTTCGAAAACCTTTTATATGAGTACAAATCTCTTTGGCGGTGTATGGATAGCTGTCTTTTTTTACCAAATACGTCAAAAAAAATGCGGCAAAAACCAAGACAGTTGCAATAAAAATAAAAAACAAAAGCCCCAACTGTGAGAAAAGAAATCCCCCAAGCAAAGGTGCAAAAATACCTACCACCAGCCCAATAGACCAATAACTTGTCATGCGAGAAAGTTTTTTGTCGAGGTTCGTAGTTTCAAAAAACAAAATGTTATACGGCACAAAAAACATAATGGCCCCTGTAATTTTGAGTATAGTATAGGGGATCAACAAAACGAGCGCCGAAAAAGGAAGCATGAGGAGAAGCAAAGCACAAAAGACAAGAATAAATCCAAAACGAAGGTCGTAGCGTGTACGAAACTGACGTTTAATCAAAATAAAAACAAGAGTCGCAAGGTAGCCAAGTGCCTCAGCCAAAATAATATACCCAAAATTAAGATGATTTTTTACAAAATAAAGGTACAAAAGCGAGAGAAAACCACTGTTTATCAAAGTATAAGCAACCTGCAGCCACCAAACACGAAATTTGTTTTTGAAGATATTCGTCATCTTAGTATTAGTATGGGAGGGCATCAACATAAAGGTAGAGAACCCCCTCTTTATTGGCAGTTTCAGTACTTACCGTGCCGTGACCAGACTGTGTGCCCGAAGAAGGGATATAAATTTCTTTGTATGAGTGTGGAACTTCGACACATCCATTGCCATTATACATCACCCCACCGGTAAATTGTTCGCTTGACTGTGGGATGCCAACCTTTGCATAAACCGACTTTTTTGTTGCTCGATCAAGTGTACAGACCAAAATAAATCCACGTTTCAAATGATCTGAGCCTGTTGGGAGTCCCTCGGTCGGATCTTCTGCATGGAGCGTCACCGTCACATGTGTTGTATAGCCCGTAACAACATCCACCTGATAATAGGAGTCCGGATAACCAAGCGCCGGACTAGCAAGAGTCTTAGAAAAATACAAACGATAGGCAGCATTTGTTGGAACTTCGATGTCAGTTTCCCCTTTGCTATTGGCAGTACCCCTGACAGAGGTACGGACGCCATCTACTGTCGGACCAACACCGTTGATGTAATACTTTGGAATAGCCTTTCCATTTTTATCTTTCACCGAAATATGAATCCGACTTGTTCCATCCACATTTTTACTATAGCTTTGTCGAGGATAGGCCAGAGTCTGACTTTGTTTTACAATATTTGGTTTTACTTTTACCGTAATATCATCCCCGGCTTTTATGTCAACGGATGGATACATATACCAATCGGTACGAGCATATCCTAATGTCCCATTTTTATTATCCGCAAAGTTCACAATCATAACACCATTAATATCACTCTCTGGATAGTGGTACTGATATTGAAAAAGACCATTTTCTGCAATAAGACGTTTTGTATAGGTATCGATACAAGAAGTACATGATGCTGCATGCCCCGGAATGCGAGCTCCTGTTTTTTCATTAATAAATGTAATTCTAGCCTGTCCAAGAACTTTTTGTGAAAAAGAAGCACGTGTAAAAGCATCTTCTGAGTCGATCACTGGAACAGGGGCAAAGAAAAGTTTAGGTTCATCACTTGCCACGGATACATCATCTTGTTTTGCGGGTTCTTGCGCCTCTATATTTTTTTGTTTTTGAGAATTTGGCACAGAAGTTTTCCCTAAAATATCACGAGCTGATTCGTCGTAGACAAAAGGTTGTAATCCATCACTTACATATCTGCTCGATCCGCAACCAGCACCCAGGAGTACCACAAGTATAGAGAGAAACAAAAAGCTCGTTTGATATTTTTTTAGCATAGAAAATATATTATATCACGAGGAATTTTATCACGTTCTGCCAATAAAAACAAAAAGTAACTCTGTTGAGACACAGTGCTTACATATTTAAAATGTTAGCAATCAAAAATACAATTCCAGCCCCAAAAAGACAACCTGCCATTTTTCCAACGGCTGATCTCAGCACGGTTCTTTCTTCTACAATAGATTCTGCCCTTAATTTTTCAGCATAATAACCTTCGAAAATTCCAGCGATACCATCTGTTATAGCATTTCCTACGACTCCTCCCAAAATAGCTCCTGTTACACCTGCAAAATAACCACCAAAAATTGCCATTACGGCTAAAATACTGTTATCTATAAAACCAAAAAATATATCAGGTCCAATTGATTTTAAATTTATTTTAAAAGGAATAAGGGATACTAAACAGAGGAGACCTAATATAATTAAAACAAAAGCAACCCAGTATCCATCATTTACAAGGAATAAACTTACACCTGCAATGATTATACAAAGTGTCAGTATATTTACTATAGCAAGAAAAAATTTATGAGTCATAGAATAAATTTACATTTTTATAAGGCGATAGAATACATTCTATCATAAAGTCAAGAGGTACAACAGCAAACTTTAATAGTAGGCTTCAACTTAATTTGATTTTGCTTGCGAGTATACAAAAAATAGGGCCCCGTTAAGCTTGGTATGGACCCCAAATTTAGAACACAGACCTTGTATAAGCAACAAGGCATATGAAACAACATCGCGTTGCTCCTGAAGTCAAGGTGCAGATCATTGGACGAATAAAAAATGAGGGGATCTCCGTATCCCAAGCCGCAAAAGAGTATGGGGTTTCAGACGTCACCATTTACAGTTGGATTGCCAAGAAAACAGAAGGGTAGCTCATTGTGTCAAAACTGGTAAATTTGAAGCGGGAAAATGGCTACCAAGAGTCGTTTCATTCTCAGTTTAAGGTCGATCTTGGAGATCCAAACCGATTTAAAACTTTGGGTGAACGGTGTATGCCATCTACCAAACTATCTACGACTACATCCACACCAGAATCTGTGCAATTTGCACTCAAAGCGGCAATCATATACAATTCACCTTATAAGTTCCCTGTATAAAAACGGGGTTCACTCCACCTTGTCTATTTTGGTGAGAGAGAGTATAATCTTTATTGATACGAGATATAAGATGACTTTTTAAACTTATTTTTAAGATAGGTATATGTCAGAATTTACTGAGGGTGGTTCATTTAGAGGGGAACATACTTTTACGCCACGAGAGGATTTAAACCAGATCGTTCGTAACAGAAGTACCCTAATGGAACAGAGTCGTGACCTGTGGTCTGAAATTCATGCTACTTTGGATCGCATTCAAAAAGAGAAAAACATTTTTTATCGTGAAGAAGCATTCAAAGATCCAGAAGTGGCGCCACTTATCAGTCAATCCAAAGAGCTCACTCGTCAGATTGAAGAACTTGGTCTAGAAGTGATTCGCGAAAATATCAAACGTTTTAACCTTGATGATCTTCAGGTCACCGCAAGACGCGATATTAAATCTAAAAGATATGGTGAAGTAGTACGGACTGTGGATGTCGGTAATGGCAGGCTGTCGGAATTCATTCCTTCTCATTTACAACCAAAAGCAGAACTTACAGAAGGGAGCACAGAAGAAATGGATCCAATGCTATTAATTTGTGTTGGCGATGAGCAGATTGGGTATTTTAACGGAGATCTCTTTCAATTTACCTCTGCACCAGATCTCCGAACTTGTGTTGGGTGGGTAGTTGCCTGTGGTTTTGGTCGTGAAAAACTTTTAAAGGAGTATGATCTTGTACGGGAGGTAAGCAAACTGGAAAATGCTATAAAGAAGGCTCGTCCCCTATTTGAAGCAAACGATGAAAAGGCTCTTAAGGAATTATTTTTTGAGGGTGATTGGAAAAAAGCAATGACTGATGTTATGTCGAGAGGGAAAGGTTCTGAAATGGGTGGTGATGGACTGTATGTTGTTATCACTACTTTTTGGAAAGTGGCTACACGCACTATTCTTGGCAAAGAGCATCCTGGATTCAAATTTGCTTATTAATTTTACCCATTGTACCGGTTCGTTGTAGATAAATTTACTTAAAATTTTGGGACTCCGAAAGCTTGAACATGAGTTCCCCAATGAGCAGCACGAGCTGTTCATTTTTTTGATTTAGCTTCACAAATTCTGTCACAA
>Ga0155219_117_pt1 | contig 23556 bp, 21 predicted proteins | sample RifCSPhighO2_02_FD_106187 | JGI IMG/M metagenome (GOLD analysis project Ga0155219, IMG submission 106187) | Candidatus Magasanikbacteria bacterium RIFCSPHIGHO2_02_FULL_41_13
CGTCACGGGTACATCAAGAAAATTATAATACTGCATGAGTATCTCATCTGTGTCTCCACAATAATCCTGATCAATAAATCCAATAGTACATAAAAGTCCTTTTTTCTTGGCAGTACTCGAGCGATCTTTGATCATAAGCATATAACCTTCTGGAATTTGTATTACCAAGTTTGTAGGAACTCGTCCAATCGCATGCGGTTCAATAACAATAGTCTCTCGAGCGAGCATATCAAAAGCCACAGCACCCGATGTTTTATATTCAGGCAGTGGCAAATCTTTTTCAATACGTTTTATTTTTACTTGCATATCTATCTGTCATTGCGAGGAGGCGTAGCCGACGTGGCAATCTCACTCTTAAATAATATATTTTCGAAGTTCATTCAAAAATTCTTCTATGGTTCCTGTATTTTGAATCGTAATATCCGCCATGGCAATTGGTCCGCCTTTTTCAATATTTTCAATCTCTGCATAGTCTCTCGCGCGTGCTTGCTCCCGAGTAAGTTGTCTTTTATTTTGAGCAAGATCATTTGCATCGGCGACTCTCTGTTCTAACCTTGAGTATCGCAGCTCTGGTGGGACAAAAATACACACAACTATCATTTTCTCACCATAATATTCTTTCAAAATTTTGTACTCAGCCCAGCTATAGAGACCATCAGCAACAACAGAACTTGTTTCAAGCAGTGCATCAAACTTTGGGATCATTCGCTTTGCATAGCCGCCCATCCCTTCGTGAGCTCGAATATCTTCACGCACCATTTTTTCATTTTCTGGATTTACTTCCATTCCTCGTGCATGCACTTCATCAATGGTAATTTGTCCAAAACGCAAAAAACCAAAACCTTTTTCATGAGCAATTTGCGCAACCGTAGATTTTCCTGAACCTGCCATTCCAACAATAGCGTAGAGTTTATTCATATTCTACTTTAAAATGTTTGCCAAGACGTGGCCCCCGTTGATTGTGATAATGTGACCCAGCAATACTACTCCCGTACGCCAAATCCGCCTTTTCAGAAAGCGTAGTAAATACCATACGACAAATTGGCTGACCATGTCGCAAATAAAATTCATTATCTTGAGTCAAAACCTCGAGCACAGCAGGCGTTCCCATTCCTTCTCCGTTTTCACCATAGCCCCAACCTGGGTCAAAAAAACCAGCATAGTGAGAGCGAAATTCTCCTTTACTCGTATCATAGGCTACCATTTCTACCGCATATTCTGTTGGAATACGCAAATATTCAATCGTCGAGAGAATATAAAATTCATTATTTTTCAAAACCAATCCATGATCACTCGGACGATAAATCGGCTCAAAGAAATCTTTTGGATTGTGGTCAAATTTTCGAAAATCCAAAATTTTTCCAGCAGAAGGAGTACATTTATACCCTACAATATCTTGGTCAAGATCAATTGACATAGGGATATCGCTTTCAAAAGCCCGTGGAATATTGGTATCAATCGACTTTCCATTTTTGTCTCGCAAAATACCAATCTGTTGATTCAAAATATGATAGTGCATGGGGGCCAAATTGGTATTGGCATTGAAAAAACGGATCTGGTTGAGGCGATCTCCTGGGTACAATTTTACAGAAAATGACTTTGGACTGAGAATCAACCACAAATCCCCAGTATATCCACAGGGAATGTTATCAAACTGAGAAACGCCGTCCCCAATCAGACGAACTTGAAGATTCAGGCGTCCACTTGAACTTTTATTGTTGGCATAGGCATAAATATCTTGGTTCAGCTTGAATTTTTCATTCACTCGAACAAGATAAATTGCCCCACATTCAAGGGGGTTTTCAATATTATACTTATAAAGGGTTCCATCTTTGAGGATATCGCTAATTTTTTCACCCGTACGAGGCAAAAAAACGCCCTTCATGCGGTAGACTTCATCGCTGATGGTCAAATCCATGCTCGCGGGCTGGATAGCGTCTTCTTGGCTCCCGAGGATCTGTCCTTCTTCGATCATTTTCCTGATATACTGTGAGGGAAAGGCACCTTGCTTGAACATACAAAAAAAGAGACAAAACTGAAGTTATGCCAAGTGTATCAAATACGAGTCTGAGGCGTCAAATGTATTTTCAGGGGATAAAAAAACAGCGCTTTTTAAGCGATGTTTTAAAAATTTTTATTTTTTACGCTGGAATTTCTACTTTCACACTTGGCCCCATACTTGAAGTCAAGTATACAGATTTGAGGTAGGTTCCTTTTGAACTTCCTGGTTTCAATTTTTTGATGGTATCTACAAAAGCCAAAATATTTTCTTTGAGCTGAGCCTCTGAGAAACTTGCTTTCCCAATAGATGCGTGAACGTTTGCCCCATCATCATTTTTGAAAGCAATTTTTCCTTTTTTGAGTTCACCAATCATCTTTTTTACGTCACTACTTACGGTGTCTGTTTTTGGATTTGGCATCAAACCTTTTGGTCCAAGAATTTTCGCAACCACAGCAAGTTTCGGCATCATTTCAGGAGTTGCTACAGCAATATCGAACTCGATTTTCCCTGTGTCCTTCAATTTTTTGATTTCTTCTTCTCCATAGATAAAGTCAGCCCCAGCTTCTTTTGATGCTTTTTCGTCATTTGACCCAACAAAAGCTCCAATAGTTTTTGTTTTTCCGTTTCCATGAGGAAGACTCACTGTCGCACGAATTTGTTGATCACTTTTACTTGGATCAATCCCAAGGCGGATATGCGCCTCGATAGATGAATCAAACTTTACGTTACTTGTCTTTTTGACAATAGCGATACCCTCATCAAGAGAGTAACTTCTTGTCTGGTCAACCTGGGCTTTGAGAGCCGCAAAACGTTTTCCCATATATATATGGTTAGTGGTTCAAACCCCTCTGAGAATGTCAGAAAGTCCCACGTGATTAAAGTGTCTGATGATTTAAAATTTTGATCAAAAATCAAAATTTTGAATATCAGTACGGTAAACGACGTGGCAAAACCATGTTGTTTACCGGCTTATTTATACAGTATTTTGAATGTTTTGTCAAGAATAAGAGCAATTTTCTTTAAAGATAGCGTAAATAAATATAAACAGTACAAATCAAAAGACCCACAAAAGTCAAAGGAATAGCCACTTTCATATATTCTCCAAAACCAAGTTTGTGTCCTTCTTTTGCCGCCATACCACTCACCACTACATTGGCAGAGGCTCCCACCAAGGTTGCATTTCCACCAATATCTGCACCAAGAGCCAATGCCCACCACAATGGGGCCAAAGGCAGCCCTGTGATGGTTCCAACATCTTTCAAAAGTGGAATCATCGTCGCTACAAAAGGAATATTATCAACGATAGCCGACAAAATAGCGGAACCCCACAATATAGTAAGTGTTGTCGCTGCCAAATTTCCTTGGGTCAACTCAATCAGCTTTTCGGCCATAATACGAATTGCCCCAACGTGCTCAAGCCCTGTCACCAATATAAATAAACCAATAAAGAAAAATATCGTTGTCCACTCAACATCTCGAAGATGTTCATCAGGCTCATGAACGGTTAATAGAAGCAACAATGCAGCGCCCGCCATAGCAATAGTAGCCCCTTCGATATGAGTTATGCTATGAGTAAAAAATCCAAGCAAAATTAAGCCTAAAACAAATAAAGACTTAATCAAAAGAGATTTATTGCTAATAGCATCTTTTGGATTAAATTTCATAATAGCAGCCTGGGCTTCTGGTGTAGAAATCAATTCTTTTCTGTACCAAAAATACAAAAGAACAAGCGTTACAAAAGTAACAACCAAAACTACCGGAGCTAGGTTTAACAAAAAATCATTAAAAGAAAGTCCAGCAGCACTTCCAATCAAAATATTTGGTGGATCTCCAATAAGAGTCGCTGTTCCACCAATATTTGAAAGAAGAATTATTGCTATAAGAAATGGTTTTGGATTTACCTTTAGATTATGCGTAACCACAAAAGTAACAGGAACCATCAAAAGAACAGTCGTAACGTTATCCAAAAATGCAGAAAAAATAGCAACAATAAAACCTAACAAAAGAAATATTGGGATTGGTCTGCCCCTTCCAATTTTAGCAGCTAAAATAGCCACATACTGAAACATTCCACACTGTTTTGCAATACCTACCACAATCATCATCCCAATCAAGAGTCCCAGCGTATTAAAATCTACCCCCTCCAAAGCTACTTTTTGATTCAAAATACCAAGCAAAATCATAAGTACAGCCCCAGAAAGTGCGATAATAGTACGATGTAATTTTTCTGAAATAATAATTGCGTATGTAACAACAAAAATAAGAAGAGCCGCAATAAATGTATATGACATAAAAACTCTGTTATGAGACAATTCCTAAAACATTTCCAACAGCGCGCTTGATATCTGTACGATTAATATACCCTACCAAAATTTCATTATCATCAACAACCGGTAACTGACGAATATGAAATTCTGACAAAAGTGTCGCAGCCTCCATAATTGAATGGTCCGCTTTACAGGTATGCAATGAGGTAGACATAAACTTTGAAATAGGATCATTTTGTAATTCAAGAGTTCGGATCGCAAATATATCTCCTGATTCAAATGTGGCCAAGTGCATGTCTTGTTCCAAATACTCCGGAACAATATATTGAATAATATCCCAACTTGAAAGAATACCTACCACTTTATTATTTTGTCCAACAACCACAGCACCATTTGTTTTTGACTCTATCATCATACGAACAGCTTCTTTGAGTGAAGTGTTTGGCGAAAGAGTGAGGGTCTTTGTCTGCATATAATCAGACACAAGAAATTTTTTCTCTTCCATACTACTAAAAAATTAAAAATAAAAACGCAGTAAAGATAAATATCTTACTCCACAAAGAGGCAAAAGTCAATATTTTTTTAATTCAAACAAAAAGAAATATAATATATTTTTCGGCCTTTTTGGAGATGTTTCTGTTCAAAATCAGTTTGAATCCGAAGTATATCTTCGACCATTCCCTCCTGATAAATATTGGCGATAGCCCTCTGTACGGTTCCACCACAAGCCTGCACGGCTTCAAGTGTATATTCAAACAAAGATTGATCATCGGTTTTGAGATGCAGCGTTCCACCGGGCTTGAGTATTTTTTTATAACGCTCCAAAAATACCGGAGAAGTCAGGCGATGTTTTGCTTGCTTTAATCGAGGAAATGGATCTGGAAATGTAATCCAAATTTCATCAACAAAATTTTTTTCTATTGATTCAAGAATTCTTTCAATTCGTCCACGAACAAAGGCGATATTATCTCGTCCATGCTCTTGCGCTTTTGAAGCCCCAACCCAAATACGTTCTCCTTTTACGTCCATCCCCACAAAAAAATTTTTAGGAAACAACTTGGAAAGTCCAAGCGTATAGTCCCCTTTTCCACAAGCAAGCTCAAAAACAACTGAGCGCCCCGCAGCTTTTTCTTTTAAAGTTTCTGCCGAAAAGTTTTGTTTTTCATCAAACACAAAATCAAAGTCAGGAAGCTTTGCAAATCGAAGAAGTTTTACACGTTTATGTCCCATAGTTTTTGGTCATTCTACTCGTCCCAATAAAAATATGCAAGTGCTTAAAATTCTCTCTCATTTGTGATATACTACAATAATATTATACAGCAATTTGTTTTATATTATGAAAAAAATCTTTCTCCAAATTTTCAAAGAATATTTTTCTCACAATCCATTTTCACTTGCTGCGGCACTCTCTTTTTATGCCGTGATCGCATTCCCTGCATTTGTGATGCTTTTGGTATTTCTTTCTGCTATTTTTGTATCCCAAAATTCTTTTAGTCCTCAAATGTATTCTCAATTAGAAAATTTTCTTGGACCAGGTGCAAAAACCCTCATTTTACAAATTTTTGAGAATCTTCCCTCGCTCTATGAACTCAAACTGGTATCATTTATAACATTCCTTGCCTTTTTATTTGGAGGACTTGGTTTTTTTGAACAGCTGCAAACATCCTTTCACAAATTTTGGAATATTACCCTCAAAAAAAAGTTGGGTATACGCGGATACCTCAAAAATCAATTCTTTCTCATACTCACCATGATTTGCTGTGGAGCTATTTTTATAGCGTCAACGGCAATAGAAGTTTTCTTTTCCGCGTTGCCACATCTTTTTGTGCAGCTTTCTTTTTTACAAACACTGCTCCCATTTCTCGGTCTTTTCTTTGGTCTTTTATTCATGATGACGATTTTTACATTCCTCTATAAATTTTTGACCCAAGCCAACATTGAATGGAGAGAAGCACTTTTTGGGGCCAGTATCACGACAATACTTTTTACCCTTGGAAAATATATTACGATGCTTTTACTGTCACACAATGCGACACTCAGTAGCTATGGCGCAGCGAGCACCATTGTCATTTTTCTTCTCTTCGTCTATTATTCTTCGCAGGCTATTTTTATTGGAGCTGTTGCAACAAAAATTCATGCCAAAAATAACGGACGAAAAATTCGCCCAAACAAAAATTCAATCGACACAGAATCTTTGTGGAACCGACTGACACGAAACGTATAGAATAAATTCACTATGACCAAAAAACAACGCGCCGAAATCATTCTCAAAACTCTCAAAAAACTTTATCCCCAACCAGAAAAATTTTTGGATTCTTCAAATGATCACGAGTTTCTTTTTGCTGTCATCCTCTCTGCACAAACAACAGATAAAAACGTCAATATCGTTACTCCAAAATTATTCAAAAAATTCAAAACACTCCAGGAATACGCAAACGCCCCGACAGAACAAATTCAAGAATGTATTTCACACATCAATTACTACCGTACAAAATCTCAATACATCCAAAAAACAGCAAAAACGCTCCTCGAAAAATACAATGGCCTTGTTCCAAAAACAATAGAAGAACTCGTTCTGCTCCCTGGAGTCGGCCGCAAAACAGCGAATGTAGTACTCGGCAATCTCTTTGGTATTATCGAAGGCATTGCTGTCGATACTCATGTGATCAGACTTTCCCAAAAACTTGGCCTCACAAAGCACAAAGATCCAAAAAAGATTGAACAAGAGCTCATGAAAGTCCTCCCCAAGGGTGATTGGTTTGATTTTACGAACCGTCTTATCTGCTACGGCCGAGAATACTGCAGCGCCAAAAATCATAATCACGAAAACTGCCCTGTAACAAAAATGCTTCTCATCCGTCAGCTAGAGTAGGAGGGAACAAAGATTTATTCATAACCCTACTCATGTGGCAGAATATATCGTAAATTCGCACAATAGTGGTATTCATCACTCTTTACGATTTCTATTCATCCTCTTGATCATACTATTTGGATTCTTTATCTTTCGAGCACCAGAATTTTTTCCTCTAAAGCGCTCAAGTACAGTGATATCGTTCCCAATTGGAGATCAGGTGGGCAGTGGAAATACTCCAAACGAACAAAGCCACTAAAACAAAAAACTGCTCTTTATCAGCGGTTTTTTGTTTTTTTATACAAAAATCTAATTTATCCACAGTTAAAGTGACCAGCTCTTGTTTTGAAATAAAAATTGGTATATAGTAAAAATATACAAAGGTCGAAATAATTGCATTGCAGCATTACTTTTATATATAATATTAAACATATGGGTATTATACTTTGGATTATATTCGGAGCACTGGTCGGATGGGTAGCTTCTATGATTATGAAAACCGATGCAAGCCAAGGAACATTAATGAATATTATAGTCGGAATTTTTGGGGCCGTTATTGGTGGATGGTTGATGAGCTTCTTTGGACAGACCGGCGTAACTGGATTTAATATTTATAGTTTCCTTGTATCAATTTTGGGCGCAATCGTTCTGCTTGCAATCTTTCGTGCCGTCCGTCGAATAGCCTAAGTCAAAAAGTCGTAAGAAAAAGCACCCTACTATACATGGGGTGCTTTTTCTTTTATCTTCTATATTGAAAAACTTATCTTTGTATGGTACATTTTATATATACTACTAGCTCAGCTCCTATGGCACTCTATAGAAAAACCATCGAAGATATCCTTCCTTGGCTTGGGACAAACCAAATCATCATCATAAAAGGGCCAAGACGAGTTGGGAAAAGCGTGCTTTTACATCAACTGGAAGATATTCTCAAAGAACGTGGTGATAAGACACTCTTTTTCAGTGTAGAACAAAAACGCCATCTGCCTATTTTTTCTGATCCAAAACTTTTTATAAAATTTCTCAAAGAACAGTACCATCTTGGAACTCATCAAAAACTCTATATTTTCCTCGACGAATTTCAATATATAAAACAAGCGGGGTTATTCCTTAAACATGTACATGAACTTTGGGGAAATACACTCCAATTTATCATTGCGGCATCAACCACCTTCAAAGTTACTAAAAATATTGAACATCTTGAAAAGCTTCGAAAAGTTTTTTATTTAGGGTCTCTTTCATTCCAAGAATATCTGAACCAAAAATCGAGTTTTTCATACACACAAAAGTTTGCTTTTTCTGACGAACACGGGATCAAAGAATTTTATGACTTATACCGACATGACCTTGAGGAACATGTAAACGAATACCTGAGCTGGGGAGGATACCCCGAGATTATCCTTGAACAAGACCCCGAAAAGAAAAACGAAATTTTTGGAGATATTATTCATCACCATATTGAAAAGGATATTTCAAGTTTTTTGCGAATTGAAAATGTGACTTCGTATATTCAACTCATGGAAATACTTTCTCAAAGCATTGCCCACAGACTCAATCACCAAGATATAAGCAGCAGACTCGAGCTTCACAAAAAAACATTAACAAAATATTTGGATATTATTAATGGCACATTTACATTTTCGTTTATTCCACCATATTTTACAGATACCAAAAAAGAGTTAGCAAAAATGAATAAAGTGTATGCGCGAGACATGGGTCTCATCTCATACTTTCTGCAACAAACGCCACGAGAATCAATATCACTTATTCCAAATATTTTTCGAATCAAAAATTTTATTTTTACTGAACTTCAAAAACATCACCACACGAGTAATCTCTATTTTTATCGCACTATTGCAAAAGCAGAAATTGATTTTATTCTCTGCCAAGATAAAAAACTTATTCCCATTAAAGTAAAATTTGGAAAGAAAAAACAAAAGCTCCCTGTCGTCATGAAAAATTTCTTGAAAACATACGAACATATGGCTCACAAAGGAATCGTCATTACTCAAGATGAACTGCGTTTTGAAAAAAACTGTGTATTTATCCCCTTTACTCTTTTTCCATTTATTGACATATAGAAAATAAATCCAGCAAGATCAAAAACGGCCTCTCCTCTGGTCGTTTTTGAGTATATCGAAAAAGTTATCCACCATTGATAGTAAATCTATATAGTGATAGTATTAAAATATATTTGTATCGATATAGTTACACTGAAATATAATATTATCAACGTATGTCGACATTCTCTCATGCCATTCCATACCACCACCAACAGCACCCTATTTTTCAAGGGATTCCATCTTTACAACTCAAAAAACCTGCACTTTTGTATAAATTGAGCCTTATTTTACTAGCAATCCTTGTCCTCGCTCTTATTATAACCTTAAAAGCCAAAGCAGGGTCTATCTATGAAACGAGCCCCTTTCTTCTCTTTTATACTATTCTTGTTACGTCATTTGAACTTTCAAGACTTCTTGGTGCCATTCTTTTCAAACGTATTGATGAAAAAATTATAAATCCAGAAGAAATCGAACTCCAAGAAGAGTATGAACCGACCGTCTCTATTATCATCCCCTGTAAAAATGAAGAGCAATGTATTGAAAATACAGTCAAAAAATGCTTTTCGGCAGAGTATCCAAAAGAAAAAATAGAAGTCATTGTGATTAATGATGGCAGTACAGATAAAACGGGAGAAGTACTCGAGAGAATGAAGGTACAATATCCCCATCTCAAAGTCATTCAGTGGAAAAAAAATCGTGGCAAACGTCATGGCATGGCTGCAGGATTTAAAAAAGCAAAAGGTGAAATCGTATTACAACTTGATAGCGACAGCTACATGGATCCAAAAACATTTCGCAATATTATCAAACCTTTTGTCCACAAAGAAATTGCTGCTGTCTGTGCTCATGCTGATCCAGAAAATGCAGACTTGAATACACTCACCAAAATGCAAGCAGCGTATTATTTTATGTCATTTCGCATTATGAAAGCCGCTGAGTCAGTCTTTCTCACGGTATTTTGTTGTAGTGGTTGCTCTTCTGCGTATCGACGAGAAGTCGTCATGCCGATATTAGATACTTGGCTTCACGAAACATTTCTTGGGCTCCCCGTAACCTGGGGCGACGACCGAGCCCTTACCAACTGGGTTCTCCGACTCGGCTATCGCAGCATCTATACCGACCAAGCAAAAGCTTTTACCATTGTTCCAACAACCCTCAAACAATTTCTCAAACAACAAACCAGATGGAAAAAAGGTTGGTTTGTGAATTCGATGTTTGCTTCACAATTTATCTACAAACGGCACCCTTTTGTTGCCCTCAGCTACTTTTTTCCACTCATCCTCATTACGATTCTCACTCCATTTATGGCAGCAAAAGCCCTCGTCTATAACCCGGTCGTGCATGGTATTCCACCGTATTACTACATTGCCGGCGTTTTTCTCGTAGCGACCATGATTACCATATATTATCGCTGGGTATCGCGAGAAAATAAATATTGGCCCTATCTTTTTGTATGGTCAGGTATTAATTTGATATTTCTTTCTTGTCTTTTATTTTATGCGCTTGCTACGATTCAAGATCGAAAATGGGGAACTCGCTAAGAGTCGAAACAAAAAAAATTATGTTTGAACAGCATCTTAAAATTATAAAAATACATTTTTCCATCCTCACTTTTGTGGTTATATTCTGTATGAGCATCGGTGCACTTTTTTTGAGTAATATTTTTCACAATGAATCGTTCTATTTTTATTTTACAAAAGATTATATACAAAAAAACATTTCCTATTTTCAATACAAATATGAGTTTGATAAAAACATCAAAAAACCACTCGCCGCAGCGGGTGAAGGGATGCTTCTCTCCCTCCCCGTTCTTGTCTACCACGGCATTATTTCGTCTCCCGACGCTTCAAATGTAACTCTCAGCAACTTCAAAAAACAAATGTTTGCACTTCAGAGGGCCGGATACCAGACGGTTACACTCGCCGAGGCATACGACTTTTTACAAGGAAAAAAAACACTTCCAGCGAAATCATTTTTACTTACCTTTGATGATGGAAGAAAAGATAGTTACTATCCAGTAGATCCAATTTTACAAACTCTTGGTTATAGCGGAGTAAATTTTGTGATTAGTTCACATTCTGCATACAATAGCAAAAACAACTATTATCTTACCCTTGGAGAACTCAAACAAATGCAGAATTCCGGACGTTGGGAAATTGGCGCGCATGCACATGTGGGCCACGATCTTGAAACTATTGATGAAAGTGGGGCGACCGGTCATTTTTTTGCTAATAAACTTTGGATACAAACAGAAAAACGTCTTGAAACAGATGATGAATTTTATATTCGTATCGAGACAGAAATGCAAGCAGCCAAAAATTTACTTCAGCAAAAACTTAATAGTGCAGTGCTCGGATTTGCATTCCCCTTTGGAGACTATGGCCAAGAAAGTATAAATTATCCCGGGGCAAAAGATGTGGTCCTTGAAATAACAAAAAAACTCTATCCAATGGCATTTTACCAAGTCCCATCCGAACCAACAAACGAAAAAAGAAACTACCCCCTTCAAAATACATTTCTTGTAAAAAGAATTGAGGTACGACCCCATTGGACCGAGCAAGAACTTATGCAAATTCTCCAAATGACCGAAGATAAATCACTTCCATTTTTTGATACATTTGAATCAGCACAGGGATGGAAAAATGTATGGGGCGATTTTGAATATACTGATCAAGGTATTCTTATTTCTGCGACAGCTTCAACAACAGGATCTATGACTATTCTTGACGGAGCCTATTTGTGGAAAGATTATATCTTTGAAAGCGATGTAGAACTCAAACAAGGAGAGACTTATACCCTGATTGGGCGCTACAAAGATGGCGACAATTTGGTATCCTGTAAGTTTGGGACAAATCGCGTAACTTTGGAACAAAAAGTAAATAACATCCCAAAAATATTATATGTTTGGAAAGACAGAGCGCTTCCAAGCAGTAGCCCTATTTCTCTTGGAATCTCAGTAAAAGGAAAAAATGTAGAGTGCCTTGAAAACCACAAAAGTATTGGAGGAACTAATATGCTTGACGAAAGCTTGGACCGAGGAAGTGTTGGTTTTTCTATTTGGGACCCAATACTTGGAACAAGCCAAATGCTCATACATACTATACGAGTACAAAATCTTTAATGGTATAAATTATGCCGCGAATATTTTTTATCTTTGCTATTTTACTTTCGAGTACCGTGCTTATTTGGAAAATTTTTCCGCAGCTAACGACTTCCATAAACAGCCGTACGTTAACGTTAGCTTCAACAACTTCATTTTCTTATACTTTTGACCATACGGAAATACTTCAAGAATCTGAATCCCCAGAAAAAAGCACGAGCCCCTATTGGTGGCTCAACTCTGGAGGAGAAATGCTTCTCTCAAATGGCCGAGGAAGCACCCTTCTTGGAGATACGCCGAGTTCTAGCAAATGGCGACTCCTCTACCAAAAAACAAATCCCCGAGATACAGATGATGGACTCCATCCCCAAAATATTTTTCGACTTCTCACACGCCACAAATGGAAAAATTCAGAACAAAGTATAGATATCAACATAAAAAAAATATACAAAAGTGCGAGCGAAAATCGAAATGAGTCAAATGGAGTATTTCTTCTTGGCCGCTACCAAAATGCAGACAACTTATACTATGCAGGTCTGCGTGTAGATGGAAACATTGCAATAAAAAAGAAAAAAAATGCTCTGTATACTATCCTGGCAGTCCAGCCATATTTTTCTTCGGCACAGAGTTATGACCGGATAAACCGACCAAACTTTTTACCGATAAACACATGGATGGGGATCAAAATGCAAATATATACCACTCCAAATGGAGTCGAAATAGTTCTCTTTCTTGACAAAAATAATACAAATGAGTGGAAAGAAGTACTGCGTGTACAAGATAACAATGATCCAATTCTTGGAGCCGGTTCCGGAGGAGTCAGAGCTGATTTTATGGATTTTGAATTTGATAACTTTCAAGTACAAGGCATTGACAAAGATACAAATTTATGATACGGTATATGTACTATGCGTACGTGGAAATACAATTCACTACAAAATAAAATTTCTTATATCTAAATCATATCACCCAACACATTTGGGTGATATTTTTTTGTGGTAATCTATCTACTCCCTGTATGCATATCTCTCTGATTGAATATAAAAACTCTTGAAAAAAGAGCGTCAATATATTCAATTACAGAGTATTTATTACATTCACTTTTAACTTTTTCTCTCAAATATGAAACATTTCTCTCGTTGGTCACTTTTACTCATCTCTATTTTCCCAGCACTTGCTCCTGTTGGTGCATTTGCGCTGGTTCATGCGGCAAGCGCAGCCCCTGTAGCGAACCCATTTCACTACGAATTTCGTATTGATGGAACCGTTAATGAATCCGGAAGCATGGACAGCAGCGCCAGCCCCTATTGGTGGATTAACTCTGGCGGACAAATGACTCTCTCTGCTGGTACTGGAAAAACAATCCAAGGAAATCTTCCACTTGGTTCATACTGGCAACGCACTTACGCTGCTGCCAATCCTCTTGATACTGATAATGGACTTCACCCACAAAATATATTTCGTCTCGTGAGCCGTAACGTTTGGCAAAATGCACAAGAAGAAATTCACTTCAAGATAAATGCATACAATGCCAGTGCCAGCCCAAACCGTGATATGTACAATGGGGTTCTTCTCTTCAATCGCTACGTGGATAGTCAAAACCTTTATTATACGGGCGTACGTGTTGACGGCAGCGTTGTCATAAAAAAGAAAAAGAATGGCGTATACTATACACTAGCGCAGCAAAAAGTATTTCCTGGCACCTACAATCGTATTACTCGACCAAATTTACTTCCCCTGAACAAATGGATGGCTATCCGAAGCAGAGTGAGCAATAATGCCGATGGCAGTGTAAATATTCAGCTCTATATGGATAAAGAAAATAATGGTGTATGGACGCTCGTAGCAAGCGCACGCGACGACGGACGTTCATTTGGTGGAGCTGCTATCACCCAAGCTGGATTTGGAGGAATCAGAAGTGATTTTATGGATCTAGAATTTGATGATTTTCGCTTTACAAATATCTAAATAGAGCCAAATACAGCAAAAAGTCCAGTCTGAGTCTGGACTTTTTTGTTGCTTGACGAAAGCGCTGCTAAAGGGTATAGTAAATACAGATATATATAAATATATACATATGTATGCCATAAAATCTATACAATTTTATATTTATACAGGAATCTTCGTAGTTCTCATGTTTTTTGTACATTCCGCCAGGCCTGTCCTTGCTAGCGGAGAAAACCTCATAACAAATCCTGACCTAGAGATCACTGATAACACTGGCCTACCCCAAGACTGGATAAAAGGCCGCTGGGGTACGAATACAACTGTTTTTGAGTATCCAGTACTCGGAGTTAACAGTTCCAAGGCTGCACGCGTAAGTATTTCAAGTTATAGCTCTGGCGATGCCAAATGGAAATTTGCTGATTTGGCAGTCACTCCTGGTCATGAATACCAATTTTCTGATTTTTATACTTCAGATATTTCAAGTTACATAACCATACAGTTTAAAAAATCAGACGGTACTTTTTCTTACAAAGATATCGGTCACCCGGGCCCAGCAAGAGATTTTCAAAAATTTACAGCAACATTTATTGTTCCTGCAAATACCGAAACACTCAGCATATTTCATCTTCTCAATGCTGTCGGCACACTCACAACTGATGAATTTGAACTAAAAGATATAACAGCTCTTCCCCCACCACCACCTGATAGCAACAATCTCATCAGCAATCCATCATTTGAATATAGCAATGGCGCAGGGACATCCCCTGTAAAATGGAGCAAAGGAAACTGGGGCAGCAACACATCAACCTTTATTTTTCCTATCAGTGGATACCAAAGCTCGAACGCAGCAGAAATACAAATGAATGCATATAGCAGCGGAGATGCCAAATGGTACTTTGATGAAGTCCCTGTGAACCCAGGTGAAGCCTACTCCTTTTCTGATTTTTATAAGTCAAATACAAAAACATATATCACTGTACGATTCAAACAGACAGACGGAACATTCAAATTTTTGGACATTGGAACAGTAGAAGCATCGACCGACTGGCAGACTTTTTCGAACACATTTACCGTAGCGGCAAATACTGTATCTCTTACAATATTCCACCTCCTAAAAAATAATGGCACACTTGCCGTGGATGCCTACAGCCTCAAAAAAATTGAAAGCGACCCAAGCAAGTTTTCAACAGGAATGGTCTCCATACATTTTGATGACGGTTGGCGATCCGCCTATGAAAATGCAGTCCCAATATTAAATGCTCAGGGATTCAAAAGTACAAATTTTATTGTGAGCGGACGCCTCAATCCAAATTATCCAGGATATATTCAAAGCCCGGAACTCCTCGCTCTTCAGGCGCAGGGTCACGAGATTGGGGCCCATACACGCACACACCCAGATCTTACAACACTCAGTACGAGTCAAATGCAAAATGAAATCGTTGGATCACGAAACGATCTCACGGATATCGGCATAACTCCCGTCAACTTTTTTGCCTATCCCTATGGCGCATATAACACCCAAACAAAATCCGTAGTACAGAATGCTGGTTTTTCTGCTGCGCGCAGTAGCGATGGTGGATATAATCTCAAAACACAAGACCTTTCCGCACTTCGACGCCAAAGTATGACATCAAATACAACATTTGCACAAGCAAAAAATTATATTGATACCGCCATGAACGATAAAACTTGGGTTATACTTCTTTTTCACGAAGTAAACTACACAGGCAACCAATATAGCGTTAGCCCAGAACTTTTTCAAGAAATTGTTGACTATCTCGCATCAAAAGATATTACGCCAGTGACTCTAGGACAAGGAGTAGCGTTGATGCAATAAAAATATTTTTAAACTTTTCTTTTTTCTGCCATTTTTATTTCTCGAAATGAAAGGAAAAGAAAAAGACAGAGCAAAAGGACAGTATTCAAGGGAGCTAACCAAAAAGGAAAATGTCGACCAAAACTTTCAAGAATCATGATACCCCCCAGCATACCAATTGAATACATAGCACCATTTTTCAGATAGGCATATTTTGCGATAGTATCAACTCCACGAATAGTCACTTCACGCACGACGAGAGCACCAATACCATTTCCAATCAAAATAAGAGGTACAGAAAGCGTAAAAGCAAAGGCTCCAATTACTCCATCAATAGAAAATGAAGCGTCCAAAACTTCCAAATACAAAATTTTACTCCAGGCACTAATATTTGACCCATGCAATAACTGTTCTTCTTTCTTTTCAGCATTTTGCTTGAATCCATCGGTCAAGAAAAACGCCGTGGCACCAATAGCAGCAGAGAGTGCCAACATTGGGTTACTGTTCACAGCAAAATAAATAATGGCGGTGAAAAAAAGTGATGAAATAAAATAAAACCAAATTCCCTGTTTGTGAATAAAATGCTCTACCAAAAAAGCATATTTTTTTTCTTCGAGAAAGAGCCACGCCAAAAATACAAAAAACAGATAGACGCCACCTCCCAAAAGAAGAAGAGGCTTTGAGGCCTCAAGATAATGTTCTATTTCACTCCCACTCGAAAATGCGGCTTGCCAGACTTCAGCGAGACTCAGGGCAGGATTGGCAATCCAAATAATCAAAAACGGCAACACACCGCGAACCACAAATACAGCAAGCAAAAGACCCCAGACCAAAAAGATCTTTCGAAACTTTTCAGGGAGAGTCTTCAAAACATGCGCATTGACAATGGCATTATCAATACTACTAATCACTTCAAATATGATAAGACCTAAAACAACAACAATGGACTCAAACATAGAAAAATATTAAAACTTCTCTTCAGTATATGTGGGTTTTTTCGCCTTGTCAAGAGAAAAATGTTATACTATAAAATACACAATATTTATTATTATCTTATGGAAATAAATCCAAGCCTCGCTTTTGCCTCAAAAACGCAAACTGAAATCGAAAAAATTTTTGAAACAAATTTAGAAAAAGGCCTTGAGAGTGAAAGTATCCCAAAATATCAAAAACAGTACGGCAAAAATATTTTAGAAAATCAAAAAGTAACGGGCTGGCATATACTCCTGCGGCAGTTTATGTCTCCTTTTATGTATCTTCTTCTTGGAGCAGCAATTCTTTCCTATTTTCTTGGAGAAAAAATTGACAGCTTCATGATTATACTCTTTATTGTGGTCAATACAGGCCTTGGCTTTTATCAAGAGTACAAATCTGAAAATATCATAAAGGCTCTCAAAATATTTTTGAAATCGTATACCATTGTACGGCGCGATGGAATAGAAAAACGCATTGAAAAAAGTGATCTCGTTCCAGGAGACATCGTTATTGTAGGACCAGGAGATATTATTCCTGCAGATATTCGCCTCATGGAAGTTCAAGGACTTGAAATAAATGAATCCGTATTGAGCGGAGAAGCCGAAGCAGTCAGTAAAGATACGAAAACGGTCAAAAAAATAAAACAACTCTACGAAGCAAAAAATATTGCTTTTGCAGGATCCACCGTAAGTAGTGGTCAAGGTGTTGGGGTGGTCATTGGCATAGGTTCTCATACTGCATTTGGAAAAATTTCAGCACTGAGTTCTGAAACTGTACGTATTAGTAGTTTTGAAATCGGGATGCGAAAGATTAGTAACATGATTCTCAAAATTGTTGGCGTTACTTTTATTTTTATATTCCTCCTCAAGCTTGGGTTCTCCCACAGCAGCACTGATTTTTTTGAATTTATTATTTTTTCTATTGCTCTGGCTGTGAGCGTAATCCCCGAAGGGCTTCCCCTCGTTATTACTTTTACTCTTTCTCATGGGGCAAAGCGTCTTGCCAAAAGCAATGTCGTAGTAAAGCGTCTTTCTTCCATTGAAGACCTTGGGAGTATTGAAGTTCTTTGTAGTGACAAGACAGGAACTCTTACTGAAAACAAAATGCAAATTGCTGAAATACTTGATGCGAGTAAAAATGAAACGCTCTTTTTTGCAAGACTTGGGAGTATCATGCCAACACGCGAACAACCTATTGTAAATCCATTTGACGAGGCAATTTTTGCAGGCATAAAAAAAACGGAAGTGAAAATACTCCAAAGCTATACAAAGCTGAGCGAAGTTCCGTTTGACCCAATTCGTAAACGCAATGCTGTCCTCCTAGAGCACGAAAACAATTCAGAGCTTGTGGTCCGTGGCGCATACGAAGAAGTAGTCAAACTCTGCAACAAAATTTCAGCAAAGATGTCAAAGGAACATAGCCAATTTATTTTAGAACAGGGGAAAAATGGTCACCGCGTTCTTGCCCTTGCTCACAAAAATATCAAAACAAAATCCTGTGATATAAAAAATGAAGAAAAAGAACTTGAACTTGTTGGGCTTATTTCATTTTACGATCCACTCAAGGAAAGCTCTCTTGAAGCGCTTGAAAAAGCAGAAGCCCTCGGTGTAAAAATTAAAATATTAACAGGAGATAGCAAAGAAGTTTCCGGAGCAATAGGTCGACAAACGGGTCTTATTATCAATGAAAAAATGGTTCTCACAGGTGAAGAATTTATGGCACTTTCCGAACCTGAACAAAAAGAAGCGGCTAACAAATATAGTATTTTTGCCCGTGTTTCTCCAGAACAAAAATATGCAATTATTGAAACCCTTCAAAAAACATATACAGTAGGTTTCCTCGGAGAAGGCATCAACGACGCTCCAGCACTCAAAGTTGCCCATGTTGGAATGGTGGTGAGTAATGCCAGTGATGTTGCCCGCGAAGCAGCTGACATTATCCTCCTCCAAAAAAGTCTCTCTGTGATTATTGATGGTATTGAAGAAGGCCGCCGAGTATTTGCCAACAACGTCAAATATCTCAAAGCAACAATGGCTTCCAACTTTGGAAATTTTTATGCCGTAGTTGTAGCGTCATTTCTTGCTGGCTATCTTCCCATGCTTCCCATACAACTTCTCCTTCTGAATCTCCTCTCAGACTTCCCTATGATGAGTATTGCCAACGACAGCGTAGACCAAAAAGAACTTGAAAAGCCACGACATTATAATATCAAAGATATATTCTTGGTCTGTACCGTTCTTGGTATTATCAGTACACTCTTCGACTTTTTCTTTTTTGGAGTATTTTTTCAATTTGGCGCAGATACACTTCGTTCAAACTGGTTTATAGCAAGTGTCCTTACCGAACTAGCGCTTATTTTTAGCATCCGAACAAAAGGTTCAATGTTCAAAACTGTACGCCCATCAAAGATGGTATTTGTCCTCACTATTGTCGCTGCAGCTCTCACCCTCGCTCTTCCATTCACACAGCTCGGTCACAATGTCTTTTCCTTACACCCACCAACAATGAATCAACTCTTTATTATTCTTGGAGCACTTCTGGTCTATATCTTCTGCACAGAACTTGCCAAACGCTATTACTATAAAGTAGAAAAAAATAGTGAATAAAAATACTTCAGACAAAAAAATCTCCCCATTTCTAGGGAGATTTTTGTATAAATTCTTATATCACTTTTACTTCTTTTCTTCAGCTTTTGCTGTATCAGCAGCTTCAGCTTCAGCTCCCTCTTCTTCTTTCTTTCCTTTCTTTTCAGAAACTTCAATCTTTGAAAGATCAACCGCTGAGCCTTCTTCGAGGGCCTTCATCTCTTCTTCTGTCATTGGAGCCTCTACTCTTGCGATAACCGTGTCAGGAGCGTCAAGTGGCTCTACACCAACAGGAAACTTCAAGTCAGCAATAGAAATAATATCATCAAGCCCTGCCAAAACAGAAACATCAACTTCAACAGAACTAATCAAATCTTTTGGCAAACAACGAACCTGAGCTGAGTCAAGTTGCTGAACCAAAGTTCCGCCAAGAGCTTTCACAGCAGGCGCAATACCAATAAGATTGATTTCCACATCTACTTCCAATTCTTTACTCATATCAATCTGACGAAAATCTACATGAGTAATTTTACTTTTTACCGGGTCAAATTGAAAATCTTGAAGCAAAACTTTTACTGGAGCTCCACCATCAAGAGTAAAATCCACAAGTGTTGATTCACTTACATTTCTATAAATTTTTTCCAAATCAACAGATGAAACTGAAAATTGTACTGGAGTAATACCGGCACCATACATAATACCAGGAACAAAACCTTCAGCACGGACAGCTTCGGCATCGCCAACACGGCTTTTCCCAACAATAGCAAATGGCATATAAAATTAAGACTTTAATAAATGAATAAATTCGTGTGAACGAGTTTTTAAATAATCATGAAAATCAAGGACTGATTCTTCTGCGATGGCATTTTTTCGATACAACCTTTTTGCGTCCGGTGCATTCAAATCAGTGAGCATTCCAACAGAACTCATGCCTAGCTTTGAGACTACAATGAGTGCAAGCATAGCATTTTTACACTGAACACAGGTAAGATGTACCAAATGCGTCCCAGTCCCTTCTTCGACAAGCTCAAGGGTTTCATGAGTATACTCACTTTTACACAAAGGACAGTTTCTCATGAGTTTGAGCTGCTCAAATAAGGCTTTTTGCTTGTCAGTATGGGATTTTTTCTCCATATTTGAAGTGTTCAGATAATAGCAAAAAATCTTCTCCTCGTCAAGAGGGAGAAAATACGCTTTAAAAGTATATCATTGCAATGTGCCAAAATCAAGAGGATACTTTACGATGAGATCGGACAACACTTTGAGCGATCCCCAAAAGAGCACAATTCATAATAAGCGACGACCCACCATAACTCAAAAACGGCAAGGTCACCCCTGTTACGGGGAGTACTCCACTCGCCCCACCAATATTGACCACAATTTGTATAAAAAATAAAAACGAAGTTCCAAATAACACAAAAGCGGAAAAATCATCTTCGCTACGCCGAGCCAAAACAAGTAAACGCCAGAGCAAAGCAATATACAAGATCAAAACCAGACTCATTCCGACAAACCCAAGTTCCTCCCCAATAACCGAAATAATAAAGTCAGTCTGAGCCTCTGGCAAAAAGTGTAACTGGCTCTGCGACCCAAATCCCAAACCACGACCTGAAAATTTTCCTGCTCCAATAGCAATAATTGACTGCGAGACATTATATCCCGAACGCAGTGGATCTTTTTCTGGATACAAAAAATTCAAAACCCGATCTTTTTGATACTGTTGAAACACAAAAATCCAGGCGAGTACGACCCCCACAAGCAGCGCCAGTAAAAGTCCAGCCACATAGCGCTTTTTTACACCAGACAAAATCAACATCCCAAACCACAAAGCTCCAATGACAGCGGCTGAACCAAGGTCAGGTTGCAGTAAAATCAAGCCACAAAGGAGCAGTGTCGCCATACCGCTTGAAATCACAAACTCCAAACGATCAAATCGTCTCCCCTGCTTGGTAATCCACCAACTCAAAAGCAAAACACAGGCAATCTTTGCAAACTCCGCAGGCTGAAATGAAAAGCCAAGAATATGAAACCACCCGGTTGTCCCACGGATATTGATACCAAAAATCAAAACCAAAATCAGCAAAAGCAAGGCCACATAGTAGGACATCTGCGCAAAGGAACGATACACTGTTATATGAAGACTCCCCAAAACAAAAATAGAAGCAAGTCCAATACACAAAGCAATCACTTGAGTTGGAAAAAAAGTCAAGGTATCGCCCCGAGACAAGTCAATACTATAAATAACAGAAAGCCCAATACCAAGAATTCCCAGCAAAATGCCAATCAAAAACCAGTCAAAGCGTTTGAGCTCCCCCCAAATATACAAGAAGAAATTCATATTGTTACTTCAGCGCTGGCAAAAATTCGTTGCTGTCAAAGACATCCATAAGAGGGATGACTTCAATGTCATCAATGCCCGATATATCAAATGCAGGACGAATATCCAAAGGAAAATTTTCCCCCGCACGAAAATTTTTAATAGAAAGAGGTATCACGGCTTGAACGCTTCCCCCGCCAAGAAGTGTCAAGGCAAAACGCCCTTCATAGTAACTATACGCAGTATTATTTTGAATGTCAAAGGTAATACGAGGCGGGACAGCAGCGCCAGCAACGTTATGCTCAATAGACAGAGCCCCTATACCAAAATTACTTCGAGTTGCCATGTAGCCCTTTATGTCAGCAATACTATGTGGATTAATTTTACGCCAACGAGTATCTTCAATCACAAGCTTTGCCCCCACAGGATAGTTGGCACTTTGAAATCCATATACGGTCAGTGGAATTTTTTTCCCAGGATCAAGAGTAACAACTTTTGATGGAGTTTCGCCCCCTTCAAAAACATATTTATATTTTACTCTCGCAATAAAATTCAAATTTGGGTTGACAGCCGCAGCATAAAAATCATAATTTTCTCCTGTCTGAAATACTTTTGTATCGTTTATTTGCAAAGCCTGCGCAGCATAAGCAGCCTCACTTTTGCTATAGTCTTGAAATTGCTCGAGCGTTTGTATCCGGATATCCCGATCAGTCCAATACCCCGAAAATAAATAGGCACCAAGGATAATAAGAGCATAGATGCCCGCAACCACAATCCAGGTCAAAAGTATCCCAATCAAAATCTTGCGTAACAAAATTTTATGAGACACAAACCAGGCCGAACGGGCCATGTCTTTGTTGGTAAACTCCCCGGTCGGATCTACATACTGGGATAATTTTGTTGGGATTTTTTCAGCCATATGGGAGCAAAGATGAGATAAAAACTGTCATTGCGAGGAGTGCAACGACGAAGCAATCTCATAAATATATGTCTTTTAGTATACATGAAAAGGCCCAAAAATCCAAACCCTGTAATATTTTACGCGCCCTATCGTTATATAGATATAAAGGTCATTGACAAAAGGCCAAAAAAGGCCTACGGTAAAAGAAGAGAGACAGGTTTATTCACTTATTTTAACTTTATATATATGAAAAAAATACTTCTTGCTATTGCCTCAACGCTGGCAATCTTTGGTGCAATTTTCTCATTTTCGACAGCTGCCCAAGCGGGAGGCGGACCATACATCGCTCTTTTTAGTGATACGGGTTCTTGGACTATTACAGCCGGTGAAAACCTCGCTCTACGAGCAAAAGTCTACCCGGAAGCAGCAAAAATTACACATATATATTTTTATGTAGACAACACGCTTGTACAAACTTGCACAGGCATGAACAGCTGTTCAGCAACAATAACAAATCCAAAAATCGGAGAGCATACACTGTTTGTCTTTGCCGTAGATAGTAGCTTCAACTACTATTACCTCAATGGAAGCTACACCCAAAAGTTTTCTGTTCTCGCTCCAGTTGCTATGCCTACAGTAACTCTCGTACAAACAGGTACAGCCTATGCAAATACCACTGGTACCGTAGGAGTACTGCTCCAGGCAAAAGCTCATGGAACAAACTTAACAAGT
>Ga0155219_122_pt1 | contig 22823 bp, 26 predicted proteins | sample RifCSPhighO2_02_FD_106187 | JGI IMG/M metagenome (GOLD analysis project Ga0155219, IMG submission 106187) | Candidatus Magasanikbacteria bacterium RIFCSPHIGHO2_02_FULL_41_13
GATTTGTCTGTTATTCTTTCAAATTCCGCACTCAAAACCGAACGGTAACGGTCAAGGTCGACCCAGCGGGGAGAAATAACACAGGAAGAAAGGCGCAACTGAAAGCCATGACAGCGACGATATGCGCCTGCCCTTGCCTACGTTTGCCAAACGGCCCGGAAAACCTCAACACCGCTGGGTCGACCTCACGTAGTATTTCAATTCTTGGCTCTACTGTCAATGCTTTCTGGGGATAACTTTTGCCACTTGCCCAGAGTCTCCAAATAGGCTATACTTATTTGACTAATACTTAATATCATTGTATGTCAGAAATTACTTTGACCATAGACAATTTTGATGCAGAAGTACTTCAGTCAAGCGTTCCTGTTTTGGTAGACTTTTGGGCACCTTGGTGTGGGCCTTGTCAGCAAATGGGACCTGCTCTTGAAGAATTGGCTGGTGAGTATGATGCGAGTATCTTAAAAATTGGAAAACTCAATGTTGACGACCATGGTGAGATTGCAGGTCGTTATGGTATTATGAGTATTCCGACTTTTATTATTTTCAAAAATGGCGCTATTGCAGATCAGACTATGGGGGGAATGCAGAAAGAAAGATTAAAAGCATTTATTGACAAGAATATTGCAGCCTAGTTTTTTCCTTTATCAAACAAAAATACAAGTATCCGCCCAAGGCGGACAAGCAAATACAAAATGAGCTCAAAAAAAATAGCCTCTGCAGAGACTATTTTTTTTCGTAAAACTTTCAAACAGAAGTTTTAAAATTTTATCGAGGGTGGGGCTGCATCGCTGCTGCCCCGTCCCATCTTCTTCACCCACGCAGGGTGTTGCGCCACTCCTGGCGCCAGCTGCGTCGCGTGACGCGGTTGCTGCGCCGGTCGCTCTTCTTGGGGTGGCCGGCGTAGCGATCGAGGAGCTCGTTCATCGTGTCCTCGATCAGGTACAGGGTGTTCTCCATGCTCATCTGTGATTCCTCTCGGGTTGGTGTTTGGCTTTTCGCCGCACACCTTCCTTTGAGTACACGTGGAAGATTGAGTCCGTGTGTGCGGCATATTCACAAATCAAATTTGTGCGCTACACATATGGTTCCTCTCTGGGTTGAAGTTGGGTAAAAAAAACCTAGCATATTCGCTAGGTTTTGTCAAGATGGAGGGATGTTTACATGTCATCCTTGGGAAAGATTTTGTTTCCATCCTCATCATAGAGGTGAATGGCGAGCACTGGGCAGGCTTGGGCTGAGAGGAGGACTGTATCTTCGTCATGGCTATCAGGGTCTACTACATAGGCCAAGTTTTGATCATCCATTTGAAATACGCCAGGAGCTACTACGACGCATGACTGCGCACCAATACAGGCTGCGCGATCTACCACAATGCGGCGAATCTGTCCTTCTTTGCGGATACCTTGAGAGTTGTTTTCAGCGAGGTCGGCTGGGATTTTTACTTCTTCTGACATAAATATGTAATATGAGTATTGTTCAAAAGTATACTCAAAAACTATGCACTTGTCAAAGTTCACCTTTTTTTCTGCCTATGATATAATAATGACGTTTTAATTCTTTTTGAAAAATCGATATGCCCAAAAAGACCAAGAATCGAAAATACGTTTTTGTGATCGGAGGGGTCATGAGTAGTGTAGGAAAAGGAGTTACTTCTGCGTCTATTAGTAAAATTTTGCAGGCGCGTGGATATAAAACTACCAATGTCAAGTGCGACATGTATGTGAATCTCGATGCTGGAACGATTCGTCCGATTGAACACGGTGAAGTATTTGTGGGAGAAGACGGAATTGAGGCAGATCAAGATCTTGGAAATTATGAACGCTTTACAGGCAATACCATGACCGCGCTCAACTATTTGACAACAGGACAAGTTTACAACGAAGTTATTCGCCGCGAACGCAATCTTGAATATGAAGGTGAAGATGTTGAGGTTGTACCAGATATTCCAAATGAAATTATTCGCCGTATCAAGCAGGCTGCACAAAAAAACGACGCTGAGGTAACCGTTGTTGAATTTGGCGGAACGGTAGGGGAATACCAGTTGCTTTTGTTTCTCGAAGCTGCGCGTATGATGAAGTTTTCAAATCCTGACGATATTGCGATTGTCCTTGTGAGCTATTTGCCAATTCCACCACATATTGGTGAGATGAAAACCAAGCCGACGCAGTATGCCTCTCGTTCGCTCAACGAAGCAGGCCTCCAAGCAGATTTTATTGTGGCACGTGGTTCAGCCGAACTTGATAAACGCCGACGTGAACGCCTTGCGACTTTTTGTAATGTCTTAAAAGATAATGCGATTAGTGCACCGAATGTTGAAACTATTTATGAAGTACCAATGTCCCTTGAAAAAGGGGAACTTGGAAATAAGTTACTGAAAAAATTGGGATTGAAATCTCGTCGCAATACCATTGCAGAATGGGAAAAATTTGTTCACCACATCAAGAGTTTGAAAAAAGAAGTACATATTGCAGTAGTAGGAAAATATTTTGGAACTGGAAGTTATACACTTTCTGATTCATATATCTCTGTGATTGAATCTATCAAACATGCATCGTGGGCCAATAACGTAAAACCAGTATTGAGCTGGGTGAATTCAGAGGATTTTGAAAAAGATCCTGCCTCGGTGAAGGACCTTGCAAAATTTGATGGCATTATAGTTCCTGGTGGATTTGGTGAACGTGGTGTTGACGGGATTCTTGCGGCGATTCAGTTTGCTCGTGAGAAGAAAGTTCCCTATTTGGGACTTTGTTATGGTTTGCAGCTTGCTTGTGTAGAGTTTGCTCGCAATGTTCTTGGATACAAAGATGCAAATACCACAGAAGTAAATCCAAAAACAGGGAATCCAATTATTTATGCCAACCCAATGCAGGCAAAAAATATTCAGGAGAAAAAATATGGTGCAACTATGCGTCTTGGAAGTTATGATTGTTTGCTCAAAAAGGGGACTAAAGTGTACAAAGCTTATGGCGAAGAGTTGATCAGTGAACGTCATCGTCATCGCTACGAATTTAATAATAAATACTTAGAAGAAATGGACAATGCCGGACTTCGTGCGGTTGGAATCAATCCAGAAACAGAATTGCTTGAGATGATCGAACTTGATAACCATCCATTTTTTGTGGGGACGCAGGCGCATCCAGAATTTAAGTCACGTCCGCAGGAACCGCATCCACTTTTCAGAGAGTTTGTGAAAGCGGCTGTGAAAGGGGGAAAATAAAATTTGGACAAAAAAACACCCTTCGAAAGAAAGGTGTTTTTGTGCGCGCCAAGAGATTCGAACTCCTGACCCTCTCGGTGTAAACGAGATGCTCTAACCAACTGAGCTAGGCGCGCCTAAATTTGATGTTGAAATTATACAAGAAAAGAAAAAATCTGTCAATATCTCTTTTTTTATGATATACTATCTTCAATATATGCCTGTCAGCAAACAAATCCATCGTCATGCTTCGAGCACCCATCAGGGGTGGATTTTGCGTCACCTCCCATACCTCGAAGGGACAGCTTTGGTGCTTTCTGGAACTTTGGGGGCTGGAATTTTTGCTATTCCTTTTGTGGTTTCGCAGGTTGGTGTAGGGATTGGAATGATATGTATTTTTCTGGTTGGTTTATTGGTCTTGGGACTCAATATTTTGATTGCAGAGATTGCCTGCGCCACCAAGCGTCCACTCCAGCTCGTCGGCCTTGCGCGTGAATATCTTGGTCGCACGGGAGAGATTATCATGCTTGTGCTGATGTACAGCATGCTTTTTGGAGCACTTCTCATTTATCTTATTGGCGAAGGTGAAAGTTTATCAGCCTTGTTTGGAGGGGATCCGGTAAAATGGGCTTTGGTTTTTTTTCTCTTTGCTACTGGTCTTGTTGTAGTTGGGATGAAAACAGTCAAAACAATTGAGATGATTTTGCTCGCTGGAGTTTTATTGATAATAGCGCTCATTGCTGGGGTTGGTATTCCACATATTCAACTTTTTAATTTATCTTCTTTTGCACCGGGAAATATTTTGGCTTTATATAGTGTCTTGATTTTTTCTTTTCATGCAACGACGGCAATCCCCGAAGCTCATAGTATTTTGAATAAAAAAATACAGACGTTTAAGCGCTCTGTTGTGACGTCAAGTTTAATTTGTATTGTTCTTTATGCGTTGTTTTCGCTCGTCGTTGTAGGTATTACAGGCGCTGATACAACAGCAATTGCAACGATTGGTTTGGGATACAAGGTTGGACCTGTGATAAAGTTACTTGGGAATCTTTTTGCAATACTTGCTATGGCAACTGGATTTCTTATGGCGGCTTCCTCGCTTCGAGATTCACTCAAGTGGGATTTTAAATTTTTGCATACTCCCGCAGCACTTTTTGTCTGTACTGTTCCGCTGACTTTATATGTATTAGGCGTTCGTCAATTTATTGTTGTTATGGACGTGGTGGGAGGAGTATTTGTAAGTTTGGAGATGCTCATGATGGTCATGATTTATTGGCGTGCGCGGCAGAGGGGGAAAATAAAAGGACGAAAAAATATTTTGCATCATGCACTGCTTGCGAGTGGCTTTGTGTTTGTCGCGCTTCTCGTTGGGACGGTGTATAATATTTCAAAGTATTTTTAAGGCAATACTTATTAAATTGACGCATTTCCCTAAAAGTATTTTATCTATAAAAAATTCACCTTATTTGAGGGTGAATTTTTTATTTTATTCTGATATCAAAGTTTTCATAACAGAATGAACGCGCGGGGTGGTCAGTCCCGCAGTGCCGCTTGCGCGACTTCGTCGCCCGGGGCGAACGACCTTTTCAGCCCATCTCCTCCTCGAGCTGGGTCGTGGTCGGGAGCTGTCCCGTCTTCCCGTAGTAGACCGCGGCCGCGAGGACCATGGTCAAGTACTCGATGGTCTCCTGGGGTGGAAGATGCTTGATCGCCTGGGCAATCCCAAAGGGCGAAAAAGTGACCTCGAGCTCGCCTCGGCTGCCTGCCGCAGTCAGCAGGCCCACGAGATGTGTTCGTGTCGTCATTGTGTCTGTGTCCTCCCTGGCTGGAAATAGCCCAGCAAAAGTAAAATATCTTACTTCTCTTGGGCTATTTCCATGAAAGGACTAGATACCGTATCGTATTTTAGCTTTTTTGTCAAGCTTTTTTACTTGATTTATCTCTCAAATATGCTAAAATAAGACCGTATAGTTAATTGAATCTGTATGAAAAAAGAAAATATCGCAGTTTTGGGGGCTGGAAATATGGGAACTGCTATGGCAAAGGTTATTGCTGAAAATGGCTATATCGTGAAGTTGTGGAACTACGAAGGCGATCTTGACCCACTGCATGAGATTGAAAAGTTTGGAGAAAATAAAAAATATTTACCTGGAGTAAAATTGCCAAAAAATATTATCCCAATCTATTCTCTGGCAGAAGCAGTCAAAAATTCAAAAATAATTTTTTTTGTAGTGAGCAGTGGCGCGATGGAATCTGTGATGAAGTCAGTTTTACCCTATATCGAATCTGAAATGATTTTGGTTGATGTCTCAAAGGGCCTGCATCCAAAGAACAATGAAATGATTCCCGTGATGATGAAAAAAATTCTGGGACAAAAAAAAGCATCTGTGCTGGGGCTTACTGGTCCAGCGATTGCTTCTCAAATGAGTGTTGGCTATCCTGCAGTTCTCGTCGTTGCTTCAAAGCAAAAAGAGTCAAATAAAAAAGTGCAAAAAGTGCTTGCCAATAAAAACATGAAAGTGATTCTTGGCAACGATGTTGTTGGTGGAGAAGTGGTGCAAAGTTTTAAAAATGTGTATGCTATTGGTCTTGGAATTGCCCAAGGACTCGGTATGCCATTTAACACACAGGCAATACTTTTTACTCTTGCACTTCAGGAACTAACTCTCTTGACTACAAAAATGGGGGGAAAATTAGAGACCGTATATGGTTTTGCAGGACTTGGAGATTTTTTTACCACGGCGCTGAGTCCCGAAGGACGGAATCGTCGTTTTGGAGAATGTTTGGGGCAAGGGCTTTGTAGTGATGAAGCTCTGAAAGCAGTAAAGCAAACCGTTGAGGGAATTTCAGGGGTAGTATGTTTGAAAAAACTTGCACGAACGTTGCGATTGACACTTCCCTTTGCTGCTGTGATTGAGAGTGTTATTGAAGGAAAAATTTCACCACAGTCTGCGATTGATAATTTATTGAAGAAGATTACATAACATGGAAAATCAAGAAATTTTCAATAAAATTTACAAAATTTCAGAAGAATTAAAAACACCAATATATATTGTGGGTGGTTTTGTGCGTGATCAGTTGATGAATAAGGGCCATAAAAAAGATTTGGATTTTGTGGTTGAGGGAAGTGGTATTGTTTTTGCCACAAAATTTACAGAAGTTTTGGGCGAGGCACATGCAACGCTTATTCCTTTTGTTGATTTTGATACGGCTCGGGTTGCAATAAAAAATGATGCCGAAGAAGTTGTAATTGAAATTGAATTTGCTGGAGCCAGAACAGAATCCTACGAAGAACATTCTCGAAAACCAAAAGTTGTTTCAAGCACACTCGAGCATGATTTGTCTCGTCGCGATTTTACGGTGAACGCTATGGCGCGGCAGATTCTTGAAAATGGAGTGTTGGGTGACCTGCTTGATCCGTTTGAAGGTGAAAAAGATTTGCAAAATAAAATTATTAAAACACCACTTGACCCGAATCTTACATTTAGTGATGACCCACTGCGTATGATGCGGGCGGCTCGTTTTGCTGCACAACTTGAATTTGAAATTGAAACAGAGACCTATGCTGCAATTGCGGTGAACCGCGAACGACTCAAAATTATTTCTGCAGAACGAATCACCGAAGAGCTTTTCAAGTTACTTCGTGCACGCGTGCCATCGCTGGGGCTTTGGATTTTGTATAACACTGGACTTTTTGATGAATTTTTACCAGAAGTTCGTGCGCTTTCGGGGGTAGAAGAAGTTGCTGGATATTCACATAAAGATAATCTCTCTCACACTTTTGCAGTAGTAGATAATATCGCCGAATATTCGCATGATGCGATGCTTCGATTTGCGGCCTTGATGCATGATATTGCCAAACCTGATACCAAGCTTTTTGTCCCTGGTCGTGGTTGGACTTTTGATATGCACGATCATCTTGGTAAAAAAATGGTGCGCGATATTGGAAGGCGACTGCGTATGAGTAAACGTGATACAGATTATGTGGCAAAATTGGTTCGCTGGCATTTGCAGCCTATTGCTCTTATGGATGAAGAAATTACCGATAGTGCGGTACGGCGTCTTGTTGTGAATCTTGGAGATGATCTTGAAGCATTGCTTATACTCTGTCGCAGTGATATTACGACAGGAAATCAAAAGAAAAAGGAACGACGTCTCAAAAATTACGATATACTCGAAAAACGTATTGAAGAAATTCGTGAAAAAGATCGTTTGCGTGCATTTCAATCACCCTTGCGTGGTGAAGAAATTATGGAGCTCTGCGCTTTGAAGCCAGGACCTACCATTGGTCGTATCAAAGAGGCTCTTGAAGAAGCTATCTTAGAAGGTATTATCCCAAATGAATACGAAGCAACGAAAGAATATTTTTTCAAGATAAAAGATGAGTTTTTAGCTGCTGCGGCGGACTGGGAGAAAAAATAAATATTTTTTATATGCAAATAACTGTTATAAACCCACTCCAAGAAACTATTATTTTTGGAGTCATATTTTTTATCGTGCTTTTTTTTAGTCTCCGAAGGAAAAAGGGGACAGATGTGTTTCCTGTTGAAACGACAAATGAAATAAAAGGATTTGCAATGATCGCGATTGTCCTGTCGCATATTGGATATTTTTTGTCGCGTCAAACAGATTTTTTGTTTCCCTTTTCTATTTATGCGGGTGTAAGTGTTGATTTGTTCTTGTTTTTATCAGGATATGGTTTAGCGGTTTCGGCTTTCAAAAAACAACTTTCTGTGAAAGAATTTTATAAAAAAAGAGTAGCCAAATTATTTGTACCGCTTTGGACTATTCTTATTTTACTTTTGTTGCTTGATTATTTTTTTCTTCAAAAGACCTATCCTCTTCAAGATGTGATTTTGAGTTTTTTTGGAATTTTTCGTCATGCAGATTTGTTTCAAGATATCAATTCGCCCTTATGGTATATTACGCTGACTCTCTTTTATTATATTTTATTTCCATTTTTCTTTTCACAAAAAAGGCCTCTCTTTTCGGCAATTGGGCTTTATCTTGCCGGCTGGCTCCTACTGCAAACAGCTTTGCCTGTAAGTGCAGGAGTTTTTTGGCTCTATACCTTGCATATATTTGCATTCCCTCTAGGGATTCTTGGCGCGACGATTATGCAAAAGCTTGGAAATAAATCGGAAAGTTTTTTACAAACAAAGCTCTTGCGCTGGGTTGCCCTTGCTCTTTCTGTGACGGCTTTTGTCTATTTTGGACTTCATTCTGAAGTTGGAAAAGGCTACGTTTTGGAACAGCTTGGGAGCTTACTCTTGTTGCTGTTTTGTCTCTTGATCTTTCTTTTCAAAAAAGTACAGTTTCAGCTTTTATCCATATTTGGAATATATTCCTACGAGATTTATCTGATTCACTGGCCACTGTTGTATCGTTATGATTTTTTGTACAAATACATGCCTGCGGGGCTCGCGACAGCGCTTTATTTGCTGATTTTGCTAGGCCTAGCCTTTCTTTTGTCTCGCTTACTGAATAAATTGCCTTATATTAGCCAAAAAGCACAAAAACAGACTTGACAAAACATGAAATTTGTGGTATTTTTAGTTGTTTTATTCACCCATTTCTGTTATACTAATACCCGTTATGTTTGGAACATTTTGGTACACATTTCTCTATCAGCCGGTTTTCAATCTTTTGATTTACCTCTACAATACTCAGTCTGCCGAGAATCTTGGGTGGGCGATTGTTATTTTGACTGTACTTTTGCGTGTTGTACTTTTGCCATTTACGCTTGTTACTGAAAAAGCGAACGCACAAAATTTGGAACTTGAAAATGAAGTTCGTAACGCGGAAAAAGAATTTAAAAACGATACGGTTTTGCGTAACCAAGAAATTCGTCGCATTTTACGAAGACGAAAAATACGACCTTGGGCAAAAACTATTGTGCTCGGAGTTCAGCTGTTGATGCTCGTCTTACTCTACCAGGTTTTTATCCAAGGAATTACAGGGCTCCAAGTCATTCATACTTTATACCCAGGAGTAGACTTTCCAGGGAAAATCAATACGGATTTTTATGGATTTAATTTGGCAGAGCGTCATACACTTGTTTGGCCGGTTCTTGTTGCTTTATTTTTGTTTGGTGAAATTTATTTTGAACTCAAAGGAAAACGCGTGCGTCAAGCAGACATGTTTTATCTGATTATTTTCCCAATAGCATCCTTACTGATTTTGTGGTGGCTTCCGATGGTAAAATCTCTTTTTATTTTGACTTCCATTTTCTTTTCTATCATTATTCATCAAATCAGTCGTGTATTTATGCGACCCAAAAAAGTGGAAGGCCACCATTAATTTTTTAACTTTTTACTATGTCAGATTCGCTCGATAAATTGATGTATTCGTTTGTGATGGAGGATGTTTTGAAAGGTCTGTTTATCTACGTACCACCAGGATACGTGGCCTGTGTCTATGATCTTGGTCGTGGAGTTTTGAAAAAAGTTTTGACTCCAGGGCTTCACTTCAAGATTCCATTTTGGCAAAAGGCAAAACTTTTTAATACGCAAACATTGGAGTACAGTATTAGCCGCGAATTCAATCCACAAAATGAAAAAGCACTTGGAGATATTCCAATTGCAGCGGTGACACAAGATGGAAAACGAATTGGAGTTGAAGGAACGATTTTGCTTCGCCTCGACATTCACCAAATTCCGTCACTGTGGCAAACTATTGGTGAAGACTTTGTCGCAAAAATTATTCGCCCTACGGTTCGCAGTCGTATTCGTATGGTGGGTGGACGTTTTACCCAGTCAGATATGGTCGGACCAAAGCGTGATGAGGTAGAACTTGAACTCAAAAACGAACTCGAAAGAATTTTTTATCCACGCGGAATATTCGTAGAAAACGTATTGCTCTCGGAAATTGGAAATATTCAAGAATACAGCCGCACAGCTTCAGAATAAATATGAAAGAGTTGCGTTTTCAAACGTGACTCTTTTTTTCGCTTTGTTTTTTGTATGAAAAAGTTAAAAAAGATTTTAAAAAATATTGGACCTGGATTTATTACCGGTGCTTCTGATGATGACCCCTCTGGAATTACGACGTATTCACAAACCGGTGCGCAGTTTGGTTTTTCACAGTTGTGGACCGCGTTGTTTTCATTTCCATTTATGCTTTTTGTGCAGGAAATGTGTGGACGTATTGGGCTTGTGACGGGGATGGGGCTTTCTGGAGTGATTCGAAAATACTACAGTCGCAAACTTTTGGCATTTTCTGTTATTTTGTTACTCGTTGCAAACACCATTAATATTGGGGCGGATCTTGGTGCTATGGCTTCGGCACTGCAGCTTCTTATTCCTGTTTCTTTCCCGATTTTACTTTTGCTTTTGACGGCATTTACTTTATTTCTCGAAGTATTTGTTTCGTATAAAGTATACGTAAAGTATCTCAAGTATTTTGCACTTTCACTTTTGGCATACATTATTACACTTTTTTTTATCAAACAAGACTGGAGTGCTATTGCAATGGCTACCTTTGTTCCACATATAAGCTTTACAACAGGATACTTACTTAATATTGTGGCAATTTTGGGTACAACTATTTCTCCCTATTTGTTTTTTTGGCAAAGTGATGAAGAGGTTGAAGAAGAAATTGTAGAGCATAAAATCAAGGGTTTTGGTGTTGGAAAACCTCATATTGGAGATAGGGATGTGAAGAATATGCGTTTTGATACTTTGTTTGGAATGTTTTTTTCAAACCTCATCATGTTTTTTATTATTGCTACTGCAGGGTCAACTTTGTTTGCACATGGAATTACAAATATTGAAACTGCTGCTGATGCTGCCGAAGCACTTCGACCACTTGCGGGAAATTTTACTTTTATTTTATTTACGTTTGGTATTATAGGGACAGGACTTTTGGCGGTTCCAGTTCTCGCAGGGTCAGCTTCGTATGCGGTTGCCGAGGCGTTTCACTGGAAAGAAGGCTTGTATCGAAAATTTTCTCAGGCACATGGATTTTATGGGGTAATTACGATTGCGACTCTTGTTGGGCTTTTGGTTAATTTTATTGGTATTCCTCCGTTCAAGATGCTCTATTATACGGCGGTAGTAAATGGACTTTTGGCACCACCACTCCTTTTTGTGATTTTGCGGGTGGCAAATAACAAGAAGATTCTTGGAAAATATACCAATTCTATCTGGAGTAATGTCTTTGGTTGGGCAATTGCTAGTATTATGAGCATTGCCGGGATTGCGCTTTTGTGGCAATTATTTGCTTAATTTGGCGAATAATAAAGATTGAAAAGAGAGCTTTTTAAAAGGCTCTTTTTTGTGGATAAGTATTTGACAGCTTTTCGTGGGGGTGGTATATTATCACTCGTAAGCATTGAGTGATAAATATGGAATCCCGCCCAGCACAAATTTTGAAGCTCGTTATAGAGGAATACATCCGCACGGCCGAGCCAATTGGTTCAGGCCAGATTGAGGCTATGGGAGTTTTGGACGTGAGTGCTCCGACAATTCGCAATGAACTGCGAGAACTCGAAGAAACAGGGTATTTGACTCATCCACATACTTCAGCAGGACGTATTCCTACCGAAATGGGATATGAATATTATTTGACACACTTGGTAGAAAAAAATCTTCCTTCAAAAAAACTTCAAGAAGAGATTGTTGAACTGCATGCGCTTGCTGACGGTGAACAGCGAATGAAAAATATTGCCAAATATATTGCCGAGGTTGGAAGTGGTGCGGTAATTGTTGCCTTTGATCCACATCGTATTTACTACACTGGTATTTCGTATTTGTTTTCTGCACCAGAATTTCAAAATGTCGCACATACGATCAAGGTGTCGTCACTCTTTGACCACTGTGAACAGCATATTCAAGAATTTTTTGATGGAATGGATGAAAATCAACTTCGGGTATTTGTCGGAGGTCGTAACCCAATGGGATCAGTCTGTAGTACTGTGGCATTTCGCTCTGGAGAAAATATTTTTGCGCTTGTTGGTCCAATGCGAATGAACTATAGTAAAAATATTGCGCTTTTAGAATTTATACAAAATTTGTTTTAATAAAAAAATATGACTGACGAAAACATCAATGACGAGGCACAAGAAGAACTGAAAGAAAATGTGACTGCTGACTGTAAAAATTGTGAAGAGTATAAAATGGGTTGGCAGCGCGCCCAGGCAGATTATCAAAATCTCGTGCGTGAAACAGCCAAACAAAAAGCTGAGTGGATGCAAATGATTAAAGGAAATATTTTGGAAGATTTTATTCCAGTCTACGACAACTTCAAAAAAGCATTTGCGTACGAGGTGAGTGATCCAACGCAATTTGAAAATTGGAAAAAAGGAATTGAATATATAATGAAGCAGTTTGGAGATATTATCAAACAAAATGGTGTTGAAGAAATAAAAACAGTGGGTGAAATGTTTGATGCACGATTTCACGAAATCGTCGGTGAAGAAGAAAGTGAGAGTGCAAAAGAACATGAAATTATTCGCGAAATGGATGGCGGATACAAATCTGCGGAAAAGGTATTGAAGGTGGCAAAAGTCATTGTTGCAAAATTAAAAGAATAAGCAAACAAAGTTTTTAGTTTTAACTTTATTCATATGTCGATCATAAAATGGACACCATCATGGGACCCATTCCAAGAAATGGAAGACATGATGAAAAACGTAATGCCTGTTTCAAATAACGGGCAAATGCAAAAAGGATTTATTCCAGCGCTCGATGTCTACGAGACAAAAGACGCAGTAGTGGTAGAAACGCCACTTGCCGGAGTTGATCCAAAAGACGTGAGTGTGAGCGTAGAAAAAGGTGTGCTCACTATCTCTGGGGAAAGTAAAAAAGAACACGAAGTTGAAGAAAAAAATTATTATCGCAAAGAAGTGCGTAGTGGAACATTTTATCGTCAAGTACCGCTTCCTGTGGCAGTGGACGAAGACAATGTGGTCGCAAGTTTTGAAGATGGAATTTTGAAGATCAACTGTCCAAAGCGTGGTGAAGTGAAGAGTAAAAAGATTAATATACAAATCGGAAAGAAATAACGCCTGTCATTGCGAGCCACAGGCGTGACAATCTCAATTGACGTTTTAGTATGTTGATTCGTCCACGGTCTGTACAACTGTGAACGAGTCAATTTCTGAAAAATTAATTATTTTTTCATGAGTGAACAATTACAATATATTATCGAGGCTGCAGAAAAAGAAGGACATACTTTGGAAATTATTTCAGCTGTAAAATCGGGAAAAGAAGCTGAAGTATACCAGGTACTTTTTGACGGAATACTCTCTGCTATGAAAGTATATAAGAATCCAGAGGAACGATCATTTAAAAATACAGATCAGTATCTTTCCGGGAAGTACTATAAAACAAAGAGTCATCAAAAAGCTATTGCCAAAGGAAATAAGTTTGGAAGACAACTGAAACATAGCAATTGGATAGCTCGAGAGTTTCTTATTCTAAAGAAACTTCATACCGCAGGAACTGCAATACCAAAACCCATTTTACAGGTTGAAGATGCAGTTATAATGGAGTTTATTGGAAACGGCGGAGAGTGTGCTCATCGTCTGATAGACCTTGATCCAGATAGAGAAACAGCGGAGAGTATATTTCAAAGTATTTTAGAAAATATAAAATTGTTTTTGGAAAATGGTATTGTTCATGGAGATTTATCGGCATATAATATTCTCTATTGGGACGACAAAGCATTTATTATAGATTTTCCACAGTGTATCGATATTAGAAATTATCCAAATCCTTGGGAAGTTCTGGAAAGAGATTTGAATAATGTAATCAACTATTTCAAAAAGTATATTGAAATGGATGAAGAAAAAGTAAAAGAAGAATTTTATAAATTATCTCACTAAAATTATTAATCAATTTATATATGCCAAAAATACTTGGAATCGATCTCGGAACAACAAACTCATGTATGGCGATCGTCGAAGGTGGTCAGCCAAAAGTACTTGAAAACAAAGAAGGTCATCGCACAACCCCTTCTATTATTGCAACCTCAAAAACAGGCGAACGTCTCGTTGGGCAACTTGCCAAGCGTCAGGCCGTAACCAACCCAAAAAACACTTTGTATTCAATCAAGCGTCTTATTGGTCGCCGACCTGGAGACAAAGAAGTTGGCATGGTAAAAGAACATGCCCCATACGAAGTGACTGAAGAGGGTGACAAAATCAAAGTAAAAATGGGAGATAAAACATTTACCCCACCAGAAATTTCAGCCATGGTTTTGCAAAAATTAAAAGCCGATGCAGAAGAAAAAACTGGTGAAAAAATCACTCAGGCCGTGATTACTGTGCCTGCGTACTTTGATGACGCACAGCGTCAAGCCACAAAAGACGCTGGAGAAATTGCAGGTCTTGAAGTGCTTCGTATTATCAACGAACCAACTGCCGCTGCATTTGCCTATGGTTTTGACAAAAAAAATGATCAAAAAATCGTTGTATATGATCTTGGTGGAGGAACTTTTGATGTCTCAGTTCTCGAAATCTCACACGACGGTGAACAATCAACTGTAGAAGTACTTGCGACAAACGGTGATACACATCTTGGTGGAGATGACTTTGATGCAAAAATTATTGAATGGATCCTCAATGAATTCAAAAAAACAGAAGGCATGGATCTTTCAAAAGATTCACTGTCACTCCAACGTGTAAAAGACGCTGCGGAAAAAGCAAAAATTGAACTGAGTAGTACTCCAGAGGTTGAAATTAACGAACCATTTATTACCTCAACTGCCGAAGGTCCAAAGCACCTCAATATGAAACTCTCTCGTGCCAAACTCGAAGAGCTCGTTGGAGAACTCGTAGAAAAAACAATGGGGCCAGTACGCCAAGCTCTCACTGATGCAAAACTTGATAAAGGCGTAGTGAATGAAATCGTAATGGTTGGTGGTATGACTCGTATGCCACTTGTTGTGAAAAAAGTAGAAGAATTTTTTGGCAAAAAAGCCAACATGACAGTGAACCCGGACGAAGTGGTCGCTGTTGGTGCTGCAATCCAAGCCGGACAGCTTCAGGGGGACCTTGGTAAAGAAATTTTGCTTCTCGACGTCACACCACTTTCTCTCGGAATTGAAACTATGGGAAGCGTGATGACAAAACTTATTGAAAAAAATACAACAATCCCAACAAGTAAAACACAAGTCTTTTCTACAGCAGCGGATAGTCAACCAAGTGTAGAGATCCACGTGCTTCAAGGTGAACGCCAAATGGCAACGGATAACAAAGCACTCGGCCGATTTATGCTTGACGGTATTCCACCAGCTCCACGCGGTGTCCCACAGATCGAAGTGAAATTTGACATCGATGCAAACGGAATTTTGCATGTATCTGCAAAAGATAAAGGAACTGGAAAAGAGCAATCTATTCGTATTGAAGCATCAAGTGGACTTTCAAAAGAAGAAATTGAAAAAATGAAAAAAGATGCAGAAATGAATGCTGAGGCAGATCAAAAGAAACGTGATATTGTTGATGTACGAAATACGGCCGACACTATGATCTATACGACTGAAAAAATGATGAAAGATGTGGAAGAAAAGAAAATCGAAGTAACAGATGAAGAAAAACAAAAAGTAAATGACGCACTTGCAAAAGTAAAAGAGCTCAAAGATAAAGACGATGTTGAAGCGCTCAAAAAAGCAGCCGATGAACTCACAAACGCTGCACAAGCTGTGGGTGCGAAGATGTACCAGCAAGAACAAGCAAAAGCTGCTCCTGGGACAGAAGCCCCACCACAAGGTGATCAGAGCAAAAAAGAAGACGGTCCAATCGAAGGGGAAGTCGTCGACGAGAAGAAATAAAGCATGATATAATGAGAGTCCCGGTTGGTTGTTTGATTCGACTGGCCGGGATTTCTCATGAAAATGTATTTTTTGAGGGGGCGGGGAAAGTGAGACCTGTATGAAGAACCGAGTATTTTGGTTCTTGTTCGATGCGTTGCTTGTCTACGGGTTCATGGTCGTTCTCTCGGGAACGATCAACCCGCTGCCGGGCTATTTGGACGCGTTGTGGTTGGCCTTTCAGGAAGGAACCAAGAACACGAAATTCGTGGTTCTGGTTTCCACTGGAGTCGCCATTTTCTATCGCCTCAATTGGAGGGTTCAACTCCACACGGAATGACATCAACCTCGTTCCGCCCCCTCTAAGAATATATTTTTTATAATTTTATGGAACAAAATAATCAACAACAAATTCAAATCAAGGCAAAAGATGAAGTACTTACAGGTGTGTATTCAAATGCTGCACATTTTCTTCATACAAAAGAAGAATTTGTGCTCGACTTTATGACAGTTTTTCCTCCCACAGGCACTCTCAATTCAAGAGTTATTATGAGTCCTGGTCACTTTAAGCGGATGATTCGTGCAATGCAAGAGAATTTGGCAAAATATGAGTCTCAGTTTGGTGTTATTCAAGAGTCAACTCAACCAGATACCAACTTTGGTTGGCCTATTAAATAAAATTTTTATGGTAACAGTAAAATTTGCACATATTTGTGATACAGCTTTTCTATCTATGGGGCAAAAGTTGAATTTAATAGGCATATTTAGCAATATATTTTCTAAAACCTTTCCTGTAGCTCAACCTTGTTTTTCTGTTGTTGTAAGTTTTGTTGTATCTGGAATGAAAGGTACAAAACCGTTAATATTTAAGATCGTATCTAATAGCGATAAACAAATAGGTGACAAAATGGAAGTAAACTTACCTATAAAAGATAAAGACGAACATGTTAACTTTATTGCTAACTTTGTTAACGTACTTTTTCCTGAATCGGGTGACTATAAGATCAATATTTACTTTGATGGAGATTTAATTGATACTCTTCCTCTTACTTTGACTAAAGTTTAATATGGCAGCTAAGACTAAATTTAAAGGACGATCTTTAACACAAAGTCAATCTAGTACGTCATCCTCTGATAGTCAAGACTCAGAAACTCAAACAAAAACTTTTCTTTTTGGTAGCAATAAAGTTTTAATATCCTTTACGATTTCACAAGTAATAGCAGGTATAATATTTTTTTTAGGTATAGGATTTGGCGCGGGGGCTTATTGGATCTTTGATGTTCGTGTCGAAAAATTTAAGTATGAAATGTTAAATTCTGTTAAAAAAGAAGTTTTAGATGAAGTTTTCAATTATATAAACTCAACCTCTACTGTTAAATAATTATGTCAAAAGATTACTACAAAATACTCGGCGTTGAAAAAGGTGCCTCCGACGACGAAATTAAAAAAGCATTTCGTAAACTCGCGCACAAATACCATCCTGATAAACAAGGTGGTGACGAGGCGAAATTCAAAGAAGTGAACGAAGCCTACCAAGTGGTCGGGGATAAAGAAAAGCGCACTAAGTATGACCAATTTGGTTCTGATTTTGAGTCTCAGGGCGGATTTGGAGGTGGCATGGGCTGGGAAGACTTTATGCGAGGAGCTCGTGGCGGAAATGGTGGTTTTGAATTCAACTTCGGCGGTATGGACTTTGGTGACATGTTTGGAGATATGTTTGGTGGTGGTGGCGGACGAAGACAAAGACAAGCTCGTGGAAATGATCTGCAAGTTACGATTCAACTCGAATTTCGTGAAGCCATTTTTGGTATTGAAAAAGAAATCAACCTCTCAAAAAATAATGCCTGCGATGTGTGTAGTGGAAGCGGTGCAGAGCCAGGAAGTAAAACGATCACCTGCGCAGAGTGTAATGGACGAGGACAAGTCATCCGTGTGCAGCAGACTATCCTTGGCAACATGCAGACGGCAACAACTTGCTATATGTGTCACGGTTCTGGAAGTATGCCAGAAAAATCTTGTAAGCACTGTGGTGGAAAAGGCGTCGTAAAAGGTGATTCAAAATATAATGTCAAAATTCCAGCTGGAATTCACGATGGTGCATCGATTCGTCTTCAAGGAAAAGGGGAGAGCGCAGGACCCGGAACCGCGCTAGGGGATTTGTATGTGGTGGTGCGTGTGAAAGCCGACAAGCATTTTGAACGCGAGAACGAACATATTTTTACAAGTATCACTATTAATTTTCCGCAAGCAGTCTTGGGCGATACGATTGAAATTGAAACGCTCGATGGAAAGAAAAAGATTGTGGTACCAGAAGGAACTTCATCGGGGCAACAAATTCGCCTCAAGGGCCTTGGTGTGCCACACCTGAATGGCAGTGGTAGAGGAGATCACTATGTGCAGGTGATTGTTGATGTGCCAAAGAAAGTAAGTCGCAGTGCAAAAAAATTGCTCGAAGAACTCAAAGAAGAGTTAAAATAACTTTATATAAAAAAACCTCCCGATCACGAGAGGTTTTTTGTTATTGGAGTGCGGCTACTTGGAGTTGTTTGACATCTTTTTCAAGAGTTTCAATTCGTGTTTCATGTCTATCGGAACGGTGTTTGTTTGCTGCTTGTTCGGTGGTCATTGTTTCAAGAAGTTTTATCATATAATCTTCTTTTTCGATTATGTGATTGAGTTTTACCTCTACTGAATCTACCCGAGGTTGTAAACTTTCAATACGTTCCCCATGATTTATTTGGCCTATGAGTAAGGTATCAAGGCCTTTTTCATATTTTTCGAGTATTCCACTATGTCCATCAAGTGTTTCGTTTATTTTTAGAAAATTCTGATCAATATGATCAAATCTTTTTGTAATTGTATCATCCTCCATATGACAGATATTTAAGAACGAATATTCTTAGTATAAATCAAAAGTTTCTACCTGTCAATTTTCGCTCCATCAGCATTAAAACACTTCAAAGTGAATTGCTTTTGCTTCCACTCCATTTTTGATAAGTATTTCACGTACATCTTTGATCATTGCCGCACTTCCACAAATATAAAATTTATGGCTGACGAGATGATGTAGTATATGTTCTGTTACACGTCCGCGAAGTCCACCCCAACCCCCATCTGGTTTTGCTTGTGAAAGGGCAATCTCATAACTAAAGTTTATATATTTTTCTTTGAGCGCTTTGAGGCGATCAATCCAAAATAAGTCTTCTTCACTTCGTACCCCAAATAATAATTTTAGTTCTCCGCTGTTATTTTTATTTTCAAGTTCGTCTCGAATAATTCCAAAAATCGGTGCAATGCCTGTGCCTGTAGCAACAAAAGAAAGAGCCGTGTGATTTTCTTTGTGCACAAAAAGTCCACGTGGACCTTGAAAGTCTAAAACATCATTTTCAGTCATTTTGAGGACATATTGGCAACCGACTCCGTCGTCGTGAATTTTTATACAAAATTCAATAAAGTCATCGCTTGGAATCGATGAAATCGAATAAGCAAGGAGCTTTGTTTTTCCTTCACAATCTATTAAAAACTGTACAAATTGACCTGCCAAAAACTCAAATCCAGCAGGTTTTTCAAATTGACATTCAAATATATCAGGGGTAAGTTGTTTTTTTGCTCTTATTTTGGCGGAATATTTTTGAACTTCCATAGGAGAAGATTATTGACAAAATCGTATAAATAGGATATCATACCTCAAAAGTATGAATTTGAGTATACTATGTTTTTGATAAATAAACAAGTAGATTACGCCGTGCAATTTTTGCTTGTCTTAGCCTCTCTTCCAAAAAAAGAGTCTTTGAGTTTACGTATTTTCTCACAAAATCGTAACATATCGTTTCTTTTTTTGCAAAAAATAGCTCGCGCCCTCAAAGCTGCTGGATTTATCGATGCTTCAAAAGGCGTACGTGGTGGATATTTTTTGAAAGTTGATTCACAAGAAATTACTCTCAAGACTGTGGTTGAAGCGCTTGAAGGAAAATACAATGCACTTGCCTGTATGAAAGACAGCTACGATTGTCCGGTGACACAGCTCTGTTTGTCCAAAAATGTTTTGTCCCAAGTACAAATGGATATTTTGCATACTATGGAAAAATATACACTTTCAAAAATGGCAACTTATAAATAATATGTTTCCAAAAATCCCCCAAAAGAAAAAATTTGTGTATCTGGATCACGCTGCAGCAACCGCAATGGATGCCGATGTTTTGAAAGCCATGAAACCATATTTTTTCGATTGTTTTGCTAATCCATCGTCACTGTATTCTCTTGGAGTAACGGCAAAAGACGCAGTTGAAAAATCGCGCGCATTAGTTGCGCATATTTTGGGTGCACAGCCTGATACAATTTTGTTTACGAGTGGCGGGACTGAGAGTAACAACCTCGCGATTGTTGGATCTGCAATGGCACATCAAAAATCCGGAAAGCATATCATTACCACACGCATCGAGCATGATTCTGTTTTGCGTCCAATGCAAAACCTCGAAAAACAAGGCTTCAAAGTGACATATCTTGATGTTGGTGAACAGGGACGTGTATCTGTTGACGAAGTGAAAAAAGCGTTGCGCAAAGACACAATACTGGTCTCGGTCATGTATGCGAATAACGAAATTGGAACTGTTGAACCGATTGCCGAGATTGGTCGCGAGATTTTGAAGTGGCGAAAAAAGAATAAAACAAATTTTCCATATTTGCATAGTGATGCTGCCCAAGCCCCAAACTATTTGGACCTCCAAGTAGAAAAACTTCACGTGGATTTGATGACCCTCAACGGCAGTAAAATATATGGGCCAAAAGGTGTTGGAATGCTCTACAAACGTCGTGGAGTTTCTCTTTGGGCACAAAGTTCTGGTGGTCGCCAAGAATTTGGACTCCGTGCTGGAACAGAAAATGTTGCTGGCATTGTTGGGTTTGCCAAGGCGCTTGAGACTGTTACAAAAACTAAAGAACGAAATAATCGTGAAATTGTGAAATTGCGTGATTATTTTTTGAATAAAATTCAAACACAAATTCCAGATTTTGAACTCAACGGCCCCGAGATTGCCGCATCTTCGACTCGCAGTGACAGTATGTTCCGCCTTCCAAGCAACCTCAACATCTATTTCAAAAATGTAGAGTCCGAAGCCCTCGTCTTGTACCTTGACTCATACGGCATTTCAGCCTCAAGCGGATCGGCATGTTCGACTGATTCGAATCTTCCTTCACATGTGTTGAAAGCAGTTGGTCATAGTGATGAACGAGCAGATAGCAGCATCCGTTTTACACTTGGAAAATCTACAACAAAACAAGATATCGATTATGTTATGAAGTATTTGCCAAAAGTTATTCAAGAACTTCGAAAAACAAACTAACTTTGTGAAAAAAAATAACCCTCCACAATTCATCCTCGATCGATCACTCTACGACGATGCCAATGTTGATCGTTCAAGTTATAAGTCACTTCCGGGTATTTCACGAGAAGTTATTTTGGAAATTTCTAAACAGAAAAATGAACCAGAGTGGATGCTCGAGAAACGTCTCAAATCATATGAATTTTTTAAAGATGAACCTTTGCCAACATGGGGGCCAGATTTGAAACCACTCAATCTCGACGAGATTATTTATTTTGTTCGTCCGGGAACCGAAGAAACTCGAAAATGGGAAGATCTGCCAGCAGATATTGTTCGAACATTTGACAAACTCGGTATTCCCGAAGCTGAAAAAAAAGCGCTTGCTGGAGTTGGTGCACAATATGATAGTGACGTTGTATATCACAACATTCAAGAAGACCTCAAGAAAAAAGGTGTGATCTTTGAAAACATGGATGTGGCGGTACAAAAATATCCGGAAATGGTACAAAAATATTTTATGACCCAGTGTGTGCCAATCAATGATCACAAATTTGTGATGCTTCACGGCGCAGTGTGGAGTGGCGGAACTTTTATTTATATTCCAAAAAATGTCAAAGTTGAATTGCCGCTGCAAGCATATTTTCGTATGAATGCACAAAGTGGTGGACAGTTTGAACACACGCTCATTATTGCAGACGAAGGATCTGAAATTTCATATATTGAAGGGTGTAGTGCGCCACGATACACGACCAATTCACTGCATGCTGGATGCGTTGAAATTTTTGTACACCGAAATGCAAAAGTAAAATATTATTCTATTGAAAATTGGTCAAAAAATACTTGGAATCTCAATACCAAACGTGCACTTGTTGACGAAGACGCGAGTATTGAATGGGTGAGTGGTAACATGGGAAGTGGAGTGACTATGCTTTATCCTTGTTCAGTTTTGCGTGGCCGTGGGGCGCATAGCGATAGCCTTGGTATTGCATTTGCTGGTCCTGGGCAAAATCAAGACACTGGGGCAAAAGCGATTCATGCAGCTCCCCATACTTCTTCTGTGATTCGTTCACGATCGATTTCAATTGGTGGTGGTATTGCTGGATTTCGAGGATTGATTAAAGTAACAAAAAAAGCAGTGGGTTCTACTGCCTCGATGAGTTGTGATGCATTGCTTCTTGACGAAGATTCTGTTGCAAATACTTTTCCTGCACTCAAGATCGATACAAATGATGTATCCGTTGCACACGAGGCCCGTGTTGGAAAAATTGGAGATGAACAATTATTTTATCTTATGAGTCGGGGATTGAGTGAAGAACAAGCCATGCAGCTTATCGTTGGCGGTTTTATTGAACCAATTGTGAAAGCCCTGCCACTTGAATATGCGGTTGAACTGAATAAATTGGTCGAGATGGAAATGGAAGGGGCTATAGGATAATTTTATGAAAAATATAAAATCACAATTTCCAATCTTTCAAAGCCATCCTGATTTGGTGTATTTGGATAGCGCTGCGTCAACACAAACTCCACAAGTTGTACTTGATGCAATGGATACCTA
>Ga0155219_116_pt1 | contig 22506 bp, 33 predicted proteins | sample RifCSPhighO2_02_FD_106187 | JGI IMG/M metagenome (GOLD analysis project Ga0155219, IMG submission 106187) | Candidatus Magasanikbacteria bacterium RIFCSPHIGHO2_02_FULL_41_13
AATTTTGGCGAAAGCCAACATCTCTTTAGTCGACTCGATCTTTTATTAGATCGTGTATATAGAGTACTAAATAATAGACTACTGTTGGTTTTTGTCACATTTTTGAAGTGAAAAAACATTTTTCTTTCCCACATTTTGGTCCCATTACAAATCGCCCGCAAGGCGTTTTTTTGTTTTATAAATATTTATATTACTCTCCTTGACGTATCGTATATTCCTCGATATAATCCAACTATACTCCTGACTCAGGAATGAGTAATTTTTTTGTACAGTATGAATCCACTTTTGAAAAGACTGCTGCGAATGTCCGAAGAGCATAATTTGCCTGTTATTATTTATGATACAAAAAATGATAGGGCTGGAGTTTTGATGAGCCTTGACTACTTTGACGAGCGCTTCACTTCTGAAGCCCTTGAAGATAATGATTTTGAACCTTTATCAGGTGTTTATGAAGATGAAGAATGCGATGAAGAAGATTGTGATGAATTTCATGACAATATTTCTCGAACCGTAAATTTTTTGGATGATTTACAAGAACTGGAAGAAAAAATAACAGAAAAGATTGACGAAGCGAAGAGCGAAGAAGAACTTGATGAAATTGCACAAAGCAACGAAGAATTGGCTCTCTGGAAGGCCAAACGTGAAGAAAAAGAACGCGAAGAGATAGAGAAAACCCTTGAAGAAGAACTGCAAGAAAATCCACCTCCTGACCCATTTGAAGAAGACCTTCTCCATACTGCCGAGTGGCATGAGGCAGGAGAAAATCTCCCAGCAGGAGTAAATGAGTCAGAACCACCAAAAGAAGAGCCTTCGTATCATCCTGTTGCGAGCGCAAGCGGTCCACTCTCTTGGACAGACTGGACTTTTACGGGAAATAGTTTTACTCCAATAGTTCAAAAAAATGAAGACGCTATAGCCCCTGAAGAAGGGGGAGAAGACCCTATATTTTTGGAAGAGCCTGTCTAGGGAAAGAACGAAAAAATGTCCCCAGGAAGTACCCCTTGACGGCAGTCATAATTTCCATTATAATAGCCTCACTTTTCAAAAAGTATATATTTTTTATTCTACATAGGTCCCGCTGGACATCAAAACTGTCTTTGACCACTCAAAGTATAGTGCGGGGGAACCATAAACGTATGGCAGAATTTGCACGTACGAAACCACACCTCAACGTAGGTACGATCGGTCACGTAGACCACGGTAAAACAACGACTACTGCCGCTATCCTCAAAGTAGCAGCAGCAGCAGGTTTGATTGCTGATCTTCAAGACGTAGACGCTCTTGATAAAGCACCTGAGTCAAAGACTCGTGGTATTACTATTGCTACCGCTCACGTTGAATACGAAACAGCAACTCGTCACTATGCGCACGTTGACTGTCCAGGCCATGCAGATTACGTAAAAAATATGATTACTGGAGCAGCTCAAATGGATGGAGCAATCCTGGTAGTTTCTGCAGCAGACGGTCCAATGCCTCAGACCCGCGAACATATTTTGCTTGCTCGTCAGGTAGGTGTACCTTATATCGTTGTATACCTCAACAAAGTCGACATGGTTTCAGATCCTGAACTTATTGACCTCGTTGAAGAAGAAGTTCGTGATCTTTTGACAAAATATGAATTTCCTGGAGCAACAACTCCAATTATCCGTGGTTCATCATTGAAAGCTCTTGAAAACCCAACAGATCCAGCCGCAGCAAAACCAATTTTGGACTTGCTCGCTACTTTGGATTCATACCTTCCAGAACCTACACGTGACCTTGATAAGCCAATGCTTATGCCTATTGAAGATGTGTTCTCAATTGAAGGACGCGGAACAGTAGTCACTGGACGTATTGATCGTGGTATTGTAAAAGTTGGTGACGAAATTGAAATTGTTGGTGTTCGCGATACACAAAAAACAACAGTGACTGGAGTTGAAATGTTTAACAAATCATTGCAACAAGGTCAAGCTGGAGACAATGCTGGAGTATTGCTCCGTGGTACAAAGAAAGATGATGTAGAACGTGGAATGGTACTTGCAAAACCAGGTACTATCAAACCTCATACAGAATTTGAAGCTGAAATGTACTGTCTTACAAAAGAAGAAGGTGGACGTCACAAACCATTCTTTACTGGATATAAACCTCAATTTTATATCCGTACAACAGACGTAACAGGTGATGTTACTCTCCCTGCTGGAACCGAAATGGTTATGCCAGGAGACACAGTGAATGTAACGGTAAAACTTATTGTTCCAGTTGCTCTTGAAGAAAAAATGCGTTTTGCTATCCGCGAAGGTGGTAAAACCGTTGGGGCTGGAGTAGTAGTTAAAATTATTGCATAAAACAATCTGTTGAAGCGGTCCGGCATAATGCTGGGCCGCTTCACTGATTTTGTTCATTATTTATTTTACTATGGCACAAGTTGCATTGAAAAAAGACGACAAAAAACAAGCAAGCACTGAACCACGTGTTCGCATTAAGATTTTTTCTTACGATAACAAAATTATTGATGAAGCAACAAAAATAATTTTGGACACAGCAGAACGAAATAGTGCAAAGGTTGTTGGTCCAGTACCTCTTCCAACGGAAAAGAAAAAATTCAGTGTGAATCGTTCAACTTTTGTCCATAATACGGCTGAAGAACAATACGAAATGCGTATTCACAAACGTATTATCGATATTACCGAGCTCAATCCAAAAGCAATGGATGCTCTGATGAATATCCACCTTCCAAGTGGTGTGGATATCGAAATAAAAATGCTTTAAATTTAGCTCAGTAGAGCCAATAAAATAAGTTCAAAAAAAGGCGTGGGAATCTCTTGACAGTACTTGAAAAATAGTATAGAATAGCCCCACGTTTACAAAATCTGAGATATACAGATAAGATCCACCGCCGAGCTGGGGCAAGTTCCCCTCCAAAGCTGAGAAAACATCTGCTCCGATCAAAGATTTTCAGTGAGGAAATTACAACTTTTAACAAAGCCTTCCACAACTGTTTTTGTACTTATAAAAGGCTAGAAGTAGTACCCTAATGGTAAGATGCTACTTCTAGTTTTTTGTTACCATTGAATTGCGCACACATTATATGAAATGCATCTTAGGAAAAAAACTTAGCATGACACAGGTTTTCCGAGAGGACGGCACCGTTGTTCCTGTAACTCGTGTACAAGCTGGTCCATGTTTTGTAACTCAAGTCCGACAAGAAAATGGTACTGCCAAAATTCAGATTGGATTTGGTATGCAAAAAACCTTCCGTTTGAATAAAGCACAGCAAGGGCATGTGAAAGGTATCAATCATGAAAATGGTATCACCATAAAATATTTGCGTGAAACTGAAAGTGACCAAGCCATGTCTCGTGGAGACAAATTTACGGTTACAACATTTACTCCAGGAGAAAAAGTAAAAGTGATTGGAACTTCAAAAGGAAAAGGTTTTCAAGGTGTGGTAAAACGTCATGGATTCCGCGGAGGTTCAACAAGTCACGGTCACAAACACGATTTGCGCGCTCCAGGAAGTATTGGAGCCGGTGGTGTACAGCGCGTATTCAAAGGTATGCGTATGGCAGGACACATGGGAGATGCTCAGATTACAGTAAAGAATTTGGAAATTGTTGAAGTAGATCCTGCAAACAATGAAATGTTGATCAAAGGTGCCATTCCTGGTGCATTTGGTTCACTTGTATTTATTTCAACTGACAATGGAAATATTGAAGTAGAAAAAATGAATGAAGCTGTGGTTGAAGCTGCTCCGGTAGAAAATTCAACTTCAGAAGTTATTGAAGAGGTCGCCGCTCAAACTGCGCCTGAAGCCGTTCCTGTGGCTGAAGAAGTAGCACAATAATTTTATGACAGAAGTAAAAGTCTACAACACAGAAGGACAAACAAGTAAAACTTTGGAATTAAACGAAGCTGTATTTGCCATTCCTTTGAAAACAAGTTTGATCCACCAAGTATACCAAGCAATTCGCGCGAACCTTCGAAGTCCATGGGCGGACACAAAAGATAAAGGTGAAGTGCGTGGAGGTGGTAAAAAACCTTGGAAACAAAAAGGAACTGGACGCGCTCGTCATGGTTCTATCCGTTCACCTATTTGGAAAGGTGGAGGTGTAACGTTTGGTCCATTGACTGATCGTAACTATAAACAAAAAATCAACAAAAAAATGAGTCGAAACGCAGTTATTATGGCTCTTTCTGAAAAAGTTCGTTCTGATGAATTTGTTGTTCTTGAAAATTTGACTTCAACAGGAAAAACACGAGAAATGGCAGCACTGCGAAAAGCACTTCCTGGTCTTGGAAAAACAACCTTATTTCTTGTTCCAAGCATGAAATCTGAAATTGTTCAATCAATCAAAAATTTACCAAATTGTGAAATCAAGCAAGCCGTGGATGTAAATGTAATGGATTTGCTCCATCACAAATATATTATTGCGAGCATTGAATCGGTTCGTATTTTAGAGAAACGATTGGCCTAAGTGCACACTTATACCGTGTATAAATTTTGAAATATGGGAATTATCGACACCATCAAAAAAAGAACTCCAAAGAAAGCGGCTGAAGAAGCTACTCTTGATGTTCCTGTTGAAAAGACTGAAAAAGTTGTAAAAGCAAAAACAACAAAAGCAAAAAAAACAGCAAGCGTTTCTGCCAGTGGAAAAGTAAGTTTGCATGGGACTGCTCACCGAGTACTCCTTGCTCCAGTTGTAAGTGAAAAATCAACATTGAAAGAGGCAGAACACAGTTATACTTTCTTGGTAGAAAAAAATGCAAATAAGATTGAAATTGCAAAAGCAGTTGAAGAAGTATATGGTGTGCGACCTTTGAAAGTTCGAACGATTCACGTACAAGGGAAAGAAACTCGTTTTGGACGACGTATTGGACGAAGATCTGATTATAAAAAAGCAATTGTGAGCGTAAGTAAAGATCAAAGACTCGCAATCCACGAAGGAGTATAAGCGATACTGAAAATAAGAAACTAACCTTATATGGCAATTAAACACCACAAACCAACCAGTGCCGGACGCCGCAAATCAAGTGTGCAGGATTTTTCTGATATTACAAGTTTCAAACCAGAAAAGTCTCTTATTGAACCACGAAAAAAACACAGTGGACGCAATAACATGGGTATTATCACTGTTCGTCATAAAGGTGGTGGCGCAAAACAAATGTACCGCATGGTTGATTTTCTCCAAAATAGATTTGATATTCCAGCGACTGTAAAAACAATTGAATATGATCCAAATCGCGGATGCCGAATTTGTCTTGTAGAATACTCTGACGGAATAAAATCATATATCCTTGGATTTAATGGCGTAAAAGTAGGGGATACTGTAATTTCATCTCAGAAAAAAGTTGATCCAGCTCCTGGAACTCGTATGCCACTTGAGCATATTCCTGTTGGTCTTTTTGTCCACAATGTAGAATTGGTTGCCGGACAAGGCGGACAGTTGGTGCGTGGTGCGGGAAACTCTGCTCAGCTCCAGGTTATCGAAGGTGAATATGCACAGCTCAAAATGCCATCTGGAGAAGTTCGCTTGGTAAAGAAAAATGCTGCGGCTACGATTGGAACCCTCGGAAATGCTGATTTTGGACTCGTTCGTTATGGAAAGGCTGGACGTATGCGTCATCGTGGTATCAAACCTCGTGTTGGAGGAAAGAACATGAATCCTGTAGACCATCCACATGGAGGTGGAGAAGGACACAGTCCTATTGGTTTACGCGGTGGTCCAAAAACTCCATGGGGAAAGAAAGCCATGGGTGTAAAAACTCGTAAACGTGGTAAATGGACTGATTCATTTATCGTTTCACGAAGAAAAGGAAAGAAATAAATAATAACTAAAAGTTATGTCAAGAAGTCTTAAAAAAGGGCCATACATAGATGAAAAGCTCCAGGAAAAAGTAAAGAAAGCAAAAGCTTCAAATGATCATAAAGCGATCAAAACTTGGGCTCGCGCGAGTACTATCACTCCTGAGATGGTTGGAATGACTTTTGCTGTACACAATGGCAAAAACTTTTTGGATGTCTTTGTTGATGAAAATATGGTAGGACATAAACTTGGAGAATTTTCCCCAACTCGTAAGTTTATCCATCATGGTGGAAAAATGGCGAAGGATCAAGGAAAAGATGCTAAAAAATAATAATACGTAAAGTTCCATACTATTTTATGAAAAAAACTGCTACAGCAAAATTACGATACTTGCGCATGGCTCCACGAAAGGCCAGACTTTTGATCGATATGATTCGTGGTATGAAAGCAAATGATGCCTTGCTTCAATTGCAATTTTCAAAACGTCATGCTTCTTTGCCTGTGCACAAGCTTCTTGCTTCTGCGGTAGCAAATGCTGAACATAACGCGAGTATCAATCCTGAAACACTGATTATTAAAACTGCAACGGTTGATGGGGGACCAATTTTGTATCGATCAATGCCTCGTGCTCAAGGACGTGCTACCCCAATTCGAAAACGAACAAGTCACATTACACTCGTCCTTGAAGGAGACGTAGCCGAAGCTAAATAATAATACTACTATGGGTCACAAAGTCCATCCGAAAATTCACCGTACACAAGTTATTTATACATGGGACTCTCGCTGGTTTAGTAAAAATAACTATGCTGAGTTTGCGCAGCAAGATTTGCTTATTCGTGAATATCTTTTGAAGAAATTCAAAGATGCAGGTATTGATTCACTCAGTGTTGAGCGTGCTCCAAAGAGTGTGAACGTTACTATTCTTTCTGCAAAACCCGGCTTTATTATTGGACGAAGTGGAGAAGGGCTCAATGAAGTACGAAAACATATTGAACGATCAATTCTCAAGATGAAAGGGAAAGTAAAACTGAATGTTCAAGAGTTGAAATCTCCTGCTCTTTCTGCTCATGTTGTTGCTCAAAGTATTGTCGCTGACACTGAAAAACGTATTCCATTTCGCCGTGCTATGAAGCAGACGATTGAGCGTGTTATGAAAGCTGGAGCTCAAGGAATTAAAATTCGTATGTCTGGACGCTTGAACGGAGTAGAAATTGCTCGTACGGAAACTCTTTCAAAAGGAAAAATTCCATTGATTACTTTGCGTTCTGATGTGGACTATGCTGCTATCCCAGCATATACCTTGTATGGTAAGATTGGTGTTAAGGTTTGGATTTATAAAGGATTAGTATTTGGAAGAAAAGACTCTTTTACTCAGGCAGCTGAAGCAGAAGAATCAAAGACCAAACAAAATAAAAAATAAGATTACTGTATGTTACTCCCAAAAAAAGTAAAACATAGAAAGTGGCATAAGCCAAGACGACGCAATAAAGGTGTGGCATCTCGCACCAATACTATTGCCTTTGGCCAGTTTGGACTTATCGCGACTACACATGCGTGGGTTACTTCACGTCAAATTGAAGCAGCTCGTCGCGTTCTCACTCGTTATATCAAACGTGGTGGAAAATTGTGGATTCGTATTTTCCCTGATCGTCCAGTTACAACAAAAGGTGCTGGAATTCCGATGGGGGGAGGAAAAGGTTCTCCTGACCACTATGTTTGTACGGTAAAACCTGGAACAGTATTGTTTGAAATGACAGGTATCCCTGAAGAAAAAGCAAAAGAAGCACTGATTTTCGCTTCACACAAATTGCCATTAAAAGGTAAATTTTCACAGAAAATCTAAATAACGTATCTATGGATTTTAATGAATTGTTACAAAAAGATCTTGAACAGTTGATGACCCTTCTGAGCGAAAAACGGGCTTTGCTTCGTGAGCTTCGCTTCAAGATAAGAGAAGGACAGCTCAAAAATGTAAAAGCAATAAAACCAGTTCGTCAAGAAATTGCTCAGATTGCAACTGCCATTACAAGACTCAAAAAACAATCATAATCACTCTTGAAATATGGAAAAGAAAACAGTACAAAAAGTTAAAAAAGTTGTTGATGTGCGAAAGCGCCAATTTGAGGGTGTTGTAGTTTCTGTCAGTGGAATAAAAACAGTGAGTGTTCGTGTTGATAGCATGAAAATCCATCCAAAATACAACAAACAATATAAACACAGTCGAAAGTTTGCAGTACATGATGAAAAAGGTATTGCGCAGGTTGGAGATATTGTTATCATTGAAGAATGCCGACCTCTCTCAGCAAACAAACGTTGGTTTGTTGTGACTAAGAAATAACTAATTATATGATTCAACACAGATCAATGCTCGCAGTAGCAGACAATAGCGGAGCTAAAAAACTTATGTGTATTCGTGTTCTTGGTGGATACCAAAAACGCTATGCTCGTATTGGTGACCTTATTGTATGTTCTGTGAAAGAAGCCGTTCCTCGTGGTATGGTAAAAAAAGGTGAAGTTGTTACGGCCGTACTTGTACGAAGTAAAAAAGAAGTACGCCGAAAAGATGGAACCTATATCCGTTTTAGTGAAAATGCTGCCGTAATTATTGATAAAAAAAATAACGAACCAAAAGGAACTCGTATCTTTGGACCGATTGCTCGTGAGCTTCGTACCAAAGGATACCAAAAGATTATTTCTCTTTCCCCTGAGGTTGTATAATATATTTGCGAATTATATTTATGAAAATCAAAAACAACGACAACGTAAAAATTATTTCTGGCCGTGAAAAAGGAAAGACCGGAAAAGTAATTCAAGTACTGAAGAAAAAATCTACGGGACAGTTTTTCGTTGTCGTTGAAGGCGCAAATATGCGAAAAAAACACCTTCGCACTCGTAAAGCTGGAGAAAAAGGTCAAATTTTGGAACTTGCTGCACCGCTTCATGCGTCAAAAGTTATGGTTATTGATCCAACGAGTAAAAAAGCAACTCGAATTGGTTATACAAAGAACGGTGAAACTAAACAACGCATTGCAAAAAAAAGCGGTGAAATGATTTAATATTCTATATGTCTCCACTGTACGAACAATACAAAAAAATTCAAAAAGATTTAAAAGCTGAACTTGGATATTCAAATATCATGCAGGTTCCTGCTTTGAAAAAAATTGTTGTGAATGTTGGTTACGGCCGACATGCAAAAGACAATGCCTATATTGAAAATGTTGAAAATACATTGACTTCAATTACTGGGCAAAAACCGCTTCGCAACAAATCGACCAAATCTATCTCAAACTTTAAAATTCGTGAAGGGATGGATATTGGTATGTCTGTGACGCTTCGTGGACCTGCCATGTATAATTTTTTGTACAAACTCATTCATATCACATTTCCTCGTGTACGTGATTTTCGTGGAGTTTCTGTGAAAAATTTTGACCGACAAGGAAACTATTCAATCGGGTTTAAAGAAAATATTGCATTTCCAGAAGTAGGTATTGAAGCCATTGATAAAATTCATGGACTCCAAGTCGTAATTTCAACTTCTGCAAAGAATGCAAAAGAAGGCCAAGCACTTTTGTCAAAACTCGGGTTTCCTTTCAGAGATGCAAAATAATTTATAGATATATATGGCTACACAAGCACAAATCGCAAAATCCAAAAGAACTCCAAAATTTCCAACTCGTATCGTTCGTCGTTGTTGGAGATGTGGACGTGTTCGCGGGTATATGAGAATGTTCAAGCTCTGCCGTATCTGTTTCCGAGAACTTGCAAATGATGGAAAACTGCCAGGAGTTCGCAAATCAAGTTGGTAAATTTTTAAAATAAAGTATATTTTAGACACATAAAATATGATGACTGATCCTATTGCTGACATGCTCACCTCAATCCGTAATGCACAGCGTGCTCATAAACGCGTGATTGAAGTGACATTTTCGAAACTTAAAGAGAAAATCGCCCAAATTTTGTTCACTCAGGGCTATCTTTTGAGTGTCGAAAAAACAGAAGGTGACCGCCCAGCACTGCGCATCAACCTCAAATATGATGGTCGTCATCCTGCTATTCAATCAATCAAACGCGAAAGTAAACCAGGACATCGCCTCTATGTAAAAGCTGAAGACCTTCCAAGAGTTTTGAATGACTATGGTATTGCTATTGTTTCAACTTCGGTTGGTCTCATGACAAATAAAGAAGCGCGAGAAAAAGGAATTGGTGGAGAAATTATTTGTAGTATTTTCTAAATTATATGTCACGTATTGGAAAACAACTTATTAGCGTTCCCTCTGGTGTTACGGTTGACTTGAAACCTGATTTGGTTACTGTAAAAGGACCAAAAGGTGAACTCAAACGCGCTGTTCCTGCAATGATTCACTTGAACATGGCTGATAATGTTATTACCGTTGATGTCACGAACAAAGAAGAAAAGAAAGAACGCTCCATGTGGGGAACTTTTAGTGCTCACATTCAAAACATGGTAAATGGCGTTACGACGGGGTTCAAAAAACAACTTGAAGTAAACGGAGTTGGATATAAAGTTGCCATGCAAGGAAAAGACCTCCGACTTGATGTTGGTTTTTCTCATCCTGTCATTTTCAAAATTCCTGAAAATATTATTGTTTCTGTTGAAAAGAATGTTATTACTTTGGAATCATTTGATGTTGAACTTCTTGGGGCTACTGCTGCAGAAATTCGTCAAATTCGTAAACCAGAACCATATAAAGGAAAAGGTATTAAGTATATGGATGAAGTGATCCGTCGTAAAGCGGGAAAGACTTCTAAATCTTAAAAATAATATACCTGTATCAAACAAATATGAAAAAACTTACTACTAGAATTCAAAAGAGAAATCGTCGCAAAGCCCGTGTTCGTGCTCGTGTACTTGGTACCGCAGAGCGTCCACGTTTGTGTGTTTTTCGTTCTCTCAAATCTTTGTATGTACAGGTTATTGATGATACAAAAGGTGTAACTCTTGTAGGAATGAAATCTGATGAAGGACATGATCTTGGAAAGAAAATTGCAGAAAAAGCAATTGCTCTCGGAATCAAAAAAGTCGTATTTGATCGTGCCGGATATGCCTACCATGGACGAGTAAAAGCGGTTGCTGATGGCGCTCGTGAAGGTGGACTTGAATTCTAAACTAAAAAGTACATATTATAAAATTATTGCAATATGGTACAGCAAGGAAAAGGAAAATTTAAAGAGAAAAAAGAAAAGCCTGAGTTTGACCAGCATATTTTGGACTTGGCTCGTGTAACTCGTGTAACCAAAGGTGGAAAGCAGATGAGTTTTCGTGCTACTGTTCTTATTGGTGATCGTAATGGACGCGTTGCGTATGGTGTTGACAAAGGGAAAGACGTTCAGATCGCTGTAGAAAAAGCTGTAAACCAAGCAAAAAAACAGTTTATTCGAATTCCTCTCAAAAATGGAACTATTCCTCACCGTGTTGAAGCAAAGTTTAAAGCAGCGCACATCATGCTTAAACCTGCTCCTATTGGATCGGGTATTATCGCTGGGGGCGCAACTCGCATTGTTCTTGAAATGGCTGGTGTTCCAAATGCTTCTGCAAAAACTTTGAGTAAAACAAATAACAAAATTACCAATGTAAAAGCTACCTTTAAAGCTTTGTCCATGTTTAAAAAAAATGTGGTAAAACATGCGGCTCCTGCTCCTTCTGCTGAAAAACCTGTTGTAGCTGAAGCCAAAGCAAAAAAAGCACCTACAAAAAAAGAAACTAAAAAAGCAGAATAATTATTGAATTATGAGTCTTCAAGCACATCTTGTACAACCGAGTGTTGGTTCCAACAAAAAGAGTAAACGTGTCGGTCGTGGAAATAGTTCTCAAAAAGGAACTACGGCTGGTCGTGGAACGAAAGGGCAAAAAGCTCGTTCTGGTGGTCGTGGCGGAAATGCTCGACGCTCTTTTAAACATGCTCTTCAAAAAGTACCGAAACGTCGAGGACTTGGATTTCCTGCATCAATTGAAAAACCACAGGCTCTTACACTTGCAACCCTTGAACGTGTATTTACTGCTGGCGCAAAAGTAAGTCCTCAGATTTTGGAAGATCGCGGTCTTATTCGTACAGCAAAAAATGGTGTAAAAATTGTAGCTTCAGGAAAATTGACAAAAGCTTTGAACCTCGAAGGTTGTCTTGCTTCAAAGTCAGTTATCGCTTCTATCGAACAAAACGGCGGCACACTGAAATTCTAGTTTGCCGTTTTTTCTCTTTACAATTATATGTTTGAAAAATTGAAACGAATTTGGGGAATACCCTCTGTTCGCAAAGATTTACTCTTTGTGATTTTTTTGCTGGTTATTTTCCGTTTGGTCGCTCATATTCCAGTACCGGGTATAAATATTGCGGCTCTCAAAACTTTTCTTGAAGGAAATCAAGTACTTGGACTTCTCAACGTCTTTTCTGGTGGAACCCTCAAAAGTTTTTCTATTGTGACTCTTGGTGTTGCCCCATATATTACCGCTTCGATTATCTTCCAGTTGCTTGCAATGGTTATCCCATCTCTTGAAGAGTTGACCAAAGAAGGCGAATCTGGGCAGCAAAAAATCAGCATGTATACTCGTATTTCTGCGGTTCCTCTGGCCTTGCTTCAAGCCTATGGTTTGATTCAATTGCTTTCTCGCTCTGGTGGTGGAGTTTTGACAGATGTATCTCCATTTGCTGTTGCTGCTATTATGGTTACCACTACTGCCGGAACAATGTTCTTGATGTGGATTGGTGAACTGATTACAGAACGCAAAGTTGGAAACGGTATATCGCTTCTCATTTTTGCGGGAATCGTTTCTTCTTTACCCCAACAACTTCAAACGGTTCTCGTGAACTATGATTCGTCAAATATTTTGACCTATGTCGCATATCTCGCTGTTGTGGTACTCACCATTTTTGGAGTCGTGCTTATTAGTGAAGGCCAGCGAAATATCCCAGTAAGCTATGCCAAGCAGGGGCGTGGGGGCTATGGTTCTGCTGGTGCCAGTACCCATCTTCCCTTGCGTGTAAATATGGCGGGTGTAATCCCAATTATCTTTGCTATTTCTGTGGTTCTCTTTCCAACCGTCATTGCACAATTTTTTGTAGGTGGAACTGGACGATCAGCAGCTTTTGCTCAAAGTGTTGTAAATTTATTCCAAAATCAATTATTTTACGGTCTTGCTTATTTTGTTTTGGTATTTGGGTTTACCTACTTCTATACCGCTGTTATTTTTCAACCTCAGAAAATTGCTGAAAATTTGCAGCGTCAAGGCGGTTTCATTCCAGGGATTCGTCCAGGAAAACAGACAGAAGAATATATTGGAACAATCATGCACCGATTGGTATTCTCAGGAGCATTGTTTCTTGCGCTTATTGCTGTACTTCCACTTATTTTGCAATTCTTCACGGGAAGTCAGTCATTGGTCATTGGTGGAACGAGTATCCTCATTGTGGTAAGTGTCTGTATTGAAACGGCGAAACAGATTGAGGCACAGCTTACCCTCCACGAATACGACCACGTATAGGGAGGAGCCGTGATTTTCGCACATTGCTGCGTTATCACCTCCGCTCCGCGTTCGACGTAGATTTGACTACGTCTCACGTGGTGCTCGGTTCTGCCTTGCACTGTATCGAAAATCAAGACTCCTTAGATTGGGCGGTATCCTAAAAAAAGTTTTAAAAGTTATCATTTGAGAATCTCCGTTATGTCGGAGGTTCTTTTTTTTCTGGAAGAGTTGGAAGAGGAATGTTCTTTTTGGAGGCAGTCGCAGCGTTTAACTTTTTACTTGTATTACCCGCAGGTACGGACAAGTAAAAAGTTATAAGCGAGATGCCGAAAACAGAACCCATACTTTCTTGCATAGATAATAATTTTTTGTTATAGTACGTCAGTACTGTCGTAATTTTATTTTTGACATTTTTTATGGTTCAAAATCCGAACTGGAAGGTTATTATACTTTTGGGAATTCCTGGAAGTGGGAAAGGAACCCAAACTCAGATGCTTGCCGAGAATCCAAACTATGTACCTATTTCAACAGGACAACTTTTCCGTAATATTGATGCTGATGAGTTTGCTGATCCATCTGAAAAAGAATTGGTTCATCGTATAAAAAAGGGACAGATGGTTCCAGACTATCTGGTGTATAAAATCGCATTTCACGCTATTGAACAAGCACTTTCAGCTGGTAAAATTCCAGTACTCGATGGCGCTATTCGTTCTGTCGATCAAGCAAAAGGCTACGAAAAATTTTTTGAAGAAAAAGGAATCGCCGATAAAGTCGCGGTTGTGGAAATTGCTATTACTGATGAACTCAGCTTCAAGCGTCTTGCCACACGTAAAGTTTGTGCCAATTGTGGTTATATAATTCCATATTCTCCAGAAAACTTTAAAAAAGAACTCTGCGACCAATGTGGAGGAAAAATGACAGTACGAAATGATGATCATCCTGAAATTGTACAGAAACGTATTGATACACAAGGAAATAAATTTTTGCAAGCAATTGTAGAATATTATAAGGAGTTTGGTCATGTCTTTGTAGTTGACGGAAGTCGTAGTATCCCAGAGGTTGATGCTGATGTGCGAAAAATTCTTGGTCTCACTTAAATTGTCTATGTCCTATACCAAAAAATCTTCGGAAATAAAATACCTGCGTGAAGGCGGCCGTAAAATGGGCGAAATTTTGGAAATACTAGAAAAAATGATCAAGCCTGGTGTGATGGGTTTTGCTATTGACGAAATGGCAGAAAAACTTATTCTTGAAGCCGGTGGTATTCCGGCTTTCAAAGGGTACCGCTCTCGAAAAGGAGACATTCCTTTTCCAGGAACACTCTGTTTTTCTCTCAACGACGAAGTTGTACATGGTATTCCTACAAAAGAAAAAATCATACAATCTGGAGATTTGGTGAGTTTGGATATTGGAATGCAATATCCTGCCAACTGTGGAGTAGGTCCTGGGGGAAATGGATTTTTTGTGGATACTGCGCTCACGGTAGTTGTGGGTAAAAAAATTCCCAAAAAAATTCGTGATTTGATAGAAGTAACACGCGTTGCTTTGGAAAAAGGTTTGGAACAATGTGTTGTCGGTAATACGGTTGCAGATATTGGCCGAGCAATTGAAGACTATGTCAATTCGCAAGGAAAATATGGTATTGTGCGAGACTTGGTTGGGCATGGTGTTGGCCACGCAGTACACGAAGATCCACACGTTCCAAATTATTATAGTGAAGAATATGAAAACTGGATTCTGAAAGAAAATGTAGTGCTGGCACTCGAGCCAATGATTAGCGAAGGAACCTGGAAAGTAAAGACCGCAAGCGATGGATGGAGTATACAGACAGCTGACGGAAGTATGAGTGCGCATTTTGAACACACAGTCATTATTACCAAAAAAGGTCCAGAGGTGATTACCCGAAGACCCAACGAATAAATCTTAATTTTTTTTCTGTGAAAATACTTGCCATCGACTTTGGGACAAAAACACTGGGACTTGCCATGACTGACACAGATCTCGATATTGTATTCCCTTTTGGGACTATGCAAAATTTTGAGCCAAAAGTATTTTTGAATATCAAAGATTTGGTATTGAAAGAAGACTTTGAAGAAATTGTTTTTGGTTTACCTCTTGGAATGAATAATGAAGAAACCGAAGCGACTGGGCGAGTGCGTACCTTTGCTGAAAAACTCAAAGAACACGTCGACGTACCAATGCATTTTGTTGATGAACGATTTTCAACGCACGAAGCAAACAACATGGGAGGGGAGTCAAGTGTCGACGAAAAATCTGCAATGATTATTCTTGAATCATATTTAAGCAAAAAAGTATGAATGAAGGATTAGAACAAAGATTTACTCTTCCATCCCCTATTCCAGCGGATGGATCTTTTAACGAGTCGGCTCCTCTTCGTGAGACAGAAATACAGTTTACTCCACGCGAACAAGAACTGCTTGCAAAATTGATTGCTGAAGGAAAATCAGAGGCTATTCAGATTGCTGAGTATGACGCAAAGTTTGGACCTCCTAAAGGTGGTTATTATCCATTAGAATCATCTCTTATAACTCCACATCAAATTGATGAGTTGATACGGAGTCTCAAAAAAAGAAATATTCACTATACGGACCTTCCCGAAGAAGCTTTATTTGCAATTCAAACACTCGGGCTTTTGGAACATTTTGAAAGTGGACTTGTTTCAGCTGTAACAGAAAAAAATATAAAAGAAGGAGTAAGAGTTCTTTCTGCCCCTTTATTTTTTGATAGAGATGATAGTGAAACTCTCTATAATTATACAGACAAAGAAAGATCTGCTGAAATTCAAAAAAATTTTTATGCGCAGTTAATACATCGAATAGGGGTTTCACAAGAGATTTTGGCTCCTCGACCAAAAGATATTGTACTTGAGCAGAATTTGACGAGTATTGATATCGATTTATTTTGTGACAGTATTGTAAATTTTGTAAAAAAGTCAGGGTCTTCTTTTGAAGAGTTGTTTCCAAATGTTCCAGAAGAGTTGCATGTGTTTATATATAAAAAAGTTGAACAGACAAGACTTAGTGAGCCTAAAAAACCTGAATCATTAGAAAATCGTTCCGCAGCTTAATATTTTTGAAATAAAAAAAACTCCCTTCGATTGAAGAGAGTTTTTTTGCTGTGCCGACGGGTTCCCTCCTCGTGGCACAGATCTGGCGGGACAGGGAGCCGTCGGCGACCTCCCTGTGGTTGCCCCGCTGGTTGCGGGGCGCGGTGGGTTGTTGAATGAACGATTTCCGCGCATCGCACGCGCGGGTGGTGTGGGTCAGGCCTTGGGTGGGGTCCAGACCAAGGTCTTCCTTTTATGGAGCGGCGTCTCCACCTCCGCTTTCTCATCGACGATGACCGACGGAAGTTCCCTGAGCTCCACGATGGAGCTCTGCTCGGACGCGCCCTGAATGACCGTGACCAGTTCCACCACGGGCGTGGCGGTGGGTGGGACCTCGAAGGCCCCTTCATGGAGGATGACGGAGCTTGAAGCTCCGTTGCTCGTGGCGGGGGGAGCTTCCTCTACGACGTCCATGGAGATTGGCTTGTAGCCCAGATCTGCCACAGTATCGTGCGGAACCTCATCCATCGTGTTTCCCTCACCGGTGGATCCCATAAGTGCGATGTTGTAGAGGTGGTAGGAAGTTCCAGGTGGGGCAACTGGACAGTCACCTGCCTTGAGTTCCACGACCTGGCGTTCAACATCTGCGGCCTGTTTGGGGTCCCGATTGTTGAAGGGGATAGCTTCTCTTGGCTCGAAGTTTCCCGAGTTGACGATGCCGGCGAGCCACCTCATGTGGCCCGGACTTGTGGGGAGAAAGAGAAATCTCCTCAGGACCCCATCGAGCCACCCCTCGATGAGGGGAATGGTTCGGACGGTGTCCCACTTGCGGATACGATCCAGGAAGCTCTTGCGGAGCTTTTCGGCACGTTCTGCCGCCTGCTGTTCGAGGTATTCCTGCTGTTCACGGCGGCGCTGGGCAGTCTGCCGCTTGCTCCAGAGGACGCGGGCCAGGAATCCCGCGACGGCCAGCAGGAAGATCCCTGCCAGCCAGTTGGGATTGATGTTCATTTGTGCACCCCCTTTGTGGGCTCGTTGATCTAGTATTACCCTATCATTTTTGGCCCAAAAGTCAATATCTTAGTAAATAACATAGCTTCGTATCGCTGCATTGATAAACCCATCCAAATCCGCTATACTAGTCATACTATGTCAACGAAAAAAACAACTCAAAACTCACCTTTTTTCCTCATAATCCTTGATGGCTTTGGCCTTCGTGATCCAAAGCTTCCTGGAAATGCCATTACACCCAAAACTGCGCCACATATCTTTGAATATATGCGCCAGTATCCATCGACTCAGCTAACGGCTCATGGTGAGGCGGTGGGGCTTTTTCCAGATCAAGAAGGCAACAGTGAAGCAGGACATTTCAATATTGGTGCTGGGCGTGTTGTCGAGCAAGATATTGTGACTATCTCAAAAGAAATTGATGACGGTAGATTTTTCAAAAATATGGCACTCCACAAAGCCATTGAACATGCACACAAAAACAAAAGCGCAATTCACTTGATGGGCCTTCTCACTGATGGACAAAGTGCGCATGCACACCCAGAGCATTTGTATGCGATTCTTGACATGCTCAAAAAAGAAAAGACTATTCCAGTATATTTGCATTTGTTTACTGATGGGCGTGATTCGTCTCCGCATTCTGCTCTTTTGTACATTCATGAACTTCGCAAACACATGACCAACAACGAACAAATTGTGAGTGTGATGGGGCGTATGTATGCGATGGATCGCGCCAAAAATTGGGACCGAACAGAGCAAGCGTACAATGCACTGACTCTTGATGAGGGAAAGCACCTGTGTCCAAGCGCTGAGGCGGCTATTGAACATGGGTATAATCGTGGTGAAACGGATGAATATATTACTCCCGCTATTATTACAGAACAGGGCAAACCAATTGCTCGCATGAACGACAAAGATTCTATTATTTTTTTCAATTGTCGCAGCGATCGTGCACGTCAAATTACCAAGGCCATTGTTCAAAAAGATTTTGAAGACGAAAATCCAGACAGTTTTAAACGCAAAAAAATACTCAAAAATATTTGTTTTGTTGCGCTTACTGATTTTGGACCAGATTTACCTGGAGTTTATACGGCTTTTCCAAGCCCAGATATTCAAAATTGTTTAGCCAAAGCCATTGGTGAAAATCGTGCACAACTGTTTATTTCAGAAACAGAAAAATATGCACATGTAACGTACTTTATGAATGGTGGTTTTCCCAAAGCCATTAACGGTGAATCGCGAGAGCTCGTGCATTCTGTGGAAGAAAAGTCATACGCAGAAAAACCAGAAATGAGTATTAAAAAAATAAGCAAAAAGATTTTTAAATACTTAGCGGCACATAGGTTTGACTTTTTCTGTGTAAATTTTCCAAATGCAGATATGCTTGGTCATACTGGCGATTTTGAAGCCGCGAAGATTGCTGTTGCCGCTGTAGACCGAGCTGTTGCACGGATTGTTGAGGCGACGCTTCGCCGAGATGGGACTGTGGTGATTGTGGCGGACCATGGCAATGCCGAAGAAATGTTTGACGAAGTGACAGGCGAACATTTGACTGAACATACCATAAATCCCGTACCATTTATTATTGTGCAAAAAGATTTATTCAAAAAGAAAATAACAAATACTGGAAAGCTTGCTGATGTAGCGCCAACAATTTTAAAACTCCTGGGTATTAAAAAGCCAAAAGAGATGACTGGCAAAAGTTTGATTTAACCTTATCCCTATGTCTCGACCAAAACCACTTGTCCTTGCTATTCTTGATGGATTTGGCGTTGCTCCTGATAGTGAGGGCAATGCGATTACACGTGCCACTACTCCAAATTGGAATCGTTTTATTCGCGAATACCCAGTCATGACGCTTATGGCCTCTGGTTCTGAAGTTGGATTGTCATTTGGCGAAATGGGAAATAGTGAAGTTGGGCATCTCAATATTGGTGCAGGACGAGTGTATTACCAGACTTTTCCCTTGATCAACAAAAGTATTCAAGATGGAAGTTTTTTTGAAAACACTGCATTTGTGCAGGCTGCCGAACATGCAAAATCTGGGGATAAACCATTGCATTTGCTTGGGCTTGTAAGCCCTGGGAATGTGCATGCTTCGCAAGATCATTTGTATGCCTTGCTTGAATTTTGTAAGAGGCAGGACTTACGTAAAGTCTATGTTCATGTGATTCTTGATGGACGGGATACTATTTTTAATGCTGGGATTGATTTTGTTCGCCTTCTTGACGCAAAAATAGGAGAGCTCGGACTCGGTAAAATTGCGACTGTTTCAGGGCGTTACTACGCCATGGATCGTGACAATCGTTGGGAACGTATACAAAAAGCATATATTGCCATGACTGACGGCCGAGCAGATGTCTATGCCCCCGATGCGGTGAGTGCGGTTGAAGCGTCGTATGCCAAAAAAGTATATGACGAAGAATTTATTCCAACGGTTATTGGCACAGAAGGAAATCCTACTGCCAAAATTGAAAATGGGGATTCTGTTATATTTTTTAACTTTCGTCCAGATCGTGCACGGCAACTCGCTCAGGCATTTGTTGTACCGGGATTTAGCAAATTTGATCGTGTTTACATGAAGGATATGTTTTTTGTAACTATGGCAGAATATGAAAAAGAATTGCCCGTTACAGTAGCATTTCCGCCGCAGATTGTTAGTAATTGTTTGGCAGAGGTGATTAGTCGTGCGGGACTCAAACAGTTTCATATTGCAGAAACCGAAAAATATGCGCATGTGACATTTTTTTTGAATGGAACACGAGAAGAAGCATTCCCAGGAGAAGATCGAAAGATTATTCCATCACCAAAAGTAGCTTCTTATGATCTTGCTCCAGAAATGTCAGCGGCTGAAATTGTCAAAGAAACAATAAAAGTGATTCAGGCCGAAGAGTATGATGTGATATTTTTGAATTTTGCAAATCCTGACATGGTAGGGCACACCGGAAATATGGAAGCAAGCGTGAAAGCTGTGGAGGCAGTGGATCGTGCTCTTGGGACACTCGCAGAATATACACTGGCAAAAGGGGGTGTCTTGCTCATCACTGCTGATCATGGAAATGCAGAGGAAGTCAAAAATTTACAAACAGGAGAAATTGACAAAGAACACAGTACAAATTCTGTCCCATTTATGATTATTGCTGAGCAGTATCGCGGAGTCGCGGGACCTGCGGGGGACCCAATAGAAGGGGATTTATCTCTTATGCCCGCGGTTGGAATGCTTGCTGATGTGGCGCCAACGATCTTGCGTATTTTGGAGTTGGAACAACCTCCAGAGATGAGTGGGAGGGCTTTAATTTGACAAAAAAGGAAAATTCATATATAATTAAAGATATAATTTTATTTTTATGAAAAATTTTGAACATAGAAGTATTTTGACGCCAAAGGACGGTCCCTTTAAAAGACTTTATAAAGCTCAAGCAGAAGGTTTTGAAAATAGAAAAAACTTGCAAACTTTGGGAAAAGAACTCGGAAATGCGGCGATATTTGCAGGATGGTTTGATGTTGCTGAGAAAGTAGCAAGATTAAACCCTGACGCGCAATTTATCGGAAAGTTAGAAGATCGTCTGCGTAATGTTCAGGTTGATATGTTTGACCTAGATAGAAAAGATAGCAACTGGTTTCAAAAACCTTCAAGAGAGCATGCTGGAAAAACCGTTGCCGACGATATGGTAGATAAATTCCGTGGGGACGCTTGGAAATTGCTCAGTGATGCTATAGATGAAATAGGAGTAAAATCATTTGTAGATACTTTTGGGAAAGATGAGCTTGAAAAGATTACGAATGATGGTATCACATATCTTGAACAACATACTTCTGAATATGGTGAAGAAGCTGCAGGCCAAGCATTTAAAAAATTAGATCAGATTCGTACGGAAGCAGGACTTCCTTCAAGAGAGTTTAACCCTGTACTCGAACAAGATCTTGAAGCGGTTTCTTAATCTAATAAAAAAAAGAATCTTGTTTTATGCAAGATTCTTTTTGATTTCTGCGAGGATTGTTTCTTCGGCTTCTTTGAGGCTTTTGTTCTCGATGCTGAATGATACACGTCGGCCACTTCCTTCGGGGTGAAATACTTCAACGAGACTTCGTACGTCTATGTGATCGCTTGTATGAAGGATTCCGTGAATAGTATTTTTTTCATTTTCGTGTCGGTGTTCATGCAGAATCATGATAAGTTTTGCTTCGGGGGAGTTGGCAATAAGTTCGTCGATAATATCGTAGAGGTCATGTTCTGTTGCGCCTGTGCGGGCAAAATCTTCGCGGGTTATTGTTGTTGAAGCTATGCCAAGAGTGCTTTCAAATTCAAGATGTGCAAGTGCTTGGCCCCAAAGTTTGAGTGCTGCGAGAGTTTTGGTACGATACAATTCTTGGATAATATATTCACGGTCAGCCCCCATACCGATGAGGCGACTCGCAAGCGCAAGTGTACTTGGTTTTATGTCTTTTGTTTTAAAGCTATTCGTGTTGCTAATCATTCCCGTGAGAAGCGCTGTTGCAATATCTGCATTGATATCTGTTTCTGCAATTTTTCGCAGGAGCTCTGCCACGACTTCACTGGTTGAAGTAGAAGTGAGAGAAACAACATTGATTTGTCCATAGCGTTCGTTGTTTGCTTTGTAGTCAATGTTAATAATAGGCAGTGCGTAAAAAAGTGAGGTGTTCATTTCTGTGAGCGCGCCGAGGGCTTGCAAATCTGGAGTGTCGAGTGTAATGATGAGATCATAACGAAATTCAGATTGCGCAGTTTGGATTTGTTCGCGACTGAGCGATCCGGTTTTCGGTGTGATAAAGACTTGGAGCTTGTTGTCTTTGATGTCATAACTCAGCTCTTGTACGCCTGCATCTTTGAGATCGAGTGTAATAATGAATTTTTGAAGATGTGGAAACTGATGCTTGATGTGCTTTGCACTTGGAAGAAAGGCAAACTTTTTTGGGAGTGTAAAGTGGTCAACCACAATGTCAACATGTTTATTTTGTTTTTGCAAAAACAAAGCCAGCGCCAGAGATGATGCAATTGCGTCGCCGTTTCCATCTTTGCGGAAAGTAATCAAAACATGTTTGCTTTCGTTTAGAAGGTGCTGAATTTGTTCAATATCGTTGAGTGCCATATCTATGGTAATTTTTTGTGTTTTGAACGCCGGCGGAGTGAGCGGGCCGCGACA
>Ga0155219_119_pt1 | contig 21171 bp, 20 predicted proteins | sample RifCSPhighO2_02_FD_106187 | JGI IMG/M metagenome (GOLD analysis project Ga0155219, IMG submission 106187) | Candidatus Magasanikbacteria bacterium RIFCSPHIGHO2_02_FULL_41_13
TTCCTGCCGCCGCTTCAAGAGCGCGGCCGTGGCCGCCTCGCGTTTCGCCGCCAGATCCGCCGCCGCCTTGGCCCGCCGCTCCTCGACGGAGACGACGGACTGAGCCTGGGCGGAGGTGGTGGTGACGAGCAGCAGGGCAGCGACAATCAAGCTCTTCATATTTCCTCCTCGGAAAAAGCAGAGGCTGGATCCTTCCAGCTTGCGTAGAGCAAAAACGAGTCAATATCCATTATTTCACTCATTTTTGCCCTCTACAAGCCAAATTTATATTTTCATTCCGAAACAGCTCAGTATAGCACATTTTAGCACTTTTGTCAACCCTTGCCTCCACCACCCCAATATGCTACAATAGCTCCATCAATTTAAGATATTTTCTCCCTATTGTTATGTCAGAAAAAAAGACAAAAGCCAGCGACTATAGCGCCAGTAGTATCAACGTCCTAGAGGGGCTCGAGGCCGTGCGCAAGCGTCCTGGTATGTATATCGGATCAACCGGTACCACAGGACTTCACCACATGATCTGGGAAATCGTCGACAACTCGTTTGACGAAGCCATGGCTGGACACTGCAACGAAATCACTATTCGCCTCCTCCCCGACCACTGGGTTTCTGTCACTGACAATGGTCGTGGTATTCCAGTAGATATTCACCCAAAACTCAAAATTTCGGCTCTTGAAATCGTCATGACCAAACTCCATGCTGGAGGAAAATTTGGAGGCGAAGATTCTGGATATAAAGTATCTGGAGGACTCCACGGAGTAGGTGCGTCAGTAGTAAATGCGCTCTCAACTCATGTCAAAGCCGAAGTTCACCGCGACGGCGAAGTTTCTGTCCAAGAATACCAAAAAGGAATCCCAATGGGAAAAGTAAAAACCATTGGCAAAGCCAAAGATCGCGGAACTATTATTTCTTTTCGTGCTGACGATAGTATTTTTGAAACTATCGACTACTCTTGGAAAACAATTATTGACCACCTTCGTCAACAAGCATACCTCAACAAAGGCGTGAAGATTCATGTCCTTGATGAACGTACACTTGAAGAAAAAAATGTTGACAAAACAGCCCTCCCCTATACAAAGTCCGCATACGAATTTTATTTTGAAGGTGGAATCGCAAGTTACGTAAAACACCTCAACAAAAATCGCGAAATCAAACACGACAATATTTTTTATGTTGAAAAACAAGTTGACAAAGTGCTCGTCGAACTTGCTCTCCAATATACCGATGACTACAATGAATCTCTCTATCCATTTGCCAACAACATCACGAACCCCGAGGGAGGTATGCACGTTGCTGGGTTTCGCGCAGCGCTGACTCGTACACTCAACACCTACGCACGCAACAAAGGCATCCTCAAAGAAAAAGATGTAAACCTCACAGGAGAAGACGTTCGTGAAGGACTCACTTGTATTATTTCCGTCAAAATTCCTGAACCACAATTTGAAGGACAGACAAAAGGAAAATTGGGAAACCCAGAAGTAAAACCAGCTGTTGAAAATGTATTTGGCGATGCGTTTATTATATATCTTGAAGAACATCCAAAAGACGCAGAAGGAATTCTTGGCAAATGTATTCTTGCAGCAAAAGCGCGTAACGCAGCACGCCTCGCTCGTGAGTCAGTGTTGCGTAAGGGCGCACTCGAAGGATTTACCCTTCCAGGAAAACTTGCCGACTGTTCAAGTCGATCTGCAGAAGACTCTGAACTCTATATTGTCGAGGGAGATTCGGCTGGTGGTAGTGCAAAACAAGGACGCGACCGCGAACGCCAAGCTATACTTCCACTGCGTGGAAAGGTACTCAACGTTGAACGTGCGCGTATTGATAAAATTCTCACCAACAACGAACTCAAATCTCTCATTATCGCAATGGGAACCAACATTGGTGAAATGTTTGATATTACAAAACTTCGTTATCACAAAATCATCATCATGACTGATGCGGACGTGGATGGATCACATATCCGAACTCTTTTGCTTACTCTTTTCTTCCGTTACTTTCCAGAACTTATCGCTGCAGGACATATTTATATTGCCCAGCCACCACTCTACAGCGTGAAAAAAGGCAAAGAAACAAATTGGATGTATACAGTTGAAGATTTGGATGCCTACCTCGAAAAACAAGGTATCAAAGCAAGTGAGATCGAGATCAAAGAAGACGAAGATGGAAATGAAGAAGTTGAGACAGATAGCAAAGCAGCACCAAAACTCAATATCCAGCGCTATAAAGGTTTGGGAGAAATGAACCCTGATCAACTTTGGACCACGACCATGGATCCAGAAAACCGTATGATGAAAGTCGTCACGATTGAAGACGCTGAAGCTGCGAATGAAATTTTTGATATTCTCATGGGCAGTGAAGTTGCCCCTCGCAAAAAGTTTATCCAGACGCATGCAAAGAATGTAGAAAATCTTGACATTTAAGTCTTGACATATACGTCAAAAATAAGTATACTATAAACATTGGTAAAGCTCGCTTGCAAATACCGTTTGCAGGACTCATGAAAAGCCCCTTTTGGGGCTTTTTTGTATCCTTTTCATTCTATCCACAGCCACCTTGACAACCCCCCCCTCCTTGAGGTATACTTCTTTTTGAAATGGCCAAAGGCCTTTTTTAAATACTTTTAAAATATGTCAGTTATTACCCGAACAAAAGACTACTTTCAAAGTGCTATTGGTGAAATGCGAAAAGTCACCTGGCCAACAAAACAGCAAACCATCCAATATGGAATCTTTGTGATTGCCATGTCTATTGGACTGATGCTCTTTTTGGGAGTTCTCGACTACATTTTCAATGCAGGAATCGAAAACATCATCAAATAATTTTTTCCTATGGCAAAACAAACCCTTAATCTTGGCCGCCGTTGGTATGTGCTGCACACCTACAGTGGTTATGAGGAAAATGTAAAACGAAATCTTGAACAACGTGTTGAATCTTTTGATATGGCTGACAAAATTTTTGCAGTCCTTGTTCCAAAAGAACGCAAGATCAAAATCAAAAATGGAAAACGTACAACCGTTGAAGAAAAAATTTTTCCAGGATATATCCTCGTTGAAATGATTGTCACGGATGACTCATGGTATGTAGTACGCAATACTCCAAACGTAACCGGATTCGTAGGATCAGGTACAACCCCAACTCCAATTGATCAAAAAGAAGTTGAAGCACTCCAAAAACGTATGGGAGTGGCAGAGCCAACTCATAAAATTGACCTCTCTACAGATGATAGTGTGCAAATCGTTGATGGACCATTCAAAAACTTTGAAGGAAAAGTTTCAAATGTGGATGATACAAGAGGAAAGGTTAAAGTTTTGGTCAACATGTTTGGACGTGAAACACCGGTTGAACTCGACGCCCTCCAAGTGCGCAAAGTCTAATACCTCACTCTGTCATTTCGAGCGAGGCGAGAAATCTTTTTAGCATTTATCCTTCGAAAGATTCCTCACTCCGTTCGGAATGACAACGGCCCCTCTTCAAATGGTTCTTCCAAGAACGCTTCTCATTTGAAAGGTATACAATTTTAAGTACTATTTTGAAATATGGCAAAAAAACTCATGACCCAGGTCAAGCTCCAAATTATCGGTGGAGCCGCAAACCCAGCTCCTCCAATCGGACCAGCTCTTGGTCAGCACGGAGTCAACATTGCTGGATTTTGTAAAGAATTCAACGACAAAACACAAGACAAAAAAGGTGACGTGGTACCAGTCATCATCAACATCTATGATGATCGATCATTTGACTTCATCATGAAAGTTGCTCCTGCAAGTCAGCTTATCAAAAAAGCAGCAAAGATTGAAAAAGGAGCAGCCAACCCACTCAAAGACAAAATTGGTACGATCACAAAAGCACAGCTCAAACAAATTGCTGAAACGAAAATGCCAGATCTCAATGCCCATGATATTGATTCTGCGATGAAGATCATTGCGGGAACAGCACGCCAAATGGGAGTGAGTATCAAAGACTAAAAAATTCGCTTTTTTTGAAACAGTTTGCTATACTATATGCAAACTGTTTTTTTATATACTTACGCTCGTAAGTATTCTATATATGAAAAAAAATTATTTTTTCTTAACTATTGTTTCATCACTACTTCTTTTGGGAGCAGGTTGTAGCTTTGGAAATAATACTTCTACTACACAAACGAGCACCACGACTTCTGAAATGGTACTTATTGACACCACCGCACAGCAAGAAGCCTATCTTTTTTGCATACAAAAAGGTTATGACATTCAAATCCGCTACATTGGAGCACAAAACAGAAATATAGCCTACTGTGTCATTGACAAAGATACAGAATGTGAAAGTATTGCATTTCGACAAGGTACATGCCCAACAACGACCACAACGCCTGAAGATAGTGTATCGCAAATGTTTGAACCAATACCAGGAGACAAATTCCCCCTTCGCCTCTGTGATCCTGTTGCCAATCCAGTTTGTGGTGTAGATAACAATACATACACCAATGGCTGTGTCGCAGAATTTTTGGGAGTAAAAATTAGCCACAATGGTTCCTGTGATCGACCAGCAGCGATTGCAGAGGCAGTAAATGACTCCCCTGTAATAGATATCTCAATCCCTCAAAAAAATACTGCAGATTCAAATGTTACCCCGAGCAAAACAACAAACCCTGCTCCAATTGGTAGCAGCAAAAATGCAAGCACAAATACCTGGGTAGAAATTCCCCTCTCACTTCTTCAGTCAACAGCAGGAAGTAGTAACCGTATTGATCGATGTACCTATGGCGGAACAGTAACTTTCTATGTACATGGTGAATTCCCAACACTCTACAATGCCAAAGGTGAAGCGATTTGCTACCCAGAGCACGATATCAACAACTCTTGTCCAACATATATTACAAGTGGCGCGTATGCCAATACTTGTACAAAAATATAAAATATCTCAATAAAAAAAGTCCCAGCTCTTTCTGCTGGAATTTTTTTTATTCTTTCATTTTACCCATTGTTTCACTACCGCCTCAACATCACTCGCATCGACTACGAGCACCCCAATATCAGTAAGTTTTTGTTCAAAATTTTCACGCTCTGTGAGCAAGGCACTCGCATCGCCTGGCAAAATCCCAGCAATCCTTTTATCTATTTCTTGAATCTGTTTCCAAATCTCTGCCAAATCTGGATGTGCAGCAACCGCGGCTTGATACAAAATAGTAGGGACTGATTCATGCACATGAGAAACCTTCACCATTGAAGCGGCTTCGTCAATTGCATCAATTGCCTTATCTGGCTGGGTACGACTGCGTACAAGCTCATTTGAGAGCTTTACAGCAGCCTCCAGTGCCCCATCAGTAAACTCTACTTTGTGATATTCACGATACTTATCTTTTACACCCTGCAAAATTTGTAATGTTGCAGCTTCATTTGGCTCATCCACCATGACAAGCTGAAAACGACGTTCGAGTGCTGGATCAGTTTTGATATATTTTTCATATTCCGCAATGGTGGTTGCTCCAATCATTTGAAGATCTCCACGAGCAAGAGCCGGTTTGAGGATATCTGAAAAATTGATAGCCCCTTCAGTCCCCTGAGACTGAATCACCGAATGCACTTCATCAATGAAAAGAATAATTGAACGATTTGAGTCTGCCATTTCTTTGACCAATTTTTTTGCGCGTTCTTCAAATTCTCCACGATATTTTGTCCCTGAAAGCATGGCAGTGACATCGAGTGAAAGTACGCGTTTGTTCATCAAAACCTCTGGTACATCTTTTTGAATAATCCGTTGCGCCAAGGCTTCAACAATTGCTGTTTTTCCAACCCCAGGTGGGCCAATAAGCAGCGCATTATTTTTCCCACGACGAGAAAGTACCTGAGCAAGGCGCAGCACTTCATCGTGTCGCCCGACTACAGGGTCAATACGACCAATTTTCTCGAGTTCTGTAAAATCAATAGTATAGGAATCGAGTGTCGGAGTAACCGATCGTCCACTTCGCACTTTTGACATCATCGAAGGACCAGAAGCCCCTCCAGCATCATGCTGTTTTTTCATTGTTGCATAATAAATCAAAGCCGCAATCACAGCGATAGTGATAAGTTGACCAGGAAGGGTTTGAAAAATTTCCATAAGAAAAATTATCGGATAAAAAGATCTGTTGGAATCATGCTTGTAAAATCATTATCTCTTCCGTCCGAAAAGCTTTTATCAACGACAACCTGAGCAAACAATGCTTCTGCAGGAATAGGAAGCACTGTTTCAAACACTTTTTCTTCCCCAATACCAAGTTCTGAAGATAAGTTTAAGTCAATATTCTGAAGAACATTTTTTTGTCCATCCAGAAAATAGAGTGAATATTTTACATCACTTCCAGCAACTGCAGTTCCACGGTTTGAAAAAGAAATGCCAACAATAACTTTTCCAGTACTTTCAGAACGAAATGTTGGACCGGTTCCAGAAATAAATACTATTGGGGCAGCACTGTTGTCAAGTTCAACTTTTTTCACTAACTTTTGAATTGAGTTATACTTTTGCTGAAGCGCTGGACTTTCAGCAGAATTTGTCAAAGATTGCACGGTGGAATCTGTTCTTGTATCTGTCTCACTTGGAGCATTGGTAGTTGTTAGTTGTATTTGCGGTACACGACAATCGCGATAGGCACAGGCAGTCACAGCAGCCTCTTGAAGAGCGCTTAAAGAAGAACAATTGCTGTCTTGACTCGCAGAATACCCATCGGTACAAGTAAACTCTACCTTTTCGTACTTGTTTCTTCCACAAGAAGCAGCATAACGGATATCTTGTAAACCGCATTGATTTGCATCAGTCGGACTCGGTTCTACAACAGGGGTAGCAACAGGGGTAGCAACAACAGCTGCTGCAACAGGAGCAGGAGCTACAGCAGCAGGTGCCGCGGCAGGAGTCCCAGAGCATTGTTTTCTTGAGCAAGCACGGTCCACGACTTGCTGAAGTTTGGCAATGGTACGACAAGCCTTGCCAACAGCTCTTCCACTTGAACCATCACTACACACGTAGGTTGCAGTATGATACTTTCCACCTTTTGGACAACTATCTACAAATTCAATACTTTGAGTTGTACACGCAGGGGCACGATTTTTACGATTTGGGGCCGCAGCAAAAGCCAAACCACTCGCAAGAATAGCAATGCCCACAGCAACAGCAATTTGTGTATTCGTCACTGATCGAGTTTTCACTTTTGTTTCCATATAAGGGAACGTTAGTGGACACTTACTTCGCAAAGTATATTGCGAAGAGTCCTTGAATAGAAATTTGTTATAGTATACACCCAAAGCCATAACTCTCGCAAAATTTCTGTGTATATGTTATAGTGTAACCGCTATGAAAACTACTCTCACAATTGAAAAACTTGTTCATGGTGGTCAGGGACTTGGCCGTACTCCCGAAGGCAAAGCCGCTTTTATTTGGAATGCCCTCCCTGGAGAAACCGTTGAAGTTGAAGTCTTGGATAATAAAAAAACTCACCTCGAGGGAATTGCTACACAAATTCTCACTCCATCAAAAGATCGTATTACCCCTCTTGAGGGGACCTTCCTCTCAACCAGCCCTTGGCAAATGATGAATTTTGAAACAGAAAACTATTGGAAACGTGCAATTGCAGCTGAACAATACAGCAAAATTGGAGACCTTATTCTTGCCCCAGAGTCTCTCAAGATTGCGACAAATAACGTAGAATACGCGTACCGAAATAAAATGGAATTTAGTTTTACTGAAGTCGAAGGAAAAATACAACTTGCTTTTTTTGAACGAGGACAACGAGTAAAAGTCGCGGTAGAAGATTCAAAACTTGCATCCAAAGAAATAAATGCTACCGCAATCAAGCTCCTTGAATGGATTCACACAGTAAAAATTCCAATCCGCAGTCTCAAGGCTATCATCGTGCGCAGTAATCCAAAAGGTGAAACTATCGCCGGTCTTTTTATCAAAGATAAACTCACATTCAGTGAATACCCAGAACTCAAATCCCATCTTGTTGGATTCCAGCTCTACTATTCTACCCACAAGAGCCCAGCATCAGTACCAACAGAACTTCTCTATAGTATCGGACAAAATTATTTAATTACTGATGTATTTGGAACTTCTCTCAAGTACGGTATTTTTAGTTTTTTCCAAATCAACCAACCAATTTTTGAGATGGCCCTGCGTGATATTGCCGCGTTTCTCGATCCAAAAATCCCAGTTGTTGACTACTACTCGGGTGTAGGAGCAATCAGTCTCCCACTTTCACAAAATCGCACAGCAACAACTCTCGTCGATAACAACAGCGAGGCCATTGAGTATGCCAAAGAAAATATCAAAATCAACGGACGCAGCAATGTAACAGCCGAATGTGCTCCGGCAGAAAAACTCACCCAGTTTATTAGCGGAGATTCTATGGTGATTCTTGATCCACCACGCGCAGGCTTACATGCAGATGTTGTCAAAATGCTCCTGCAAAAACATCCCAAACGCATTATCTATATGTCCTGTGACATTGCTACCCACGCACGGGATCTGCGCCTCCTTGGCCAAGGATATTCTCTCGCCTACCTCGAGCTCTACAACTTTTTCCCACGTACCCCACATATTGAAGGCTTGGCTGTTTTAGAGTAAAATAAAAATATAATTTCTATTTTTCAGATATGAATAACATTGACAAAAAACAAATTTTGACCTGGACTATTGTAATTTTAGCAATAGTTGGTCTTTTTATTGGCCTGGCCTTCCTTGGTGGAAAGGGCAATAAACCTACAAATGTCACAAAAACACTTGCAGCACCTGTAAACGAGGCTGTGGACCACATCAAAGGGCCAAATACAGCCAAAGTTACGCTTGTAGAATATAGTGACTTTCAGTGCCCTGCCTGCGCTCAATACGAACCAATTCTTCGCGAACTTGCCAGTTCCTTCCCAAATGACCTCCGTATAGTGTATCGCCACTTTCCATTGATACAGATCCATGCAAATGCCCTCCCTTCTGCGATTGCTTCAGAAGCAGCAGCAAAACAAGGCAAGTTCTGGGAAATGCACGATATACTTTTTGACCGCCAGAGTCAGTGGGCTGATGAAGTTTCAACAGAAAGTCTCTTTACTGACTATGCAGTAAGTTTAGACCTCGATAAAAATAAATTTATTGCAGATTTGACAGCAAACGATACACTGGGTAGAGTAATGATAGATAAAAGTAGCGCCGAAGACGCAGGCCTCGGCGGCACACCAACATTTTTCCTCAACGGCACAGAGGCCCAGCTGCGAACCCTTGAAGAATTCAAAACGGCTATACAAAAGATTATTGATACGAACCAGTAAAAATATCATTTAAAAAGCTTTTCTATGTCAGAAGCACCACAACCTATAGAGTCTGTCGTTGCACAGCTCAATAAAAAATTTACAACAGCTGAACGCAGCAATACAGATAAAGATACTCTACAACCTGACGTTGACTTTTTTGGAAGACCTATTCTAGACAAAGAACTTCAGGAAAGACAACACAAAATAGTCGAGGACTTAACCCGGCAAATGATAAATTTTGAAACTGAATTACAGCATCTAGAAATAGCCCCTCCAAGAATACCCTATATAGAGACCGACATAAAAAATATAAAGTCTAACCTCCGAGAAGTCCGAGAACTTTTAAATAACTCAAATAAGAACAGACAACGTGAAGATGAAATTAAACGAGCTGAATGGTTGCTCATCAACATTAATGGAACATTTGCCGATATTGCACGAAAAGAAGTGGCGGCGGCGTGATAAAATAATATTTTAAAAATTTATTTATTTTAAGGAAAAACATATGGGTGGTGAAAATATTTTCAGAGGTCCAGAAGTTGATCCAATAAAAGATGCACAAGAAGGAAGAAAAGAAAGAATAAAAGCTCTTCTTCAAAGTGACCAAACAGAAGAATTTTGCATGCAAGTTCTTCAAGGAATCCTTGGTCGAGATTATGGGGTTGATGTAAATACTGATCCAAACAAAATAAAGGCAAAACTTCAAAATGCAGCACTTGAACTTTTCCGAGATACAAATGCAAATCGAGATCTGAATGCAGAACAAATAGAAGCTGTAGCAAGTCGAGTGATGGATGTGCTTGACCAAATCTCAAAAGAAGTGAAAGCTGAGGCAAAAAATGATAACCCAGAAGCAAGCCAAGAAGACATGGCAGCATAAATACAACAAATAAGCACGGACAAAAAAATCCCCCGACACAAGGTCGAGGGATTTTTATTGTCGGAAATATGTATAACGCTACTCAACAATATCCATTCCAACAGAGTTTACGTTTTCTTTTTTGACTTCAGTCCCCATAAGTACTTTGAACTCTTCTTGTTCAATGGTTTCTTTTTCTATAAGAGCCGTAACAAGTTTTTCCATAATAGGACGTTTTTCAGTCAAAATTTTACTTGCCTGCACTTTTGCCTCTTCGAGCAAGCGACTTACTTCTTCGTCAATCATCTGCGCTGTTTTTTCACTGTAGTTTTTCTTGTCATGAATCTCTTGTGCGAGGAAAATCATTTCTTCGTTTTGAGCAAAAACTCGAGGACCCATTTTGTCACTCATACCATAACGAGTGACCATTGCTGTAGCCATTTGTGTTGCTTTTTTGAGGTCGCTCGATGGCCCGGTTGAAAGATTGTCGTCTCCATAAATCATACGCTCGGCAACATAGCCCCCCATCATCATTGCCATGTCATCTTTGAAGTGCAATATTGTCTGATAATGTTGATCACTTACAGGCATAGAAAGTGTATAGCCTCCTGCCATACCACGACCAATGATAGAAATTTTGCGAACAGGGTCACAATGCGTTGAAAAATGTCCTACAATTGCATGTCCTGCTTCATGATAGGCCGTCATTTTTTTGTCATGTTCAGTCATTACGCGAGATCGTTTTTCAGGCCCCAAAATTACTTTATCAATACTTTCACGAACATCTACTTCATTGATTTCTTTTTTGCCTTTACGAACCGCAAGAATGGCCGCTTCGTTGAGGAGATTCCCAAGATCAGCTCCAGAAAATCCAGGTGTACGCTCAGCCAAAATATGCAAATTGACATCGCTTGAAAGTGGTTTGCCTACAGCATGAACTTTCAAAATTTCTTCGCGGTCGCTAATATCTGGCATATCAATCACAACACGGCGATCAAAACGCCCTGGGCGAAGCAGCGCCTGATCGAGCACATCAGGGCGATTAGTTGCGGCCATTACGATAACGCCAATATGCGGATCAAAACCATCCATTTCTACCAAAATCTGATTCAAAGTTTGTTCACGTTCGTCATGACTTCCACCAAGTCCAGCCCCACGCTTGCGTCCAACCGCATCAATTTCATCAATAAAAATAATCGCTGGTGCAGCCTTTTTTGCTTTTTGGAATAAATCACGCACACGGCTCGCACCAACTCCAACAAACATTTCCACAAATTCAGACCCACTCATATGAAAAAATGGGACATTGGCTTCACCCGCAACCGCCTTGGCAAGCAAAGTTTTTCCAGTACCAGGAGACCCCATGAGCAAGACTCCCTTTGGAATCTTCGCACCCATATCAGAAAACTTTTTTGGATTTTTCAAAAAATCGACAATTTCTTCAAGCTCATCCTTGGCTTCTTTTGCACCAGCAACGTCGGCAAATGTTTTTTTGTGTTGATCATCTGGTTTTACCTGTTTTGCGGAACTTTGACCAAATCCCATCGCACGATTATTTGCACCCTGAACCTGACGAGTGAGAAAGAAAATAAGCGCACCTACAATGAGAAGTGGAAGAATATATGGAGCAATGCCACTCAAAACCGCACGCCAACCAGTTTCCTCTTTGATTTTTACATCAACTGTTTTTATTTTTTCAGGATTCACGCCATAATCTTTCATGAGTTCAGAAAATGACTGACCAAATTCTTTTTTCACCTCGAGTGTTTTTGCTTTTTCGTCTTTTGGATAGGCCAAAAGCGTATCGCCCAAAACCTCTATTTTTTTGATTTGATCCTTTTCAAGACCCTCAATAAGAGTGGCGACCCCAACTTCTTGAGGAGCTGAGTCTTTATTGATAACAGTACTCATAACCCCTGCAATCAAAAGAAGCGACAGGATAATAAGTACAAAGTTGCGTGTCAATGAATTCATAAAATAAGCTAGATTAAGTAAAGAAATCTTCTCTATCTATGAGAATAGTATCTCAAAAAATTTCCTCTTTGTCAACGAAGAAAAAATCCCCACTTTCGCAGGGATTTTTTAGTAGAGAATGAAGATTATTCTTCACTCGCTACAGTTTCTTCTTTTTCTTCAACTTCTGCTCCAGCTTTTGCAGAATCTTTTTTCACACTGCGAGGTTTTCCTTTCACACCCTCGAGTTTGAGACCAAGGCGGTGTTCCGCAGGTTCAATCGAAACAATTTCAAAACGATATTTTTCTCCAAGAGTAAATTTCTCTCGAATATCTTTCACGTCAGCAATTGGAGCGTCTGAAATTTCAGAAAGATGTGCCAAACCGTGGATCTGATCGTCAAGTTTTACCATGAGACCAAAAGCTTCGATTTTGTGCACAACACCTTCTACGATCTGACCAATCACATATTTATCTTTTACGCTCTTCCATGGGTCGTCAACAAGACGCTTTATTGAGAGGTAAATTTTTGATTTATTGAGATCAATAATCTGAGCTTTGACACGATCACCAACTTTGAGAACATCCTTTGGATGATCAATTCTCTGCCAAGCGATTTCTGAAATATGGATAAGACCTTCGAGGCCTTCACCAAATTTGAGAAAAGCTCCAAAACTTGTCAGCGCAGAGATTTCACCTTCAACCGCGTCACCAATTTTGTATGAGTCAAGAACTGCTTTTTGATCATCTTCCCAAACCGCTTTTTCAGAAACGATCAATTTTTCTTCTTTTTGGTCAACATCAATTACTTTGACTTGCATATCAATGCCAATCAAGTGTTGTAAATGTTCCAAAATTCGAGATTTATCTCCACCAGGAACACGTGGATAGTGATCTGGGTTGAGCTGAGAAACAGGCATAAAAGCACCGAGCGCATCTACCTGCATCATAAGACCACCTTTGTTGGCTTGAAGGACTTTTGCTTTGAGCGTAATTCCTGTCTTCATGTATTCGGCCATCTTGTCCCAAACACGTTGGTGTCCTGCAGCACGGAAAGACAACTCCATTTCTCCATTTTCGTTTTCTGCTTCAAGAACTGTTGCCTGGACTTCTTCACCAACTTTGATATTTGAAAATTCTGCTGATTCAGTGAAAAGTTCTTTTCCACGGATGACACCAGTGATGACTCCATTAATGTCAATACGAACCGCACCATTGTCAAGAGAAATTACTTTTCCATTGACGCTTTCCCCTACTTTTGGTAATTTTTGAAAATATTGTTTCAAAAGCTCACCAAAGTTATTATCTTCTGCTTTCATAAAAAAAAGCTTAACCTGGGTTTAAAAAGGCCCAAGCTCCCAACTCAAGTTGGGATTGATTAAAAAGTGATAGTGAGTATACCACAAAGAGCTTTTTTTTGCAAGGGTCGTTTTTTGCCTCAACAAAGGCATTTATTCACAGTTTATGAAAGAGCAAAATACCCAGTCATATATACTACAAAAAACTTGTCAGTCTTGTTTCATTGAGGTATACTACTGACAAGAGAATTAAAGTACTGATAAACAACATCCCGACACAGTCGGGACGTTGTTTATCAGTTTAAGTAGATTGCAAGACAGCGTTATTTTTCTTATTTTATAAATATTTAGCTAAAATATGCATATTTCTTGGCTCGGCAGTACTGGGATAAAAATCCAAAGCAAACCACAAAACGAAGACGTAACAGTCCTTATTGATCCATACAAAGCCGTAGCAGGGTCCTTTCCACGAAATTTGACCGCAAACATTGCACTTTTTTCTCGTGGACAAGAAGACTCTATTACACTCTCTGGCGATCCATTTGTACTTGCAAGTCCCGGAGAATGTGAAATCAAAGGAGTGCTTCTTAGTTCCGCTCCTGGCAATGGTGAAGGCCAAACACTCATCCGTTTAGACAGCGAAGGAATTTCCCTTGCTCACCTCGGACTTACAAACAAAATTCCAAGCAATGAGGCGCTCGATATCATCGGCAGCGTAGACGTCCTTTGTCTTTGTGTGGGCGGAGGCGAAGGCTATGATCCTGAGACAGCGATCAAAGTTATTAATATGATTGAACCTCGAGTCATTATCCCTATGGGGTTTGAATCAGACAACGACCCAAAGGCTTTCCCTCTTGAGAAATTTCTCAAAGAAATAGGACTCCCGAGCGATAAAGCTGAAAAAAAGATTATTCTCAAGAAAAAAGATTTACCCACCGAAGATATGAAGATTATGGTCCTTGAAAAAGAGTAAACCGTCAGATAAACTTTTATTCACCTTACAAACTTTTTACTTGTTCGTAGCTGCGGCTAATACAAGTAAAAAGTTGTATCGGTTCCATAAAAATTTACCTGACTAAATCCAAATTACTAAATGTATGCCTGTCAAAAAAACCATCCCGCCAGAGCGGGACAAGCCCAAAAAAGTTATCAGTAAGCAGGATCGCAAAGAAATTCGCGAGGCTGTTGGGTCGATTCCTGGCCTTATCATTGAACATGTTTCTTTTGATCAAAATAATTCTATGAGCGATGAAAACGAAAACATCAATCATAATAAAAGATTCATGCTTTCCGATGAAAAACGCCGAGAACACCAAAAGAAAAAAAATACGATGTTCATTGGAGTTGGAATTGTTATCTTGGTGCTCGCCGGACTCTGGATCATCAACATGAAAAGTTTTTTCTTTGACAACAAACACAGCATATCGAGCGAAGAAGCACTTCTTGGAACCATAAAAAATGATTTTGACGCCACGATTGGCCGACTCAATGCCGCGCCCACGGAGACTTCTTCTCCCCCAAAGACAGTTCCAGAAGAAGATCTCAAATCAGCGCTTCTTGCGGGATTTGCATCAGTATCAAGTACCAGTTCCACAGTTTCAAGTACTCCTGAAATAAAAGACTTTCCTACAGCAAAAACAGTAACAAGTACTACGAGTACAAAATCTACACCCTAATGTTTTCATAATTCTATGCCGAAAGAAAAAAATAGTACCGCCAAAATGTCCCTTAGCAGTACTCCACTTGGAAAAGTTTCACCTGTACAAATCGTTGACGAAATGAAAAAGTCGTATCTTGATTATGCGATGAGTGTCATCGTTTCTCGTGCACTTCCTGATGTCCGCGATGGCCTAAAACCTGTGCATCGCCGTGTACTCTACGCCATGTGGAAAATCGGCCTGCGACACAGTGCAAAATTTCGTAAATCTGCAAATGTAGTCGGAGAAGTAATGGCAAAATACCATCCACATGGTGACTCTGCGATCTATGATTCTTTGGTACGCTTGGCGCAAGATTTTTCAATGCGTTACCCTCTGGTATTTGGACAAGGAAACTTTGGGTCCATGGACGGAGATTCAGCCGCAGCCATGCGTTATACCGAAGCCAAGCTCCATGCCATTGCCGAAGAAATGCTTTTTGATATTGAAAAAAATACTGTTGATTTTGGACCAAACTATGACGGCTCGACAAAAGAACCAAAAGTTTTGCCCAGTAAACTCCCAAACTTGCTCCTCAACGGTACCATGGGTATTGCGGTTGGTATGGCAACAAACATTCCACCACATAACCTGAGTGAACTCTGCGATGGTATTTCGGCTCTTATTGAAAATCCACAAATTTCTATTGAAGAGCTCTGTGAAATTGTCAAAGGACCAGATTTTCCTACTGGTGGAATTATTTATAACAAAAAAGATATTGCCGTTGCATATGCAACGGGTCGCGGTGGAATCGTAATGCGTGCAAAAACTGAAATTGTTGAAACAAAGACAGGAATGTTCCAAATTATTGTAAACGAAGTTCCCTATCAGGTAAACAAGGCAACATTGATTGAAAAAATTGCCACACTCGTACAAGAAAAGAAACTCGAGGGAATCAAAGATTTGCGTGATGAATCCAACAAAGATGGTGTGCGTATTGTAGTAGATCTCAAAAAAGATTCTTATCCAAAAAAAGTTTTGAACCGTTTATTCCAGCTCACTGAGTTGCAAAGTACATTTCATGTGAACATGCTCGCACTCGTTGATGGTATTCAACCCCGTGTATTGAACTTGAAAACCGTACTTGAAGAACATATCAAACACCGCCAAGAAGTCATCCGCCGCCGCACTGCATTTGATCTTGAACGCGCACAGGAACGTGCACATATTTTGGAAGGTCTCAAAAAAGCGCTTGATCATATCGATGCGGTTATCGAAACCATTCGAAAATCAAAAGACAAAGATGCCGCAAAAGTAAATTTGATGGAAAAATTCAAATTTTCTGAGCGACAAGCAACAGCAATTCTTGAAATGCGCTTACAAAACCTTGCCAACCTTGAACGCCAAAAAGTAGAAGATGAACTCAAAGAAAAAATGGCACTCATCAAAGAACTTGAGTCAATCCTTGCAAGTGTAAAAAAGATTTTGGCTCTTGTAAAAGACGAAATGGAAGAAATCAAAACACGTTTTGGAGATGATCGCCGTACACAAATTATGGCTCATGGTATCAAAGAATTTAGCATGGAAGATTTGATCCCAAATGAACCCACGATTATCATGACGACGGTCGATGGATACATCAAACGCCTTCCTCCAGACACATTCAAAACCCAAGGTCGTGGAGGCAAAGGTGTCATTGGAGTAACTACAAAAGAAGAAGACATCGTCGCTCAAATGACTACTACAAATACTCATGACAACTTACTCTTCTTTACAAACCGCGGGCGTGCATTTCAGCTCATGGCCTACGATGTACCACAGGGTTCTCGTACTGCAAAAGGACAAGCCCTGGTAAACTTTTTGCAACTTGCACCAAATGAAAAAGTGACTGCATTTATCTCAAATGAAGACGTAAGTTCTTACAAACATCTTGTGATGGTCACAAGTAAAGGTACTATTAAGAAATCAGCACTGAGCGACTTTGCCAATGTTCGCCGTAGTGGAATCATTGCTCTCAAACTCAAAAGCGATGACATGCTTGAATGGGTGCGCCCATCAACTGGCAACGACGATATTATGATTATTACTTCTCACGGGCAAGGAATCCGTTTCCGTGAAAAAGATATTCGCGCCATGGGACGAACTGCAGGAGGAGTCCGAGGTATGAAACTCCGAAGTGATGACTTTGTTGTTGGAATGGATGTTATCTCACCAGAACTGGTCAAGAAAAAAATGTTTGAACTGCTCGTTATTTCAGAACATGGACTTGGAAAAAAGACTGAAGTTGATGAATACAAAGTCCAAGGCCGTGGTGGAAGTGGTATCAAAACCATGGAAGTTACGGACAAAACTGGTCCGATTATTGAAGCACGCGTGATCAACAACACCGAAGATCAAGATATCATGCTTATATCCATCAAAGGACAGGTTGTTCGTACACCACTTCGCACTATTCCAACACTCGGCCGCGCAACACAAGGTGTTCGCGTGATGCGATTCAAAGAACAAAATGACAAAGTTGCAAGTATTACACTACTTGATGCAGGAACAGACAAAGAAGACGACGCTGAATAAACTCTCTCTGCCAAAAAAAATCCCCGTGAAAACGGAGATTTTTTTTACGAACATAATTTTTTAGGCAGCCTGTTCTTTATTTGAGGTAGTTTCGGCGGAAGCCTGAGCTGATTTTAATTCTGCGATAAAACCTTGTACTTTATCTAAAGCTGTTATTAAATCATTGTAACCCTCTGGTCTTTTCGCAGCCTGTTCTTTTATTTGGTTATGTATACCACTTCGCAAAACATCAAATGACTTAATCATTTCAGATCTCATTGCAGCATCTATTTGTTTTAAATCAAACGTTTTTCGTATTGCTTCCATGGCACTCTTTGACCCTGCTAAAATTTTATCCCCTTGAGTTAATGCTGAACTGCCTCCAAACATTTCAACGCCTAATTTTGTAGCGGAAGTGAGTGTCTTATTTACTTCTGTTCTTCGTCGAAACTCTGCCGACCGATCAATCACATTATCTATTGGGACTTCCTCTCTAGTTTCTTTGGGTGTTTCGGCAGCAGTCTCTACTCCTACCTCTTGGGGTTGCGTTACTACCGTTTCAACTGTGGCTTCTGATACCCGTTCAGATACTACCGCTTCGGCACTGGGTTCTTTTCTTTTTGCCTGCAATAAATCAATAACCTTTTCAAGATTATCGAGCTTTGCAGCATTATCTTCGGTATCTCTTTTCTCATATTCAGCATCAAAAAGTTGATAGGCATCTTTGAGCAATTTTTGTGCAGACTCTTTACTCACACCCGTCATGGTTGTTTTTTCATCCCAACCACCCCCAACATTTTTTAGGAGTTCGTCTACCGTCACTTCCGTTTTTAGACGAGAACTCTCTGGTAGAGGAGGGTGCCATGCCGCATTTTTTTCATCAGTTCCAAATTCAGGGTTGGACATACATTACTGTAATTATTTTTTCAGTGCTAATTTCAAAATTTGTTCTGCTGTTTTGCCTTCTGTCTCAATATTTTTTACCAGTCCCTTGGCTTCGTCTCGAGAGTAACCAAGAGCCATCAATCCTTCAAGAACGTCTGTAAGTATAGCACTTTCACCTGTATTTGTGGAGTGGACATCACTTGCACTCGCTATCACTTTATTTTTGAGCTCCACGACCAATCGCTCAGCTGTTTTTTTGCCCATTCCCTGCACACCCGTCAAATATTTGACGTCACTGCGCGCAATTGCGGACTGAATTTCCTCCCTATGGCCAAGCGATAAAATATTCATCGCACTTTTTGGACCAACACCCGACACCGTCATGAGTAGTTCAAAAAAATCTTTTTCTTCCAAATTTTGAAATCCATACAAATCAAGTGCGCTGTCGGATACTTTCAAATATGTATACATCTTTATATCTTGTCCCACATGACACCCTGCAACCGACGACGTTGTCATACGAACCAAATACCCAACACCACCCGAGGTCTCAACAAGCACTGAGTCTTTGCTCTTTTCAAAAATTTTACCAGACAAAAGTCCAATCATACAAACTACCCTTTCAAATATTCAATCATTGTTTCGACTCCAAATCCATTGGCACCGGCACGAATCCAGGCTTTGCCTTTGCCGCCCCAATAGGCCGAAGACATATCTATATGTGCCCAAGGATAGTCCGTAAAATTTTGCAAAAATGCTGCGGCAGTTGATGCCCCACCAAAACGAGGATGCCCGACTCCTCCAGTATTTCGCAGATCTGCCACTTCGGCTTTCACCGCTTCAGAGAACTCATCGCCCAGTGGAAGGCGCCACAATTGTTCACCTACATTTTTTGCACTGAGCAATGCTCGCTCAGATATTTTTTCGTCAGGTGTAAAAAGCCCCGAGCGTTCATTTCCAAGTGCAATACAGCAGTGACCGGTCAAAGTTGCGAAGTCAATAACTTCTTTTGGCTTATACTTTGCAGCATAGCAGAGCGCATCAGCCAAAACCAAGCGCCCCTCGGCATCGGTATTTTCAACAAGCACTGTTTTTCCATTCATTGCCGTCAAAATATCGTCCGGGCGATACGCGGTTCCAGAAGGCATATTTTCACAAGCAGGCACAAGTGCCACAATATTTTTTTTGAGTTTCAATAGGGCCGCCGTACGGATAATTCCAAGGACGGTTGCTGCACCGAGCATATCAAATTTCATATCCACCAGTGCGTCAGCAGGTTTGAGTGAGATTCCACCACTATCAAAGGTTATCCCCTTGCCCACAAATATGGTTGGTGCATCTTTTTGTTTTCCACCCATGTATTCTACAATAATAAACTTTGGCTCATGCACAGACCCTTTGGCAACAGCCAGGAAACATCCCATTTTTAATTTTTCAATTTCTTTTTGAGATAAAATTTTTACTTTTACTTTTTTGTCAATTTGAGAAATAGTCTGCGCTTCTGTTGCCAGTAAAAGCGGAGTCATAATACTTGGCGGAGTATTCCCCAACGTTCGCGTCCAGTTGATACTGCTACCAAGAGCAACCCCCTCTTCAATAGCAACTTTCATTGCCTTGGCTTCTTTTTTTAAATGTGGAAGTACAAACTGACATTCTTCAATGTGAGTTATGCGCGAATCTTTATTTTTGTGATCATCATAAGCGTAAGCAGCAACTTCAATTGCAAGCACGACATCCTGTAATGGCTCATCTTTCAACAGGTATGCAATTTTTGCAAGTTTTTTACTTTGGCAAGCAATTACAGAAGCTCCAATAGCTTGTTTTAGCTTACGCAGACTAGACTCAGATTTTTTGCCCAGCCCCAAAAGTAAAATCCGTGGCAATTCTTTTTCTCCTGTATAACAAAATTGCGTTTGCAAAAATTTTCCCTCAAAATCTGTAGTATCAAAAAGTGACAAAACACTTTCTACGTTGAGCCCCGAAAGGGCTTTGATGTTTTGTTTCAAATCTTGGTCTTCAAAAAATGGAATAACGAGAACTTCTGCTGGAGCAAGGGTATTGTTAAAAGTATATCGAATCATACAAATCAGGGTTAAATGCTTGTTTATAGTAACAAAGTAGAGACAATTGAGCAAGTCAAGTGTACAAACTGTTTATGAACTTAATTTTATTCTCAAAATTTCCATGTTATAATAGTTTTACTTTAAGACTATTACTATGAAAATTGCGATTATTGGTACCCACTCGACTGGCAAAACCACAATTTTAGAGAATCTCTCTGACTATTTTCGAGAGCTTGGCAAAGAAGTAATTACACTACCCGAATACGCACGGCTTTGCCCTTTTCCAATCAATGAAAATACAACACTTGAAGCACAGAAATGGATTTTACTCTCCCAAATTACCGAAGAAAATAAAATTGACCACAAAGACAAAATTTTACTTTCTGACCGAGGGACGATCGACAACTTCGCCTATCTCTACCGTATCGGACAAAGTGAGGCTATTGAAAATTTTGAACGCTGTGCGGTCGCTCATATGAGGACCTATGATTTTGTCTTCAAGACACAAAAACTCTCACTGGCAGCCAAAGAAGATGGCATTCGTACCACTGATCTTGAATTTCGCGACATGATTGACCGCCTTATCACACACCTCTTGATGAAGCACAGTATCAAATATTTGAATCTCCCAGAGACCATTGACTACGAAACCCATGTGGAGTTTATTGGAAA
>Ga0155219_113_pt2 | contig 18815 bp, 13 predicted proteins | sample RifCSPhighO2_02_FD_106187 | JGI IMG/M metagenome (GOLD analysis project Ga0155219, IMG submission 106187) | Candidatus Magasanikbacteria bacterium RIFCSPHIGHO2_02_FULL_41_13
TCGTCACGCTCAACGCGTTCGACCTCTGGGCGGTGAACAGCCGTCTCCAGTTCGGTCGGGCACTGCAGATGCTTCGGGCGATTCAGAGTCATCGTCCGTCCCGACTGCGACCTGGCAAGAGTCGCGAGAATCATCTGCAGAAGGCCATCGACATGCTCGAGGCCGTGGCCAGCACCCCGTATGACTGTCGGGGTGGTGTCAACAGCGGTCGGGTTCAGGCGAAGAGCGCGGCAGCTCTGCGCGCTATCCTCAAGCGCATCCTCCACGATAACGGGGCATCTGCGGGACTGACCCAGCAGCTCCTGCTGGTGATGCAGCTCATCCAGCAGATCGAGCAGGGGCTCGAGCGTGGAGCGGCCGCGATGAGCGCTCTGCACCATCACGCCATCGAGCTGCGCAAGTCGCCCAACACCTTCACGCGTCGGCCCCACTACTGGCTCCACCGTGGGGCCGAGCAGCTCTGCTATGGGATTCCTCCCTACGATCGGGTGATCAAGCGCATCGAGGGGGAGTCCCTCAACATGCGTGACCTCATGGAGGACGACGGCGAGAACAACGACAAGGGGCATCCGCGTTATCGCGGCACGGACATCACCGCGCAGCAGTGGGGCGAGATCGCCGAGATCTCCAATAGATCATACAACGCTTTCCAATTCGCCGCACTGCGCGGGCCCATCGAGCGCATAATGTGGTACCTCTCGGAGGACGGCCAGGCCGAGTTTCCTGGCCAGAAGGATGTTCGACAGGCGCTGATCCTCAACCAGCGTCGGGAGCTTGTTACTCGTCTCGATGCCGTTGACACCACCACTTTCAAGCGGCAGACCAAGGCCGAATTGGCTGATGCACTCGGTGCTGCGGGGGCTTACCTCCAGATGTACAAGTTCGAGCTCGCCAAGAAGGAGCTCAAGGCGGTCTTCGACCCCGAGTCACCGATGATCTGACCAACCGCGCGACACGCGCAGGGGGGCGGCGTTCCTCAAGGAGGAGGAATGCATAGGATGGAACGTTTCCACCCGCCCCGCAAGAAAAGAGAATTGAATATTTTAAATTTTCTTTTTGCAACAAAAGCACCTATCAAAGGTGTTTTTGTTATCTCAGAAAATATGATATAATATGAATACATTTTTTATACACGCGGTATGCGTCGTTGTTCAAATTGTAAAAAAATCGGTCACACCAAAAAAAGTTGTAAAAAACCAGAATTGAAATTGACCCGAGTGATACATGAGGATCCCCTAGTGGAGCCTGATTTGGATTTTGATGTTTCACCCGAGGCGACACCTATATCGCAAACAACTCCAAAGAAAAAAGAATCAGAAAAAGCAATTTTTGTGCATGTAACCAAAGACGCAGAGCATTCGCCACACATGCTTGAACTCAAGAATAAAAAAGAATCCAAACCATGGGAGAGAATTCCAGTTTTTCAAGAAAAAAATTCTACTACTGCAAAGCGTGCTTCCGTAGATCTTGCCGAGATGGTACGTTCGGCAAATGCCAAGCACAAAGAATACACAAACAAAAAATCTGCGCATGCATATTTTTCCCAACTTCCAAAAATGCAAAAACCAGTGTTTGGCGGAAACAAAAAATTAAAAATTAAAAAGCAAAAACAAAAAAATAAATTTTCCAAAAAACAAGATATCCCCGAGGACTATGCACATGTCCCAATCAAATATAGCAACTCAATTGCAGATAGTCTTTCGCTTTTTATTGAACGGGTTACAAATCGCAGTAGTACTGCCTTTACAAACAAACGTTTTTGGATTGCAGTCACGACTTTTATTATTCTCATTGGTCTACCATTTCCAGCCTTTGCCTACTACAAGCAATTGAAACACACCAGTGCGAGTGTACTGGAGCAAAGCAGCAATGGATTTTTGGCGCTTCAGTCTTCGGCTGTTGCAGCATTCCACTCTAATCTTCCTGACGCTCAGCATAATCTCGACACAGCGCTCGAGTCATTTTCGCGTGCGCAGTCACTCGTTGATGGTGAGCATCAGGTCCTGCAGTATATTGCGAGTCTGCTTCCTTTTGTTGGAACAGAGATTGACAGTCGTCGTCATATCCTGAACGCGGGGCATCATGTTGCCCTTGCAAACACCTATGTGCTCAAAGGTATTGAAGAAACTGAACAAGATAAAAATCCAAATCTCACGGACCGTTTTTATAATCTTCGTGAACATTTTCGTTTTGCCCTTCCACAATATAAAGAAGCATTGAATGATCTTGCAAGTGTGGATGCAGATGTGATTCCAAGTGAATACCAAGAGTCATTTCAAGATTTCAAAGTGCTTTTTACGGCCTTTGTTGACGACACACAAAACATGATTGATTTTATTGATACCATGCAAAAAGTTTTTGGAAGTGATGATTTCAAACGCTACCTGATCGTATTTCAAAATAACCGCGAGCTGCGTCCGACGGGTGGATTTATGGGAAGTTTTGCTGTGCTCGATGTGCAAAAAGGAAAAATTTTGGGACTTGATGTCCCTGCCGGGGGAACCTATGACCTCCAGGGACAGCTGAGTGTGCATGTAAAACCTCCTGTACCACTTCTTCTCACCAACAATCGTTGGGAATTTCAAGATGCCAATTGGTGGCCAGATTTTCCTGCATCAGCCCAAAAAATGGCATGGTTTTACCAACATGGACGAGGGAATACAGTGGATGGCGTTATTGCCATCAATGCTACTGTTTTTGAAAAACTTCTTTCTGTGATTGGTCCGATTCAAAATGAAAAACATGCTGTAACCTTGAGTGCTGCGACGGCACTTGATGATTTACAATACAAAGTAGAAGTGGACTATGATACTGTTTCAAATACTCCAAAAGCAATTATTGGGGATCTTGCGGCGCAACTTTTAACAGATTTGCCAAAACAAAATACTGCTGCGGCACTCAAACTCTTGCTCACTTTGCATGATTCTTTGCAAAATAAAGAAATTCAAGCATATTTTACGGATAAATCCACAGAACAGACAATACAACAATTTGGTTGGGGAGGAGAAATAGTAAAGACCGAGCCACAACAAGATTATCTGATGGCAGTAAACACGAATATTCAGGGTCAAAAATCTGACGCCAAAATAAAGCAGGAGATTGAACATCAGGCCGAGGTACAAGAAGATGGGACAGTGATTGATACTGTCGTGATTCGTCGAACACATAGCGGTGTGGCTGGGGAAATTTTTACCGGAAAGCCAAATATTTCATATCTACGTGTGTATGTGCCTGCTGGAGCTGAGCTTCTTGATGCTGGTGGATTTAGTACCATTGGTGACGCTTTATTTCGTCCACCAGAAGAATGGGCAAAAGATGATACTGATTTAGCTGAAAAAGAAATTAACCGAAAGTTTGATTCTAAAACCGGCACGGAAACATATAATTCTTTTGGAAAAGCAGTGTTTGCCAATTGGGTTGTTACGAATCCAGGAGAGACTTCAGAAGTATTTTTTAGCTATCGTATTCCCAAATTGGTAAATATGCACGCTGCTCCAGAGCTCACACCTCACAAATGGGAGACTGCATTTTTTGGAGCAAAATCTGCGCAGGCATCTCGCTATAGTCTCGTTAGCCAAAAGCAATCTGGAATTGATAGTACCTTAAGCTCAACTGTTATTTACCCAAAAACCTGGCGCCCAGCGTGGAAATCTCGTGACGATATTGACCTAGCCTTAAACGGTGGAATATTTAAAACTATTTTAAATAAAGACGAAGTGTACGGCATAGTAATGGAAAAATAAAATCAGAACCTTTATGTTTGGCGCATTGCTGCGTTGTCACTGTGCTTCTCGTTCGACGTAGATTTGACTACGTCTCACTCCGATGCTCATTGCCGCTCCGCCGTGAGGACGGAGTCCGTTCGCCTCGGGCGCATCGGACCTTGCACTGCATCCAAACCTAAAAGTTCTAGCCAATAATAAGTTTGATATATGGTGAAGAAAAAAACAAAAATTAAAGAAGAAGTAAGTGAGCAACTTGTGGAAATTTATAAAAACAAAGATGGTTCACTTCCAAACATGTCTCATTTTGAAAAACGTAAATCCAGTCGAACGCTGCGTGCATTTTTTGTGTTTCTTTTTTCTTGTTTATTTCTTGCTGCCGTTGTGATGGCTGGAATATTTTTTTTCAAACCGCATGTAAATTTTTCAAAAGACAGTGTGACAGTTTCGGTTACAGGGGAAGATAATATTACTTCAGGTCAAGTTACGCATTATCGTATTCGTTATCACAATGGTGAAGATGTGCCGGTGACAAAAGCAAAAATTTTAGTAAATTATCCAGCAGGATTTATTTTCAAAGAAAGTAGCGTTCCAGCCTCAAATGATAAAAATAATGAGTGGGATCTGGGAACCCTAAAAGCCCAGGAAAATGGTTTTATTGATGTGTATGGGACTCTGTATGGAGACTTGGGTGCAGAAGAATCTTTGCGTGTATTTTTGAATTATACACCAGCCAACTTTAGCTCTGAATTTCAAGCCGTTGGGGTGGGGAAAGTTAGCATTGGGGAATCTCCCGTTGCACTTTCTATTACTGCTCCATCCACGACTGTAGCAGGAGCTCTCACATCAATTGTTTTTACTCTTACAGTTCGCGATCCTTCAAGCTCTCTTCAAAATTTGGCTCTCATTATTGATCCTGGTGCTGGATTTACTCAAAAAACTACGAATCCGGCAAGTGATAATTTTGGTGCTTGGACCTGGACTATTCCTACACTCAAAGGTGAAAAAAGTATCACTGTGACAGGGGCTTTTGCTGCAGCACCAGAACTGACTGACTACACTCTTAAAGCAAAAGTAGTAAGTACACCAATTGCTGGCCAACAAAAAACATTTATTTTGGCACAAAAAGACTATCATGTCTCGTTTGAGCAAAATCAATTTGCGCCAGAATTTACCATCAACGGTGCGAGTGATGCGTTGTCTGTTTCGCCAGGTGATGATTTGCACGTAGCTTTCAATATCAAAAATAATTCGTCGACAGTTCTGAGCAATATACGTAGCTCCGTCACGTTTGATGCTCCAAGTTTTCAGGATAAAAGTATTTTGAATTGGGCAAAAATTGATGATAAAAATAAAAATACGATTACCGGTATGCAGGTAGGGACCGATATTCGTCGGGGACTTATTGCCTGGGAAAATCTGACTCAAATTGCTTTTACTCTTCCCGTGAAAAGCGCTGCCGAAGCGCCACTTGCCAATTTTAAAGAAAATACTATTCATGCGACGCTTTCAGTTCAATATACACAAGATGGAGTGGTGCATACTTTTGTTTCTCCTCCAATTGATGTGACGATTAACTCAGATTTTGCTCTTCACTCAAACATTGAAAAACAGGCAAATGCGGCAGGGAAAGATCAATTTTTTGTGACATGGAAGATTCAAAATACTGCACATGAGATTCAAAATGCGGTCCTGAATGCCGAGCTCTATGGAGATCTTGACTGGCAAAAAGATGCTTTGTCTGTCTCTACTGGGGTATTAACATTTGAGCCAAAAGAAAAAAAGATTCTTTGGAAAGCTGAAAAAATTCCAGCTTCGTCAAAGCCTGTTGAAATTAAATTTTCTTTTCTGCGAAAAAGTTATAACCCAACACAAACCCAACTTATCAGCAAGATTCAACTCACAGGAAAAGATGCGGTAACAGGGAAAGACGTAATTGTGTTTGCCAGCGCGACGTCAAATACTCCATAATATTTTAAAATAAAAAAGAAGACTCATACGAGTCTTCTTTTTGTCGTGCCTCCGGGGGGAATCGAACCCTCATATACAGCTTCGAAGGCTGTTGTCCTATCCGTTGAACGACAGAGGCGTTCGATTTTTCGTCTTGGTGGGTCGGCCGGGGATCGAACCCGGGACCGTTGGCTTAAGAGGCCACTGCTCTACCAGCTGAGCTACCGACCCGTCGGAAGACCTATCCGATCGGGTCTTCATTTTTTCGTGTCAAAATTTCTACTTTTGGCCCTTTCCAACCTTTTACTTTGAGTGCGTTATCTGCTGCATCCACTTGGGCTTCTTGTTTACTCGTACCAGTACCTTGTGCAACTTTCTCATTGTCGAGGTAAACTCCTACAACAAAGGTCTTGTTGTGATCAGGTCCGTCTTCACTCAGCACTCGGTATGTTGGGGTCACTCCAATAATTTCTTGCGAAGATTCTTGAAAACGAGATTTTGGATCCATCCAAAGGTTGTTTTCCAAAACTTCGGGGAGCTTGCTAATAATCCATCGCGTGACAAATTGTTTTGCCAAGTCCCAACCAAGATCAAGATAAATCGCACCAATAATCGCTTCTACTGCGTTGGCCAAAATATATTCACGGGCCTTGGTATTGGCATCTTTGGATTCACCATGACTCAAAAACAAATATTCTTCGATTTGCATGTCTTTTGCTACTTGGGCACACATCTTTGCGTTGACAAGAGCAGCTCGCCAGTTGGTGAGTTCGCCTTCAGGGTTGAGGTAGTTTTCAAACAAAAATTCTGTGACGACAAGTTCAAGCACAGCGTCGCCAAGAAATTCAAGGCGTTCGTTGTGCGCCAAAGCAAAATCTCGATTCTCGTTGAGATAGGATCGATGTACCAGGGCTTGAACTAAGAGATCTGTGTTTTTAAATTGTACGCCAATCTTTTCTTCGAGCGAAGAAAAATTTTTTTCTTTGTAAGCAGCAATTGCCATATATTTGAAATGGCAGATAACAGATGTCAGATACGAGATATATCTGCTATTTGCTATCTGTTATTTTAAAAATTTATGAATAAAATTATTGTTCTTTTTGTTTTTCTGCTTTTTTGGCTTCTTCCATTTCTTTTTCTTTTTGTTCGAGATCTGGATTTTTTGTTTTCACGTCATTATATACTGCTCCCAAAATTCCGTTTACAAATTTGCTTGAAGATTGTCCACTATAGCCCTTGGCAATTTCAATAGCTTCATTGATTGCGACGCGTCCAGGAATTGCATCGTTGAATTTGATTTCATAGACTCCTATGCGCAAAATATTGCGATCAACGAGCGTCATTTGTTCCATCGGCCAGTTGCTTGCAAATTCTTTGATGGTGGCATCGATTTCGTCGATATGGTCAATAATATGTTCGACACTTTCGCGAATGTACTCGTCATGTTCTTCGAGGCCACTGCCGAATTCAAGAAGAAGCCCGTCAACAATAGCAGGAATAGCAGCACTTGGGCGACCACGAAAATCCCACTGATAGAGGGATTGCATGATAATACTTCTCGCAAGATGCCTGTTCGACATAGGGGAGTACCTTTATATTTGGTATATTTCTTCGTTGCTTCCTGCGCTTCTCGTTCAACGTATTTTTGAATACGTTTCACTCCGATGCTCAGTCGCGCCTTGAACTGCACTCAAATCTAAGGGTCCTTAACTTAAATAGATGAAGAAAAACCTTTATTAAGAAACTGCTTTATTTTTTTTGAGGAGGCGGTTTGCGCGTTTTTCAACGTTCACAACTTTTTTGCCACGATATTCACCACATCCTGGGCATGCGCGGTGTGAGAGAATAGGTGATTCACATTTTGCACACTTTGCAGTAGATACTTTTGTGAGTTTAATATTCGCATTGCGTTCGCGTTTTGAGCGTGGTGTTCGCTTTTTTGAAGGGAGACCCATACATGAAAAATTACAAATTACAAATGTTTGCCCTTAGTATAGCTGAACTCGTAGAGAAAATCAAGGGGGGATAAGAGAATTGGAAGTTGGTCGGCTTCCAGGGAAAGCTGGGCGGGATTCGGGAGCTCCTAACGAGCGTGGAGGGGATTGCTCGTTATCGGGGGAGGGGATGGATACCTCACGAATGAACTCTCACGCTGAAAGCCGACCGTATAGATTTTTACCATAGATTTACAAAATGGTCAACTTTATGTAAGATAGAGCCATGAATTTTGAAATTTTTAAAGGAATTGCCGAAGATTGGGATAAAAGCCTTTATTTAGCGAAAAATGAGGAGTTTTTGCAATCTTATGAATGGGGAGAGTTTCAAGCCTCTGAAGGCAAGTCTGTTTTGCGTATTTTTGCTTTGAATGAAGGTAAAATGTCCTATCAGGCCCAGGGTTTTGTTCATAGTTTGCCTTTGGGAATGAAGTATCTGTATTTTTCACATAATTTACCTTTAAAAAGCGCAGAAATGGGTAAATTTTTGGATTTTTTGAGGAAACGGGGCTTTGTCTTTGCTCGATTTGAACCTATTGAAGATTTTGATGGTGGAAAATACAAAAAAGTCCCAACACATCACCGTCAATACCAATATACCAGCCTCCTGGATCTTTCTTTGAGAGATGATGAACTCCTCAAGACTTTTCACGAAAAAACTCGCTATAATATTCGTCTTGCTGCAAAAAAAGGCGTGACTATAAAAAACGAAAAAAATGCCGCAGTATTTTGGCCCCTTCTCAAAGAAACCTATCAGCGGGATAAGATAAAAAGTCATAGCGAAAAATACTATCAAGACTTTATTGCTCTTCCTGGCTGCACGCAGCTGACCGCGTACTTTGGAGATACTGCGCTCGCATCAGTATTACTTTACACTTTTGGCAAGACCTGCGTCTATGTGCACGGTGCGTCAAGCAATACGAATCGCAATCTTATGGCTCCCTACTTGATCCAATGGGAATCTCTGAAATATGCTCGCAGCCAAGGATGTATGTATTATGATCTTGGAGGAGTAGCAAAACCTCTTGTCTCAGATTCGCCCAATGCCGAAACATTTTATACTTACACTTGGGACAAAACTGACAAGCTCAGTGGCGTTACTCGCTTTAAGGCCGGATTTAGTGGTACAATAAAACATTATGGTGAGGCATCGGATATTATATTCAACTCGACCAAATATATGTTGTATACCTTAGCACGAAAATTTTTATGAGTGAATGGAAATTGAACAACAAAAAACTTGCTTTTGAGGGACCCTATGTAAAAGTAGAGGAATGGTTTTTGCAAACACCTCTCGGGAAAGAAATTCATCCACTTATGGATATTGGACATGATGCGGTGTTTGTTTTTCCAATTACAAAAGACAATAAAGTTGTAGTTTTGAAAGAGTTTTTTGTCAGTGATATGTCCTATCACTATACCGTGGTTGCTGGGTCAATTGATCGTGATGATACTCCATTTGAAATTGCTCGCGCTGAACTTCGTGAAGAAGCCGGTGCAAGTACAGACGAACTTATTTCGCTTGGACATATTACTGCACGCAAGTGGAGTGTTCGCACAGATCACTTTTTTCTTGCAAAAGATGTCACATTGCAAGCACAGGAACTGCAAGGGCATGAAGATATTATGGTTGAAGTTGTGAGTCTCGAGCGACTCAAAGAAATTTTGCGCAGTGGTGAAATGCACGATAGTTCTGGAACCGTATGCGCGTATAGAGCACTTGATTATTTGGGACTGTAGTCGTTATACAGTTCTACTTCTCTCACTCACTTGTTTATGAAACTCTCTTGGAGTCACAAATTATTTTTGCGAATAAATAAAATGCTCGGAACGCGTCCGCTTCTTGATAAAATCATGTATTTTTTTGGACAGTGGCTCATTGTGGCGCTCGCACTTGCCACAGCAATTTTTGCTTTTACTTTTTTGTCAAAAGAACAGTACGTAATTTATTTTATTTTAGCGGCAATAACTTTTTTGCTTGCCTACGGCATCAGTTACACTATTGCTTTCTTTTTCAAACATCCTCGTCCTGTTCGTGAATTTCCAAATGTGAAAGAATTGATCATCCCATTGAAGACATGGAAATCTTTTCCTTCAGACCATACTATTGCTGCGACACTTTTTACGATTTTTTCTTGGTATGCCACATATTCGGTGCCTATTTTTATTACCATGTGGATTGCGGCTTTGTGTGTGATGGCTGGGCGTGTCTACTGCGGAGTACATTATCCTCGTGATATTATTGGCGGGATTGTGGTGGCATTATTTTCTACAGCACTCGTTGTTTTCGGATTTTTTATTCTTATATTTTTTGCTTTTGGAAGTCCTTTTATAATGAATTAATTTGTCTATATGAATGCAATTATTCTCTGTGGTGGCCTCTCCACTCGGCTCGGTGATATTACTAAATCTATTCCAAAGATTTTGCTTCAAGTAGGCGACCGTACTGTGCTTGACTGGCAGTTTGAAAAAATAAAACGCGCGGGTATTGATACGGTTGTCATGGCAGCTGGGCACCTGAGTGATGTGCTTCAACAAGAAATTGGACCGGAGCGAGACGGTATTAAAATTATTTATGCGATTGAAGAAAAAAAACTTGGCACCGGTGGCGCTATCAAATATGCGATGTCTTTTGTTCCAAATCCCGAGGAACCAACGATTATTTTGAACGGAGATATTTTGACAACCATTGATCTTGGTGAAATGATCAAATGCAATAAACTCGAGACCGATGGTATTATCCTCGGCGCTTATGTTCTAGATGTTGCTAGTTATGGTACTTTGGAGTACGATCAATATTTTCACCTCACAGCTTTCAAAGAAAAAGAGGGTATTCACAAACCAGGTTACCAAAATGGGGGATTTTATATTTTTAACCCCTCCATAAAAAAATATTTTCCGGCGCAAGATACTTTTAGTATTGAGTATGATGTTTTTCCTCTCGTCAAAGACCTTTATGTATACGAATCTGATCGTCCGTGGATAGATATTGGGGTCCCAGAGCGTTTGGACTGGGCTCGTACAAACTGGGAAATATTTCAAGTATAAATTGTATGTCAATAGAAAACGAAAACTTTCGAAAACAAGAATACCTTGCGTGTATTGCAGATGCAAAAGAAAAAAGTAAAAATTATACAGGTACAGAACAAGAGTATAATGATCTTTTTGCTGTCCTTCAAAAAATTGATATCCTTATTGCAGAAGATCCTACTTTTGTTGGTAATGGTTCGATTGAAAAAGAGCAGCAGGCGGTGGCTTTATGGCAAGTTGGAGATGATCGTTTGACCCTGAGTCAACTTATTGATATTGCTCACACATCACAACTCACATTTTTAAAAAAATCTTTAGAGTCCGCAGAAAAAAGTGGTCTACTTTCTGAGCAAATTTGCCTTCAAAAGCTAAAAGGCGTTATTTTCCCGACAAAAAAAGGGATGCCAAGCCGCAGTGGGGATGCAGAGAGTGGAAAGGTTTTTGAGTCAGCACGCTTTGAAGAAAGGGTTGTTGAAATTTTGGAAATACTCAAATCCGGAAATGTTTTTCTCGACGATATTATAATAAAAAGTGGTGACATTGATCCAAACATGATGCGACAGGAAAGTTATATCGCTATAGAGGTCCCACGATTATCTCGAATGATTTTGGTCTGTGATCAAGTAGGGGAAGCGACTTTTGTAATACAAGGTTCTATTCCCGACGAACAGCTTTTATCCCTTGATAAAGAAGAACTTCAAACGGTGTATCAAGGAAGAATAGAAAAAGTTGAAAAAAGAAGTGCTGTTGACTGGAAGCTCCGAATCAAGATTTTATTATTTGATCAAGATGTATGGGAAAATCGTGAGGAAATCAACACAGAAAAATTACAGATGAAAGAGATCGTTTTTTGGAGAGAAAAAGTGAAAGAAGAAATACCAACAATTGAAAAGTGGATGGCTCTTGATACAGAAAGTCGTTTACGTCTTCAATTATTTGGAGGGAAAAGTTTAGCTACCTTGGCAAAAACATTTGAAGTTGAAGGAAATCCGAAACAAAATACTCTTGCTCATTTGTATTTAGGACGAAAAATATTTGGAGATTCTCCAAAGCTTTTAGCTGAAATAAAACGTCTTGAAGGAAGAAAGAGTTCTGAAAGTTTTGATATGGAGGCATGGAAAGAACTTGTCCGTAAGCAGGTCCCGAGCGCAAAGGAATGGATTACGCTAAAAGATATTATTAGGCTTCAAGGGCTTGGGGGAAGAACGTTGAACTCTCTTGCAAATCGTTTGGGTTTGGAAAGTGGCCCGTTAACCAATTCTTTATCATATCTTAACTTGGGAAAAGTATTTTTTGGTGAAGACCCAGTACTCCTTGACGAAATAAAAAAAATAAAAGAACTTGAAAGCATAAAAGCAGTTGATGAAGAAGCATTAAAAGAACAAATACTGGCAAAAATAGACGTAAACAAATGGCTTACTTTGTCAGCAAAAGAAAAACATGCACTGAAAGATCTGTTTGGTATTGGTATTTTTTCTATTGCGAGAAAATTTGGCGTTGTCGGTGATCCTGTAGATGATAGAATCGTGTTTTTGGAACTGGGAAGAAAAATTTTTGGCGATGACCCTCGTCTCGTTGAAGAAATGCGTATTGAAAAATTGACCTTAGATGAATGGAAGATCGAAATTCAAAAAGATGTTGGAGATGTTCTCGCTTGGTTAAATATAAAATCTCAAGATCGACTTACAAAAAAAATACTTGGTCGAACATTGAGAGTTATTGCTTCTGTATTTGGACTTGGACTTGGAAATACTGTAATTACAGATAAAATTCATCTCGAACTCGGCATAAAAATATACGGATCGGTGCCTGTATTAGTAGAAGCGCTCAAAACTGAAACTATGACCTTAGACGAATGGAGGAATGAAATATATAAAAAGGTACCTGATGTAGAGGCTTGGATTCATATGAGATCCTCTACTACAAGACGAAATTTTTCTGTTCGAGGAGTAAAGATAACCAAAATAGCAAGAATTTTTGCTATGAAAGGAAGACCCATTGAAAATTATTTGGAACATTTGAAACTTGGTGAAAAAATATTTGGGAATTCACCTGGGCTTGACGCAGCAATACACCAAGAAGAAAATCGACAAAAATAAAAGTTATAATTATGTTCAAAATTCTCAAATTTTTCTTTTCCATTTTTTTCCTTATCATACTTGTTACTGGAGTTTTTGTGTATCGCGGAATTCACTCATCATTGTTGTCTGACAATAAAATAACTTTTGAAATAAAAGAAGGGGAGAGTGTGGCTTCACTCATTCAAAAACTCAAAGACCAAAAAGTTATTTCGAGTGACTTTTTGTTGAAACAATATCTCAAATTCACAGGTGCTGATACAAAAATAAAAGCAGGTTTGTTTGAAATATTGCCTCCAATTACTCTAGAAAAAATTGTACAGGCGCTGCAAATTGAAGGAAAAAATGAACGCAGTATTACTATCATCCCAGGATGGGATTTGGGTGACATTGCAAAATATTTTGAAGCTGAGGGGATTGCGAGTTCGACAGATTTTTTTGCTCTTACTGGAATACCAGCAAAATATAATAGTGCTACGTCAACTTTCACCGAGCAATTTTCTATCCTCAAAAATAAACCCCACGTGAGCCTCGAAGGCTATCTTGCCCCAGAAACCTATCGCATTTACAAAAATGAAAAGATCGAGAGTATTTTGTCACGTCTCATTGAGCATCGTCAGGGTGAATTCACTACGCAGATGCTTCAAGATATTCAAGCTCAGGGAAAATCTGTGCATGAAATTCTCACCCTCGCTAGTATTCTTGAAAAAGAAGTGAAGACGTCAGAGGATCGCAAAAAAGTTGCTGATCTTTTTTGGCGACGCATTGACGCAGGTATGGGACTTCAGGCAGATTCAACAGTGCATTATTTGACTGGCCGCGAAGGCGATGTTTTTACCAAACAAAAAGAACGTGAGGTAGATTCACTTTACAATACCTACAAATACCGTGACCTCCCACCTGGTCCAATCTCCAATCCAAGTATAAACTCAATCATGGCGGCTATTTATCCGACAGCAAATACCGCTGTATATTTTCTCACTGACTCCAAATCGGAAGTTCATTATGCAAGTACTTTGGACGAACACAATGCAAATGTGCTAAAATACCTTCGTTAAGGGAAAAAATCACAAAAAGTGTCACTTTTTTCTATCCTCTCCGTTATACCTATGGAAGTAAACGTTGGTCACATGAGCCTGACAAGAGAGGAATATGCTCTTGCCGAGCGAGCCAAGACTGACGACGCAGCCTTTTCTTTGCTCTACGAGAGGTATTTTCCAAAAATTTATGCCTATATTTTTCGTCGTCTCGGAAATCGGGTAGAGACCGAAGATGTAGTTTCTGTGACCTTCGAAAAGGTCTTCTTGCATTTGGATAAATTTAAGCCTGGTGGAGGGGGCACATTTCAAGCCTGGATCTACCGGATTGCGACGAACGCTGTAATCGACTACGTCCGCAAAGAAAAACATACTATTGCCATGGCTCCTGAAGATTTACCCGAAGAAATACATCCCGCGACTGGCCTTGATGCAACAGAGAAAATGATAAAGCTCGAAGATTTTGAAGCCGTGCAGAGGGTCATAAAACAATTGCCGCAAAGATACCAAGAAGTGATACAGCTCAAATATTTTTCCGAACTGAGTAACATAGAAGTTGCTGAAGTATTACAAATAAGTCCAAACAATGCCGGGGTGCTCCTTTCTCGAGCGCTCAAACAGTTTCATAGCTATTATATGGAGACCGAAAAACGTTAATATGAACTTTGTAAAAGACAACAATTCAAAAGATACGCGTAATGAAGAAGAACTTCGTGCGTTACAAGAATCAGGAGCACACATCGCTCGTGCTCGTTTTGATTCAATCCCTGATGTGAGTGAGTTCAAGGGCCGCCTCAAGGCCGAGCTTCTCGAAAAACGGGAACTAAAACGTAGTTCTATGTGGAAAAAATTTTTGGACGCTTTGTCTCATATTGTCCCAACCCAAAAGACATTTGTCTTTGGTATGGTTGTTGTTCTTTTGCTGGCTGTGGTATCAACGATGTTTATCAATAATCCGACGGGCAATCAGACTGGCACTACTCTCGCCGGGCTTTTTATTGACCGTGCTTATGCCAAAGATAATTTTGAAATAATCCCAACAAGTAGCGACGGGCTCGCTGTTGATTCTACCAGCGAATTTATTATAAAAAGTAAAACCGCGCTCACCCGAGATGCTCTTTTGGCGCATCTGCAGATAAATCCAGAAACAGCATTTGAGCTCACGCAGATCAGTGAGCACGAATTTCGTGTCACACCAAAAAATACACTCAAAGAAAAACAAGTTTATAGTATAAAAATTGACGCTGCATACAAAGATGAAAGCAACACCACAGTTGAGCGCGATTTTTCTTTTGCTTTCCAAGTAAAAAATCAATTCAAACTTCTTTCGAGTATCCCAGGGACGGAGCTCACAGGGGTTCCTCTCAACTCGGGTATTGAAATGACTTTTTCAAGTGAGAATTTTAGCGATTACGAAAAGCATTTTTCTATTGTCCCAAAAGTGGCGGGGAAATTTGAAGTTCACGGCCGCACATTGGTCTTTGTTCCAAAAAAACTTGAACCTTCAACTTTATATACCGTAACTCTGAGCAAAAACATGCCGGTCAAAGGCACTGCGCCAATGACCGAAGACGCGGTGATTCGTTTTGAAACTGCTCATGAACGAGTATCCGAGGGCTACCAAGCAAGATGGTATATCAATACTGACAAAGCTGAATTTTCTCCGAGTGGACCGATGATCATGTCTTTGAGCGGTCTTCAGGGGGGTGAAGAATTTGTCATCAAAGCATATGCGTTCAAATCTTTTGATGCCTACAAAACAAATTTTTTGAAAGAAAATGCCATTCCTGCTTGGGCCTATGAAAGTCGTAAAAATTTTGTTGTGCCTTCTACTGATATTACTTTAGCACGTGAGTTTACACTCAAAGCTCAGGACTACAAACAAGAATATCGCAAATATTTAGTCTTTCCAGAAAATCTTCCAAAGGGTAATTACTGGCTTGAAATTTCGGGAAGTGGACAGACACAACATCTTTTTGTGGAGGTTACAGATTTGGCAAGTTATGTTTCTGCAACAGTTGACAAAACTTTGATTTGGGTCAATAGTCTCTCTACAAAATCTCCTCTTCCTGATCTGCAAATATCTTTGGCAAGTGGGGAAAGTCTCGCGCAAACGAATGCTCAGGGCCTTGCAATTTTTGATACTACTTCTTTGCAAATTGCAACGAGCAGTCCAAAAAAATTATGGTCAGATCCAATGTCTCCCAAAGTGCTACAAATTACGCAGGCATCTGAATCTTCATTGATTGTCGTTGGATCAAACCCGTACAGGGACTTTGCTGTACAAAATGCAAAACCTGCTATTGATGATTATATTCTCAACTTTTCCTCCGATCGCTCACTCTACGCAAGTAGTGATAGGGTTCAATTTTGGGGATATATTGCCAAAAAAGATAACTCGGCTCTGCCATCTACACTCACGGTCGGAATTCCAAATACGAATACTTACTTTTATGGACGCAGTTTGGGCGATCTTGGATTTTTGCAAAGTGTAGAAGTGACTTCTGACGCGCAAGGATTTTTTCGTGGTGAAATAAAACTTTCAAACCTTACTCCAAGTGGATATAATCTTGTTTTACAAAGTGGCACAGATCAACTTTTAAGTCGCTATATTGAAGTCAATCAATATGTAAAACCGGCCTACACACTTTCTGTTACAGCTGATAAAACTGCGGTTTATCCGGGCGAAACCGTACACTTCAAAGCACAAGTAAATTTCTTTGAGGGAACTCCGGTCCCCAATTATGAGCTTTTTTACATAGATCAAAGTACTGGAATGACGCTTGGCACATTAAAAACTGATAAAAATGGTCAGGCCACTTGGAGTATCATGGCGCAGTCAAATTCACCGTCATGTGATCTTTTGAATGATCACAATTGCCAAGGGACAGGTGCAAATTCTGGTGGACAATCTATTTCTGTAAGTTCAGCAAATAGCGAAGAAACTCCACTTACGGCCTCTGCTTTTTATAGTGTCTATAACTCAAAAGTAGATGCTTCAGAAGTCACCTTTACTGCAAATGCCAAAAATACGGCTGTGGTTTCGTCAAGTTGGGCGAATATTGATATCTCTGTATTGAATGATGCAAATTTTGAAAATGATAGCAAATATTTTTCAGGTCCTGCTGCAAATCAAGCTGTGGAAGGAGTCGTATTTGAAACCCATTATGAAAAGGTAGAATCTGGACAGTACTATGATTTTATTAGCAAAACGACTGAAAAAGTGTATCGCTACAACATGATTACCACGACAACCGCGCGCTTTACGGGGAGGACCGATGCTCATGGACACTTTGACTATGAAGTCAAAACTTTGCCAGATCGTTCCTATAGTGTCACGCTGCGTATGAACGCGGGGGAGAAAGGAAATCCATCTCGTCAGGCATGGCTATACAGTAATGTTCAAATGCCATCATATAACAATATGACATGGTATTCACTCAGTAATAGTGATGAAAAGAATAATCCAGACAAAGTAAACTTTGGGTATAAAATAGGTGATCAAGTGAAATTACAGTTTAGTAAACAGGGGAGTTCTCTTGAAAATACAACGGGTACATTTTTATTTACTCAGTATCAAGATGGACTCAAAAAATCTTCGGTGCAAAAATCTTCTGAATATGTATTTACCTTTGGTGAAGATCATGTTCCAAATGTCTATATCGGAGTCGTATATTTTGATGGAACAAAGTATGTAGAAACAGCAGAAGGGGACTACCGCAGTTCAGTTCGTTTTGACACACGCGAACGCTACCTCAACGTAGAGATGACTCCAAACAAGGACTCGTATAAACCTGGCGAAGATGTAACTTTGAAAATTAAAGTCACAGATAAAAATAAAAAGGGTCATGCCGTAAAAATGAATATTTCTGTGATTGACGAGGCATTTCTCGCACTGGGTGGCAGTAATGGAAATTACGCTGATGGAAAAGGTGGAGATAATCTTTTGGCTTCGCTGTATCGTACTGTTGCGGATGGAGTTCTCTTCACCGAAAAATCTCACAAAGCCGCGGATCTGGGGCAGTTTGGTGGAGCCGAAGGTGGAGGATGTTTTCTTGCGGGAACTCAAATTGCTCTTTCAAATGGAGAAACAAAAAATATCGAAGATATTCAAGCGGGAGATCTCGTTGCCACTTTCAAATCTGAAAGCGAGAATACTCTTGTTCGCGGAACAGTTACAAAAACACAAAATCATATTGTATCAGAGTATCTTATTATCAACGGGACGCTTCGAGTGACCGCTGAACATCGTATTTTTGTGAATGGTGAGTGGAAAACAGCAGGGGATATCCGCATTGGAGATATGCTGCGTGGTCAATATGGCGCTCCAGTAAAGGTACATTCTCTTGAGCGTCGACATGAACTGGTAAAAGTGTATAACTTTGCTGTGGCGGACTACCACACCTATATTGCCGGTGGTATTTATGTGCACAATGATAAAGGTGGTATCCCCACACGTTCCAAGTTTCCTGATGTGGCGCTGTACCAGTTTGTTGATACTGACAAAAATGGAAATGGATCCGTAACGTTTAAAATTCCTGATTCAGTGACGACGTGGATGGTCACGGCTGAAGCCATTTCAACAGACTTATATGCAGGCATTGGGCAAAAAGAAATTGTAGTGACTCTCCCTGTATTTGCAGTTTTTTCTCTACCACAAGATTTACTGTTCGGGGATAAACCAAGCCTTTCTGCGGCTGCGTATGGAACTGCTCTTAGAGGTAAAGAAAGCGTACAATTCAATATGTCTGGTGATTTGCTTTCAAAATCGGTTCTGAAAACAAGTATCCCATTTGAAAGAAATCTTTTTGCAACAGATCTTGCGGCTACAAAGAGTGGAAAAATGACATTGAAATTGAGTTCTTCTGCGGGAGACGATGCTATTGAAAAATCATTTACGGCAGTGAAGTCTCGTCTTGTCGAACAATCTCAAATACTTGTCCCTGTGAAAGACGGGACACTTGATCTGGGCGCTGCAAAATCTGCAACAACGCCAATCACTCT
>Ga0155219_125_pt1 | contig 18147 bp, 17 predicted proteins | sample RifCSPhighO2_02_FD_106187 | JGI IMG/M metagenome (GOLD analysis project Ga0155219, IMG submission 106187) | Candidatus Magasanikbacteria bacterium RIFCSPHIGHO2_02_FULL_41_13
AGTTCGCACTCATCAACCTGCGGCACCCCTACGGTAAGAGCCAGGTCTACTTCAACGCTAGCCTGGCCAGCGTCGCGGCAATGCTCCTGGTCATGGGGCATAGCGTAGAGTATCTCGATTTCAACCTCGACAATCCCGATGACCCGCGCCTCATGAACGCGGATGTAATCGGGATCTCACTCATCGGGGCACCGTACATCCCGAGTGCACTCGCGCTGGCGAAGCACCTCAAGGACTCGGGCAAGCCGATCTTGATGGGCGGACAGGTGATCGAAAATCTGAGCGAAGGACAGTTCGAAAAAATTTTCGCTGGCACCGATGCCCGGCAGATTCGGAACAATTCCGACCTCGCCAACTTCCTCGAATGTAATTCGACGAAGATCCCCAATCCCTACCAACTCTCACTCCGCGCAATCTGGGAAACCCTCACTCCTGAGCGGCGTCGAACCTACATCAGCCACGAGATGCCTCTCGTGGTCGGACAAGGCTGTGCCTTCCAGTGTGCCTTTTGCGCCGCGCGCAAACGCGAGCGTGAAGTGCATGTGAGCACGGATTCGTTCGAAGATGGTCTGCGCTACCTCGCCAACGAGGCCAAGCAGGCCGGTGTGAGACAGCTCAACTTCTACGCTTCGTCGCTCGACTTCTTTCAGAACCCTGAAAAAATCACCGAGTACCTCGAAGTCCTCGCCCAAGTTCAGGAAGAAACGGGCATTCGAATCAAGGTGCGTTGCCTCTCCTGCATGCAGTCATTCCTACGTGCAAGTGAGAAGATCACCAACTTCGGCCCCCTCCTCAAGCGCGCAGGACTCTGGTGCATTGGTTTCGGCGCCGACGGAACAGACCTCAGTGTGTGGAAAGCACAAAAAAAATTCCAGAACAAACCACACGAGGTTCAAGAATGCCTCGACCTCTGCAAAGAGATCGATATCCACGCCGAGATCCTCCTCGTCATCGGGTTCCCCGAGGATACGGTTGGAACGCTCGCCAAAACGCTGTGGAGCGGACTGCATTTTACGACGAAATGGCGTGGCACCACACTACGCCCCTATCTCGCAAAGCCCTTCGTCCCCGGCAATGATCAATGGAAGACGGCCGAGGAAGTAGAACAGTTCGTGAACAACCCACAACTGTTTTACAACCTCGACTTCGCATCCATCGGCTCCAAGCTCACCCACCCGCGCACCTGGCACCGCTGGGCAAGCAACGCCGCCTACATCACCCTCATCGGAGTGTTCACCCCATTCGGACGCTGTGACACTTCGCCCCTCCTCCCACAGGGCGAGGCTGGTCTCTACGGGCGACTCGCTCGCCTCGTGAACCGCCTCATGCCCTTCGATCGGTAATCCAGAGCACGCGCCGCACAGCGCCGTTTCGCCGAAGTATGCGTCAGACTCGGCCCAATCTTTTAAGCTTAAAAAATTACAAAAAATTCTCCCTCATCGGAGAATTTTTTGTTTCTATACAAAAGCATGCAAACATGTTACTGTATTTGTATACCAAACTTAAATATATGCTTCTCCCCTCTCACAAATTTTTGAAATAGTTTTTCCTGAATACACAAAACTCAGACATCTGAAGTATTTTTACTATTACTCTAAAAAAATATGCCCCCAACAAAACTCCTCTACCTAGAAGATATGACAATGCTCACAGCCGATGCCACAGTCCTCGACGTGCAAAAAGAAAATGACAAAGACGTGGTGGTCCTCGACCAAACCTGTTTTTACCCACAAGGCGGAGGCCAACCTTATGACCAAGGAATTATTGAAACCGCAGATGATCGAAAACTCCACGTTGAAGAAGTCAGATTTATCGACGGTCTGGTCAAACACATTGGAACTTTTACAGGAGACGGCGCATTCAAAATAAACGATCGGGTTACTTGCCACGTCGAGAGCGAACGCCGCGCACTCCATGCACGATTTCACTCTGCCGGACACATTGTTGATATGGCAGTCACCGCACTTGGCCTCAACTGGATCCCCGGCAAAGGATTTCATTTTCCCGCTGGACCATATGTTGAATACGCGACAAATACCGAAGTTACAGACAAAGAAAAACTCAAAAGCGACCTTGAACAAAGAGGCAATGAATTCATTGCCGAGGCAAGACCTACCTCAATCATCTTCATGCCAAAAGACCAGATGCATACAGTCTGCCACAATGTTCCCGACTACATTCCCGAAGGCAAACCCGCACGCGTCGTCATGTATGGAGATTTTGGTGTCCCATGCGGAGGAACACATGTTGCAAATTTGCGTGATGTCGGCGCAATCACGATACGAAAAATAAAAGGAACGAGTGGAATACTCCAAGTAGCCTACGACATTGTAAGATAATGTAAAAAAATAAAACTGGCCCAAAAGCCAGTTTTATTTTTGCAAAAGTTATGGTGTAGCAGATTCTGGGACAGGCTCAGGAGCAACTTCAGGCACTGCTTCTTCTACAACAGGATTTTCAACAATAACTTCCTCAGCAACTACCTCTTCAGGCGCCGGAACTTCTTCTGCAGGAGGAACTACTACAGGTATATCTTCAACAATTTCCGGAACCGCTTCTGATGAACTATCCGTGCCTGAGTCACTATCCGAATCACTATCCGAGTCAGAATCCGATTCACTCGTACTACTCGCAACTCCAGGCGTATCAATAACAAGATCTACTCCACTTTTTCGCGTTGCAAACACCAACCAGTCAAATGAAACATCACTCACCCCAGCGTCCATTTCCTCAACATCAAATCCTATTTCATCTCGATTACTTACAAAAATTCCCTTTGCTTTTCCAGCAAGCGTCAAATTAATACTCATAGGTTTACTCGTATCCACAATATCAAGTGTTGTACTAGTAAAATTTACTCGCACTTTTCCGTCCACCAAAACTCCCGTTCCAGAAAACACATATTGACTCTCCCCAGACTGCAGAGCATACAATGTTTTTGCCCCATCACTCGTATCAACAGTAGAAGTAAATTGACCCTTTTCATCAATATGCCATTTACCCTCTAACCCTTCAATACTTCGTACCGACAAAAGCGAAAATCCATTCAAACTCAAATCACTTTCAATTGGATGAATTGTTCCATCACTACTTTGTGAAATCGTAACAGTATTACTCGTCTGCGAATTACTCTGTCCAAGTGCCAAACGACTGAGTTCACTACGAATTTCAGAAAATGTTTGACTATATTGTCCATTTACCCAACCAGTACGCACGAGCCCCATAATTTTTCCTTTTCCTTCTGCAAATGATTCAAGCGCAACTCCCACGATTCCAGCAACACGCCCCCCCGTATCTTTTGTTGGGTCATACTTCATGGCATATCCAGTACTACTTGCCGTAATCAGCAAATCTCCTCGCACAATTGGTCCATTTTCTGTAGACACCTTAATGGGGACACGTCCAATCATGGCCATCACTGCCATATGTTCTGTTTTACCACTTCCAACAATAATAGTCGGATTTGTTGAAATAACACCAGAAACTTGTTGACTATAGGCAGAAGTACTGCGACGATAGGTATCTGTTGAATCGGGGTCAACCACAACCACGTCCCCTGCTTCGACGTCGTCCCCAAGCGCAATATCTACTTTTTCGGCCAAGTCTCCAGGAGTACCAGGAGCTCCGACCGTAATACCCGACCCAAAAAATGATCCCGTCGTATGAACATTCCCATTTGAGGCAACAGAAAACGCAGATGTTCCATTGTTACGAATTGAAAACAAATACGTAGTACTCGCAACGGTCATTTCATTTTTTGTGTTGAAAATAAATGCATGGTCGTCCGTTGTTGAAGCATAGGTTTCAAAGAGTGCTGTATGAGAAAAATGTACGGTATTTGTTGCCGCAAGAGAAGACGTTGGAGCAAACATAGAAAAATCACCATTAAGCAAAAATCCAGAATTACCTACGGTCAAAGCTCCGCGAATAGAAACAGCCTGTTGAAATTGTGTAACACCCGTAGAATTCAAATTGTCTACTTTCAGTGTACCAACTTGAGCGGTACTTATTTTTGCTCCGCTTATGTCTATAACGTTAAGATGCCCACCAACACCCACTTCCCGACCGGCTGAATATATGTAATTTCCATCAGAAAAAATGCTAAAAACATCAATACTTGCGATGTCATCAATAGTGCCAACACGACTTGGTGCGGTTGAAGAAGTTGCGTCAAATACGAGTAGATCAGCACTATTTGCACCGATAAATAAATAATTTCCTGCTGTCATAAGGTCAATTGGAGTCTCTGCTGCAAAGCCGTTCAGAGCAAGACTATCTGCCAATACCGGACTTGTTGGGTCTGCAACATCGATGATTTCAACAGAACTATCGAGGTTATTCCCAATGTAGGCATAGTGCCCACTCAGAACGAGGGCTGAGGCGTAATTTCCATTATCTACCGTACCAACTTGAACAAGGTCTGTGGGATTACTTATATCAATAACAAATAAACCATCGTCAGTATCCGTTATATATGCAAAATGCCCTGATATTTCCAAATTTTCCAAAGTACCTGTCCCTACATTAAGGGTATCAAAGACTTGTGGATTATAGGGATCAGTTATATCAATTGAACGAAGACCCGCCGCGTTACTCAAAAGATATACATAATTTCCAGACAAAGCTAAGTCATCCCCCGATCCACCAACTGTATCCCCAATTTTTACGGGGGCAGAAGGAACTGATACGTCAAAAATAGCAAGACCGCTCGAATACGCAACGTATGCATAATTCCCCGAAACCACAACACTATAGGCAGTGCCCGGATCCGTATCTTCTTGTCCAACAAGAGCAGGATTATTTGGGTCGGTTATATCAATAACTCGCAAACCATCCGCTGACGCAGCAACATAGGCATATTGATGGGAGACAAATATATCATTGGCAATCCCAGTACCAAGACTGAGTGAGCCAATGACTGTTGGGGTAGCAATCTTCCCTCGAAAATCTACAACATTATAAAAAGTATTCGTTGCCAAAAAATTATTCGTTGTTGAAGCAACAACATCTCCACTTCCTCCACCTGGCCAACTTGTCTGCTTCACACCGCCAAGAGTAATACCATCGGTCACTAAAACATTTGTAAAACTTGAAGTTGCGGTTCCTGTTGCTGTCAAATTTCCATAGACCCATGCGTCTCCTTCATTATCCACGCGGAATCTTTCTCCACCGGTAACACCAACACCAAAAAGAGTCTCATCGGCGTCAGCCATAGCCGGATTCACGTAGAGACTTCCCCCACCCACACTACTCGACTGAGGGTCACCACTAAAAGTCAAATTCCCATTGGCATCTGAAAGTGGGATGTAAGTACTTGACGAAGCCGTAACAGCAGAGTAGCCCATCAAGTAGGCACTATTGAGCGCATAGGGAGACGAATTCAAACGTTTGCGCGGTGTCAAAACTGTTCCTTCTACCGTAACTTCCAAATACAATGTGTCACTATCTGAAAAAATACTACTTGTTACATTATTTGTCCCCGCGGCTCCCATATTTACCGAAAAGATTCCATCACTCACGGGGACAGAAATCGCAGCGGGAACCGCGTCAGTTCCTCCTGCTGTATATTGCAAAGTCCCCCCTGTTGGGTCGTCATAAATTAAAAACTTTATACTTGTTGTCGCATCAACAGCCGCACCGCTGTTCAATAACTTTCCTTGATAGGTAATAATACTTGGAGCGGTCGCTGACTGAACCCTGTCAACAAAACTACTTGAGAGAGCAAATGCAAAAAAGAAAAAAAGAAATAAAATACTAAGAACAGGAATCTTTTCCTGTAATTTTTCTATAAATATTTTACGCAACGTCTCAAAAAAATACATATCTACCCGATGTGTGCGTTATACACATCATTATATCACAAAACAAAAACAAAAAACATTATTTTTCTTTCTCCAAAGAAACTTTCTCTTTTACCACAGATCCCTTTGCATCTTCAGCAATTTGAAAACTATCTGTTGTATATTGTTTGTACCCCTTTTTTTCGTAGGTTACATAATACTCGCTCGGACCAACCAAAAAGGCATAACGACCTTCTTTATCGGTGACCTGCGTCGACACAAGTTTGTTGTACTGTTTGGTAAAAAGACGAACAATGGTATTTCCAATTGGAGACGCAGATTCTTTTTCTGAAACAAGCCCCCAACCACTTGGCTTTTTTGGCTTCACAAATCGCATAAAACCAATATATGCAGATATATGTACCGCCAAAAATATCCACATATACCAGACAGGGGTTATATAAATACCAAGGCCCGTAAGCAAGATACCGAGCAGCGAAATGGCATGCTGTACCACCAGCCAACGTTTTTCCCAAATAATACGACGAGGTGTTTTATTTGCACCAATCGGATCAAGTGGAATATTTGGGGTAATTCCAATCCCGGCAGCACTTACTTGTATTGTTTCTCCATGATAAATATCAAGAAGTTTTCCATCACTTTTCACTCCCTGAAGCAATACAGACGGAAATTGAAAACCTGGCTTTGTAACTTCGAGCAGGTATTCTCCTGGGTCAACAATAAATAAATATCTTCCACGAGCGTCAGTAACTCGAGACTGCACGATACGTTTTGTTTTTGGATCTATCAAACGTATCATCGCCAAATCAATCGGAAGCTTTGTGAGTGTATTATAAATTTGTCCCCACTCTTCTCGTTTTTTTCGACCAAAAAGTAAAAGCGGTTGTAAAAAAAGAAATCGTAAAAGTGGAATAGCGACACTTGCCATTGAGGGAGCCACCGCAGCAACCACGACCGCCACCGATGCTGGAGCCACGACTGTTTTTGTAGCTTCTTCTACTTTTGGATTGTCTGCTGCCTCTTTTGCCAAAATGGCAACAACTTTTGCTTCTGCTGCAAAAAACTTTGCGGTACTCGCAATATTCTTTGTAGCATTTTTGACGATAATAGAAACTTGTTTCGTAATGAGAGCTTTTTTGTCTACTCCAAGCAGAACAGAAATGATCGTTGGTTTTGGAACTTCAAAAACTGGAGCAAACACTGATGAACTTGCACTTTCCGGATTTTGTCCCTGATTATTATCTTCTGGCGCTTCACCGTTATCCCCATTTTGATTATTTGGATTTACTTGATCTGGATTTGGGATAACAGGAGCATCTGGATCAGGATCTTGTCCTGGGGCTTGTGCATTATTTCCGTCTTGAGGATCTTGGACAGGATTTACCTGGTCTGGATTTTCGTTTTGACATGCCCCGCTACAACCATCTCCTCCATGCAAGTTTCCATCGTCACACTGTTCTCCCACTTCCCTTACACTATTACCACACACAGTCCCTGCTAGTGGAACAAACTGACACAAATGGTTACAAGCGTCGTCATCGTTTTGATTTCCGTCATCACACACCTCACCTCGTTCTTTTCTTCCATTTCCGCATACTGGAGCAGGCTCGAGTTGACAAGCGATAGAACAACCATCACCCCCCGCCAAATTCCCGTCATCACACTGCTCGCCAAACTCTAGCAAACGATTTCCACATCGTGGTATTACTTCAGGAAAACACATGAGAGAACAGCCGTCATGTTCAACAATATTTCCGTCGTCGCAAAGCTCACCCCACTCAATCAAGGCATTTCCACAGATCGGGGCAGGATCAAGTACGCAAATTGCGGAACAGCCGTCACGATCAAAAGCATTTCCATCATCACATTGTTCAAGTCCTTCACGAACAGCGTTTCCGCAGACCGCTGGAATTTCCACAATACATACTGCGCTACAACCATCATTATTCAAAAAATTTCCGTCATCACATTGTTCCCCACCCTGCGCTTGACCATCTCCACAGACAGGAAGTGTACAACGAACACTACAGTTATCATCGTCGTTAAAATTCCCATCATCACATTGTTCTGCTCCAGCCTGGTGACCGTCCCCACAGATGGGCAAACGACAGGCATTGCTGCAGGCATCGTCATTATCTGCATTTCCATCATCACATTCGTCAACCCCATTTACTACTCCATCTCCACAGACAAAAGGCGCGGGTGCTGGAGCAGGTGCCCCACCACCACCGTCATTGTGGCCCCCGTCCCCGCCTCCTCCTTCAGTAATACAGATATTCGAACAGCCGTCCCCACTCACGACATTCCCGTCGTCACAGGTCTCCGCGCCTTCTATTACACTGTTACCACAAATTGCAGGAACGCTTGCACTCACATTAATATTATCGGCCAATACTGTAAAAAATGGTACAAAAATAGCTACTGCAAAAGCAGTTCCCAAGACGAAAGAAAAAATATTTCGTTGTTTTTGCATCATAGTTTTTGTGATCTTTTCAAAAAAATACCGGCCCCAACGCTCACGACAAATAAAACAGAAAAAACAATAAACCACCACGGCATATACCAAAAATATATTGTTCTCTCGACTATCTGATCTGTGAGTCCATATTTCAAATGTAAATCTACCTGAACTTTCCCAATATTTTCTACTCCAATATTTTTTATCTCCAAAATCTCTCTCCACTCGGCATTCGGAAGCACTTTTCTCTGCTTTTCATTTACCCCAAGAATAGAAATTTGTCTCCCCCACCAACTCGACAAGCGCAGTGTTCCACTTGGGAGCAAGTGAATACTTCCATTATTGTATGCCTGCAGATGTACGTTTCTCTTTTCTCCTTTTTTTTCAAAGGAAAAATCTTGAAGCAACATTTTTTCACTCACCTCTCCACTCACATGCAAAAATAACAAAGACCCAATACGTTTTCCAAGTCCCACCTGACCAAGACCAGACTTTTGTTTCAAAAACAAAGCAAGATAGTGTGACTGGACAGGACTGCCTGGGGGTACAGTGATTGTAAAATCTACTGTTCGTTTTTCTTTTGGAGAGAGGGTCAAACTTGATACATTTGCTTTGACCCATGATTTTGCAGAATCACTTTGTCCAAACAAAGTATGCCCCGTATCAGGATCGAGTGCAAAAGCGTCGACCTCTGGGTTTACTTGTATTGTAGAGTCTTCATCATTATATATTTGAACGCTTGCAACTGCTGTTTTCCCAGCATCCACGACTAAAGTATAACGTACAGGAAAAATTGAAAATGCTTTTACATCTTGAAAAAAGAAAAGTTGCCCCAAAAAGAGTAGAAACAGGAAGAAAAAATTTTTTCTAAAAAATAGCATATAAATTTTCTCCTAAGGATTGACGCTAGCCGTTGCCGTAATCGCATGAGCGTATGCCCCAGCAAGACTTGACCCGCCAATTGCTGCCCGAAATTGAATCCCCGTTTCTTGGCCCGTCACTACCCCGAGGGAGGTCGCGACACTCAGGCCATTCACAATAGCGGTATCAACCCCCGCCCACTCTCCACCACCGCCAATTGTACGAAGTCCATATTCTTCAGACCCCGCAGTGACTGCTCCATCGAGCACATCGTTAATATCGTTTCCACCGTCACGTAAATTCCCATCTTCAGTCAAAGTTATACTGTATCCGCTCACAGAATCTGTCGTCACCGTTGAACTCACCGTTGAACTTGCAATATCGAGCAGTGACAGTGTGCCAAGAGCAACAGTCGTAGTAGTAAACGACATGGATAAAACTGTTTTTTCCATAGCCTGAAATCCACCTCGAAGTGTGTATGTCCCGCCTCCACCCGTCATACCGGCAACCACAAAATCAGCACTCGCAACTTCCTCAGTAATGGGGACATTTCCATCTGCCCCTCCCAGAGAATTTACCAAGGTAACAGTGTTTCCCAAGGCCGTCGCCCCAATACTCAAATACGCATCAGGATCGTTGATAGCATCCCGTATTCGTATGGCAAGGTCACTGGCCCAAAACCCCCCAGGACCGCCAATATCTACAAATACAGCACCATCGACGTCCACGGTTCCATTTCCACCACCCATTAAGTTAAAAAATCGAAAGGTACGGGATGCAAATCCATCAGAAAGATAAAATGTTTCATTAAATATAAATATACCATCACCATTTACAGCTATAGTCCCACTTGCAGAGCTTTGTAAGATACCCGCAGCAAATTCCCCAGCATTACTACGCAAACTATAGGTTCCCCCCGTAGCAGCGGCCGAATCGTCAGTCGCAGAGAATGTATCAGCAAAAATATTGTAGGTCCCCCCAGTCATAGCGGCAAAAGACGAAGAAAAAGGAAGCCCAAAAAAGAGAAGAGCAAGAAAAAAGGCTGTTATGCGCATTTTTTTATAAAACATATAAAAAGCTATGGTCTTTAGTATAGCACATTCTCTCTTGACAAAAAAGCATTTTACAGATATAGTAGGCCAATCAAAGTCTGGGCCTTTTTCGCCTTTGTGCTCAGCTTTTCTAATGCTCCTTGCGTATCTAAAGGAGCGGCACCTAAAGCAGTCTTTTTATAACTATGAAAAATTACGAACTCTTGGCAGTTTTGCCAGGGACACTCACTGAGACCGAAGCCCACGAAATTGCTGGCCAGATCAAGGACGCTGTAGAAAAAAACGGTGGTTCTTCTCTCGCCATGGAATATAATGGCAAAAGTCGCCTCAGTTACCCAATGCGCCATATCCGCTATGGATACTTCTTTCTCTTCACTTTTGAAGCGATTGAAAAAGATATCCAAGTTATTCAACAAAAAATTCGTCTGGTACCTCAAGTTTTGCGCTTTTTGTGTAAAATTTACAATCCAGCCCAAAAAGTGAGTCTCAATCTTGGTGAAGCAGCCCCAGCTGTAGCTGAAATTGGAGTGAATGAAGAGAAAAAAGAAGAAATTATTGTACAAGAAGTACCCGAAATGCAACTTGAACAGCTGCCACCTACTCCTTCTGTTTCAGAATCAGTTGAAGCCCCAGTAGAGCCAAAAAAAGAAAGTAAAAAAGCTGCCAAAAGTGACATTTCTATGGAAGAAATCGACCAAAAACTTGACGAACTTCTTCTCAAAAGTGATGTCTAATCATTAATTTCAATTCTATGGATCTCAATCGTGCCACCCTCCTTGGACGCCTCACTCGCGACCCAGAAATCCGTAGCACTCCAAGCGGCCAAAGTGTTGCTACTATCGGAGTTGCCACAGGACGAGTTTGGACAGATCAAAGTGGGGTTAAACAGGAACGTACTGAATTTCACAATTGTGTTCTCTGGGGGAAACTTGCAGACATTGCAGGACAATATCTCTCAAAAGGACGTCGCGTCTACCTCGAAGGACGCCTTGAAACCAAAGACTGGGCAGGGCAAGACGGGGTAAAACGTTACCGAACTGAAATTATTGTGGAAAACATGATCATGCTTGATGGCCCACGAGGAAGTAGTGCTCCAGGAAGTCCTAGCGCTGCCACTGCCCAAGCTCCACAAGATTTTGGGAACAACAGCTCACAAAGTAACCCTGACGATGAGATTAAAGTAGAAGATATACCTTTTTAAAATTATGAAACCACGAACTAATAACCACCGAACAAACGCTCCTGTTTCTACAGAAAAAAAACAATGTTTCTTCTGTACAAACAACAAAATGATTGTGGACTATAAAGATGTGGACGTAAACAAAAAATTTGTTTCAACTTTCCACAAAATTGCTCCACGTCGCCGAAGTGGCCTCTGTGCTCTTCACCAACGCAAAGTTGGCAAGGCTATCAAACAAGCTCGTATCGCCGGCCTCATGCCATACCTTCCTCGCTAAAAAAATATTTTCAAAAAATCCCCCACTTCCTGGCGGGATTTTTTTGTGCTATACTAATTGCAACTGTAACTCTATAAATATTTTTATATTTCGAGTTTCAGAGGAACTATTTTTCTTCTCACTACGAAAACTCGTCGTATACTCGACTCAAACAGTTCTCCGCTGCGAAAAAAATAGTATCCTCTTCCAACTCTTGCAATATAAAAATTTAAGCAAAATAAATTATTTCTGGAACCGAAACTACTTTTTACTTGTATTAGCCGCAGCTACGGACAAGTAAAAAGTTGTTCGGTGAAAAAAAAATTATTTTGCATATATATACGAATGATATGAAAATCCAAAAAGTAAGAAAAGGAGTCATCACCGTTGCTGGAATGGGGACAAGGCTTCTCCCCGCGACAAAAGCCATGCCAAAAGAAATGCTTCCGGTACTTGATAAACCCGTACTCCAATACATTGTCGAAGAAATGGCTTCAAGTGGCATAAGCGAAATTATTTTCATCACCAGCGCCCAAAAGCGTGCTATTGAAGATCATTTTGATCGAGACCGTGCACTTGAAGCGTTTCTCGAACAAAAAGGAAAAATCGAAGCACTCCAACCCCTCATCGACCTCACCCATAAAGTAAGATTTTTTTACACACGCCAGTCCGAACCCCTTGGCAATGGACATGCCCTCCTCTGCGCTCGCGAATTTATTGGCGATGAACCTTTTGTTTTTTCAGACGGCGATAGTATTATTGATGCCAAAACTCCAGTTATAAAACAGCTCCTCAAAGTTTTCCAAGAAAAAAAATCTTCTGTCATTGGTGTACAAAAAATTACAGACAGAGAAGCCATGTCAAAAAAATATGGGAATGTTTATGGAAAACCACTTGGAAAAAATATCTACAAAGTAAGCAAATTCCGAGAAAAACCCCCTCTAGACGAAGTTTCTCCTCATGGACTTATTGTCGGAGGCATGCGTTATGTTTTTACCAAAGACATCTGGCCACTTTTGGAAAGACAAGTCCCTGGCAAAGACAAAGAAATTTGGCTTTCTGATGCGGCAAACACCCTTGCACAAAAAAAACCATTTTTTGCCTATGAATACGATGGAATTTATTTTGATACGGGAAACAAGATGTCACTTCTCAAGACTGCAATTCACTTTGCCATGAAAGATGAAAGAAAACAAGAAATTGTGGATTTTATAAAAACTCTCAACATTTAAATTTTTTATGAGCCGTATCTTTTATAAAAAAATATTTCTTTCCTTCTTCACATTCATTTTAGTTTTTTTACTCTCTCCAAACTCCCCTGTATTCGCTCAGGCTTCTGCAAGCAACCAACAAGAATGTGAACAACAAAAAGAAGCAATTTTTACGAGCTGCCTTAGTGCCGCAGGAGAATCATCGGCCGAAGTAGAAAGTGAATGTATAGATAGAGCAGATGACTTATTTCAAAACTGTCTTCGTATTGCAGATACTCCTCCTGGAGAAATTCCTGAGGGAAATCCTCTTTTGAAATATCAAGCCAGTATCAACGAACTCAATAAAATTAAAGCAAATACAACACAAGAGTTTATTGGACTTGTCATCAAGACCGCAACAGGAATCATGGGAACTATTGCCCTAGCAATGATGCTCTACGGAGGAGCACTCTGGATGACGGCACGCGGAAATTCATCACAAATTGATAAAGCACAAAATGTTATTTTTTACGGCGCTCTTGGTATATTTGTCATCTTTGGAAGCTACGCCCTTATTACCTATATTTTCCAAGCAGCAAGTCCTACTTTAACCAAATAGTATGCGCAAAACTATTGTTTCATTTCTTACCTTGACTCTTCTTATAACTGGGTTTGGCTGCAAAGGCCTCAGTGCTGACCAACAAGCGGCCATAAAACCAGTAAATCTCAACTACTGGACTGTTTATGATAACGTTCAGGAAATTCAACGACTTGCCGAACAATACAAAGCGCTTCATTCCTACGTAACGATTAATGTTCGTCAACTTCGATATGACGAGTACCAGGATAAATTTTTGACTGCCCTTGCTGACGATGTTGGGCCCGATATCATGTCCATGCACGTACGAGACCTCCAAAAACATGCAACTCGCCTTTCCCCGGTTCCAGCATCCGTTTCTTCAGCAACAATTATAAAAACTGAAGGCTTTAACCCACAGACAACTGTTACTACACAAAAAAATGCGATGCCAACAGTGAACGCTGTAAAAAATAACTACCTCGCGACCGTAGGTAGTGATGTTATACTAGCTGGAAAAATTTATGGCCTCCCTCTTACGGTAGATACCATGGCTCTCTACTACAACAAAGATCTCCTTGATCTTGCCGGAATTGCAACTCCTCCAAGCAACTGGGAAGAATTTTTGACAGCAGTAAAACAAGCAACAAAACTTGATGCAAACGATCCAACAAAAATAATTCAGTCTGCAGCAGCTCTTGGCACAGCAAACAATATTGATAATGCCCCAGATCTCTATGCCGTTCTTCTCATGCAAAAAGGTATCAAAATTATTGACCAAGGCCGCGTAAGCTTTACCCAAAGCTCAGACCGAAGCAAGACAAGTCCTGCATTTGAATCTCTTCGTTTTTATACTGACTTTGCTCGCAATGATAAAGAAGCGTATACTTGGAACGAGACGCAGGCCAATGCATTTGATGAATTTGTCCGAGGAAAATCTGTATTTTACTTTGGCTTTGGTTTTGACTATGACCGAATCAAAGCTCGCGCTCCACAAATGAATCTTGCAATTGCTCCTATGCTTCAGCTGAATAGCGAATCGATAAGCAATGTTGCAAGTTACTGGGTCGAAACTGTTCCCAAAAAAAGTAAACACCAAAATGAAGCCTGGGATTTTATAAGGTTTATTTCAGAACCCGCCAATATCAAAACCTACAGTGAAAAGGCTCATATTCCTTCTGCTCTGCGCGTTCACAATAAAGACCAAAAAAATGATGAAAATCCTCTTTCTCCCTTTGCCAAACAAGTTCTTCAAGCAGACAATTGGTATAGAGGAAAAGACTATGCCGCAGGAGCCGGTGCATTCAAACAACTTATCACAGGATATCTTGCCCCTCTTACCGAACTCGACAAAAATGCAAATGTAGACCGTGACGAAAGACTTATGGTCACAACAGCTCAAATTTTGCAACAAACCCTTTAGTATTATGTCCCACTCAAAAAAACTCTTCCTTGCTTCTCTTTTGTTTTTTGCGCTATTTTTATTTTCTCCGAATTCACTTATCCTTGCAGCAGGACCTACGCCCGCAGAAAAACAAGCATGCGCAAACCAAGGACAGGCAGCAGCACAAGCTTGTCTTGATAACGCAGGGTTTTCATCTCCAGAAATAGAAGCAGACTGCCAGGCCCAGGGAGCAAATGAGGCGCAGGCTTGTCTTGAAGCTGTGCAGGCGCAGGTAGCATCTCCTGACAACCAAGCAGCACAAGAGGCAGCGCGAGCGCGAGCAGAAGCTCAGGCTAGAGCAGCAGCCGCAGCACGAGCACAGGCAGAATTACAGGAACAGGCAGCGGCCGAAGCACGCGCCGAAGCCGAAGCCTCTTGTGCCAGCCAAGGGCAAGCTGCAGCAGAAGCCTGTCTTGAAAACGCTGGGATTGAATCTCCAGAGCAAGATGCCATTTGTCAGGCGCAAGGAAACGAAGAAAGACAGGCTTGTCTTGGAAATGCAGCGGCACAAGGAGCAGCCAGAGCCAACCAAGCTCCAGCTCCTGTAGCGCCAGGCCCAGGATCTGGAACAGGAGCCGCGTCGGCATCAAGCACAGGACCCAAAGCACCAGCACTTGACACACGAGGCGTTCCAGAAGGATACTACAATGAAAAGTCCAAAGGGGTACCAGGACTTCTCCCTTCTTGTGCATTCAATGCTTCGGGTTGTGATGGCGATGATGCTGATATCAATATTTTTGTTGAACTGGGTATCAATATCGCAAAATTTATTTTTTCTATCATTGGAACCGTTGCCTTTGTCATGTTTGTCTATGGAGGATTTACCATGATCCTCTCATTTGGAAGTGCTGAAAAATTTAAAAAAGGACGTGATATTCTCGTTGCAGCAGTTGTGGGTATGCTCATTGCATTTGGAGCCTATCTCATTGTCAACTTTGTCCTTGATGTATTCCAAGTTGGCAAAGATTTCCGAGTTATTGGCGGACCAAAATAATAAATAGCCTCTTTACTTTTCAGTTTTAGACTTCTATGAAATTTTTTCTTCGTTTTATACCATTTGTTCTTTTTCTTCTTTTTGTAATGCTTCCATCGTTTACTCCTGCTCTTGCAGCACAAACACAAGGAAGCGTTGTGCCTTTGGTAAATCCAATTGGTGGAAGTGCACAAAAAGATGGCAACAAACAAGGAATTATAAATGTGAAGGAGTTTGTCGGCAAAGGACTCACTGTTGTTCTTGGTATAATGGGATCACTCACTCTTCTGGCATTTATATTTGGTGGATACATGTGGCTTACATCAGCCGGCAATGACGAAAAAGTTCGCACTGGAGCCAACACTCTTCTCTATGCAACGATTGGTCTCTTTATTATTTTTGGGGCCTATGCTATACTGAATACAATTTTAAAAGGTATCGCAAAGTAAATATATTTTTCCTTAATATCTAAAAGTTGTTTGTTTTGATGCAGTACAAGGCGTGACCGAGTACCGAAGTGAGACGTATACAAAAATACGTCGAATGAGGAACATAGGGAACAACGCAGTAATGCGCAAAACAGGCAACTTTTAAACTGAAAGGGGGTGAGACATGTGAATAAAATATTAACAAATATCGTGAAATACAAAGCTGTGATTGCTGTTGCTTTCGTTTTTGCTCTTGGAGCAATGCTTATGCCACAGGGAGTATCTGCTCAGTTAAATGCTGAACAGGCAAAAACTGCCTTTGGTCTTGCACCAGTAGAAACTGGTCTTGGAACCACACTTGGTAATAAAGGTCTTATTGAGACAATTACCGGTATTATCAAAATCGGTCTCAGCCTTCTTGGTATCATCGCTGTAGTTATTATCCTCGCTGGTGGATTCAAATGGATGACTGCTGGTGGTAACGAAGAAAAAGTTGGTGAAGCTCGCAAGATGATTATTTCTGGCGTTATTGGTTTGGCAATCATTATGAGTGCCTTTGCAATTGCTCAGTTTGTAATCGGATCTCTCGCACAACAAACAGGTGCTGGAGCTGGAGCAAACGACGTCCTCGTAAACTAGTTATTTTCAAGAAAAAACAGGAGAGAAGTCCTGGGTCCACGTGGCTCACAACGGGAATTCCCCTTCTCTCCTGCGTATTCTTGGCCAAATACACCTCTGTCATTCCGAAGCGCAGCGAGGAATCTTTCGTAAGGAAACACCTTATAAATATTCCTCGATTCGTTCGCAAGAAAAATAATAAAATATATGTCCCTCAAACGCATTTTTTTCACACTTATACTTTCACTCAGCTTCTTTTTACCTCTTGCTGCCTCTGCCCAAGTAGACATTGGACTTGAGTATGGAGCAGAAACCGGCCTTGGCTACTCTGATCCTCGCGTCACGGCAGCACAAATAATCCGAAATGTCCTTGGAGTTCTCGGTATTGTTACCACCTGTATTATGCTTTACGCTGGATTCAAATGGATGACGGCAGGAGGCAACGAAGAAGACGTAAACACTGCAAAAAAAATGATTTCTTCTGCGGTTATTGGACTTGTCATTATCATGAGCGCTTACTCTATCACTCTCTTTGTTATTTCGCGTCTTGCCAAAGCAACAACAGGTACAACTATTCGAACCCCTTAAATTTCATACTTTCATCCTATTATGAAACTTTCACGATTTTTTACTTTCGCAGCCATTATTATCACTGCTTTGTCAGGACTTTTTTCCTTTTCATCGATTGTTCTTGCCCAGGCAGCACCTGCAGCCGATGCACCCGACGACAGTTATGGGCTTACTGATACGGCCAAACGTTCCGGCCTTGCCAAATATGGCAGCAGTGTCCCAGTGCTTGCAGGAAGTATTATCGGTACAGCACTTTCAATGATTTCCGTTATTTTCTTTATCCTCATGGTCTATGGTGGTTTTCTTTGGATGACTGCGCATGGAGACGAAGGAACAGTTACAAAAGCAAAAGATACGATTATTGCCGCAATCATTGGTATTATTATTATTTTGGCATCCTACGCAATTACCAACTATGTGACAACGAGTGTCGTCAGTAGTCCGGCTACCCCAGCCGCCCCAGAAGCTCCAGCCGCCCCTTAAGGGTTCACTTGTCAAAAATTTTGGCTTTCAACTATGAAACAACTCACCAAACTCTTTTGCCTTGTTCTTGTTTCTTGTTTTTTCTTTACACCGGTTCTTGCTTATAGAACAATTGATTCATCCGGAGTATTACTTGCAAGTACAACTGCGCCAACCGGTCTTTCTACTGCCGATATACAAACCACGACAGGAAGCTTCATCAAAACCGCTTTGGCAATTGTAGGAACAGTCTTCCTTGGGCTTATGGTTTATGGTG